>JACCDR011949516.1_pt1 | contig 16030 bp, 24 predicted proteins | sample 7446431 | NCBI WGS metagenome assembly JACCDR01 (sample SAMN15323443, study PRJNA562643) | freshwater metagenome | isolation source: river surface water | place: USA:Blue River Watershed | collected 2017-08-17 | reverse complement strand
AATCACCTCATAATAGTATACAGCATAGTAACGTTCTATTTTAAGTTCTCAGGTGTAATTATTTTCGGAGGTACAAATACCTTCAAAGTCGATTCAAACTTGATCTCGCCTAATCTCGTAGGTCTCATCCTACACTTCACAGGTGCACCCTCGGTAAGATTGATTAATCATACATAGTGTAGCATATTACTATATAATATACAAGGGTGAATACTAACAAAAAAGACACCGCCAATGACGATGCCTCGATTGCTGTTAGGGTCTTAGAATGAGCGAGCTCCGTCACCGAATACGAAATCTGCATCCGTAACCGGCTCAACTTTCAACGCACGCACATACCCGTTACCTTTCTTTGAGAAGAAATCATGCTGCTTGGTATTGGTACTGATACCATTCTGCACGATAGGATTGATCTCTACCGAGCTGTAAGGAGCATCGAATCCAAGTGCCATCATTGCTTTGTTTGCATTATAGCGCAAGAATTGTTTTACTTCATCTACCAACCCAATATCTGCATACAGTTCCTCTGTGTACCGATATTCGTTGTGCATCAGTTCAGTTAGCAATTCATGAACGTTGCTTTCAACTTCAATCCGCTCAAGCTCAGTGAACTGCTCATTGTAGATCTCTTGAGCTAGAACACCAACATACAGTCCGTGAATGCTTTCGTCACGTAAGATAAGATCAATAATTTCGCCGCAAGCCGTCATTTTACCTTGACCTGCCAGATAGAGCGGATAGAAGAATCCACTGTAGAACAGGTAACTTTCAAGAAAGACCGAAGCTGCCATGGCCATATACAACTCTTTAGGCGAGTTGATGTTTTGATAGAACTCCTGAATGCGCTGTGCCTTCTGTTGAAGTCGAGGGTTCGTTTCTACCCATTTGAATACTTCGTCGATTTCTTCTGTTGAAGACAGCGTGGTGAAGATACTGCTGTAGGACTTCGCATGAATCTGCTCCATCATCGCCATAAAGCCCAGTACCGCTTTACGCTGCAAACCTTCCACATGCTCCAAAATTTGCGGCATACCTACACCACCTTGAAGAGTGTCAAGTAGCGTGAGTCCGCCTAGTACACGGATGTAGGTTTGCTGCTCTTCTTTGCTTAGAGTAACCCATACCATCTTGTCGTCAGACAGCGGGATCTCGTCGTCTGTCCAAAATTGCATGATATTCTGATCCCAGAACAGCTTGGTGAAATCGTCCTCCGGTCTGTTCCAGTTAACTGCTTGAATTGTCATCAGTTGAAATACCTCCTAAGTTTTCATGGTGCATATTTTATAGCAGTGATCCACCTTTTTTAAGTCCTATCCACAGCAGAATGATAAGTAACCACGGAACAGGAAAAAGTAGAGTGAACCAGATGTAGGCGGCAGGTTCAGAAGGTAGCTTCTTATCTATAAGCGTGACAGCAAGTAAACTCAGCGCACTCAAACCTAAATAGATCCATAGAAACGTCACCTACTTCGCCTCCTTTATACAGCACAAGCCACGCACTCTTCGGCTGTGTCACGTTTGTTGGTGCGAGTGTAGTACAAGGCCTTTAATCCTTTGTAAGCCGCGTACAGGTAATAGCGCGCCAGCTCTCGCGTGGATACATCTGAGTTGACATGTAGGATAGTCGAAATACCTTGATCTACGTGCTCTTGAATCTCTGCGATTAAGTCGAGCACCTTCATCTGATCCATCTGGTACGCTGATTTGTAATAGAAGAAGTTATCTTTTGAAATGAACGGCATAGGATAGTAGGTAGTTGAGTTTGCATAGGTTCGAACTTCTACCTGATTTACAATTGGCATTACGCTAGATGTAGCATTCTGAATATACGATATGCTTTGAGTAGGTGCAATCGCTAGACGGTACGCATGGTACATACCATATGTCATAACGTCGTTACCTAGATTGAACCAATCTTCTTTGGTCGGTAATTGTATGCCTGCTTCTTCAAACAGCGCTTTAACCTTTTCACTTTTCGGATTGTAGTCTTCGTGAATATACTTGTAGAAGTATGTCCCTCTGGCATAATCAGATTTCTCAAATCCTTTGAATCGCATATTACGCTCTCTTGCCATATCCATACTTGCTTCAATCGAGTAGAAGTTCATAGCGGCGAAAAATGCACGTGCAAATTCCTTCGCATCGTTGCTCTCGTATGCGATTTTGTTTTTCGCCAGATAGCCGTGCAGGTTCATTGCTCCTAAGCCTACAGAGTGCAACTCGTCATTAGCCTTGGCTACACCAGGAGCATTGCTGATACGTGTCATATCGCTGACTGACGTTAGAGCTACCATACCTTCATGCACAGACTCACGAAGCTTACCTTGCTCCATCACGTTCACGATATTCAGGGACGCTAGATTGCAACTGATATCGCGCTGGATGACATCATCTTGACCGTAGTCGTTGATAGTTGAAGTTTCTTGCAACTGGAAGATCTCTGTGCAAAGGTTAGACATCTTGATTCTTCCTAGGCTGTTCAATGCGTGAGCGTTATTTGCGTTTGAGCGGTTCATGATGTACGGATACCCCGACTCAAGTTGCACACTTGCGATCTTAGTAAGCATGTCCCGAGCGCGCATAATAGCCTTCTTCTTTACCAGCGGGTGGTCTAAGAACTCATCGTACATCTCGTCGATGTTCATGTCGTCGAGATGCTCACCGTAGACTTGGTAGATGCTATGCGGTGCGAATACGTAGAGCATTTCATCGTCCTCAGCTAGCTGGTAGAAACGATTAGGTACGATGAGACCAATTGAGAGTGTTTTCAATCTGATCTTTTCATCTGCGTTCACCTTCTTGCTGTCTAGGAATTCAACTACATCCCAGCCGAAGATGTTGTAGTACGCCGCACCAGAGCCTTTACGTTGACCCATTTGATCCGCATACGAAAAGGCATCTTCCATCAGCTTCAGTACAGGCATAATGCCTTTCGCTGCGCCTTCTACACCTTTGATTGGCTCACCGCGTCCACGCAGTTTGGACAGGTTTACCGCTACGCCGCCGCCAATTTTGGACAGTTGCATACATGTATTCAGTACGTAGTTGATCGAATTCAGGGAATCGTCCATTTCGAGCAGGAAACAGGATACCATTTCACCACGACGACTTTTACCTGCATTCAGGAAGGTCGGTGTTGCGGGTTGCACACGCTGTTCCATGATAGCCATCACCAAGCTATGTGCAACATTGGCATCACCATTAGCTAAATGCAGTGCAACTGCGGCGGCACGGTCTGCATATTTTTCAAGGTACTGCTCTTTATCATTTGTCTTCATTGCGTAGTCCGAATAGAATTTAGACACAGCCATATACGATTGAAACTTAAAGTCATAATCGTTTGCGGCGGTAAAAACGCTGAGTACGTCTGCTGCTGAATACTTCAAGAAGAAGTTTTCATAGTAGTCATTTTCAATCAACCAGCTTAGGCGCTCAGACAGACTACCAAACTTCATGAATTTCTGTTCGACGGTTTCTTCAAATGCAATAACGGCTTCTTGGTCTTTGTCTAGTCGAATGAATCCGTCTTCGTCGCGTTGATTAACTAGGTTGTTCAGTTCAATATGTTTCAATTAGATTAACCCCCTGAATGAATGTTGCTACATCGTGCGGTGTGCCTGACAGTTCAAACTTGAGTATAACGGGTACTGAGTATAAAAGCGATACAGTGTCCGCAGACTTTGCGAAAAGTTGACCCCAGTTTGCATTGCCGCTAGCAGCTACTCCGCGCATGTGCTTGTGATGCACTTTTAGAAATTTAACTACCTGTTCAGGTATCTGACCAAAACCGTTGGTATAAGTGACAAGTACGAAAGGCGATGTCACTCGTAAAGCATCGTCTATTTCAACTGCTGTTAAGCCTGTTTTCTTGACGAAGTTCCTCACATTACCGGTCTTGCTCGAATAGACGATCAACACGTTAAACCCTCCTCAAAGATGGAAAGAAAGCGGACCTTGTGATTTGGTCCGCCTGTGTCGTTTGCCTAGAAGGTGCTGTTCAGCTAGAAAGTACCTTCAATTAACTTGTGGATAGAGTCTACTGCTCGGTCTATCTCGATGTCGTTCTCAAGCTGTATAGCACACATGATTTCCTTTGCACGTACTTCACCTAAAGACATCAGCGCAATTTTGACCTCTAAGTATAGGTCGATAGCAGATAGGCTGCCTGACATAGCTAGTGCCTCTAGTTCAAAGTAGTTACGAAGGATGTTCTCAATATCTTCGCTTGAGGTGACATCTAAGAAGTTTACGATATACGGCATATTATTCATGTGCACTCACTCCTGACCCTCTCAAAGTCATAGTGGTTAGCCGTCTCCGTCTCGTAGCGCAATTTCCCCCGACATACAATATATAGGATTTTTTTGGTTATTTTTAAATAGGAAACGAAAAAAAGTCATAAAAAAGCGGTAGGACGTGTAAATTCCCACCGCTTTTTTATCAATTATCGCATCGAGTTAAGAATTTCGGCAATATCAATACCGTGAGTTGGACGACCACCACCAGCCATCTTAAGTGCTGCAAACAGTGCACCTGTCAGTGGATCTGCACTCAATTGACTGATACCTTGTTCAATTGCCTGGTCTGTCACTTCAATAGCCGATGCACGAAGGTGGTGCACCTCTGACAGCGATAACGCTCCGTGCAGAATCTGAATTGCAGTCTCTGCATCCTCGTCATCGTGAACCTTGCCACAGTTTTCGCATGGTTCTTTGGGACCGCGTTCTGCTCTTGCTTTTGCCTCAGCTTCGTTCTTAGCAACAAATTCAGGTTCGTCACTCTCTACGCCGATACCTACGATAAGTGCATTTTTCACGAGGTATTCTGCTCCGGTAGGCATGATGATACGGATAGCTCCAGGGGTCTCATTATTACGGTTTTGTTCAGTTGTCATGGTAAGTTGCTCCTCTGCTCTTGTAAGTGTTGTGGTGTGTTACCCACAAACTAACTATAACATATTACTATATAATATACAAGGGTTATTTTAATATTTCTACAAGCAGATTTTCCATACCAACATACTGATCTACCATACCTGTCTTGATGTCAACTTCAACCTGCTGGATAGTTTGCATAAATGATAGAAGTTCCTCTACCTGGAATGCTCCTACGAGTAGGCGCGCATTGTTGACTTGAAAAGGCGGTAACCCCGTCTTGCCCATGATCTCGTTGTTGTTGAGACTGATGTAAGACTGCACCATGAACACCTGTCTGAACTTACCGTACAGCAGACCTATGATCTGAATAGGGCTTGTTTTAAGCTCAATCAAATCATAGTAAAGATTGAAAACCTGATCTTTGTTTCGTTTAGCAACAAGGTCTACCATATCGAAAATACGGTCTTCTACTGGCGGATGTACAAGCTCCTTGACAAGCTCCTCCGTTACTTCGGTACCTAATATTTTTAGCTTTGCACATTCATTCTCTATGCGAGCTACATCGTTACCACTATACCGAGCTATCATAGCAGCCAAATCGTCGTCTACGTCAAGTGTCTTCTGCACGTACCAGATAAGCTGAGAGTCTGAGAACTTCTCAAAAACGGTAATAGCATCACTTCCGCTCTTGAACAACTTCTTGCGCTTGTCAATATCTTTGAATACCAAGATGAGAGTATTCTTACCCACCAATTTGCGTAACTCTTTATAGTCCATCTCAGACGTTACCTTGTCGTCTTCCAGCACAAATACCTGATTAGTTGAAAACAGATTTCGAGTGGTGAGCCTTGGTGCTATTTCGTCGAAGTTTTTAGCTCGCGACGGTTGTTCACTAATTCGCTTGATGTACTTGAGCATCACTTCTTTTTCAGGTCCTGTGAAGATATATAGCGGTCGAACCTTACCTTCATCAAGCTCGGCTTTCAATTCACTGAACTTCATCTCGTGCCACCTCCCGCAACTTGATAAGCATCATTTCAAGCGCGTTCTGCTTATTGATTGATTTACTTCTCTCAAGTTGGTTCTTGGTTTCGTATACGACAGCTAACTGCTTACCACAGGTTCGTTCAGGCATAACTTCTCCATATGCGTAGATAAGCAGTTGAATGAAATGCTCATACTTCTCCTTTTCAACGCTCTTTAGAATAGCAAACGCATTGACAGCTGATACCTTTCCGATATTGTCAACAACCTTCTTCGCGTGCGCCAGTAACCCTTCCCAATCAAACGACTGAAACTTCTGAATGGTACCTGGGTTTCGAGCCACGCGCATAAGCGTAACGTCTTTCGTGAATACAGATAGTTCATCTTTCGTGTAGCCGCCTAGACGATACACAGCTGAACGTGACAGAATAGTGGGCAGTAGCGTATTCACGTCACGGACAGTAATCACGATATACGCATGTTCAGGAGGCTCTTCTGACAATTTCAATAGCGCATTCTGCGATTGATGTGTCATCTCCTCAGCGTCGGCAAGCAGGTACACCTTAGGATTAGCTAATGTGCGGCTGTCTGCATTAACTTCTCTGATAGAGTCGATCTTAACATCCTCAGGTATATACAGAGGAGCTCTGAGCTGATTTGCTAGCCAACTCGCCATAGATCGCTTACCTTGACCTTCAGCTCCTACGAATATCAGCGTATTCGGAAGCCTACCGATTGAAATAAGCTCGGTAAGCTTGTCACGTAGTTCTTCTTGACCAATGATTAGCATAGGCTCAGCAACTCCCCTTGAATGAGCACCTTAGGACTGGATTCATATTTGATGCGAGAGTTGATAGCCGTAAATGCTTTGAATAGAGCTGACAGCTCCTCCTCACCTAAGACGGATACGGCTTTACTCACGCGGTCAAAATAATTCGACGGGATAGACACGAAGTCGAAATTGCCCAGAAGTGCTACCTTTTGCAGATCAACCACGAACTCCGTCAGACCTAGCATGAACCGTTTGAGATCTTTACCACTGACATGCAGTGATTCGATCAGCTGTAGGATTTCAGCCTTCTGTGCGTTATGGACGTGTACCAGTAGGTTCAGGTATTCTTCAAAATCCGGTACGCCTAGAATCTCAAACACGTCTTGCAAGCTAGGTGAAGGTGAATATCCCAGAACCATATCTAGCAAGGAGATCGAATTTCGCATACCGCCATTAGCTAGTTTTGCAAGGTACTCAAGCACATCATCACCTACATTGTAGAGGCGGTCAGGTGCTGCCCCTGCTGGATCAGCTTCTTCATTTTCGAGGTCAATGATATACTGTAGACGGCCTACAATCTGTTCAACTGTCATGCGTTGAAAGTCAAACCGTTGAACTCGCGACAGAATAGTTGCAGGGATCTTATGAGGGTCTGTGGTCGCAAGAATAAATACCGCATGAGCAGGTGGTTCTTCAAGCGTCTTGAGCAGAGCATTGAACGCTCCTGTCGACAACATATGCACTTCATCAATTACGTAGACTTTGAATCTTGAGTTAATCGGCTTAAATTTAACCGACTCACGTAACTCCCGAATCTGATCAACGCCGTTATTCGAAGCCGCATCAATCTCGATGATCTCACTGTTAGCTACATCACCATTTAGCGCTCGAGCGAAAATACGTGCTACGGTTGTCTTACCCGTTCCGGCGCCTCCACAGAATAAGTAGCCTTGTTTCGTCATGTTGAGAGTCAACTGGTTTTTCAAGATAGTAAGAACGTTCACTTGACCTACCACGTCTTCAAAGATCTGCGGGCGATACTTAACCGCCAATGATGCGTTCTGGTGAAACTTAGTTGGTGTCATTTAATTTTCTCCTTAGTCGCTCTGCGCTTAGAATTAGTGTGTAACGCTTATGCAAATCATCAAACCAAGCCTTGTCATTTAGGTCTACAGCTAGGTGCATCAATTCGACGACATCCTCTGCTGTGTGTTGAGGTAAAGGTACGCTCTTGTTCGTACCGAACTCAAGCTGTTCATGATACCCGCGTCGGAGATTATCATAGTGACTAATCCTCAGTTCAAATCGCTTGTCGAAGTCTTCATTGAACTGTGAGTACCTGTCAGCTCTACTCATTCACCTTCGCCTCCGTGTAACTGTTTCCATGCACCATAAAACTCAGCAAAGTCTTCAACTGAGACTGCGATGTAATCCTTACCGTCTCCGAAGTCAAAGCCTACAGCTGAAAATCTACGACCTGTAGCGAATGCTTCCTCTTGATTTTTGTCGAACCATTCTTTTTGAAGTGAGTGGCTCTTCTGAGCTTTAGTGAGCGTCTTGAATTCAACCAGAAGATTCTGGTCACGTGCATCGCCTTTAGCGAAAGCAGTGGCTCCGCTATTAGGGGTCACTTTCAATCCTAAAAGAGCGCTTGCTCGTTTCTCCTGCTTGGCGCTGTAGTGCCTCGTAGGTTTCTTGTCACTCATGAACCGATTCAAAAAATAACAACCTCCTTTTCATGTATCATAGTAATATACAGTAAAAAGAAGGTTGTTTTTAAGTTGAGTTATTATTTCTCTTTAATCAGTTCAAGGTATTGATCGAAGGTAAGTCGCTGAGTGCCTTCCTGTGCGTCTACATACTTGATGTAACTATTCTCATTACCTCTATCAAGCAGTTCAACTGGTAGACGTTCTCCGTATGTGCTACGAAGCCATAAGATACAGTCAGCCACGATACTAAGCGGGCAGGTGAATTGAAGACCATTGTAGAACACTCCGGCTGATCTTTCTCTGTCTGTGTGAACCTCTCGATTGTTTACAAACGAGTCACAGGCGGGCGGGTAGAACCCTAAAGACTTACCTAGAGCATCGTGTCGGTAGTCCAAGACGTTTGAGGCGTCAATCTTCGATGTTACATGCTTGGGTTTAAGATACACACCGTCACGGTAGAATCTATCAAGGGCTTCACCGTCTTTAAAGAATACGAGAGCAGACCTGTGAGGGAAACTGATTGACGGAAAGCATTGTGCAATAACAGGTGCTAAAGGGTGGAATGCGCCTATGAGGCAAGCGTCTCTAATACCTTCAAGCGTCCAGATCATCTCCTTACTTAGAGCCTGCTTACGTCCACTCATGTCTTTGAACCTTTGAAGGGGTGTAGGCGGTTGTGCGTTACTCGTGCGTGCAAACATATATAAGCCTCCAATTGAGTATAAAGTTTTAACCGCTATCTTACGGTATACATATATTATATAGTAATATTACCAGTATGTAAATAGTCAAACAAAAAGAGTAGGTTAGTTGTCAACTAAGACGAACTGCCTACTCCATATGTCCTGCTCTATTCGCTTGTCTATCAGTAGTGCATTCTTTGCTCGTATGTCTCGTTCCAACTGCTCAGATGCTAACTTCTCTACCTCCGCTAACGTGAGCTCTGTGTATGTATACTCTATAGGGAAGTAGGTTGTACCGCGTAACATGCAGAATGTTGCTCTGACCTTCATCCTCATCATACCTTTCATCTGATTGTGATGTCACCGTAACCTTTACGTCGAGCGTAGTCTCTAAGCTCTTTAGGCGAAGCGATTACGATACCGGTGACAATAAGGTCTTGAGATCTTACCCTCTTCTTAGTGGCGTCAAGTGTCTGTGATGCTTTGAAAGTTTTCATTATTAGGCTCCTTTATCTATATTAGTATGTTCCATGTACTTATTATATATTAATATGTTTCACCTGTAAAGTGGAAACCATAAAAAAGAGCAGAAATTTATCTGCTCCTAGCTGCTAGTAGGTCTTTCCCATAGCCCGTTGGCGGTTTTGATGTAGAAGTCATTGACGCTGATGCCACATTCGCTACAACAACGTAAGGTCAATTCGTATCTATCCGTCACGTCGACGAATTTTCGATAATCGTGACACTCAGTGCAGAATAGTCGACCTGGTTCCTGCTTCACCTGGACACATCGGTAAAAGAATCCTCCAGGCATGTTTCGGTTGTCTACACGAACGAACGCTAGAGAGTTTTCACGACCTGCTATGCCGCGTGTAGGTTTCTCTATAATCTCAAACTCAACGTTATCGAAAGCGGATAACTGCTGTCCGAATGATTGCGCCTCACTTTCAGTGTCAAACTCTTTCAGTACCACCTTACCACCTGTCTTCACAACCACGCCCCAAGGTCGAGTTAGCTTTATGCTTTTAGGTGTTTGCAATTCATTCTACCTCCTATAAGTTTTGAAAGTGTGAGGTGCACCTTGCGATACACCTCAAGTATACTATCCGCGTAAAGCGTTGATAACGATGTCCTCTACCTCTTCGCCTATGCTTTCCTCTGACACCCGCACACCGGCTGAGTAAGCAAAGTCTTTAACGTGGCGTAGTAGATGTTGGTCAAAGCGTGAAGCCGTATCAGAACCGCCCTCAACCGCCTGAGCTGCTAATTCAAAGCGGTTGCCCGCTTCGATCAGCTTATGAAGTGCAGATTGTACCTCTTCCCATGACTCTTGTAGCGCGTTCACATTCGGTTTATCCATTGTTAGTTCCTCCTCAGGTTTAGTTGATATTAGGCGATCAGCGACAGCTTAGCAGCTTTTTTCATCTGGCTAACATACTTGCGAGCATCTTTCATTGCTTGACCTTCGAAGCCTAAGTGCTCCAGAGCGTCTTTGATAGACATCTTAGCTGAACGGTATTCAACTTCACCTGTCGACGGGTTGACGATTTGTACATCGCATACATAACCGTCGTACTCAGTGATTACCAGGTTCACATTATTGAAAGCTACGTTGACGATGAACTTCTCTGTCTTACCGCCGCGAGTCTCTACGTGAACTGCTGTGTTAACTTCTGGCATGGTGCTCTCTACGACAGTACCGCCTTCCAGAAGTTCTTCAACGGTTACAGCAGGCTCAACGATTTCAGCGATTACTTTGTACCAACGTTTGAACGTGCTAGCTGCTACTTCTTTCGTGTTGCCGTTTTCTGTTACTGCGAAGCGTCCACTTTCAAGTTCAACCGCGATACCTTCAACGTTGTTCTTTTTGTTTACTACGGATACCTTTGTCATTTTAAATTCCTCCAAGTGGTTTAAGTTTTTTAAGTTGTTGTTCCAACTTATATTTATATTATATAGTAATATGTGATGTTTGTCAATAGGGTTGAAAAAGTTTTTTTCAACTATTTTTTGGTGGATCCGAGGAAGACAAGCGCCTCCCTCTTCACCTGTGCTTACTGGTTGCCTTTTTCGGCTTCCATCAAGCGATTAAGTAATTCGTCAAGCTCTTGGCTCACTCTAACAGTGTCAGGATGTGACAAGCCCTTTGACATGCCGATAGTTACCATTTCCTTACGTTTGGCTTCTACAGCGACTTGAAGTTTTTTAAGTTGGTCTAAGTCCAAGGTGTGTACCCCCTTCCTATACTTATATTATATAGTAATATTGTATAGTTGTCAAGTGGTTGAAATAAAAAGTTTCAACTTTGTTTGAAGAAGGTAGGCGACCGAAGCCGCCCTCTATCTTACTTGTTGAATGTTTTGTAGATGCCTTTTTTGAAGTCTTCTGCATCAGCGGCACTGTCTACACCAAATGACTCAACGATCACGAAACTCTTACCGTATCTGCCTTCTTCGATGTTAGAGCAAAAGTTTGCTCGGTAGCCTGCTTTAGCGGCGTGCTCTACGAATGCTGTGTGAGCGGCTTCAACTTCCTCTTCTGTTTTACCTGTGATCTTAACATCAACTACACGACCTACTTCGTTGCGATCTCCACGATATTCAAAAGCGGTACGAACGTTGTGCTTTTCAACTACGACTGTGCTTTCTTCTACTGCTACCCAGATGCCGTCTGCTGTTGTACATTCGTACACGTTCTCTCTACCGTTGAAATATTGCTTTTGATAAGTGAGTTCCATTACCTTGCCGTTTACGATTGCTTTCATTGTGATTACCTCCAAAGTGTTTGTAAGTTGTTGTGTTACTTTATATTTATATTATATAGTAATATTCAACATTTGTCAATAGGTTGAAACAAATATTTTTCAACTTTTTTCATAGAAAAGACGGGTTGCAATAACCCGCCACTCTGTTTTAGCTATTGATTGCTTTCATATAGATTACAATCTGTTCTTCTAAGAAGTGAGTATGTCTCCAAGCAGGTTCATCAGGGTAAACACCGTATCCAGCATCTTGCAGTAGTTCAGCCATTTCAGCACCTTCGTTTTCTTTCGCTACTCGTCCACATTTTGCAAATTCTTTTTCCAACCGTTTTTGCAGGTATTCGTCAATAGTTTCAAACATTTTAAGCCCTCCAAGTGTGTGTAAGTTGATAGGTAACTTGTACCTTCAAATATAGTTTAACATATTATTATGTAATATACAATACTCAATTTAAAATAGTTGAAATTAAAAAGAGCCCGAAGGCTCTAGTCTGCATTAGGTGTCGCCCATCTCATCTCTTTTAGGGCTGACTTGGTGATCCAGCCTGTCCATGTCACAGATTCCATCTTCTGCTTGATATCTGCCATGGCGGCATCAAGTTCTGCTTTGTCTTTCAACGGATTGATATGAAAATGCCCTCCGCATTCTGGTCCTATTCCGTAGAGGACACTGACAGGGTGCTTCAACGCTCGTCCGCATCTAAAGCAATGAGTTGAAGGTTCAGGAACAGCTCGTAACTTCATGCGGTACATGCCTTTTGTTTCTTCTAGGATGTACCCTCTCATGATGACCATAGGCATTGGCACATCATTATTGAGCTTCTCCATGAAATCGAAACCGGGTGAGCTCTTTTCAGTCATCCACTTTTTGACGTGCACTCGCCACTCCTGCGTATCTTGGGGTTTGTCTACTGTATTATTTACCTGTGTGACCTTCTGTGCGGGCGTCTCTGGCGTACTACCTATAATCACCTGTATTTGTCCGTCGTAGTCTTTCAAAGCCTCGTATGCCGCCTGTGAATTAGGATATTCGGTTCCATTGACGAGAACAGGCTTGTCTATATTTATAAGATTGAGCATGGGGGGCTACCTCCTGATTATTGCATGCTAGTCTCTAGGTAAGGTGTAGTGGTCGCACAAGCGGCATTGCAGATTTTGATAGTCGCGTTCCAACGCTTCTTCACCTACACGGTCATATAAGATGTCTACCTCTAACGATGCGGCTGTTCCTCGGATATCTTTCGGCAGAGTCTCATGCGACTTCACGATACCGAGCATATTTTGGATATGCGATTTACGATCAAGTGTCATAAGTGTTACCTCCTTAGGTTTCGATATGGTAATATTATACACTAATATAGACATGAATGTAAAGTAAAAAGCCGAACCTATTTAGGCTCAGCTTAATCTCATTAACTTGGATACGGTCGATACTGATAATATCCGCGTGAAGGCTTTTCAATTCTTGAATCTTCAAGCATCCATGTTGCCATTGCCGCTACCAATGACTTAGACGAATAAGTGTGCTCAAGTTGCTGTTCAACCATTTCGTGAAGTGCGGATAGCTTGATAGGCATACCGCTGTCTTTTAGTATGTTCACCACTATCTCTTTCAGATAGGTTCTATCCATGCGATTAGGGTTGCGCGATGTAACTTGCTCCTGTGCATCACGTGTACGCTGTCTGTGTATCTCGTGAGGCTCTACAAGCGCAGGCTTGGAGTTAGCTTCCTCTTCTATAGCGTATCCGCCCATCATATGAGCAATATGGGACATGACTGCTTCGTACGGTATATGCGGAACCAGATCTTTTAATGTGCGTACAGCGTCTGCCATGGTGCCTACAATAGCATCAACGTCTACGGAATCTCTATCTTGCTCGTCTAGATGACGAAGTCTGTCTAGCAGGTCGTAGTATTCAGTTGCAAGTTCGCGTCTTTCCTCTCTGATCTGCTGCATGCGTTGTTGAATCGCCTGTCGTTCTGTAAATGTAGCCATGTGATATATTTTCCCCTTTCAAGGTTTAGAAGTTGTGAGGTACTGTGTCCTTCACATTTATATTATATAGTAATATTTTAGTGTTGTCAACCCTCAAGTTGAACATAGAAAAAGGCCCGAAGGCCTTATGGAAGGTTTGCACCTATTTAGAGGGCAATGCTTTGCGATTGTGGTCAAGACTTCTACCATCGTTATAACCTGATAGCATTGCTTCGCCGTCACCTGAACGCTGTGCAGTAGAAGGACTGTCTGTTCTCATCTTCTTCTTTGAATAGACCTCAACGACAGCGTCATTCTTGACAAGAACCAAACTCAACTCTTGTTCAGCCACCTGCTCTTTGAACTTGGTTGATAGTCCAGACAGGAAGCCTTTGATATAATCGTTGCGAAGCGTATTGCGATCCGACGGGTCTGTAATACCTCTTTCGTCTAGATATTTAATAGACAGGTACTCAATCGCTTTCTGAGCAAACAAGTATACTTCACGTGCAATAGCTGAGTCTTCTTTCGAACCAAGAAAGAGTATGCGCGATCTTCCTCGTATGGTGCGCCAGAATGCGTAGCACCTGAAGTTGTCACCTACGATTGAGCATAGGTCTTTCTGCCACCATTGAAGTTTGGTAGGCGGCGTTACGTACATTTCAATAACATCGTCTGCCGTCATCTTTGCTTTTCTCTCAAGCGGATTAGAAGTATCAAAGTCTTCCATATCAAGACCGTGCTTAGCCATCAACTGCTGTGCTAATAGCATGGCTGTCTGTGATTCACTGTCGTCCTTTGAGTTAGCTAAGTTGAGCGCTTTTTGAATACGTTGAAGAATTTTGTGATCGGGCTGTTGTGTCGTCATGTCCATTTACCTCCGAAGCATTTTAAGTTGTTTGGTACTATTTAATATTACTATATAATATAAATTATGTCAACAGGTATTTAAAAAGCAGCCAAAACCGGTTATAGGTAATGACTGCTTCGTGCTTAAATGGTCTTCCAAAGAGGGTCGTTCTCTACAGCAGGGTCGTCTGTTTCAAAGTCGTGATCGCCTTCCTGAGTAGCACCTTCGAGCTTGTTCATGACAGCGGCATACAACTCGTCGAACAAGTCTACATCTTCCTCAAGGTAAGCGAGGAGTGCAGGTCTACCTTGGAATTTGAGTTCCGACCCATCGCCTAGTGTCATGATCTCGCCAGTTGCTGGGTCGATAATCCGATACCAAGAACCTGCAAGCGCGATAAATCCGTACTGCTGAGCGAGCTCGATTGTGTCGTTCATGACGTCAATACCCTTGCTATAGTTGATGGTGTGGTACCCCGTCAATCGGTCAGGCTTGCAGACTTTGGTCTTAATGATTTTAAGGTCTGCTTTATTACCTGACGGAGTAGTTGCCTTACTCGCCGGTACCTCTTGATTCTTTTCATCTAGATAACTTCCTTTTCGGCAGTAGATACGCAGTGCGTACAAGTGTTTGAGTGCGCGTCCACCCGGTGTATTATACAAGTTATACGGATTGTCAATGTCATCTCGTACTTGATTGATAAGAACAAGAGCTGTATGGTGCCGACTGATCTTTGACGACACACGACGTGAGAACTCTGTCAGCGCGCCTGCGATGCCACCATAGGACTTCTTCTCAAGCGTTTGGTCAAAAATCTGTTGTGAAACCAACATAGGAACAGAGTCCAGGACAATGATTTCAACTAAACCGGTATCAATGATGTCAAGCATCATTTGAAGCACCTGTTCAGCTGTTTGGTCTTGCGGACGCACTAGGATCAGGCTATCGGTATCGACACCGTTCAACCGAGCCCAATCTTCGTCAAGCGTGTTTTCTGCGTCGACATACACAGCTTTTCGTGGTCCGTCTTCTACTAGTTTAGCTTCGCGCTCCGTCAACTTCTTGATTTTGTCTTTATCCGATTTGTTGTTCTTCTCAACCAACAAGCTCAGTTCTTCGGTTACCTCAGTATACTCTTTCGACCATCGAGCTTTGGCTTCTTTCTGCGCTTGACCTACTACATCAAGAGCTGCTGTCGTTTTACCGCCACCATCAGGACCAAAGAACTCTGTTGCTTTCCCTTTCGGAATGCCGCCGTAGGTCATGTAGTTAGCTCTAGGTGAGCTAAACCTGATCTTTTCGACGTATGCGCGTTCGGTACCCTTCTGAATGATGTCTTGCTTGAAATGCTTATTAATTTCGCCAATTACCTTATCAAGTGCATTCATTTATTCACCATTCCCTTGAGTTTCGTT
>JACCDR011917433.1_pt1 | contig 16033 bp, 28 predicted proteins | sample 7446431 | NCBI WGS metagenome assembly JACCDR01 (sample SAMN15323443, study PRJNA562643) | freshwater metagenome | isolation source: river surface water | place: USA:Blue River Watershed | collected 2017-08-17 | reverse complement strand
GCGCACTGGTGATGAGCCGGTGGGGGTTCGATTCCTCTATCTTCCTCCAATATGGAAAGTACGGCCCAATGGAGGGCAACCAGTTTCGAAAGCTGGCGCACTGGTGATGAGCCGGTGGGAGTTCGATTCTTCTACTTTCCTCCAAAAGGAGATTAATTATGAAACCCACCAAAGCTTGGGTATGGGAAGCGGCAGACGCCAAGAAATTTTTAGATCACACCGACGCAATTAAGTACAGCAATATACAAATGCTAAATATTGATAGTATTAGAAAAGCTAGAGCACAGATTTGGGTAACTGAGGATGGTGCAAAGTTTTTTGATTATACTAAAGCATTTGATCATGAGTCTGAACTGATAGGAATTTGAATGAGACTGAACCCACAAATTGTAAATTCTATGCTAGAGGAATATGATTGGAGTCCTTTTGAGTTGAATTTTGGATATGACGCTTATTGGTACGAATATATTTCTTCGGATCAACAAGCAGCATATCGTAATTATTTGTCGAGAGTCGAACCGTTTACCAATCTTAGAGTTAATAAGGAGCCGTATAGTATGGTCATGTCTAACATTAACTAGACTTAGCCTCACTGCAACAAGTGGGGCTAAGTCGGTAAACTGGAGAGTTAGATATGAAGAATATGAAACGGTCCATCCGCCGACACCATTATGCACGTTTAAAGAATAAGAGATACCGACAACTACGAATGTGGGAACATTGGTATCTTAGCGACGAATACATGCAGCATCTGGCTGCTAAACGTTCTAGAACGCCATGTATGTGTTCTTGTTGGATGTGTGGTAATCCTAGAACTTATGGCGAAATATCTTTACAAGAGATACGCAACAACTTGTCATATAAAGAACAAATTGGGGATGTAGTATAACGGACAGAACGTTGGCCTCCTAAGCCGAAGGTGGTGGGTTCGATTCCCCCCGTCCCTACCATAAATATTTCAAAAGGAGTTGAAATTATGCATAGAGAATTTAGCCGACCCGATTATACCTACCGTGTAACTGTTGATCGTGTAATTGACGGGGACACTTTAGATGTTATGGTAGATGTTGGCTTTCATACTAAGATGCTTAAGAGATTAAGGCTTTTAAATATTGATACCGATGAACTTCGTGGGGGAACTACTGAATCTAAAGAGAAAGCATTATTGGCTAAACAGCGACTTGAACAACTGTTGTCTGAGGCTGATTATGTGTTTATTCAGACAGAAATGGATGCCGAAGGTAAGTACGGTAGAGTTTTAGCCTACCTCTGGGTTGAAAAGGATGGTATTCTAACTAATGTCAATCATCAATTGTTGTTAGAAGGGTTCCAAAAATCTTTGTGATATGTTAGAATTAATAAAATGCACCCGTGGCGCGAATGGACTTAGGCACTCGGCTTCTAACTGAGATTATGTAGGTTCGAATCCTACCGGGTGTGCCAAATTATATGATGGACAAGTTTAATCAATTTATTAGAAATATCTACGAATCTGATAAGCAAAAGATATCGGATATTGAGAATAAATTTGTCTGTAGATATGCTTATCTACCTACAAAACTCAACAACGGTAAATGGATTTGGCGAGAGAACTATTTGGTAAGATATAGGGCCGCTCAGATAAAGCATATAGAATATTCAAGTCATGGGCAGATACGAGTTACTAATGTATTGAAGCATTATATTGACAAAGATTTCTGTATAGATTATACTAAGCCGATTGAAAAGATTAGTATGAATGAATTTATTGAACGAAAGTATTCTATATCATGATTGATATATTGATTTGGATAGGTTCCTTTATAGTATCCAGTATCGCGGTTTTGGCTGCATTTCGACCGCTTTGGGATGGCGAACCACCATTTTATGAAATTCAAGAATGGTTGACTATACCGCAATCAGTTAGTAAAAATAGATTGCATGATAAATGAATTAAAATGCTGTGTGCCGCGAAAGCGGAGTGGGTCCGTAGTCCGGGGGAGTAAACGTAAAGCTCGGGTGTAGCACTTGAGGTTGGTTGTGTGTGGGTGCGTCGGGTAAGAGTAGAATAGCTGCCCTTTGGTACACACAGTATTTTGGAAGGGGTGCCGGGAGCGGTCGTCCGGGGCTGATTGCTAATCAGAAAGGTCCGAAAGGGCTGTGAGGGTTCGAATCCCTCTCCTTCCGCCAAATATAGACATATAATGAAAAAAGTTAATTTAAGTAAACAAGAAATTGATACGTTAAAAATTTTGGCTACTTGGCGAGCCAACGGCAAGACGAATTTAGCTAGTGCTAACCTATGGTCACCCGGATCAGACAAAAAAAGTAAAAGTTTGGAAGGGCATTATTTGGGAGTCGTCGGAGAATACGTTGTTGCTAAATTAACCAATGGTTTTTTTGACCCCATCCCAAGGATGGCTGGAGATAAGCATAGTGCGGACATAGTTTCCGGTTTTGACCAAAGTGCTGTTAGAATATCTGTTAAAACTACCAGATATGACCCACCCATATTTAAACTTAATGGTCTGCATGAAATAAAGGACGCTACACATTGCTGTTTGTGCTTATATAAAGAGCCAACAGTCACAGTATATTGGATAGTATCGAAGTCTAAATTCTTAGATAAGATGTATAGGCAAGACTTTGGATACGGTGAACGGTTGTGCCTCGGTGCAACGATTGAATGATTCTTGACATTACGTTATAGATGAGTTATAATCCCTTATGGGAACTACCCAAATTTTTCAAAGGAGATATTTATGAAAAATTCGATTGCTATTTTGGCTATTGTTGCTGCTGGTTTTGCTGCATCGGCGTCAGCGGATGTTGAGTATTACACTGGCTATAAGAACACTCTAGAGTTTAATGATCTAGATTATGTTGACAATACTGCCATTAATGATCTGCGCGTTGGTGTTCAGGGCGAGCATCTTTACTTTGAGATTGGTGCTGCTGAGTTTGATGGCGAAGTTGGTACTGGTTTTGAAGCTGGTTACAAATATCGCTTCAAAAACAACATCGAGATTAAGGGTGAGTTGGAAGGCCGTCAAGTGGATTCATTTGAAGGTGATGCATACTCTCGCCTAGAAACTGAAGTACGTTACTTCTTCTGATGATGGTAGTGTGACACTAATGCAAGCACTTTTGTTCACACTTAACGCTGCGAAGGATAGTTATTGCTCTAGCTTGCAATATCAATAACGAATCCCGGCAATTTCTGAAAATACGAAACGAGTGGGTGGAAGGCCCACTTTTTTATTGTTTAAATCCCCCAATATTTTAACGGCTATATACCATATATGATTACCTTAAAGGAGAATTTTATATGGGTAAGACTATTAGACCGTTACAAAATCATTTAGTCATTGAGAAAATTGACGATAAGTTAGAAACTCGCGCAGGTATCAAATTAGTTAAGCTTGTAAAGAGCGAACCCTGTATCGGGAAAGTATTAGCAGTAGGTCCGGGAGAATATGATGACGAGGGTAATCTTCATAAGCCCGGTGTTGAGGTAGGTGATATTATCGCATATTTAAGACCTATGGCTAAGACATTTAATATTGACAACGAAAAAGTAACTATGCTAAAATTCTCTGGTGTTCTTGGGAAAGTCAAAAACTACAGAGGATAATATAATGGCCGACAAAGTATTGCATGCTGGTAAATTCATTCAACTTAAGCTTCGTGAAGCAGAAGACTATAAGTATGAATATGTTCATGAATCGCGTTGCGATGGGCAAATTGTTTCAATTTTGCCGTATAGCTCCAAGAAAGGTATTCTTTTGCGCCATGAATTTACTCCATGCTGGGGTGATGGATTGAATGTTAGTTCAATCACAGGCGGCTGGGAAAAGAGCAGACACGCCACCCCTATTGATACCGTAATTGAAGAACTTAGAGAAGAGGCAGGTATTGTACTCCACACTGAGAAGTCCATTAGCTCGCTTGGTACTTGTCGCGGAGCAAAGTGTATTGACACCGTATATCACCTGTTCGCAGTTGATCTTGATAAGGGTTACGATGAGGTTGAAATCGAAGGTGATGGGAGTTCATTGGAATCTCGGGCGCATAACGTTTGGTATACCGACCCTATGGATGTATTGACTTATGCAGTTGATCCTCTGGTATATGTTCTATATGCTAAACTGAACGCATACTTGGATTCTGCTATTACGCGAGAAGCGTATATTAAATAAATAGTATTACGGTATTAGCTTATAGCTAAAGCAGCCCCGCTGCTGGGGGAAGAAATCGGCTCAAACCGATATACCGTACAATGGTGTAGGTAGCTTAACTGGTAAAGCATCATACTGTGAATATGAAAGTCGCGGGTTCGATTCCCGTCCTACACCCCAATTCACCACGCCGCCATAGCTCAGTAGGTAGAGCAACTCACTTGTAATGAGAAGGTCCGGGGTTCGATTCCTCGTGTCGGCACCAGTTTCCGCACTCTTAGTTTAGCTGGAAAAACAAGACCCTTGTAAGGTTTAGTCCTCGGTTCGAAGCCGAGAGAGTGCTCCAATTTATTGCTTCTAAAGCATTGACGGCGATGCACTAGTTTCGTAAACTAGGGAACTAAGTTCGACTCTTAGTGGGAGCACCAAATGGATATCAAATCCGGTAATGATTACCCTTCATCAGCATTAAGCAATTTTTCACCCCACCGCTTTACATTTCGGGGTGTCGAGTGTAACTCTATGGAAGGATTGCTTCAATCTCTGAAATTTAAAAACCCTGATATGCAACGAGAAATATGTAAAATGGTTGGTCTGGCAGCTAAGAAACGTGGTGCCGATAAAAATTGGTACGTAACTCAAACATTGTATTGGCAAGGTCAACCTATAAAGCGAGACTCTGATGAATATCAGCAATTGTTAGATGAAGCGTTTGAATCTTTATTCATGGGTAACGAAAAGGCTAAGAAAGCATTATTAGCCACGGGTGACGCTGTACTAACACATAGCATTGGAAGAACTAATAAGAACTCTACAGTATTGACTAGACAGGAATTTTGTTCTAGACTTATGAAGATACGAAAACGTATCAGATACAGTGAAGCCCAAAAGCATTTATTTGGGGATTGACAGTAAGCAAAAGATTTGATAATATACTGTATAGATGGGCCGGTAGCTCAGTGGTGAGAGCGTCCTCCTTATAAGGGGAATGTCGGTGGTTCAATTCCACCCCGGCCTACCAGATTGCGTGAGGTAATTTATGTTTAAGCAATTAGCTACGGTAAAGCATCGTTTAGCGACAAGAGACGAAGAAGTTTCGTTAGCGTCGATGAGTGATGATGACACTGAAGATTTTATGTACGGTGCTGAAGTTTGCCGCGACGATACAATTTTATATGCAGTTGTAAATGGTGTGGCATATAATATGGCTAGAGTTGCTAAATTGAAACAAATGTTGAGCGAGGGATGATTAATGGTTGATTTAGACTTTACTGGACCTGTGGCTAAACGAATTGATCCTCAGACTTATAGAGAGTTAAAGCTTGCCTTACGCAACACCGGATATACTCTACCTGTAGAGTCTGATATTCCCTTGGATAGCGAGAATAACATAAATAATGCTAAGATAGTTGTCCAACTTCTTAGAATTAACAAAGATTTTATTAAAACTTTGAAGAAAACAGGTTTTGATATAAGCAGAATTCTTACACCGGAACGGCTAGAATTCTACAGCATAAATAACTAAAATTATTGCGGGGTAGAGCAGTTAGGTAGCTCGTCGGTCTCATACGCCGAAGGTCGGAGGTTCAAATCCTCCCCCCGCTACCAAATTTCAAAAGGGTTATATGGAACAACTACATTTCTGCGGGGGATTACCCCGCTCTGGTTCAACCATTCTAATGAATGTGTTACAACAAAATCCGCGAATTTTTACCACCCCAACCGATCCCATCCCATCAATTCTTGGTAATTTACTTATATCAAATAGATCGAAAGAAGAATTTTTGGCAATGGATGCCGATAAAGCTGACATTGGATTACATGGCTTTGCGGTTAATGGTGTGCGTGGTTGGTACGAAGCTTTAACTGATAAGCCTATTGTAATTTCTAAGAATAGAAGCTGGGCTGGCTTTTATCATTTATTTCCTGAAGGCAAATATATCGCTATGATACGTGATCTGCGTGATATTGCCGAATCATTTGATAGAGTTAATTCAAAATTTAAAGTATTTCATACTTTTGATGATGTACATGGTTTACTACCAGCCATGACGGAACGCGAAAAATTTGATTATTATTTTATTCGACCTAATCCATTATCGGCTACCCTATCATACGAGCTTCCCAGAGTAGTTGAAGCTAGCAAAAATAATGCTAGAGAAGTTCTTATTATCAGATATGAGGACCTTATCGTTGACCCTTATAGGGAAATAAATAGGGTATATTCGTTTCTGGGGGAAGAAAAATTCCAACACGATTTAAACAACATTCAACAGTCTAGTCTCTACGAACATGATACGATTTATTATCGAGAGCGTACTTCACATGTTGTGTCCCCTTCAATTTTACTTAAACCAAAAGAGCGTAGAGTTAGCTCCGACAGTTATTTAAACATGATAGTTGAGCGAAACATACCTTATTATGAAATGTTTTACCCGGAGGTATTACGATGAGCGCACCCGCAACACCAGCACAATATTTTAAAGATAACAAATACGTCCTATTACAAAGTGTATTAACCAAAGACTTTTGTGATGAATTGACTAAGCATATGTTCAAACTATTTGATGAAGGACATTTGGTTAAAGATCAACAATGTCCATTGTCAGATTCTGTTTATGGCGATCCAGTTTTAGATGGATTGCTTGAAAAGTTGGCCGAGCCTGTTGGTCATCATTTGGGTCTACAATTATTGCCTACTTACACGTATGCCCGCATTTATCGTCCCGGTGAAGTTTTAGAAAAACACAAAGATAGACCGGCATGTGAAATTAGCGGTACTATGACATTAGGATTTGATGGTAGCAAAGTTTGGCCAATTTATTTTGCTGAAGATGAACGTGATGAAAATGGTAAGCGTATTGATCTAGCCCCCGGCGATTTGTTGATGTATAGGGGAGAAGAACTTATTCATTGGCGACCGGCATTTAAAGGACAGTGGCAATGTCAGGTATTCTTTCACTTCGTTGATGCTAATGGCCCACATGCCGCAGAAAAGTACGACGGTAGGCCGTCATTGGGCCTATCGGCCAATACTAGAGGTAAGCCTTTAGATGAGGTTATGGAAGAACTACCTAAGCCCACAGAAGCTGTAGAAGCGTTACAGCGTAGACCATATTACGGTGACCATATGCCCCAGCAGCAATCTGCCGATGCGGTATTCCCCATTTTTGGTGGAGTTATGATTCCTAGTTGGGATTTGAGAATTCCTTCATTGTTGACTGTCAACAGAAATACCCATCCGAATTTCGCATTCTCTGATGAAGAGTGTGAGGCCATAATTAATTTTGCAAGGGATGATTATGCTGACTATGGAAGTATAGGAACCGGACAAGATGGATTGGTTGATAAGAGTGTTAGAAATGTTCATCTGTATCGCATTCCACTAACTGATGAAAGCCGATGGGTATTTGATAAGATTGCCCGAGTGGTAAGCATGGCCAATGCCGAATATTTCGACTATGAAATTATGGGTATCACACATGAACTACAATTACTTCATTACGAATCAGGCACGGAGCCGGGTCATTACAATTGGCACGCCGATGTTGGGGACTTGGTTTCTTCCACTCGTAAGATTTCCGTATCAATTCAATTAAGTGACCCGACACAGTATCGGGGTGGACAATTGAAAGTTAATGTGCATGGTAGAGACATTATAGCTGATAGTAGCCGTGGAACAATAAATATGTTCCCATCCTACTCTCTACACCAAGTAACTCCAATGGAGCACGGTGAGCGTTGGGCGTTAGTGATTTGGGTACATGGTTCAAGAAGATTTAGATAAGAGGTATTGAAATGTCAGAAGAAGATAAGAGTTTAACTAATGTAGACAACAGTTTTGATATTGTTGTAAGACGAGAATCGGGCACCCTCACGTTACCCGAAGTGGCTGGCGATCATTTACCCACTTTGAAAGATGTATATGGTCGAGGCAAGTTGGCCGAATTGAAAAGTTTTGGCGGCAAAAGTTTAGCCGATAATATGGAGCGTGTCGATAAGGCAATTGAAGAAACACGCGAATTGGGTAATGTCTATAATCGAAATCACTCAGCTTGGACACGAGCTTATATTAACTTGGATAACTATGATCCGTGGTTTAATATCAGACAGGTAGCGGCAGAAATTTCTTCACGCCGTGCAGCATTGACTGAAGCTAAGTGGAGACACCTTGAAAATGAAATCAAGGTAAAGAAGATTTTGAAGAAGATTCAAATGTTTAAGGATCATTTCGATAGACTAGATTCGCAAGTAGATGGTGGTGTTGTTAATTATGACCCAACTGAACCAATCTTTCTAGATGTTGACGAAGAAGGCAAAAAGTCATATATTCACCCAGATAGGGATATGGCTCAACTTGATATGTACAGACTTGAAACAGAACTTGCTAAGATTCAGGAAGGTTTGTTGAATGGTATGCATTATATCGAAGGAGCTATGAAAGAGATTCTCATCCTAGATGATTTGTATAAGCAGTTACAGTCACAGATTAATGATTTTAATGAGGCTGATTATGAAAAAGCTAATGCTAGGGCACATTTGGCTCAAGCAATTTCTCAGTCATTGCGTGACGTTCGTTCTGGCGGTGGTATCAGTAAAGGGGAGCAACGTTTCCTTGAGCAAATCGGGGTAAACCCGATGGTGATGCAAGATATTCTCCGTGATTTTGTTGAGAATACTGAAAGAAAGCCCAACCCTGATACTGGGCATACTGATATCACCATTAAAACTTTGAAAAATTTTATTGATACATTAACTGATCATATTATTGCCACTGGTGCGGTTGACCTTAAGGCCAATTTGTTTGGTATTAAGCCTCATCAGGATGAAAGTTTTATGTATTTGGATAAAATCGGCAACACTAGTAAATTGTTGCCACCAGCAGAGGAATAAAAAAAATGTTTAAATGGTACGATGTGCCCAAATATGAAACGTTAGAGGGGTGGAGACTTTGGAAAGCAAAAACAAAGTCGGCCCATCCCATCCAGTACTTTTTTAGAGAAACTGTAACATCATGGTTTAATGTAAAAGCTATGCAGTTGCGTGATATTAAATGGGCTATATTGCACCGTGTACATCCAAAACACAGATATCATGTTATTAAACCTAGATCACTATCGCCCGGATATCATGATCCTCGATCTTTGATCCTATATGCATCATTTGATTTACTTTCTGAATTTGCTGAAAAACAGTTAATGGGTGATGGTGTTAAAGGTACGAAATGGCTGGAAGATGATATTCCTCAAAAGGATTCAGATGATTATGAGCATGTAATGGCACAGATTGAAACTGAGTCTAAAATTATTGCCCTCCGTAACTGGTGGGTAGATTATCGTCCCCATAGAGAAGAAATTCACCATATCTCTGAACCAACTGAACGCCCAGCCGGTTCTAGGGGTTTAATGTGGATGTTTGAGTCTGAGTTCAAAGATACTCCAGAATATAAAGCATATAGAGAATATCTAACCAAACTGAATGAGCAGTACGATGCATTTGACAAGGAAGATATTGATAAGCTGCGTGAATTAGTAGAACTTTCCCCCCATCTTTGGTATTGACATACCGATGTTTCTCTGCTAAATTGGCAGAATGAAACGCAAAGAACAACTTATATTCGACAATCTTTTTGCTATTTGTAGTGATGTGGAACCAGTAGATGGTTCCCGTCACGCAGCAGCCGTAATGAAGCGAGGCGTCATCTACGGTTCTGGGGTCAACATTGCTAAAACTGATCCAATGCAACAAAGGTTCTGTTCAACTGAAGGTAAAGCATTTATTCATGCCGAAATGTTGGCCATAAAACGCGCCATATCTCAGCTTAGAACTAATGACTTGAGTGATTGCACTTTGGTAGTTGTTCGAAGTAAATATAACCACAACAAAGATAACGTTTTGGGTAATTCTAAACCTTGTGAAGCTTGTGAAGCTGCGATAGAACATCATGGTATTCGCAGAACGATCTATTCTTTAGATGACGGCTACGGAGTATTGGTAAAATGAGTAACTATATCAAATATCCTAGAACCCCCCACTTGCCGTGGAGTGAAGGCGCAACGGATGATGACATTAAGCTTAAATCCTTTGATCTGTTCAAGGGTAAGGAAATTGTTGTCACCGAAAAAATGGATGGTGAGAATACAACGATGTATCGTGATCACATTCATGCCCGTTCTTTGGACAGCGGCTATCATCCGTCCAGAACTTGGGTAAACAACTTGTGGGGCAATATTAACTATTTAATCCCTGAAGGGTATAGAATCTGTGGAGAGAATATGTTTTGGGTTCACAGTATCGTGTATACTGAATTGACCTCATATTTTCTAGTATTTTCTATATGGAATGGCGATACTTGCTTGTCTTGGGATAAGACTTGCGAAATTGCTGCGGAGTTGGGTTTACATACGGTTCCCGTATTGTACCGGGGTATTTGGGATGAAGCTAAAATTAAATCCTTGTATGGACCCGAGAAGTATGGTGTTTCGGAAGGATACGTGGTTAGAAATGCTAACCAATTTTCATATGATGACTTCGCAAGTAATGTATGTAAGTTTGTCCGCAAAGACCACGTTCAAACCGATAAGCACTGGCTTCGATCTGGTGGTGAGTTGAACATGCTTAGAATTAGAAAATAATTCGGGCATGTTCAACTTCATTTATTTGTGATATAATTCATTGTTTCAAGGAGATATTATGTCTAATCTGATTATTACCATTACCGGCCCCAGTTGTACTGGTAAATCAACTTTGGCTCAACGATTGATTGACACGGGTAAATTCACTGAGATTGTTTCGACTACAACTAGACCTATGCGTTCTGGTGATGTTGATGGTGTTAGCTATCATTTTGTTACTAAATCAGAATTTAAAAACATTGAAATGTTGGAGACTATTGAATTCAATGGCAATTACTATGGTGGTAGTGTTGCTGAATTTAAAGAAAAATTCGCCAGTGGTCTAATCCCAGTTATTGTTGTTGAACCTAACGGAATGCGTCAAATCAATATCAACGCGAAAACGAAAGGTTGGAAAGTTTTGAATATTTTTATTGATGTAGACCCGCAGGTACAAGCTAGACGTTTTCTAAGTAGATTACTGCATGATTATACCCCGGTAGCTAATGCGGTTATTAATCGTGACGACTTTGACACAACTTGTGAAAAAGGATTCAATGATTATCTTGAACAGTTTAACAAGATCAAGCATCTTGAAGATAAGATTTTGACTGAATATAGCAACAGAATGGCATCTATGCAAACAGTTGAATCCACTTGGCATAAAATGTTTACGCAGTATTCTAATCCTAGTTCGCTTTACTTTCAGACATTTGATGCCGTTAATGAAGTTTATGTTTTAGATAAGGTCATTAAAACTATCGACAGTATGAGTTGACACGATATACTTAATGCTGTAGGATAAGCTTTTTAAGGAGATTACCGATGGCAGAGTTTAAAGTTACTGTTGAAAAAATCTTGGTAGAAGAACATCCCAATGCGGATGCTCTTGAACTCGCAGTTATCGGCGGATACCGAGCTATTGTACAGAAAGGCAAATTTAAGTCTGGTGACTTGGTTGTGTATATTCCTGAACAATCAGTTCTACCGGAATGGCTTATTCGTGAGTTGAATCTTGAAGGTAAGTTGGCTGGAAAGAAAGCTAATAGAGTTAAAGCTATCAAATTGCGTGGCGTATTGTCGCAAGGGTTGGTTTACCCAGTTCATACTATTCAAGCTCCTTGGGAATTTAAGGGTGAGTATCAGGGTGTTCTTGATGTTAATTTCATTAAGACTGAGACCACTTTTGAACACTATGTTCAGTTGGGGGACGACGTTGCCGAAGCTTTGGGTATTGTCAAATATGAGCCTGAAATTCCTGTAAGCATGCAAGGGCAGGTATTCAATGCTCACGGTATGACTTTGAAGTACGACATTGAGAATATTAAACGTTACCCTGACATTTTGGTTGACGGAGAAATCTGTGTTATCACTGAAAAGTTGCATGGAACTTGGTGCTGCTTTGGATTTCATCCTGATGCTCCGCACGCAATTGTTACTTCCAAAGGTCATAGTTCTAACGGGTTAGCCTTTAAGTTCGTTGAAGAGAATGATAAGAACATTTACGTTCGAACTTTTAGGAAATACCAAGAAGCTTTGGAAAAGGCTAAGGCTGCATTCCCCGGATTTGCCGTTTACATTTTGGGTGAGATTTTTGGTAAGGGTGTCCAAGATTTGGATTATGGGCAAACTGAACCACAGTTTCGCGTCTTTGACGTTTATGTAGGTAAACCGGGAGAAGGTGGTTACTTGTCGCCAATCGCCATGCTTGACTGGGTTAAAGAAGTATTGGAGTTGGAAACGGTTCCTCTTCTTCATGTTGGACCCTTTGACATGGCAATTGTTGAAGAATTGACTAATGGTAAGGAAACTGTTTCGGGTAAAGATTCCAATATCAGGGAAGGTGTAGTTATTAAACCCGCTCTGTCCAGAACCGACAACAGAATTGGCCGAGTTGTTCTAAAGAGTGTGAGTGAGGCTTACCTTATGCGTAAGGGTGGAACTGAATTACAATAAGTAGTTCAGTTCCCAAACTCACCAAAACTTATTTCAAAGTTTAATGGTTGGTTAGGGGTTGAACTGGTAACTACTTTGCTAACTTCGTTACTATAACAAGATTCTTCCCCGGCAGTATTTACTGCGGTCATAGTGACGGAGTATGTACCCGGTTGGGGAACTGTAATAATAGCGGTGGTTGCGTTTCTATCTGTTATACTAACAACATTTGTGTAAGTGAATACGCTTCTGCAATTAGTAGTACAAGATTGTGCTCTTTTATCAGCACGGCCTGCGTTTCGGGAATAATAGATGTTATATCGGGCTAGTCCAGTTAGAGCTTGTGCTGATCCGTCGCATTGCTGTGTAGGTGCTCTCCACTCTAACGAAATTCGTTCAGCCGAAGCCTGTTTGGGGAAAAATATCCCCAAACAGGTTAAGCTTACTAGAACGGCTACAAAAAGTTTGTTAACTTTTTCCACAACCTACGCAGCCACTCTATTATACGACGGAGAAAAGTAAAGGGGGATTTGGTACTCTGTCGGACCATAGGAATGTGACCGAGTTTGACCACCCTGATACTTTTGTAGGTTCATCAGCATTGATAGCTCGTAGGGCTACTGTATGCTCACCCGGTGTCCATTCCATTGAACCCACAGGTGCTTCATAGAACTCATCTGGCTGCAATGCACCAACGATTGTTGCTTTCGCAACAAAGGATGTGCCTTGCAATTCACCTAGTTCATAATTGATTGAATAATCAATTGGTGTACCGTCTTCGTTTGTTTGTGGCGCTTGCCATCTAAAAATTGTTGGATTTGACATGATTCCTCCGTTAATTGTCTGTTTAATTATTTAGCTATCTTTTACAAATAATTTACAAATATGTTATTGATTTTGGCTGAGTTTTTTATAAAAAGTTAATATGCTTTCTATCTCTTCAACAGAACCATTTGATTTTAATTGATTTGCTCTCAATGAAATTATCACAATATTATCTTTGGTATATCCCCTATTGGAATCTATTCTATCAAAAGAAATAGAGTCTGGTTTTGATGCGCCTTTATGAAAATATATCGGTATATTTAATATTGGGCATGATATGGGAATACCAATCTCATCTATATCCATAGGGGTAAGATTGAATTCGATACCCCGGCGCTTCGCACTCGATCTAAGTTGAGATAGTAATTGTTTTATATCTTTTTGTGTGATATCATAAGTTGACATAGAAATATTTATGAGGGCAACTTATGGAATCTACCGATAAACATTTAAAAATAATCGAAAACTTTTACGGAACTAGAGTTGCCGAGCGTTCACAAATACCGTTGTTAAATCATATTATTGAAGGATTAAGGATTTTAAATTGGCTTCAAGCTAGTTACGCAGTTAAATCGGCTTGGTGCCTGCACCCAATAGTCCAAAGTACTGAGGATATGTTTAATGAATTGGGTAACAACAATCTTAGGGATGCTGATTCAAGCGCAATCATATTGGCTATGGAATATAGGCATGTGGCCAATTCGTATCTATCAAATGTTGTTAATACCTCAAATGTAAGATATGAGAGAATTAAATATCTTAATGCAACATTGAATTCGGTTTATAAGGATACTATCAAGTTAATGTTGATTGCTGATAAGGTCCAGAATTACAAAGATTTTTCTAAACATCCCCAGCATTTGTACCCCAATTACGACCAGTTGCATGTTTACTTTACTGACTGGATTTATGACATTTTAGAGCTTACAGTTGATGAATACAAACGTTACAAGTTAATTGCCGAATTCTAAATACAACAGAGGTAACGTAAAATATGAAATGGTTTACTAAGAAGAATACTAATACGGAAACTGACACTGTTGAAACTAAAGTGGTTGTTAAAAGTTTAAATGATTTTCATAATGTTGCTAGATACTGGCAACATTTAAAGAAGACTTACTCTGATGGCCTTGAACTAATGGATAATTTAACTTTAATGCAGTTAGAAACTTCTATCAAACATAAATTTAACTCAGAGGGTATTGAAGTTTTAAGTTGTTCATTTGAAAAAAAGAATAGTGATTACTTCATCACGGTTGAAATACGAGATAAGGGAAAGGTTATTGCATATTATGGCTAATAAAAAAAGTGATTATGAGCGTTGGGGCAATCCATCATCGCTTAAGTCGGATTGGGACGAAAGAACATTTATGTTAGCTGATATGATACCTCAGTCGGCAACCTCAATAATTGAATTTGGTGCGGCTAATATGGTGTTAAAGCAAAAACTATTACCTCATCAAAAATATACCCCATCCGATTTGGTTGATCGGGGCGAAGGTACTATTGTTTATGACTTAAACATTCTCCCTTATTCGTTTATTGCCGACAAGTATGATGTGGCTTTTTTTAGCGGTGTATTGGAGTATGTGCATAATGTGCCGGAACTCATAAAATATATTAGAACTTTTGCTGACGTTATTATTTTTTCATATGCACATTCACCGACTAATAGTGAATCCAGAAAACGATCAGGGTGGGTTAACTCATATACACATTCGGAAGTGGTTGAGCTAGTAGAATCTAATTGTTTTAAATTAGTGAAATTAGATCAATGGCAGGGTGGTAGGCAACTACTATATAAATTTATAGCCGTTTAAATGGAGGCGTAAAATGGAACGTATTTTAGAAATTCAAGCTGCTGAAGGTGGCGAAGATTCTCGTCTTTTTGTAGACGATCTAGCTAAGGCATATGTTCGCCTAGCTAATACGTTCGGCTGAAAGGTAGAAGAATCACATAGTGAACGGTCTATAACATTAAAATTTCAAGGAAGAGATTTGAATGGATTGGATAATGAATCAGGTGGTCATCGCATACAGCGAATACCCCCTACTGAAAAGCGTGGTAGAGTGCATACCTCCACTGTTACTGTTTCTGTACTTGATCCTAATTTAGCATTAGACGACAGTAATTACACCAAATTATCTGATGACCATTTTCGTATTGAATGGTTCTCAGGTACTGGTGCGGGTGGGCAACATCGCAATAAAAAACAGAATAGCTGTAGGGTTATTCATGTTCCTACTGGTATTGTGGAATCTAGGCAAGGCCGTAATAGGGAATCTAATCTCAAAGATGCCAAGCTTGCTATATTGACAACTCTCAAAGAAAAGCAGTATAATCAGCGTAATGAGAAGTTCTCCCACATAGCTAGGAACCAACGGGGTTCCGGTATGAGAGGCGATAAGATACGCACATACCGATTCCAAGACGATGAAGTGGTAGATCATAAATCAGGAAAATCAGCTAAGGCAAGTAAAGTTATGAAAGGAAACTTTAAT
>JACCDR011182643.1_pt1 | contig 16035 bp, 28 predicted proteins | sample 7446431 | NCBI WGS metagenome assembly JACCDR01 (sample SAMN15323443, study PRJNA562643) | freshwater metagenome | isolation source: river surface water | place: USA:Blue River Watershed | collected 2017-08-17 | reverse complement strand
TGCTGTGGTTCGTCGCCGCCTTCCCCATCTGTGTGTTCTTCGCGGAGTCGGTGCCCTTCCTCGTGTTCATCTCCGTGTACGCCGTCGTGACCGGCCACCTGGCCACCTGGCAGGCCGCTCGCGTCGAGGTCCGTCAGGAGGAACAGGAGCGTCGCCAGGACGAGGCGTCGTGAGCCTGCTGCTGCCACCGGCGCTGCCCCTGCCTCCCCACACCTGCCGCATGGGCGGCTGCACGGGCGCATGGGAGGTCATCGACCCCGGCGTAGCCCTCATCCGCTTGGAAGGCGGCACGACCGCCGACAGAGCCCTCGTCCACGACCTCATCAAGGTTCCGCTCGTCTACCACGGCTACGTGGAGGCGAGCTTCGACATCGCCACCGGCGAGATGCGCCGCGAGGCCCACTGGCGCGACGTGATCGCCAAGGCCGTCCGGCTCGTGCAGTCCGGCGCGGTGATGGTCAACCACAACATGCGCCAGGAGGTCCACGGGTTCATCAACGGTGACCACGGCGACTACAGCGCGTGGTTCCGGCGCGACGATCCCAACTCGTGGAAGATCACGCAGTGGCAGTGCGAGTGCCCCTGGGCGCAATACTCTTGGGGCCGCACGCGCAAGTGGCGCAAGTACGAGGGCCGGGTGTGCTCGCACGTCCTCGCCCTCTACTGGTCGGCCAAGCGCAATCAGATCATCGACGGCGAGCCCGACGCGGGCGCAGCGCCCGCTCCCGGCCCCTCTGACGCCGCTCCCGGGGCCGAGGCTGCCCCTGAGCCCCAGGGAGGCCCTGAAGGCGTCCCTGCCCCTGACGTGGGCGACCAGGCGCAGTTGTTCGGCCCCACCGACGACGAGGGCGCGTTCACCAAGATGCCGACCGCTCCCCCGCCCCAGCCTCAGCCCGGCCAGCAGCAACTCTTCGACCCGGCCAACCCACCGGCGGGCACGATGGGACCACCCGGCTCGAACACCATCCCGCCCGCCCCCATACAGATGTCGATGCTCCCGCCCTACGTCCCGGGCTCGACCCCCAACGGCATGGCGGCACCGCCCAACGCCTTCTCCGTCCCGAGCGCTCGACCGGCCACCCCGATGAACCCCGGCCAGTACCCGGGCGGCACCTACTCGCGCGTCGGCAAGGCACAGTTTGAGAACGGCATGAAGGTGCGCCTGCTCAAGGCCGAGTACGGCATCGCTGAAGGCAAGAGCGAGGCACACGGCGCAGGCCAGTACCGCGAGGTCGCCTCCGGCACCCTGGGCGAGGTCATGGGCCAGGATGAGACAACCGGCTGGGTGGAGGTTATCTTCCCCCTCAAGAACTCCGGCCCCATGGAGCCCTACCACGTTCGCTGCTTCCTCTCGCCGGGTGACGTGAAGGTGGTTGCCTACCCGCCGGGCTCACCCTTCATCGAGCGAACATAAAGATTCTCCATCATGACTTGACACCTACTTGATAGGGGTCTATCTTCCACGGTGCAAGTACGCACACACCACTGGAAGGAACCAGTCATGAGCATCGCCGTCAGCACCACGAAGTGCCGCACCAACAAGCGCGTCTACGTCGCGCCGCTTCGTAACCCCACCCTCGTCGCCATCCTCGACGCGCCGAAGCGCCAGGCCACGTCGAAGGAACTGGACATCTCCCCGGCCTACGCCCTCGTGCTTGAGAGCGGCGGCATGATCCGTCGCGTCGAGGGCGTCAAGCGTCCCTCCGGCTCGCGCGGCGGCCGTCCGCCGGTCGTCTGGACCCTCACCGACAAGGGCCGCAAGCGCGCCCAGCGCGCCAAGAAGTAGCTCGCTGCCCTACGGGGCGGCGAGCGGACGGCCTTGGCGTGGGAGGGGTCAACCCGGGTGCTGGTACCCCCGGGAGCCGCTAACGCTGAGGTCGTCCGCTGGTCGCCCTGTTTGAAGGGCATGCGGTTGCGACGTAGAATCTCTAGTGGGGCGAAGGACCGGCGGGTGGCACAACTCAACGGTTCCTTCGCCCCACTTCGTCGTTGTGCGAGCATCTACACTGTGGCGAGCACAGCGCACACTACACATTCGACGTTTGTTCTACTTGTGTGGTTGACGAAGCGTCTGATAGGATTCTCTCAATGAGCACCAAGACCACCCCCACCCTCACGGACATCGCGGCGCGCATCAGCGCCCACCTGACCCGCTTCGAGCGCGACCCCAAGATCAACCCGCTCGACAAGCAGTACGGCACCTACCAGTACCGCAGCGCCGGTGCTTACCGCGCCGGGCGCTACGTCAACGTCCGCTACGTGTCCTACCAGGGTGACACCACCCTCACCCGTGAGGTCGCCATGCGTTACCTCGCCTGGCTCGACGCGGGCAACGTCGGCTCCCACTTCAAGATGGAGCAGGAAGAGCAGGACGCCGCCAACGTGGTGCTCGCCAAGATGCGCGCGGAGGCCACCCCCATCACTGCCGCCTCCCTCGCGGAGCGCGCGGACATCTCCAAGCGCGACGCCGCCGCCGTCCTCATCAAGGCGGGCTTCCGTGTGTCGCAGATCGACTACGACGGCTGACATGGACTCCCTCCTGACCACCACGCTCGCCAACGCCGCCGACTTCACCGTGGAGTTCGGCTACGAGCCCGCCGACCGCTCCGTGGGCCTCTCCGGCGGCTTCACCGGCGTCACGTTCTCGCTCACGCTGGCCGACGCGCTCGAACTGCACGTCACCTTCGAGCCCGGCCACAGCGGCGAGGGCGACCTGACCGACTGGCCGCTGTTCTGCGTGACCAGCAAGGTGCTGGGCGAGCACGAGGTCCGACACGACATCAACCCGCTCCCGCGCCACCTGTCCGGCTTCCCCGTCCTGCTCAAGGCCGCCCAGGACCACATGGCTGCCATGCAGGCCGAAGAGCAGCGCCACGAGGACGAGATGGAGGCCGCCTACCAGCGCCACGTCGAGGATGAGCGCGCCGCTCACGAGGCCGGGAGGCACGGCCACCCGGCCTTCGCCGCCGTGGATGCCCTGCGCAAGCGCGGCATGCGCATGGGCGAGGCGTGCGCCCACGCGGCCGTGGACCACTCCTTCCCCGGCGGCCACAAGGCCCTGATGGACGCCTACAGCGCCCGCCAGTTCGACTACGACCACCCCGACTGCCCCCTGTGCCGCTGATGGGCCTTCCTGACGACCTGTACACCTACGTGGAGGACCACCCCGGTTGCACCACTGCGGAAGCCCTCAAGGGCATCTCCGTGGACAGCGCGGTGCTCAACTACGGGTACCGGGTGCGCGACAAGCTCGTGGAGGCCGGTCGGCTCACCCGTACGCCCGAAGGATGGCTGTTCGCCACCGGCAAGGCAGAGTAGGACAAACGTCCACCACAGTTGACTTACCCGGATAGACCTCTATCTTTACTCCCATGAACCGCGACACCCCCGCCGCCACCATCGACCCCACCACCGCCTCGCCCGGCCGTGACGCCTGGGGCAACTTCTCCAAGGACGACCAGTGCTCGTGCATCCGCGACGGCTCGCGCACGACCTACTTCCTCTGCGACGGCAAGGCCAAGGGCATCATCGTCACGCAGGACGGCCGCATCAAGCGCGCCTGCGCCCGTCACCTGGCCGGTGCCCGCCGCACCCGCGTCTTCTCCGCGAACTTCGACCCCAAGGCGCTCTACGACCTCGACGGCAACCTCACGCACTTCATCGACTACAACGGGCCGCACACGGTGCGCGGCAACTTCGTGGAGGTCCGGTAGTCATGGACATCACCGACAAGCGCGACGAGTGGTCCAAGGCGTACTTCGCCGGTCAGTCGGACTACGAGGTCGCCCAGGCGGGCTTCTACAACGACGCCTACGTCATCGAGCACGACGCCTACTGCTGCTGCGACGAGGGCTGCCCCGACGCCATCGTGGAGGCCCGCAAGCTCGTGGACGCCGCCAACTACGAGGGCGCGCGCCGCGAGCGCACCGGCGAGCAGGTCAGCAAGGACACCGACCCCAACATCGAGCGCGACCTGGCCCCCTTCGGGCCGGAGTGGGAGCTTGAGCAGCGCGAACGCATGGAGAACCGATGAGCACCCTCACCCCCGCCTTCCTCGTCACGATCAACGACAGCGCCCGCACGGGTGTCGTGGAGCTTGAGGTCGAGGCCCTGAACAACATCGACGCTTTGCGCGTCGCCATTGACCGCTACGAGGACGAGTACGAAGTCTCCGACAACATGGCTGAGGTCGAGGTCGTCCCGCTCACCGTCGCGCCCCCGTCCGCCGCCGTCGAGCGCTGCGCCATCTGCGACACGCTCATCCCGACCGGCTACACCGTCTGCTCGACGGAGCACATGCGCGAGTACAACGAGTCTCAGGACGAGCCCGACAGCCGCCTCACGCGCGGCGACGTGGTGCCGAAGGGTGACACCTGGGTCGCGGCCTACGCGCCGGACGGTGGCGGCTATAGGGCCGCCCTGATCGACAAGGCATCGTTCACCACGTCCATGGACAAGTTCAACGCCCTGCGTTGGGACGAACGCCTGTACCCCACGGCCAGCAGCGCCAAGCGCCGCGCTGAGGCGCTGTCGTAAGCGTCATCAAGTAGGACAAATGTCTAGCACCCTTGAACAACGCTGCTAGACCTCTATCATGCCTCCTATGCAGATCACCGAACAGCAGATCGACCGCCTCACGGAGCCCACCGAAATCGACGCACTCATCGCTGAGGCGTCGATGGAGCTTGCGGACATCCGCGTGCAGATCGAGCGCGAGAAGTCCTACCGCGACAGCGACAGCAGCTACACCCGCATGCGCTTCGACCCGGCCACCCTTGAGCGCCTGACCGCTCAGGCCGACGAGGCTGAGGGCATCCTGCTGACGCTTGAGGCCAAGTACACCGGCTGGCCCCGCTACTTCCACGTCACCAACTCCAACGGCCACATCCACACGTCCACGTCCTGCTCGTCGTGCAACGCCCTCACGCAGTTCGCCTGGCGCACCGACCTCTCCGGCCTCACGGAGCAGCAGGTCGTGGACCGCGAGGCGTACAACGCCTGCACCGTGTGCATGCCCATCGCCCCGGCAGAGCAGCGCGCCGCCCGCGAGCACTACAACGCCCAGCAGCGCGCGGAGCGTCAGTCGGAGAAGACCGCGAAGGCCAACGAGAAGCTGGCCAAGGCCGCCGCTCGCGCCGTCAAGTTCCTCGCCAAGGTGGACGCCGCCGTCGAGCAGCACTGCGGCTCCTGGGACGCCTTCTGGACGGAGTACAGCACCTACGGCCACGACGGTCGCAAGTCGGTCTACCGGCTCGACGTGCCGCAGCAGGTCAGCGACTACCTCATGGACGAGAAGAAGCAGCAGGAGGCCGCCGCTGAGGGCCGCCGCGAGGCCCGCTGGCACAAGGACCCGAAGGCCATCATCGCGGAGGCGCGCGAGAAGGGCCTGGTGGCCTGATGCTGCTGCGCTTCATCGTGGAGGCCGAGGTCGAGCGCGAGGAAGGGCTGTTCGCCTCGCGCGACGAACTCGAAGAGCAGATCGTCGGAGAGCTTGAGGGGGCCGACCCCGGCAGCCTCGACGGCGACGAGGGCGGCAGCTACACCGTGGTGAGCTTCGAGGTCACGGCCGAAGCGCCTGAGCGCGGCAAGACGGCCATGTGGGTCACCCCGGCCGAGCGCAAGCTGCTCATGGAGCGCCGGGCGAGCCGCGCACGTAGGGTGTCCTGATGCACGTCGCGGACCTCGACAAGGGCAAGTGGTACCTCGCCGTCGTGGACGGCGTGAACCTCGACATCGTGCGCATCGAGGCCACGGAGGGCCAGGAGGTCACCGTGTCGCGTTGGTGGCCTCACACCGGCCGTACGGACCTCGTGCTGGCCCCCAAGGACATCGAGCACCGCGTCAACCCCACGGACAACTTCCTCGACCTCGTGGGCCGCATCGAGGCCGGACAGCTATGAACGATGACCAGCGTGCTGCCGTGGCGGGCGTGGTCCACGCCGCGCTGCTGCCACACAAGATGGCCCATGCCGTCCGGCCCATCCTGCGTCAGACGCCGGAGTACGAGGCCGCTCGCGCTGAGGGTCGCGCCCGCAAGTGGCTCGAAGACGAGTCCCTGTCGCTGGGCTACGCCCTCGCTGAGGTCGTGACCGACCGTTTGGAGTCCTTGGAGCCGTAGGGTTGCGGCGTTCATGATCCATGATAGAGTTCTATCCATGGAGCAGCCGCCCACCCACAGCACGGTCAACGAGCACTGGTTCCTCGCCGCCCGGGGGACCACCCCGGAGGGCGTGCCGTTCGTCCTCGTCAGCCGCGTCAAGGACGGCGACACCGGCACGTCCTGGCGGCTCGAAGTGACCACCAACCGCAACGGCCGGACCGACTGGCGCTGCATCGGTCACACCAACGCGCAGGGCGTGATGACCACCTACGCCCCGCGCAACCTCTCGCACTCTTTGATCGACACCGCCCTGCGCAACTTCTGCCAGCCGGGCGAGTGGGTCGGCACCCAGTGGGTGGCAGCGTGAAGGTCCACTACGGGACGAGCGCGCGCCTGCGCTACACCTGGGACGGCCGCGACAAGTTCTACGGCTCGCGCATTGTCAGCGTCCTGAGCTACTACGCCAAGGTCAAGGATGACCCGCGCTTCACCTTGTGCTACATCGAGGTCAACCGCCAGCGCGTGCAGCCGCATGACATTGAGGTCACACGGTAGGCTAAATGTCCTCACGCTTGAACAACCCTGATAGACCTGTATCATTGCGTCCATGACCGCCATCACCATCACCGCCTCCTTCGGCTCCGACACCTTCACCCGCCGCACGGAGGCCGGTTACACCCACGCCTCGCGCAAGGGCTCGACCGTCCGCTTCCACACGAGCGAGGCCGCTGCTCGCCGCGCCGCCGGGGCCTCCGGCTCCGTCGTCCGCACGAGCTACGTCCCCGACGCCGTGGAGGCCACCTTCGCGGCCACATGGATCGTCACCGACGCGGACGGCAACGAGGGCGGCCGGTACACCGTGGACAACCCCGTCCATGCCATCAAGGCCGCCCGCGAAGAGGGCAAGAACCCCACGGGCGCGCGCCGGGTGCAGGCATGAGCGCGCTCGACAACCTCAACCTCACGCACTCCAACCCGCGTGTGCAGCGCATGATTGACACGGAGATCGCCAAGTTCACGCGGGCTTCTGCCAACATCGCCGCCGCGTGCGAGGTCGGCCGCATCAGCGAGCACGACCGCGATGAGCGCATCGCTCGCGCGGAGCACTGGCACGCCGGTGTCATTGCTCACTTCAGCGGCCAGCAGCGCCCGAAAGAGCGCAAGCAGCAGCCCCTCGATGACCCGACCGCCGGTCAGGTCGGGTCGTGACCTGGCACCCCCGTGGTACGCCCTCCTGGCCGGACTGGAAGCAGGCCAGGGAGGGCCAGCGGTTCGAGCACGTCCGGTCGGGCGCTAAGGGTACCTTCGTGAAGGTGTCGCGCAACCGCAACAACGGGGCCATCGTGCGCTGGGACGCCGCGAGCGACCGCACGTCCTACGTCGTTGCCCCCGCGTTCGACCTGCGCCCCATCGAGTAGGACAAACGTCCACGACCGTTGAACAACTACTGATAGACCCCTATCTTCTCTCTCATGACGAACACCACGATCAAGCTGACGGCCCCTCAGGAGGCCATGCTGCGCAAGGCCATCCAGTCTGACGGCCGCGCCCCCGCTGGCCTGATGGACGGCCCGAAGCGCACCGCGTACAAGTTGGAGATGCTGGGCCTGGGCGACACCATGTTCCACGGCTGCCTGTACTTCGTCGTCAACGACGCGGGGCGTGCCTGGGTCGCCGCGAAGGACGACCGCAAGTAGGACAAACGTCCATCACTCTTGAACAACGACTGATAGACCCCTATCTTACCTCCCATGAACTCCATCGCCCCCGCCATCACCCTCACCATCGCCTTCGACAGCGACGGCGACAACTACTTCCTCAACGAGGCGGTCCTGCACGGCAACGGCCGCCGCATCCTCTACGGCGGCGAGGACTGGAAGCACGCCGTCTACACCGCTGCCGGTACGGCCCGTGTGCTGGGCGTCAGCGTCATCCTCAACGCCAACTACTCCTTCACCCCCGACCGCATCGAGGCGGCCGTCACCGGCGGGCGCGAGGCGTTCTTCGCGGCGCTGGGCATCAAGGTCGAGGCGGCGTGAACGTCGTCGCCAGCAAGACGGCGTGGGACCTCATCGGCTTCGACGGCTCCGCGTTCTCCGCGTTCGGGTCCGACCACCCGGACGTGAAGGCCGCGTACGAGGCGGGCGAGGTCGCCAAGGACAGCCCCTACCTCGTCCGCGTCAAGGGCGGCAGGACCCTCTACGAGGCCGTGGACAACTTCGGCGGGGAGAAGGTCCGCCTGAGCCGCCTCGACACCGCAGACGGCCTGCGTCAGGTCAACCGCTACGTTGCCCACGACACGACCCTCGAAGTGGTGGAGGCATGACCATCATCGTCCCCGCCGGTGTGAAGCTCACCCGGCCCCAGGCCGACCTCATCGAGCGCATCGAGCAGCACGGCAAGGCGGTCCTCACGCACGCCCAGCATCAGACCGCCGAGGCCCTGCGCCGCAAGGGCGTCAACGTGGTGATCGCCGCTGAGACTCACGCCGGTGAGCCCTGCGTCGCTTACGCGCCCCCGAAGGGTGAGCAGTGGCACTGGGTGGCGCGGTCGTCATGACCCTGCCGCTCATGACCCGCAAGTGCGAGTAGGACAAACGTCCACACGGTTGACATACTTCGATAGACCCCTATCATTTGCTCCATGAACTTCGTCGCCCCGCAGTCCACCGCCACCGCCGTCATCGCCCCCGGCAACGACCACGCCGTCTTCGCCGTCACCACCGACATGCGCAAGCACCGCATCTCCCAGCGCATGACCTACACCGACGCCGTGGCGCTGTTCACGGAGATGGACGGCACCAACATCGAGCGCGGTCGCACCGGCCGGTCGCTGTTCATCGGCAACACGGAGGTCAAGTTCCTGGCCGTCCGCTCGCTGGACGACCCGCAGTGGAACACCCACAACGGCGTCGTGGACATGCGCGACGAGCCGGTCAAGCTGACCGACAACCAAGCGCTGCTGCTGAAGGCCCTGCACGCGATGGCTCCCTCCCACGAGAACCGCCGCCAGGCTGGCCCCAAGGGCAAGGACATCGAGAACGCCTGGCACCTGCCCTACCAGTTCGCCCAGGACAAGGGTCGTCAACTGGTCGCCAAGGGCCTGGTCCGCGAGCACGGCGTGCAGTACGGCCCCAAGCGCTGGACGCTGACCTCTGAGGGCCGCGCCGTCGCGGTTTAGCCCCACCACACGAATCCCCACGGAGAACCATCATGACCCTCACCATCGCTGACACCGACGCCGCCGTGCGCGTCGTGGACATCACCAACGAGGCCGACGAGCTTGAGGGCCACGCCCTCATCGTGGACGGCAAGCTGCACCCGGAGGTCTTCGGGACGCGCGGGTCCGCCCACCACGCCCGCGTGACCCTTCAGCGCGAGCGCGGTGACGACCCGGACAACGAGGTCCCCGCGCCCGCCCCCGCCTTCGGGTGGAGCGTCGGAGCGGAGCCCGGCGACACCGCCGTCCGCGTCAACGTCCCGGCCCAAGAGATGAGCCCCGCCGACGCGATGTCGCTGGCCCTGTCGCTCATCCGCAAGGCGCAGGAGGCGGGCGTCCGCTTCTGCTAGAGCTAGAGCTTCGCGGGAGTCATGCCCCGCGCGTCCGACGAGAGGGCGAAGGAGCCGGGGTTCCGATGCACACGGGGGAGGGCATCGGGTCACCCCGGCTCCATCTCGTAGAGAACTTGCTTGACAAACTCTGTGAGCCTTGAGAGGATGCTATCCATGAGCTTCACCAACACCCCCGCCGCCCACACCTTCGAGCTTCAGGCCGCTGTCAACCGCGCCGAGGACGACGCCCGCGAGGCCGCCATCATCGAGCGCAACGCCGCCCAGGCCGCCATCGGGGGCCGCGTCTTCCGCGTCGTCCGCTTCAACCTCGACTCCCTCACCAAGCGCGTCGAGAAGATCAACCGTCGCGCCGTCAAGCTGGGCGTCGAGCCCATCATCCTCACGGTCACCGACGAGTCCTTCGACCGCGAGGTCATCGAGAACGGGAAGGTCAAGGAGGTCATCTCCTACGTCTTCGTCGTGCTCTCGCAGAACACGGTCAAGCTCAACGGCTACCAGTTCGCCGCGACCATCGAGCACGACGAGGACGGCAACGTCGTCCGCACCGTCCCCGGCGTCGAGGGTGACTTCATCCGCTTCCGCACCGCCCCGGCGCTCTGCGAGCACTGCAACACGATCCGCCGCCGCAACGACACCTTCGTGGTCCTCCACGAGGACGGCCACACCAAGCAGGTCGGCCGCAACTGCCTCGTGGACTTCCTGGGCTCTGACGCGATGCGCGCCGCTCAGGTCGCTGAGTGGATGATCGAGCTTGAGGACGCCGCCGAGTCCGCCGAGCGCGACTTCACCGGCGGTGCCGCCGTCCGCGTGTACGACCTGGCCGAGTTCCTGACGCACGTCGCCCTGATGATCCGCGAGAACGGCTGGGTGTCCAAGTCGGCCGCCTCCGACTACAAGACCCCCACGGCGATCCTCGCTGAGTCCAACATGAACGAGTGCATCGCCAAGCAGTACCGCGAGCCGCAGGGCTGGGGCCGCGACGCCGACTGGCACGTCCTCCCGTCCGCTGAGGACCGCGAGGCCGCCGACGCCGCCATCGCCTGGGCGCGCGAGCACTTCGGGTCCATGGACATCAACGAGCGCTCCGACTTCGACCACAACATGGCCGTCGCCACCGCCAAGGACTTCCTGCCCACGCGCCGCACCGGCCTCGCCGCCTACGCCGTGCAGGCGCACCGCAAGGCCATCGAGGTCGAGGTCACCAAGCAGGCCAAGGCCGTGTCCTCCTTCGTCGGCTCCGAGGGCGAGAAGATCACCGTGCAGGTCACCGTGTCCCGCATCGTTGAGCTTGCGGACCGCTACTCCTTCGACGGCGGCACCAAGCCCCTCTACCTGATGGTGGACGGCAACGGCAACACGATCAAGTGGTTCGCCTCCAACTACAACTCCGGCATGAAGGCGGGCGAGAGCTACACCGTGACCGGCACCGTCAAGCGCCACGAGGACGACGCCCAGTACGGCAAGGCCACGCTGCTGACCCGCTGCAAGGCCGCCTAGCCCGGCCGGTCAGCCGCAGGACCCGAAGCCCGCTCCGAGCGGGCTTCTGCTGTTCCTGAGCCGACAACCCCATCGAGTTCTCTTGCGCAACTGTGTGCGGTTCGCAACTATGGCCCGATGGACGCTCTACGCCTCGCGCATCTCTGGACCGATGAGTCCCCCGAGGCCCGCTGGTACGCCGTGCAGTTCGTGGACGGCACGGCCGGGCTCTACCCCTTCACCGGCGACGACGCCGAAGTGCTGCGGGCGCACCCCGGCGTCCGGGCGCTGCACCGGCTGCGCGAGGGCGCGCACCTGCTCGACCCGCTGGCCCTTCAGGTGTACGCCGCCTGAGAGGCCCCTGTAGGCCATCCTGACGGCCTCTGTCAGGTTCACGAGGGGTTGCCTTCGTGTGGTGGGGGTCCAGCCCCGTACCGCGTCCTCTACAAGTTCCCGGGAAGCGGTCCGGTAAGGGTTGGATGTACAGCTTCTTTCTCACCTTCCTCGCGGCCCTTGAGTTCGCGCAGCTAGCGCCTCTGCTGTCCGCCCTGCTGGGCGGTGGCATCCTGGGTGGTGTTGTCGCCTGGCGCAAGGCCGGAGCGGAGAAGGACTCCATCGCCGCTACAGCCTCCAAGACGGCCATCGAGGTCTTTCAGGCGTCGATCCGTCAGTTGCAGGGCGAGCTACAGGCCGCCAACAAGGAGGCCGAGGGCCTGGCCCAAGACCTCCACGACGCGCGCTCGAACCTCGCGGCCATCATGCAGGAGCGTGGCGCGCTCAGTGCAGAGGTCACCGTCCTGCGCAACCGGGTGCAGGTGCTAGAGGCCCTGGCCGCCGGGCGCGGGACGCAGCAGTGACCAGGCTCAAGTACAGCGCATGGTGGCTGTTCGGCCTGTTCACCCTGGCCATCATGACCTTCGACATCACCACCGGCAAGGTGGACAACAAGACGGACATCTCGACGCTGGTCGCCCAGGTGGCACCGGCGTTCGTATGCGTCGCGGGCATCTACATGTGGAAGCCCCGGCACCGGGCGGCGTGGTGGCTGTGGGCCGGTGGATGGATCGCCCTTGCCATCGGCAACATCCTCTCCTGGCAACACATCCCGGCCAACGTCACCACGCCCTCGATCAGAGATGTGTTCTACATCTCACAGTACATCTACCTGGGCCTGGCCCTCGTGCTGCTTGTGTGGGCGCGCGAGGATCGCCGTGACCTCATTGCTCTCACCGCCGGTGTCATCATCATCCTGGGCATCAGCGCCGTCACCTTTGGCACGACGTTCGTGTCCATCAGTAATGGCGACGGCACGGTTGGCTTCCGGGTGCAGCAGATCATGTACGTCGTCGTCCAGATGATCTTCTTCGCCACGGTGTTGCGTTTGTACACATCGTCAGGCTCACACTCACCAGCATTCTGGCTCGTGCTGATAATGGGTGGGTTGATCGCTGCGGGCTCATTCACAGAGAACGAGATGCAGGGCGTGTACGCCTCAGGTGGTGAGCCTGACTTCGGTGGCTTCGCATTCATCTCACTGCGCTACGTGCCCACGCTGCTCGTGTACGGCATCGGTGGCATGGTGGCACTGCACCCATCCATGGCCGACCTGGGCGCGTATCAGGACAAGCGTCCGTTCACCTGGCGACCCCGCCGGGAACTGCTCATCGTGGCCACGGTGTACGTCCCGCTCATCGTCACCACCTACCACGGCTCCGACCCCATCCTGCGCATGCTGGGATGGATCGCCGTGGCGCTCATCATCGCCCGCTACTGGCTGATCGGCTACCGCCTCTTCAACGCCCGCCCTGACGCCCTAGACGACCCTCGAAGGACGTGACCCGACCATGAACTCCGTAGTCATCGTGAGCTTCGTGGCGTTCCTCGTGGCGGCCGGTGCCGTCGCCGGTCTGATCGTGGTCCTGCGCTCGCGCCCGGAAGAGCAGTCGGTCGTGGTGCCCCCGCAGTCGAGCGCGTCGGCCCTCCTGAGCGACATCAATGAGAGCTTGAACACCGAGCTTGCCGCCACCCGGCAGCAGGTCATCGACTGCCGCACGCACTCCATGTACCTCGAAGCCGAACTACGCCGCTACAGGGAGATGGGCGAGTGAGCGCCGGTCACCCCCAGGCCCGCTGGCAGCGCGGACAGCACGGCGTCGGCCACATCGACACGCACGGCGACGTGGTGACGCACCCCATCCCTTCCAGCGCCAGCTACGAGCAGGCTAGGGCGCTCGCACCACACGACGCCTACGCCCACTTCACCATCACCCCAGGAGGACATGTGGACGCCCGGATGACCGGCCCGATGGGCTCGACGGAGTTCTACCGCCTCCTTCAGCAGGCGCACCCCGACATCGCCCCCAAGTGGACGCAGGGCGACGTGCCCCGCGCGAGCGCCTGGGAGCCGATGGAGCTACCGCCCTGGGAGGTCCGCAATCAGATCGGCCAGGGCGTGGACCCCGTGGACACTGACGGCCCGGCGTACACCCCCACCATGCGAGACAAGCGCTTCCTCACGCCCTGCCCACACTGCAAGGGCCAGGGCTGCGCGGAGTGCGAGTTCACCGGCGAGATGCAGACCGGCGTGGTGCCCCACCCGGGCGCGGGCGAGGGCGCGATCACGCCCCACCGCATGGTGCCCAACGAGGACTGGACAGAGCGAAACTACGGCCCCCGCCGTCAGGGCGCGTGGTCCGACGTGCCCGACGTGACCTACGCCGAGCCCTATCGCGGCCAGGCCACCCCAGCGCCCGGCGTGACCTTCGAGCCCAGGACCGACACAGAGGCCCTGTACGCCGCCATCGGCCAGGCCGTGCAGCGCGGGGACCTCGAAGAGGCCAAGCGCCTCTACGCCCTGCTCCCGGCCGAGCTACGGCCTGCCATGTCCAAGCGCCACGCCGCGCTGCGAGAGCAGTGCCAGGATGTGCGCATGGCGGCGAGCGACCCGGGCTTCGAGAGCTTCTTCAATAAGTACGTCGAGACAGCCGCATGGGCTGACAACAACGACGAGCCCATCACTGATGAGGACAAGGCGTTGATGCGCAAGGACTGCGAGGCGTTCTGGCAGAAGGCACAGCAGATCGACGGCTTTTGGGACATGGACCACGAGCAGCTAGGGCATGACTTCTGGCTCACCCGCAACCGTCACGGCGCGGGCTTTTGGGATGGTGATTGGGATGACAAGCCTCAGTCGGCTGAAGACCTGCTCAAGCCGAACCCGGCGAAGCAACTGACGGACCTCGCCCATGAGTTTGGTGAGTTCGACCTGAACCCACCCGAGCCCGAGCTTGAGATGCACTCTACGGGCATCGAGTGCCCTGAGTGTTACTCCAAGGACACCGTGTCACACGTTGACGAGCACGGTCAACTCAGCAACAACAACTGCCTCAACTGCGGTCACGACTGGTACGACCACCGGCAGTGGCAGGATTACCAGTACGACCAGCAGGAAGAGCATGGTGAGCCCGAGGCACAGGCCAAGCCTCAGCTACCCAAGCCCGCGTGGCAGCAGTGGCACGAGGACTACGGCAAGGCGTACACCGGCGAAGACGATGACTACCCGGACCCTGCCTGGGACTCACACATGAACAAGTTCAGCCCGGGTGACCGGCTGCTGTGGCAGGACACGCAGGAGGACGAGCAGGGCAAGATGCAGCCGTACGGCGAACCCCAGTCCGTGGTGTACATGAAGCCCGATCCCAACTACCAGGGGACGCACTACGTTCACCACCCTGACTACTCACATCCGCTGTGGGTGACCGACAACCGCCTGATGCCCATGAACCCCTTCAGCGACCTGCCCACCACGGAGCCGCCGCAGGGCCACACGGGTGCGTGGCAAGAGGAAGAGGACGAGCCCTACGAGCGCCACCCCGATCAGATGGCGCTATGGGAGGACTTGCCGCCTCTGCCCGAGCGCAAGCCCTTCGTCCCCTGGGCCGAGCGCACTTACGCCGACCGCGAGGAACGCAACCGCGCCGTGGCTGAACTCAACGGCCAGTACGCCGAGCGGCGTAACGCCCTCAAGGCGCGCGAGAACGACCGCGAGACACCGCCCACCGAAGAGGACTGGAAGCCCATCCGCGCCGTCATCCCTCCGGCCTACCTCGAAGAGTGGATGTACATGGGTCGTGGCCAGCATGGTGAGCACGCCTACAAGAATCAGGCCACGCGAAAGTACCTGTCACTCATGCCCCGCGAGGACATGCTGGCCCATCCGCACTTCGGCCCCTACCTGCCCGAGCACCCGCAGATCAACCGCCTGCCGGGTCACGTCCCCGACTACGCGCCCCACGGCCAGCCCTACATCGCGCTCGTGCCCCACGGCTACAAGAACCCCGGCAGCGCCGTCCCCCATCAACTCGCCCCCTACAACCTCAAGGGAGCCATCGACCGCGCCTACGAGGGCATCGACGGCCTGATGGGCACGCACCCCTACGAGGACCCGCCGGACACGCCTCGCCCGACCGCGCACACGGCCGCCGAAGAGCTTCCCCCGGGCATGCCTCCCGAGATGGCCGAGGCCGCTGACAAGTATTTCGACCAGGCGTTCAACATGGCCCAGCGCGACGCTGACGCCCTTGGCCACGCGCGCTCCACTGACCTCGCCCATCAACAACTCCTGCGGGCGCTTCAGATCAACAAGAACCTCAACCTTCCCTACGAGCACGCCAAGGACATCGCTGACTACTGGAAGTCGAAGTACCAGCGCTTGTTCATGGGTGAAGAGCGTGACCTGGGAGCGCCCAACGATCCACGCTGGTCGGCATGGCAGGAAGAGCGCGCGCAGAACCCCTACCCGATGGGTCGCCCCGTGCGCTGCCCCCGTTGCCGCACGATGACCATGGGTGACGAGGACGGTGTGTGTCACAACTGCGGCTACACCAT
>JACCDR011623346.1_pt1 | contig 16037 bp, 17 predicted proteins | sample 7446431 | NCBI WGS metagenome assembly JACCDR01 (sample SAMN15323443, study PRJNA562643) | freshwater metagenome | isolation source: river surface water | place: USA:Blue River Watershed | collected 2017-08-17 | reverse complement strand
TAAGCTGGCTGGATTGTTTAGCACAAATGCCAAATCGAAGCACTAAAGAAAAAATTAAAATAAAAAAAAGCGTGGGAAAAAATATATTGTATAATGGAGATTGCTTAATTGAAAGCGATAAAATTGAAAGCGGAACTGTTGATTTAATATTGACTGATTTGCCTTATGGAGTAGTAAAAATGAAAGAGAGTGCAGGAAATTATAAGGTTTTAAATACTGCTGAAACTTGGGATAATGCTATTGAACCAAAAAGCATTTATGAGATAGCAAACCGAATATTGAGAAAAAACGGAAAAATGATTTTGTTTTCACAAGAGCCATACACAAGCCGAATGATTACAGAAGCAATACCAAATGTTCCTTTTTCTTATCGTGCAGTTTGGGAGAAAAATGATTTTGCAAATGGGCTTGGAGTGAATAAAGCAATGGTATCATTTTATGAAGATATATTGTTATTTAGCAAGAACCACCAAAAGCACGACTTTGAAGGAATGCACCCATTAAGACCATACTTTAAAAAAGTGTTAGATTTTATAGGGCTTAATTTAAAGCAGATAAATACCAAATTAGGTCATAGACGAGCCGAACATACATTTTATATTGACAGCACTCAATATAGTTTATGCACAGAAAAAACGTATAATGAATTGGTTGAAGTGTTTGGAATTGATAATGTGGAAGGATTTAAGAACTTTGCCGAATTAAAGCAAGTTGATAATGAATACAGAACGGAACTATTAAGGCAAATGAATGAACAATACCCAAGCACCTTTAACTTATGGGAAGGCAATAAATACAAAAGTAACATACTGAAATACAAGAAGGATTACAACGGCTACCATCCAACTCAAAAACCTATTTTATTGCTTGAAGATTTAATAAAAACTTTTAGCAACGAAAATGATTTAGTGGTGGATTTGACAATGGGAAGCGGAAGCACTGGGGTTGCTTGTAAAAACACAAATAGGGATTTTATAGGAATTGAAATGAGTGAACAATATTTTAATATAGCACAAAACAGAATAAATGGAACGGAATTTAAACCAAACGGTTTTGCAAAAACCGAAGAGCGTGGGCTTTTTTTATTTTAATTTTTTCAAACGAAATGTTCAATCGAAGAACGTCTGCCAGCTTGCTTATAACGGGTATATGTCTACCAGTTTAAAAATAACCAATAAAATCAATACCATACGATGAATATTTCTGAACACATAACAAATTTTGAACAGGAATTAAAGCGTAGAAATTATGCTTTAAACACTATTGATACCTATGTATCTAACGTTCGTTTGTTTTTTGGCCAATCCAAAAAAGACCATCCGAAAAATATTAACGAGACTGATATTAAGGCTTTTTTATCCGAGTTTAATGAACCAAACACACAAAGAAGCTATCACAGTGCAATAAAGCTTTTCTACGAAATATGCATGAGACAACCACATAAGTTTAAATATATCCCTTATGCCCGTAAAAGCAAGAAATTGCCAATAGTTTTATCGCAGGATGAGGTTCAAAAAATGTTTGACGTCTGCGACAATTTAAAACATAAAGTAGTATTAGCCATTCTTTATTCAACAGGTATTAGAGTAAGCGAGTTAATCAACCTTAAATGGGAGCATATAGATAGAAGCCGGATGATAATCAATATTATTCAAGCAAAAGGAGATAAGGATAGACAAGTAATGCTTAATGCTGATTTGATACCACTATTAGAGAAGTATTACAGGGTGTATAAGCCTAAGGAATATGTGTTAAATGGATGGAAAAATGAACCACAATATACCAAAAGAAGCGTTGGGCTAGTAATGAAGCAATTGGCTGAAAAGGCAGGTATCAATAAAAGAGTTTACACGCATTTAATGCGCCACAACTGTTTTACTCATATGTTAGAACACGGTGTTGACATCAGTATTATACAAAGATTAGCAGGACATACAAGCCCTAAAACCACTCAAATATATACCCATATTAGCGGCAGTTTAATCAGTAAAACATACTCACCTTTTAGCAATATTAAAACTTGAAGTGGTTTAAAATATCTAAAAAACGCCTCGGATAATACCCGGGGCGTTTTTTTTTCCATCCATTCCAATATTAAAAAGCATCTACACCCTTTTTTGTATAACAACCATACAATTTAACCATTTTAATATAAACATCATGTAATCAAATAATTAAAACTTATAAATGTTTTATATAAAAATTAAAGCGTAGGTAAATTTTTAAGCGTTCCAATACTTCCTTAATATCCAATAAATAAAGTAAGTAATTAAATTTCAAATTGTTAATATAAAATAATTCTATTGGAATATATTGGATTTATTGGAAACTATTGGAGTATTGGAACAGGTGGTTACAAATAACTAGTGCTTAAGTGCTTTACATTTTATTAAATGTTAATAACATTTTAGATAATGTACACATTATTATACCGAGCAAAATAGGTTAATTCATTATTTTGGTACCATGATTAGAATCCCCATTAAAACGCATCTTTTCAAGTTCCTGGTAAAAAAGTTACCTATTGAAAAACTTCAAATCACTAAGCCAATAATCACTGGTGATGATCCACTGGAACATTACAACCGTATTGCCTATAAATGTTTAAACCCTTTTTTACGTTGCGACAATGGCTTTAATCTTAGTAATATTACATTTAAGCATTATGAATTGATATTGTTTATACCAAGTGATGGCATGATACAGCGGGGCCGTGTACATCTGGCTGAGAAAGGGGTATATATGCTTAATGATGTGCTTAGAAATGAATTTATTGCCGAATGTAGAATGTGGGTTGATAAAGCTATTAGTGATAACAGTAGGCATGATTTAGCCATTTTAAATTTTATGGATATGTATGGAATTGATGACGAAGAAATTCGGTTTGATTCCCTAAAAAAGGCACTATACCGTGATCGATTAAATTTTGTTAAAAACAATAACAATCCGGAAGTTAACATTGGTGTTATTGATTTAGCTTTTCAGAAAAAACTTGCAGCAAATTTTAAGTAAATTTATTACGGGACTTTACTGTCTTTTTGTTGTCCTTTAGTCTATGCCTTTGAATCTTCAATTTTGAACATAATGGCTTTAAGATCATTTTTTACTATTGGCGGCAAAAATAACAACTCCGGTTTTTATGATTTTGCATTTATAGTTGATAGTGATGTTCTTTTTATGCCTGATCCTGTTAATGGAATTATAGATTTTTCGCAGGTTATACTTAAAGATGAAAGGATTTTTTTAAGCGGATATGCCTCACTTAATACATTATCATTAGGGGATGAATCAAGGTTAACAAGCCAAGGTGCTAACTGCCCATGCGAGTTATCCGGTCGCACACCTGTTGTTGATAACAACAATTTACACCTATTCAGCAATATGGTTGAATATCGGTATGTATTGTTATGCCAGGATAACAATAACAATTGGTTTGTAATGGGAGAACCTAATAATGGTTTGTTTTTTTCGTTTAAAAGAAACGATTCTTTTTTAGATTTTAAATTTTCAGCAACATATAACCACATCTGTTGGCAAGCATCAGGTGATGTTATTGTTGACGGATCAATAATTGAAACCGGAACTGGTAATAATTCCAATGGTACTCAAGGTGGCGTTGTTAATATTAAAAATAGCAGCGGTGAATCAATTGCTTCTATTACAGCACCAGCAGATTACAACGTTGCTGACAGTACCATCACTTTAAAAAATAGCGGTGGCACAACCGTTGGTACAGACACGGTAAAAGCGGCTAGTTCAAAAAACGTAAACGTGCCGGATGCAATTATTGAGGTTGAAGATACAGACGGTGGTACCCTCTTTTCAACAAATAAACTAGCAGGTGTAACATCATTTGTTGTTGCTCCTGATGCTACTATGACCGTTAATTCAGTTCCATTTACTACTTTGAAAAGTGGCGAAACTAAAAACTACACACTAACCGACCAAAACGGCAACCCAATAATAGCAAATGTTGTTGGTACTAGTGTAACTATTGTAATGCCCGATAATTCATTTTTTAACTATTGCAACGGTAACAATTAAAATACTATGCCAAAAAATAAAGAAGTCTTTTTTTATAAAGAAGACACCAGTAAAATCACCCGATTTATAGATACAACCGGAAATAATTTTTTAGAAGTTTTTGTGGCCGGTTCAGAAGATTCCCATCTTTTTATATTAAACATAACAAGTACCGACACTGCGGCTAAGTTCATTGACTTTTACGAATCAGAATCTGGAAATGTTAATAATGTATTAACCAATGGCGTTCCTGTTAAATCAGGTGTGGCGATTAACATTGGTCAGGGAACAGGTACGGATTTTCCTGATCCTATTCGTTTGATGCAAGCAAATGGAAACTTCATTGTAGGCCGATTACTTGATAGAGATCAGAACTTTTACTACCCTGTTAAGGCGGGCTTCTCAATTTACGCCCGCATAAGGGGTACGGCTGTAACAACAGGAAGGGTCTTATCTGTGTTAGCAAAAGGTAAAGATTTTTAAAATGAATCCAGGATTACTTAAACGGGCTATTATTACTACAAGAGGTTTTAATATGTACGATGCTGTTCAAGCCCGCGCATCAGAACTTAACACACCTTTTCCAAGCGCAGGAGTTCAAGCCGCACAAAGAACACTAGCAAACAAGCTAATGGCCGCAGCAAGCGGCAACCTTGCCGCTTACCATGATATAAACATCATTGCCTCTGATGTAGCCTTTTCAGGTGGTGTTATCCCCACTAACTTGGGTTTTGATGGGATTAGCTGGGTAAACCCAACACTATACGGATTACAACGCCCATTTGCTAACACCAAAACCAGCAACAAGGGTTATTCAAGTTCGGGTAGTGGCCCCTTAACTTCGCTATTCATGCACAGGTTTGTTCCTGATTTGAGGGACTTATTTTTATATGTGTACGTATGGAATGTGAGCCAATCAAGCAATGGTATAGGTGTTTTTAATGGAACGGAAAGTCAAGCTATAATGGTTTACCCCAAAGCCTCTCTTTCAAGTTGGGCCGGTAAAGCAATGGGCAATATTAATTCATCATACAACAGCGCGGCTGCATCACCGGCAATCATAGATGGCACAAACAACGGCTATTGTGTATACAACAGGCCAAAGCCCGGAAGCTCTACAAATGTTTTTACCGGAATGGAAGTAAACGGGGTTGCCTATGGAGAAGTTGACCAAGCACAAACACTTGGATTGTCGGCACGAAATATGAGTCTCTTAGGTGCTACAGCTGCGGCCCCTTCAGCCTGGATTCAGGCTGTTCAAATCATTGGTTATAAATCAATGGTTGATACTATTGCCTTACATACTGCAGTAAGTTCTTATTTAACAGAAATAAACAGTTAATTCTATTGTCCTTTAGTAGTTAATGCGTTGCTGGTAGTTTTGTTATAAGATTTTTAACAAAATGGCCAAAAAAATTTATTTAGTAGGTAATATCGGATACGACTGGTGGACTGGTGAAGGAATTACTTCTAAGTGGTTCAACAAAGAATTTGATGCTGCTCTTGCCTCAGGAGAAGATATTGAAATAGAAATCAATACTCCTGGTGGTAGCGTGTTTGAAGGTATTGCCATTTACAATAAAATTGCTGAGCATGCTGATAAGGTTACCACTATTGTAAGTGGTATAGCTTATTCAATGGGTGCCGTAATTGCCATGGCCGCTAAAAATCGTAAAGCTTACAAGAATGCCACTATTATGATGCATAATGTAAGTGGTGGCTCTTGGGGTAACGCTAAAGATTTAAGATCAGCCATTGAAATGATGGATGCGCTTGATAATGCATTAATTGAAAGCATTGCTCAATTTACTGGTTTAAGTGCCGAAGATGTAAAAAGCAAATGGTTTGATTATGCTGATCATACACTAAGTGCTAAGGCCGCACTAGAGGCTGGCTTACTTACTGAGGTAATTGATTTATCTGCCGAAAACATTCCGGCTAATTTAAGTGCTATGGGCCAAAATGAGCTTTTTGCGTACTTCGCTAAGTTAACTAACCCAGCACAAGAAGAAAATTTTTTAAACAAGCTTACTAAGTTTATAACCAATAAAATAGCCCCAAATACACCACCTATTAAAGTGGTTACTGAACCCGCCAATAATTTATCAGACATGAAAATAATGATTAACAAAAGTGCCGCTGCCGTTGTAGCTGCGCTTGGTTTGCAGTTTGCGGAAAACGAAACCGAAAAAGAATTTGATTTAACAGCAGAGCATGTTAACACCTTGAATGCTGCTTTAGCCGCTTCACAAAACTCGCTTACTGAGGCCAACAATAATATCACCACTCTTACACAAGAACGTGATGATTACAAAGCAAAATATGAAGCTACGCCTTTGGCTGTTTCTTCAAATGCAGGAGCCAATAAAGGAGGCGATGATGATCCTGAAAATACCCAAAAGGGTATTGGTGCGTACGGAGATGAAGATGCTGATTACGTTCAGGCAGCTAAACAAATGTTTAATAGATAGTAATTTAATTTAAAATGAATATACAAAAATTAACAGAAGCACTTGGTGCATACATCCGCGCCAATAACAAAGAAATTCGCGCTATGATTTATAACGTGGATTCACCATTGTTAAGCAGGGCCAGAACAATCACCAAAGTTAAAGGTGAGTTTCCCGCTATAAACAGCATTACCACAGATGTTATTCAAGGGTTTGTAGCTGAGTGGAATGCAATGGGTAATACTCGTATTACGCCAAACATTTTAAAAGCTTACCACCAAAAAGTAAATTTTGAGTTTGTTCCAGCCACCATTGAGGCGTCTTGGCTTGGTGACATGAATGAAGAGGATTTAGATTTACCAGAAAAATCTATATCTAAATACATCATGGAAAAGGAGCTTAAGCCCAGGGCACAAGACAATGTTCGGCATTTAATTATAAATGGAGTTTACAATGGTAGTGCACTTGGTGTTTTTGGAAACTCAATGAACGGTGTAATTAAAATGTTAGCTGACGGAGTTGCAAGTGCTGACAATCCAATGTACCGCATACCTATTGCTGTTTTAACTGACAGTAATGCCGTTGATGAGGTTACTAAGTTTGAGCGTGCAATACCGTCTAAATTTAGACGGTATATTAAGGAAATTTTCATTTCAACTAGTGATTTTGGTAAATACAAGTTGGATTACATCAATCAATATGGTGGTGTAAGTTGGGCCAATGAATCTTCAACCATGAAAACCGCCATTTATAACATTCCATTAACTCCGGTTGATGAAATGCCTGAAGGCGCACCATTATGGTGTACTATTCAAGATAACTTATTGAGGTTAGTTGATAAGTTTAACGCGCCAACAGTTACTGACATTCAAAAGCTTGATTACAAAGTGAAAATCTTTATGGAGTTCCACTTAGGTGTTGGCTTCTGGACCAATCAATTTGTGTTCGTTTCAGTTCCTACTGGTTCTGGTAGCGGATTAGTTTCTGGCGAGAACACTTTATTCTACCGCTAATAAATGCCGGTAAAATTAACACTGACCAAAAAAGTATCTGATGTTCTATGGAGAGCATCAGGTACTTTTTCTAATGAAGAAGAAACAACTGAAACTAATCATCAAGCCACAGACATTTTAGTTAAACAAAATGGAAATGAACTTGAATTGTTTGCTTCATCAGATGAATACAATGGTAAGATAGGTTTATATAATGTAATTCATTTTGCACCACATGAGCCGTTTATTATTGAAGATGTTAGTGTTGGTACCCAAATAAACTTTAAAGAAATTTTTGTTACAGTTAAATTAAAATAACGTGGAATTAAATTCAACAACATTTACCGAAGGATCAAACAACACCCCAGGGGTGTATAAATTAGCCTTCATACAATTTTCGGATATACTAATCTTACCCGATGTTGTAAACCCTACGCCAGAAACAAGCAGCTCTAATACAGATGTTGCTACTGTAACTGCTGATATTATCATGAAAGCTGGTAAGCAAGCCCATGAGATATACATGACCGATAAAACTGGTGAGCTTACCTACGAATTGCAAGGCTCTGAAGACAGCAAAAGCTTTAAGCATATGCTTAAGTTTAGTACACCTAACCGGGCAGTTGGTTTTGCTGCTTTTTTAGCTAAAGTAAAAAACAATCGTGGTGTACTTATTGTAGATATGCGTGGTGGTGAGAAATTTATTATTGGTGGCCCACGTAAGCCTGTGCGCTTAGAGTCTACAACAGGTACTTTTGGCACTGATGCCGCAAGCGGTTCAGCAGGCACACCAACTTTTTACAGCGAAGGAAACTCAGCACCATACAATGTATTTACCGGAAAGGTAATGATTGGCAACGGTAGCAGCGGAGGTGCTGGAGCTGGCGCAACCGAGCAAGTATTGTTTGCTAATTAGTAGATTTGTATTGTTTTTTCATATTTGTTTTTAAAAGCCACTGCATTGCGGTGGCTTTTTTACGTCCTTTAGTAAAAATAAAAATTACTACACTTTTGAGTTCACAATTTCAACGTAAATATTTTTTATGAAAAAGTACATTTTTTTATTGCTTGTGTTCGCACTAGGTGCTTACACATCCACGGTGGTTCATGCTAAACCGTTCAGTAAACAGCATGATTACAACATGGTAGTACCCACAGATGATGTGGTTTTTGTTGAGGTCGTTAAACTGCATGATTACAACATGGTTTCACCCACATTAAATGATGTGGTTTTTGTTGCTGAAGTTAAAAATCCGGTAAACGCACCCGGTTTTATGATGATTAGTTTACCCAAACCGGTTACAATTAACTGCAGGTTACCAGAGCATCACCGAATACGTTGGCAAAAGTTAGGGAATAATTATTATAAAAATCATCCTCCATCAACACGATACTTAACTAACTTAAATTACTTTAGCCCGCAGCTTAAGTGTTAAATTCCAATCATCATCAAAGCCCCTGTATAGGGGCTTTTTTGTGCGTCCGCAGTTGTCCTTTAGTAGCAAATTTGGTTGTTGGATATTTGATTTATGATTACATGTTTAACCCTTGGAGAAAATGGCCGCTTGGGAAATCAATTATTCCAAATTGCTGCGGTTATTGGTCATTCGCATCACCACAATGTACCTTATGCTTTTAAGGAATGGGGATTTGCCAAGTATTTTAAAAATTTTAAAAGCGAACTGGTAAAAGGAACCAGCTTTTTGCGCAAGGTTGAACCTTCGCTAGATTTTAATTTTTTACCACTAAACACCAAAGATGGCCATGGTACCGATTTGTGGGGCTACTTTCAAAGTGAAAAATATTTTGCCCATTGCGAGGATGAGGTAAGAAAAACGTTTGAGTTTGATGAAAGCAAGTTTGCTCACCTACCCCAAATAGGTGAAAAGGTTATTGCTATACACATTAGGCGTGGCGATTATGTTGGAAATCCTGATTACGTTCAATTACCCCTTCAGTATTACTACGATGGCATTGATTACATTCAAAAAAACTATCCCCATGCAGAAGATGTATTTGTTTTTAGCGATGATATTGAATGGTGCAGAAAACACATTCAGTTAAAACAAGTTACGTTCTCTGGTTATACTGAAATTGAAGACTTGTATTTGATGAGTAAGTGCAATTATCATGTAATTGCCAATAGCTCATTTAGTTGGTGGGGTGCATGGCTTGCAAACAGCCAAATGGTTGTTGCTCCTGGCAAATGGTTAAATGGTGCACTTGTTGCTAAATGCCATGAGAGCGATCTTATTCCTACTCGCTGGACGTTATCACCTGTGCCAAAGCCCAAACACGATGCAATGGATTTAACCTTTACCATTCCGGTAATGTTTGATCATGCTGATAGGATTGATAACCTTGATGCATGTTTGCAATACATCACGCATCACTTTTCTACCAACATCATGGTTTATGAGCAAGGTACAACTAAACACTTTGAAGAGGTGGCTAAAAAGTATGGCGCAAAATATTTTTTTTATAAAAGTGAATCCATTGCGTTTGAGCGCACCAAGTTATTAAATGAAATGGCCAAGCTTGCCATAACACCGTTTATTGCTAACTGGGATTGTGATGTGGTAATAAATACTCAACAAATTTTAGCAACCCTAGATTTACTTCGAAATGGTGCTGATATGGTTTATCCTTATGATGGTTTATTTCACCGGATGCCGCGTAAATTACTACGTAATTTTCTGGCTGTTTTATCGGTTTGTGTGTTTGATGATGAACCCAAACGCCCGGTTGAGTTTGTGCAAACTAGTTATGGAGGAGCTGTGCTGTTCAATAAACAAAGTTTTATTAAAGGAGGCATGGAAAACCAAAACATGGTAAGCTATGGACCTGAAGATTACGAAAGGTATGAGCGGTTTAAAAAACTTGGTTTTAGGATAGAACGTGTAAGTGGCCCACTTTACCATATTGATCATTATATTGGCGAAAACAGCAGTAGCGAAAACCCATACTTTGCCCATAACAATGCGGAGTACGAAAAAATAAAATCATTGCCACATGATGATTTACAGAGTTATGTTTCAACATGGAGTTGGATTGCTGATCTTAACCTGTATAGTTCCAATTTTTTTGAAAATATCAACAAAAACAGCATTGCTTGTGCTAAGGCTTTTATGCCTTTGATTAAAGATAAGTTTGATATAAAATCGGTGGTTGATTTTGGGTGTGGTGAAGGAGCTTGGTTGAGTGCATGTGGTATTGATGATGTTACCGGTATTGATGGAGACTGGGTAAACGAAGAGCGATTGCTAATTAAAAACTTCTTAACCAAAGATGTTGGAGGTGTTGTTTCCCTGAATAGAGTATTTGATTTAGCCGTATGCCTTGAGGTAGCTGAGCACCTTGCAGAAGATAATGCAGATCGGTTAATTGAAAATTTAACCACTCATTCTGATAAAATATTATTTGGTGCAGCTATACCAGGACAGGGCGGAGAAAACCACATTAATGAGCAATGGCAGAGTTACTGGGCTAAAAAGTTTTGGGAAAAAGGTTTTAAACCAGTAATGCATTTTAGACATGTTAATGATGTTGCTTACTTCTATTGCCAAAATACCCTGTTGTTTGTGCATAAAGATATTTTTTGCGCTGATTTAGAAATTATAGAAAATGCAGACTATGTATCACCGATAAAATACATGGAAAAACTTAATCAATTAAAATGAGCCTAGAAACATTAAATATTGATAAGCACTACTGCATTAATTTATTAGGCCGCAGCGACCGTAAGGAGTATGCGCAGCAGCAGTTTGATAAAATTGGCATTAAAGTGGAGTTTTTTCCTGCGGTAAACGGAAATTTAATTGATTACAAAAACATTAGCAGCCGCCATACTCCGGGTATGGTAGGTTGCTTTTTATCCCATCGTGCCATTTGGATTGATGCGATTGAAAAAGGCTATAAACGCATAATGGTATGGGAAGATGATGCAAAGCCGTTACCTAACTTTAATATCCTGATAAGCCGTGCATTGCCTAAACTTCCTTCTGATTGGCAATTCCTTTACTTGGGCCATACCCATTACGGAGGCTTTTACGCTTTTAGAGAAAAAGTAAATGAGTATTTTGTCATACCAGGGCATGGTTGGGGTACACAATGTTATGCAATCAATGGAACTGAAACCATGCTTAAATTGGTAGAAGGTGCCGCAAAAATGCAAATGCAGATTGATGAGCAGTTGATTCAGGACATACTTCCAATGAAAAAGATTAAGTACTATTTCATTCAACCAAATGCTGTTTACCAGCATGATTTTATTAGCGATGTTCAACTTAATAAATGATAATATGACAATAGAAGAATTTGTAAAAAAAGATTATGCACTGGCAGTTGCTGAGCTTGCAAAAATTAAAAAAGGACCGCTTGTTAAATCCTTACAAAGAGGGCCTAGCCCTTACAATACCGAAAAACTTGTTTATGAGCTTTCGAAACTTAATTTTAATCCTCATGATGTTCACTTGCAAGTAACTGAAATACCTGCAGGTAGTATTGTTATTTCTGAGAATGAGCTTTTGGCCCTTAAACAAATGGCTCATCAATCAGTTAGTGAGTTAGAAATTACTGTTCCAAAAACAGAAGTAGTTGAAGAAGATGCTGCAATACAAGATGATGTATTAAAATCATTTCACCAACAACGTGCTGCAGCATGGAAAGAAGCTTCATTTCTGCAACATGAGTTAGGTAATGTTGAGTTAAGCACTGAAGATGCATACAATAAATGTTGTCGTGTCTTAACGTTAACTAACGTGGTTATTCCTGAGCTAGATGCCAAAGAAAAATACTATAAAGAAAATGGGCAATTACCAGTCGAAAAAAAGCCTTCTTTAAGTGGCGATGAATATCCAACATTAACGGGAATCGAACTTTATAAGCGAATTGAAACGCTTAAAAAAAATATAAGCAGGGACAAAAAAAATAACCCTGATAAATTGCCAAAATGGGAATCAGAACTAGCCGTAAGGAGTGAGCAACTGAAAGTTGAAACCAATGGGCCTACTCAGTAATGTTCATATTGCTTCAAACATTGATTCTAATAACAAGCGTGAGGCCGCAGCCTTTCGTTTATCATTAGCAGAAAAGTTCACATTAGGCAAGCATAAAGATGAAATTGCCAAGGTTATTGGTGTGCCTAAAATGGGGCAATGTATTCATTTTACCACTGGTGGCAGATGGAGTGCACACAACCTGTTGCATTACCTTATTGGCTTTACAGGGCCTGTTAAAATTTGGCTTAGCACCTACACCATTAGCGAAGATGCTGTTCGCCTTTTATCCAATATGCTTGATGCAGGCTCAATTATTGAGCTGCACGCGCTAATAGATAAAAGGTTTGATGGGCGTAACCCTCGCGCTATGCAATTCGCCAAGCAACGCTTTAATAACTTAAAGCTGCGCGATTGCCACGCGAAGGTTACCGTATTGTTTAATGATGAATGGGCCATTAGCATGGTTGGATCTGCCAATTACAGCAACAACCCACGAATTGAACGTGGTACACTTTTTTGCAGCCACCAAGCCGCAAGTTTTGATAAAAATTGGATTGAGGCAGAAATTAACAACGAAAAACCTTTTGGTGTATGACCAATGATGAGTTAATAGAGATTGAGAAATATGGAGCTCTTATGATGCCTCCATACCAGGTTGCTTGTATTATGCAGATAGATATTGATTTGTTTAATTTTGAGCTTCAAAACAATTCCTCTGAAATCTTTAAGGCTTATTATAAAGGTTTGTATACCTCAATAGCTGAATTGCGAACCACTATTTTGGCACAAGCAAAGTCTGGCAGTAGTCCGGCACAAACAATCATTCTAAAGCAGCTTGAAGAAACCATTAGCCAATTACCTTCCCATGAATAATATTGTTAAAAAAGAGAAGTATAACGAGACTTACCTCAGAATTTCATCATGGTTTTACGACCAATCAGGTAGTGTCGTTTTAAATGATAGGGATAAAATAATTTTTGAACGATGGAGCTTTGCCGATTCCTTAATACGTAAAGAATATATTGATGAGCGAAATATTCCTGCATTACTTCAGAAGAAATTTAAGGAAATCAGCCGTTCAACAGCCTATGAGGACATCCGGAATGCAAAAAAGCTTTGGGGTTCAAATAACCTAGAAGATCAGTTGTATTACTCAAGTGTGCATTACAGCTATGCCCTTGATATGTTTAAGTTATGCAAGCAAAAAGGTCACTTTAAAGCAGCAGAAGGATACCTTAAACTTATGCACGAAATTAAAGGTAGCAGCATTGATAGCTTGCAATCTGAGGCTATGAGAGAGTTAGCCAAATCTGTTCAGGATAGTAAAATCATTTATATCACCAACAATCCTGAAACTGTGGGGCTGAAAAAATACGATCCAGAACATATCAAAAAATTAAAAGAAGAATTGTTTAGAAGTGATGATTTCATTCAAGATGCGGAGGTTGTAAAATGACACATGGATTGAATGTTTATGTTAATAATGCGCAGCTTAAATTTATGTTGGGATATGCACAAGATAACCTAATCATAGGCGGGCGCGGAGTGTCTAAAACTTCGGGATTTCATGCATTCGACCAACGAAGAAAAATGATTAACCTACCAGGTTCAAAAGGATTATTCGTAAACGCCAGTTATCAGCAGTTTAAGCAGCTTATTGTACCATCATTAATTGCCGGATTAAGAAGACTAGGGCTGTATCAAGGCGTTCATTATACCATAGGGAAAGCCGATAAAAAATTAGGCTTTAAAGAGCCAATTGAGCCGCCAACCGAATGGAAAAATACCATTCATTTTATATCAGGAAGGGTTTTGCAATTAATTTCCTTAGATGTGCCAGGTAGTGCTAATGGATTGAACAGTGATGATATAAGTGGGGATGAGGTAAAATATTGGGATTATGATCAATATCAAAATGAGGTGCTTCCCACTATGCGGGCAAACCAATCATTGTTTGGCCATATACCATATCATTGGTCTACCACCTTAACTACATCAATGCCTACGGCTGCTGATGCAAAATGGATTTTAAAACTTATTGATGAGGCTAGAAATCCTGAGTCCATAAATGGAAAAAAGTTGCAGTACATGGAGGACTTAAATTATGATAAGCTGGAGCTTTTATGCAAAATTCAAGAGGCATCTAAAACAGAACAAATAAAAATCCAATCTGAGATTAACAAAATAGACACAGAAATAGAACCATTAAGGTTTGATACTACATTTACTTTAGAAGTTGATTCTTTTGAGAATATATCAGTACTTACTGAAAGATACCTCAGGCGTATGCGCAAAATTATGGACAACCATACGTTTAACACAGAGATACTGAACATGAGGCCCGCAAGTGTTGAAAAATGTTTTTATTCTGGGCTAGATATTGATAAGCATACCTATACAAGTGCCTTTAATAATTACTATTTAGAACAAACAGGGCTGATTAAAATAAAGGAAACCTGCCTTCAGGATGCAGATTGCCTACCTGATCAACCTTTACATTTATCATTAGACTGGGGAGTTAACATCAACTCACTTACTATTGGCCATTACTTCTCTTATGACCGTGGGTTTAACAAGCATGATATGAATGCTATTAATTGCATGTATGCTAAATGGCCTAGTGATTATACCCATTTGGCTAAAATGTTTTGTGATTATTATGGGCCTCATGTAAATAAAAATTACTACTTTCATCATGATCCAAAATCAGGATGGGAGAGAAGACCGGGTAATAGGGCTTTTCCAACATGGGCCGAAGAGTTTATGGGTATATTACGTCAACACGGGTGGAATTGCATTTTTGTAACTAAACAAGAGCTGCCTACACACATGACTCGGCTTGGGATTTGGAAGAAGGTTTTTGCACGGAATGATAATAAGTACCCTAGTTTTACAGCAAATAGGTTAAAATGTAAACTACTGCTCAATTCCATGTTTAATACCCCAACATTTGAAGACCACAGGGGAATAAGTAAGAATAAAACAAGTGAAAAACCTGATAGTGGAGTTAAACAAGAAGAAGCCACACATTTTGGCGATACGGCTGATATATGGTTAGTCGACATCATGAGAGGTATCCAATCTAACTACAGTGATTATGTAGACTTGAATGCTATCTAGCGTTAGCCGGGCTATCCGTGTTACATGGTAACTTACTCCTATCCCTAACGCACGCAACTAAGTTGTGCGTTTACCGCATACATTTGTCCTTGTTCACCCGTTACCCGGGTGATCCTTCGTCCTCATTCCTTCTTGTAACCGCACAACACAGTTGCTGATAGCTTGGTGTGTTCACTTGCACGTTGCATGCAAGAGAACACCAGTTGTTTTTTTTATAAGCAATAGCGTTACTTCATTATTCAACAATGTAAACACAACCGTAAACCATTGTACTATCCCTGTTGAATGAAGTAACCCTATTGCTTCACATCAATGGTGTGTGCACTTGAGCTAGTTAGTCAAGAGCACACGTAGAATAAGGACGGCTTGCACACGGCCACCCACCAGCAGGACACCCCCGCGCGGTCATATATCCGCAAAAATGCGGCTTCTGCGGTCGCGGTTTTCGACAG
>JACCDR011394182.1_pt1 | contig 16039 bp, 15 predicted proteins | sample 7446431 | NCBI WGS metagenome assembly JACCDR01 (sample SAMN15323443, study PRJNA562643) | freshwater metagenome | isolation source: river surface water | place: USA:Blue River Watershed | collected 2017-08-17 | reverse complement strand
GTGTTGACGCCGTACAGGCCGCGCAACATGGTTTCCATCAGCGACTTCGCCACGCTCGGTTCCATCTCATTCAGAGACTTCTCCATAGGCGTCTCGACCATGCTGGCGGTGGCCGGCGACTTGTCCGTCCGCTCTTTCACCGTGTAGTTCGGGACAGCTGCGCCGATGATCGCGCCGACCCGAGACTGCAGGGCGTCCAGGTTGCGGTAGTATTCGTCCAGATTGCGCGACTGACCCAGGTTGCCGATGGTCTGCTGGAGCTGCTGCAGTTCGTAGTTGGACTGCGCACCTTCGCCCTTCACGCGCAGGTACGGCTTCAGCAACGTCACCAGGGCCTGGGTGTCGCCTTGGATGCGACCGCGGACCTCGGTCGGCGAGGCGCCGCCCTGGAAAGCAGCAACGCCCTCGCCGCGCATCTTCGCGAGGGCACTCGGGATGGAATTGAGCGCCGCGGCGATGTAGCCCTGCGACTCATCCATGCTGGCGCCGGAATATGGCCCCAGAGCCCGCTCTGTGGCGTCCTGCCCGAACTCCACCGGGGTCTGGGCAAGGCTGTCCATCAGGGGCTTCAGCCGCTGGGCGATCTCCTCCCGGCTCGGCTTCTTATCCCGCTCGGCCACATCGGCTTCCACAGTATGCTTGCGTGCCGAGGCCATCTTGTCGGCCAGTTCCGCACGCTTCTGCGGTTCCACCGGCAGCTGGGCCTTGGCAATGCGCTCGACGGCGCCCTCAATCTCGGCCCGAGCCGCCGCCGCGATGCGCGGGTTCTGGCTCTGCAGTGCCGCGGCTACCAGGGGGGCCCGAGCACCGAGGCTGCGCCATGCCTGACCCATCATGTCCTGCCGGGATACGTCCGGGGCGATGACGGATGCCTGGGTCTGGGCTGCCGGGTCCTGGGGGGCCCCACCCGGAACCGCCGGAAGGGGGGTGCCAGGGGTACCGGCCGTAGAAACGCCCTGGACGGCCCCAGGAAGCCCGGGAGCGGCGAGGGCGTCAGACGGTGCCCCAGGAATTTGCGGGCCCAGCCCGGCCAAATGCGGGGCGTCTGTGGCCGTTCCAGAGGCCACTTGGGCGGTCTGGACCGGTTTTGGCGCTTCCGGGACCCCGATTTGGGGCTTTGCGGCCCGGTTGACCTCGAAATGCATCGGGTCAGGGTTCTGCCAGTCGCCACCCCACGTCAGACCGTGCTTGGCGGCCAGTTGGCGGGCCAGTTCCGGCGGTATCTTGCCGGGCGTGCCACGGGCGTTGTCTGTCCAGTTCAGGTCGATGGCCGAACCGTGGGCGTGCTCGGACAGGGTGTTGCCACCCCGCTTGTTGCGGAAGTTGTAGCCGCCCGACTGGTCTGCGTTCAGCTTGTAGCCGGCCGCCTCCAGGTCATCGACCAGCCCCTTGAAGCGTGTCGCATGGTCGGCGCCGACGGTGAACGGCACGCCCGCCGCGCTGGTGATCCGGGTCATCGACGCGCCAAGGGGGTTCTGGAAATCACCAGCCTGCCCGCCCGCAGGCATGCGGGGGGTCGCCGTGGGTGTCTCGCTGCGGGTCGGCACTCCAGCGCCGCCCGTTGGGCTGAACCCGTACTGGCCAGCCGTGAACTGGCGCTCGGCGTCGCGCTCGGCTTTCTCGCGCTGTTCGATCTCACCCAGCTGAGCACCGCCCAGCATGGCCTGGACCAGCCGGGCCGCGCCCTGCGTCCAGTGCCCGACGGGCCCGGTCTGCATGCCCTGCTGCAGCATCTGCTCGGCGAGCCGGCGGCGTAGCTTCTGCGACTCCGGCGTCATGCTGCCGCTGTCGACGTTCACGTCCATTGGTAGCGCCATGACCGTTCCCCCTTACGCCGTTGCCAGCGCGTCGTAGTTGACCATCTTGAAGCCGGACGGGTGCAGCATGACCGCTTCCGGCCGCACCGCCTCCACTTCGTCGGCCATGTAGCCGAGGCGCCAGCCTTCCTCGCCAACCTCTGGGCGGTAGCGGAAGCGATAGACGCCCCAGCCGCGCGGGTCGTCGCCGATGCGCTCGATGTCCTGCTTCGTGCGTCGGTCGGACAGCAGCGCCGCCGCGCCGGGGAAACCCTTCATCGCCCAGCCGCCGAGCATCGACGAACCCAGCCCGAACAGGCCGCCCATCTGATTGTTGTAGGCGTTCATCTGCGACTGGTAATTGGCCATGACCGGGCCAGCCACGTCGGTCGGCGCCACGCCCGGCGACGGGGTATTGGCGAACTGCGGGAACTGCGGCGTCTGCAGCGAGCCGATGCCCAGCGCGTTCAAATCGCTGATCGGGATGTTGCGCTCGGTCATCGCCGCGTTATTCGCGGTCTGATAGGCATCGAGGAACATCTTGTTGTAGGCGTCGTCGCGCTGCTGATTGAACATCGACATCTCGCGCTCGTACGCCTCGCTGCCGGGGCGGATGCCGCGGTTCAGCAATTGCGTCTGCAGCGCATCGGCACGCGCATTCCATTGCGGGTCGAGCAGCGTCTTCTGAATGTCGCTGATCTCCGTTGAGCGTGCGGCCGACAGATCGAACGGCGTGCTGATCGTGTCGTTGACGCGACCCAGCTGTCCGGCGGTCATGCCGCCGTACTGCGCCTGCAGGTCCTGCGACATGCCCATCAGCGCCTGCTCCTCGGGGGAGAACTGCGTGACGGCGCGGTAGCCCGAAGGGCTGTTCGGATCGGTCACGTACTGCAGCGAGCCGTACGGCGTCGACTGGCCGGACATGCCGAGACGGGCCTGCTCTTGGGCCGTTTTGATGTTGGACTTCGACTGGGCTTCCGCGACCGCGTACGGGTCGGGCGCCTTGGGTGCACTCTTACCCATGGACGTGGGCTCCATTGCTGTAGGCTGCGGGGGGGCGGGGGGTGACGGCAGCTGTTTCGATCCAGCGGCACTGCGGACGCGTCATCGAGTGGAGGAAGGCATCCTCGTCCTTCGTCTCGCCGGGGATGACGCAGAGTTCGGTGAAGCCGAGCCGGCGGTTGAATTCGCGCGCCGTCTTGTTGGTGCGCTTGACCATTGTCAGAACGGTCCACACGCCCATCTGCTGAAACGGGAAGCCGAACAGGCCGCGCAGGTGGCCCGGCGTCAGCCAGCCATCTTCTCCAGCGCAGGCCATCTCGACCGAGCTGCCGCGATAGTTGATGTAGAGCACCGCGCCGACCGGCTTGCCGGCCCTGGTGGTGGCCACGACTTCGAACGGCATCTGTCCGACCAGATCAGCCGGAGACGTGCCGATCTTGCTGGCGAGGTAGGCCACAAGGGTCGCGCGGTCTTCCTGCGTGCGGGCCGGTACGATCATAGGAAAGCTCCGTCTCTGAGTAGCAAGTCCCAGCCGTTCAGCTGCAGGACCAGTTCCTGGCTGCCATCCGACCCTTCCGGGCGCGTGACGCGGCCAGCCATGCGGATCGACGCGCAGTAGCCGATGCCGGCCACCGACACCCAGTCGGTGACGATGCGTTCGATCTCCGGCCACACGCCCTGATCCCACTGGTCGACATCCCAGAGCGGCAGGCTGGTGTTGGCGAACGTCGCCGCCGCGACTTCCGCGTTGCGCGAGAAATCCACGTTCAGCGCGAGGCCCGGCGAGGCGCCGCCATTGGTGGTGAGCAGCGCGCGGCACATATCGAACTGCTTCAGCTGTCCCTGCTGGCCGCAGTAGTTGAAGGCCGTCTCGCAGTTGAACTCGATATCGCCGTCGTCGTCGTAACCCTGGCAGTCGGCTTCCATGACCTTGCCGGAGTTGCCGCCGAAGAACAGCCGGTCCTTGAAGACCGCCCAGCAGTTCGCGTTCTCACCCTGGAAGCGGCCCCAGCCGCCGGTGACGGTGTTCATCACGTACTGCTGCTGCTGCACGTTCTCGGTGATCGGCACGTTCAGTATGGCGCGCGTTCCGCGCGGGTAGGCGATCAGCTGCCAGCCGAAGTTGCTCGCGTAGTCGCGCGCGTTCTGGTTCAGCAGCGGCTGGATGGCCTTGGTGATGGTTTCCGTGATCGCGGCCGCGCGGTCCGTCACCAGCGCGCGCGACAGCGGCAGCACGCCATCGATAGACACCACGGCAAGGTCGGACCCCACCTTTGTCAGGCAGCGCCGCCCGATGGGTGCGCCCATCTCGTAGACGCCCTGCAGAGCGAAATCGCTGGCCGGGTTCAGACCTGTATAGATCGCGACCTCGCCGCGCGACGTGATGAAGGCGATGTAGTCGTCCGGGCCTGCACCACCGTCGCGCGACCACGTGCCGATGGCCTGCAGGAAGCCGCCCTTATTGAACACGCCGCCCAGATCGAACATCGTCGCCGTGCCGGCAATCGCATCGGGCTCCAGGTAGGCCGGCGAAATCTTGTCCTTCAGGACCACCCAGATGCGTTCCTTGAAGACGGCCACGTTGATGATGTCGGCACCCGTGATGCCCGTCACCGACGCTGTGGCCCACGCTGAGCCATCGAAGTGCCGCGGCGCGTCGGCACCGTTGCAAATCCACAGGTAGTTGCCGCCCGTGGTCGACATATTGATGTGCTGGAAGCGGGCATTGGTCATGCTGCCCATCGAGGTCACGGAAACGGTCGCTGTCACCGCCGCGGTCACATCCCAGACCCCCGTCCCGCCGGCCGCGAACAGCACGTCGTTCGCGGCTGCCAGCGCGTGATACGGCATCAGGCTCTCGATGGCCGGTCCGCCGGTGATCAGGTTGTGCCGGGCGTGGCCCTTGCGGATTTCCACGTAGCCGGCCTGGGGAAACATATTGTCGAGCGCGACCGCGCTGGTGCCCGGCATGCCCGCCAATGGCGAAATCGCATCGAGGCCACCAACCGGTGCAGGAATGCTCACGCCGCGCGCCGTGGTCGGCACGCCTCTTACCCGGAAGCCCGGTCCGCGAGCAGAAATCCCTCCGATGGCGCGTCGCATGTCATCACTCGGTTATGGTGCCATCCCAGATCGGGTCCATCGGGCCATCGCCGCGAGAACTCTCGGGACGAATCCGGCCAGTGCCGCGATCACGGGCTGCTGCCAGTTCCTTCTCACGCTCATAGGTCACCATGTCCTCGGCGTACGCAGCGAACCCACGCGCCTGCCGGAAGCGCCACACGATGCCGAGCACCATCAGACGCTCCGGTACGAGCGCCACGTCGGTGTCGGCCATGAACGCGGACTGGCCGTCACCACCGGCCGACTCGCACCAGTTCTTCGTGATGTACTCGAAGGCCACCGTCTCACCGGCGGTCGGCGTCGGGTACAGGTTGAGGCCGCCGCGCAGCAGACGCCACGCACCGACGGCACCGGTCGCCGAGTTGGACTTGAGCCGCTGCCAGTAGCGCTGCGCCGTCGGGCCGACGTAGCGTGTGCTGTTGGTGCGGTTCCAAATCTCGACGTTGTAGATCATGCGGTCGTAGTCCGACGGGAGCGCGCTGGTCTGCGCCTCCGCCGCGATGGTCGTGAACGTTTGCTCGACGATCAGCGCCTGCCAGTCGTGCCAACGCGACAGCGAATCGCCTTCCAGATTGGCGAACCGCAGCAGCATCTGCTCAGTCAGGCCGTTGGAGCCGACCACAGCGGTCGGTTTCCGCAGGCCCAACTGCGACGCGGCATCCTCGCAGATCGTGAGCAGCGTCATGGGTTAGCCTCCCGAGCGCGGCCGGCGCATGGCTGCGGCGACATCAGCCTCGATGTCATCGTGCAGCAGGGCAGCCCCAGGATTTCCGACGGCGCCCGTGATCGGGGGAGCCATATCGACAACCGCTGGGGCCGCTTTCACCTTGGCCGCTGGTTTCTTGGCTGCCTTGGGCGCCTCGACCGCACCGCCGGCTTGCATGGCTGTCAGCTGGGCCTGCAGAGCAGCGATCTGCTGACGCAGTTCGTTCTTCTCGGCCACGTCCTTCAGGGCCGCCGCATTGCCTTCGCGCTGTGCCAGCCACACCTTGGCCTTGTCGCGCAGCTCGCGGGCGTTGAAGCCAAGACGGTCGAGATGCGCGTCGTGCACCTGCGCCAGAGCCTCCACCGTCGGCACATTGGCGGCGCGCAGGGTCAGCGCAACCGAGCGGGTGATGGCCGCCCACTGCTCGACCGGCAGGCCAGCGTTGGGCTTCAGCGCGCGCTGCTTGAAGGCATCGTACGCCTTGGGGAAGCGCTTCTTGTGCTGGTCGGTCGCCGGCTGGAAGTAGAGCGCGTTGCGGTCACCCGGCACCGCGATCTTGACGTGCTCGATGTCGACGAACACATCGCTGCCGGCGGCAGCCGACTGCTGATCGTCCTTCATCGGGTGCAGGCCGAACGCGACCAGGACCGGCGGCACCTTTTCGGACATGCCGAACTCGCGTTCCATGATCAGCGGGAAGTCGTCGTGATGTACGGCAGACATCTTAGGTTCCTTTCAGTTGAGCAAATTCGTCATGAACAGCCAGCCGAAGCGCACCGCCACAACGGCCAGCAGGGCGAAGAACACCACCCAGAAGGTGCGGCTCAGCTTCATGTCTGGAAGAGCAGCTTCGCCATAACCGACAGGGATTTGGTCCATTCCGGCAAGCGCTCGTGGACCAGGGCGTGCAAGCACGCGATCAGGCCCAGAACGACGCGCTCCAGGCGGGTAAGCCGCATGTCCGTTTTGGCGTTGAGGCGCGTCTGCCGGTCGATGTCCGTTTCCAGCAACGTCAGGCGGCGCTCCACGTGGGTGCTGTGACCGTCTCCAGTTGAGCCGGGCCACAAACGCCGCATCCATGGCGGCATCGTCTGCCACTGCTCGCTCATCTAGCGTCTGCGTCCCAGTCGCATGTGTGCCCCCGCTCTTGTCCGGCTCGACCAGCCCAAGCCAATCGCCGTGCCCGTTGCTCAGCGCCGCTGTCATCGGTGCCTCCTATGCCGCCCGCTCGGCTTCGACGTGTTCCATGCTGGCGAGTGCCGAGTAGTATTCGGACATGCTCTGCAGCAGGCCATCGCCGTACAGCCGGAATGAGCAGTCGTGAATTTTCTGGACCGTCTCGAAGAAATTGGTCGCGTAGGTGAGCAGCACCGGAGACGACGCGAAGATGCGTTCGTTGCATTCGACCGTCACCACGGTCTGCACCTTGCCCGCGTGCTTACCGGCCCACTGCTGCTTGCCCTCGTCGGCAAACGAGCAGTCCATCGCGAAGATCGAAAAGTCTCGGGAGCCCATGGTGTAGAGAAGTGGAATCGAGCGAAGGCCGACCGAGCCGCCGCCGCTGATCATCGAGCCGGATGTCTCGCCGCATTCGTCGATCAGGCGGCGCGAGTGTTCGTCGGTCGCGACATGCCACAGGTGAATGTCGGCGCCGCCGGCCGCCAGCTTGTCGAAGTAGCCCGGATGCACGCACGATGCGATCAGGTACTTCACGCCCGGATGCGCCTTGTCGATATTGTCGGCCTTGTGCAGCCGCGGGTCGCACTCGACGTGATAGGTCGGCACGCTGCCGTGCTGCAGCAGAAAGTCGTGCGAACCGGACACCGAGATGACATCGCAGTTGCCCTCGGCGATGTGCGCCTTCAGCTGGTCGACGGTCGCGCGCAGCGACGGGCCGTAGCAGGCGATGATGGCACGGCGACCATGCGGCGGCTCCGGCTGCACACGCTGCGGGAAGCGCTTGATGGCCGTCTCGACCTGCTCCCAGCGCTTGGTGGTGTCCATGACGCCGACGGCCTTGACGCCCTCGACGCGGACGGTCGGCGAGCCGCAGCACTGGATGATGCCGTCCTGCACCAGCCAGCTGCCTACGGTGATGTGCTGTTCGAACAGGCGCTTGTAGAAGGCCTCGGTGCGGTCGGCGGTCGTGCGCACGAAGATCAGCACGCCCTTGCGCGACATGCGCACGACCGCGCGCATCGCGGCGTCGAGGTCTTTGATGTGTTCGAACATGCCGAACACCACCTGCATGTCCGCCACTTGGTCGTCGTGGCCTTCCCACAGGCGCACGGTCTGGATGCGGCTGAAGATGTCGTGGTACTTGGCCGACTCGCGCTTCACCAGCTCGATCAGCCCGGCCAGTTCCGGCGTCATCTTTCGGCGCGACTTGGCGAACACGCCCTGCGCCTTGCGCTGCGCATCGGTCATGTTGTCGGGAAGCTTCGGGAAGGCCTCGCCGTACGCACCGTAGTGGCTGCGCTCCTCCCACAGACCGATGTGGAAGTGCTCGGCGATCTTGTCCTTCCACCATGCCGCCGGCTTCAGCAGGATGTGCGCGTTGCGGCCGTCGGGCAACGCCTTGCTGGCGGGCACGCAGGCGACGCTGAAGAACAACTTCCGCTTGGTGACGCGCTTCAGGTCGCGCAGCACCGCGTTGATGTGCTCCGGCTCGATGTGCTCGAATACGTCCGTGCAGACCACCAGCTCGGCAGGCTCCGGGGCGGCTTCCTTGCCCTCGATGGCCGGGTCGTACTCGACGATGGGATGGTCCGGCAGACGTGCCTTCAGCTCGCCCTTGCCGCAGCCGTAGTCCAGAACGCTGGCGTAGCCCTCATCCTTGATCATCGTGTCGATGTACGGCACCCACTGCTCGCTGCTGCGGCCATAGGTGTCGTTCAGCTTGTGCAGCTGGCGGTTCTGCTCGCGGTAGTATTCCGAGATGACGGGCATCGTTACCTCTGAAGCGCGTCGCCCTCGAACGGGGCGTAGCCGTTGCGACGAACGCGGGTGAAAGACGTGCGGGGTGCGGCATTCTCCGACAGCCACATACGGCGCTCGGTGAACCACTCGGGGGCGTAGGCCGAGTTCTCGTAGCCGGGCAGGTGCGGCAGACCGCGCGTGAAGTGCACCAGCGACGGGATGATGCCGGGGTCGGAAATGCCCTCCAGCCAATTCCATTCCGCCGGCAGCTCGCCGATCTCATCGTCATGCAGCCAGCAGAAGCGATGCAGATCGCGGCCGGGCAGCCCGTTGACCATTTCGATGGTCAGGCGCTTGTTGGCGGGGTGGTCGACGTTGAACAGCATGCACGACGACCAGTTCTTCCGCTTGTAGCGGGTCTGCATCTGCCCATCCATTTTGATGGTCTCGCCGGGCTCGTAGTCCGGGTGCTGGACGCACATCACGGCCTTCGACGGATCGTTGTGTCTGAACAGCTCGGAGATGTCGGTGCGTGCGAGCATGTCGCAATCGATGAACAGTGCTTGGCCGCTGCCGGCGAGGAACGGCGTCAGGAAGCGCGAATTTGCGAACTCCGTGGCCATCGGCGCGTCGGAGATGTCGCACCACATCTGGCCGTTGCGAGTCGACTGCGGGCGCGAGTAGAGGCCGGCAGCGCGCAGCTCGCCCTGGCACAGCGCCTGGATGGGAATGTCGTCGCAGTAGCGGAGAACGGATTGGCGACCGACTGCGAAGGCGTCGGCCTGCCGGCTGTCGTACCCCATGAAAATCGAGCGCATCGCAACCCCCCGGTTGTGAGCAGCGGGGGCCGAAGCCCCCGCCGTCAGTGCGGTTATGCCAAGTTGGTGTCCGGCGGTCCGATGAAGCACGGATAGTTCAGGAACACGCTCAGCAGCAGCTCCGCAGTGGTGGAAGCCGTGTTGGTCGTGATGGCCGTGATACCGTGCATCATGGCGGAGACCGAAGACCCCGCCTGCTGGATCAGCGCACCAGCACCGGCTCCCATGCCGAGCGCGATGCCCGGAAGGGTGACGGATGCCGAGACGCGCGCCAGCACGTCGCCGTAGACCTGGGCCCAGGCGAAGCAGGTGCCGCCCAAGGTCTGTGTGGCGGTCGCGCTGTTGAAGACCAGCACGCCGACACGCTGATTGATCGCTGCAATCGGTGCGCCGGATGCGGTCACGGCCGCTCCCATCACACCTGCCGCATCGAGGATCAGCACGCTGCCGTTGATGTAGGTTCCGGCAGGCAGCTTGACGGCTACGAATTGCTTCTCGGAGCCGCCGACGTTGACCGTCGAGCGCGTGCCCGGCGTGGCGATCTTGCCCTGCCGGAACTGCGCCTTGGTGAAAATCCCCTGGTAGGGGTTCGTGAGCTCGATGCTCATTGGTAGGTCTCCTTTCAGATCGGTTCAGGCTGCGTCACGCGCCGCTTAGTTGGTGCTCGTGATGATGGCCTGCAGGAACAGGTTCGCTGCGCAGAGATTGCCGGTGAACCCGACGTATCGCAGCGTGCCGTCCTGATTGATGGGCACACGGTCGCCGCCGAACGGAACGAAGTCCCGGTCAGGGTGCGGCTTCAGATAGAAATAGTCCGTGTTGATCCCATAAACCGTCTTGGCGGGGCAGTACCCGTTGTCGAGCACGTAGTCAGCGTTGCCGCCGACGCCGAAGTACTTCAGGGCTGTGAACCCGAAGCCGGCCATGTCCGTGCTGGTGATGCGCTGGAGGACCTGCAGCGACTCCATGTAGCGCGTGTAGCCGGTGCTGTCCGCGACATAGAGATCGGGACGGTCCGTGCCGCGCGTCGCCTGGATGGAGACGTTGTTCAGCGCGATCAGGAAGTTGGTCGGCGCCGACACCGCGAAGTTCGCTGGGGTCGACATCGCCACGGTGGTGGCCTTGTTCTGCCAGAACGAGTTGGCAGCGCGGTCGATTCCACCGACGGTCCCCGAAGTCGGAGACGCGACGATGAACAGCTGCGTGCCGTGCAGCTGCTTGCCGCCGAAGCTGGTGCCCTCGGAGAAGGACGCCTGCGCGACCAGATCGACCAGCGACTTCTCACCGTTGCGCACCCGAGAGGTGACAAGGTTGATGGTCGCGTGCTCGCCCTGGTTCTTCAGCTTGTCGAGGCCGGACCAGACAACAGGCACGTAGGCCTGCTTCCAGTCGTACTCGGCAGCCGTGAACGGCTCGAAGGCGTTGGTGTTCAGCTCGTCCAGGCCGGCGTACCAGCCGCCGTTCGGGTTGAGCGCTGCTTCCAGCTCGATGACAATCGAGCGTCCGCCGTCGGCCGGCTTGACCTTACCCTTGCGGCGGAGCCGGTCCAGGAAGGACACCGTACGGGTGGCGTTGTCAGCCAGCTTCCCCGAACGGTTACGCAGGGTCGTGGTGACGATATCGTCGAAGTCGGGATTTGCGGGCATTGGGGGTGCTCCTCGTTGCCGCGGTTAGGTGTGGGACAGCATGCGGATGGCTCTCCGCACGTCTGCTTCCACATCATTCGGGTCCTCATCCTCGCCATCCGTGGCTTCCTTCACCACGGTGCCGGGGATTCGGGTCCCAGCGATGGACTTCGAGGCTTTCTTGGCCTTGTCGGCCGCCTCTTGGTCCTTTTGGCGCTGCGTCCGCCGCTCATCCTCAAGTCGCTGTTCGATTAGCGCCTGTTGGATTTCCGGGTTCATGCTAGCCGCCAACTCGTACGCAGCCTTCAGATCGGCCGCGTGATTTCCGGTGACTGGGGAAAGCCCGCTCGCCATGAGCTTTTCCATGGTCGGGAGCAGGTTGCTGAAGAATTTGTGTGCGGGGTCTGCCGCGAACGTATCCATCACTTCCTGCGCAGCCTTCTCGGCTGCTGCCATGTCGTTCGTCTCGCGCGTGTTGAGCTTCGACTGCAGCCCGTTGATCTGCTGCGTCAGCGGCTCGAACAGCGGCCGGAGCGCTTCCATCAGCGGGTCGGTCGCGCCTTGTGGCTGCGGTGGAGCGCCAGTCGTCGGCGCTCCACCGCCAAACCGCGCCGCAAGGCTTGCGAACAAGCCCGCGGCAGCGCGCTGATCCAATCCGTAGTTCTGGGCGATGACTGCGAGGCCGCTCCCCAGGTCTTTCTTCAGCATGTTCTCCAGGCCGACGTAGCGCTCCAGAGCCTTGCTGATCGTGGTGCCGTGCTGCTTGGCCATGTCGGCGTACGGCTTCAGGTCTTTGAAGTCCTGCAAGCCCTGCAGGCCCGCCTTCGCGTCGGCCTCGCGCTTCAGCACGTCGGCGCGCACGTCCGCCGGCAGCGTGTCCCAGATCGCCTTGGACTTGATCGACCACGACGCGGGCGGGCCGCCCTTTACTGCGGCAGCTGCGGTGTCGTCGCCCTCGCCCTCAGCCTCTCCAGCAGCGTCGCCGTCTTCCGCTGGTTCTCCTCCAGCGTCCTGGCCCTTGCCGCGAACACCTGACTTATCGTCAGCGCCGTCTTTTCCGCCTGCTCCTTTGAATCGGCCCCGCTCATCACGGCCACTGGTGCCCACGTCATCGGTTTTTTTCCCCTTGCCGGTGGTGTCGTCGGTTGCCTTCGCCTTCGGGTCGGCCTTGACCTCAGTCTTCGGCTCCGGCTTGACCTCGGTTTTGGTTTCGGTCTTCTCCGGCTTCGACCACCAGCGCTTGCTGCCACCGTCGCTGCCGCGATCCCCGTCGCCATTGGTTTCCGACGCGCGACCGTTGCGCGGCGCTACGGTTTCCGCAGCCGTCCGCTCCAGTACCTCGGCGTACGCAGCTGCCGCGTCGTCCGACACGTCGTCAACGCGGCCCTGGTAGCTCTCTGTGTCCCGTGGCGGCATTAGTCTTTCCCCTTGATCGGTAGCGGATAACGGTCATTGGCGTCCGTCAGCTCCCGCAGCAACCCCATGACCGACCGGCGCTCGGTGCTGCGCAGCACCCGATAGAGTTCGCTCACGCGCTCACTCGTGTAGGCGCGCAGGTCTGCTTCGGTGGGATTCTGCGGGAGAGGCCTCATTTTGTGGCCCTCTCGCGACGCCGCTGTTTGCGCATGAGTCGACGCGATTCCGGGCCGTAGCTCGGAACCTTGGACTGCTCGATCTCGATGGCTTTCTTCACGTCGCGCACAAGGTCGGCTTCGTGCGCCTTCTCACCACCGTAAGGCTGGGGGGGCTTTACGTGGTCAGTCCAATTCTTGTCGTGCCCAATGATTTCACAGCCGGCGCGCTGCACCGACTTGTAGTAATTGCGCTTGGTCTCGTACATGCGCCCGTCGGCCATCGATTTGATGGTCGGCATGCCGCCTGCATGGACCGCGGGCGACGGCAGTTCGGAACGAAGCTCGTTGAAGTAATTGTGCTGGCCGCGAAGGTACTGGTCCTTGGGGACCAGCATCTCGTATTCCTTCGACCAAACCCAGGTGCCGCTTTTGACCGTCATTGCCTAGTCGTGCTCGGTGGGCGGGCCGTCATCGCTTTCACGATACGGTCCTGCGCCTGAGCAGCGGCAGCGTTTCTCTGTTGCCTGTCTTTGAGTCCGGCGTCAATGTTTTGTTTGCGGACTTCCAACATGGCGTCGGTCTGTTGCTTTTGGGACTCTAGCCCAACCTCCGCCTTGGCGACTTCCGCCTTCAGCGCGAGTTCGGCTTTGGCCTTCTCCGCTTCGGGATTGCCCTGCTGCTGAGCGGCCTGCTGCTGGGCCTTGGAGCGCTTCACGGCGGCGCTGAAACCACGGTCCAGGGTTTCCTCCAGCGCGCGCCCGGTGCGAAACGCCTTCACGCCGAACAGCAGCATCTCTTTCATGGCGTCGCCCATCTCCGGGGCCTGCGCCACCACCAGGGCGACCTTTTCCATGTACGGCGCGAACGTGGTCAGCAGTTCCATGCGGCGCTGCTTTTCCATGTTCTCGTCAGCGGCACCGGTCTGGTCCGTTTCCACGTCGATGCGGAACGACCGCATTTTGTCGTCGCGCAACAGCGCCATCACGCGGTCATCGAAGGTCAGCTCGGGAAGGTCCCCGCCCATCTCCCCCATGCCATCGTCGATGCCAGGGCCGCCGTTATGCCCCATGGGCACCGGCATTTGCTGCGGCATACCCATTCCCGGCATCGGCTGGGTTGCACCCATACCGGTTCCCGGCGCAGCCAGCAGAGCAATCGGCTGGCGCTGCGTCGGGACGTACTTGTAGCCGGTGATCGCGGCGATGGACTGCGGCTGGAATTGCTCCGCCACCACTTCGGCGACCAGTCGTGCCGTGTCGCGGCAGATGCGGTCGACCTCTTCCTTGGTGTTCTTCAGGCGGCGAGAGCCGGTCTGGGCCTTCAGCTCTTGGGCGCCCAGCGTCTCGTTCGGGTCAGACTGGCCGCGCAGGATGTCGCTGATGCCCGTCAGCTGGAACACGTCCTGGATCAGCTGATTGCGCGAGTTGACGGCCGCCTGGATGGTCTTGATCACGGCCTCCAGCGGTAGCCAATCGATCAGCTTGGCAGCGCCGCCCTTCTCCGTGAACTCCGTCCAGCTCTCGACCTGGACGAACAGCTCCTTGTTGCCCTTGTCGCGCAGCACTTCCTCGATGGGGTCGGCGCTGGTCGACGGCGCACCGGGGATGAACCCCTTGACGATCAGCCACTCGGTCAGGCGATGAATCTTGTCCGTGAGATCGTTGATCTCCTTGGCCTGATCCCGGTAGTACCGGTAGTCCGGCACGGGAATCAGTTCCTTGCCCGTCTTGGTGGCGTAGCAGGGCTCCGGGCACGGGAAGAAATCGCGGAAGGCGATGGGCGGCTCGGACTGCTCCAGGAACTCCGGGTGGCCCTGGACCATCCAGTAGACCATGCCGCGCGACTTATCCCAGACCTCATAGATTTTGCAGCGGTCATCCGGGTCATCGGTGCCTTTTCCGGACCCGAAGCTCGGCGACTTCGCGTTGTAGTTCAGCTTCGCGGCCTTATCGCCGCCGAAGCGCTCCGCGACTTCCTCCTGCGTCTTGTAGACGATGCGCCAGACCAGCCACACGTCCTTCCAGGTGCGGCCAATGTTGTGGCCGAAGTCCTTCCAGTGCACGTAGTCGACGCAGACCTTCTCGCCGACCAGCTTTTCGAAGCTCTGGACCGTTGTTTCCTCGACGCCAGTCTCGTTATCGATGGCGGTGATCTCTTCCTCGGTGATCTGCAGCTGCGCCTCGTAGCGCACCCAGCACTGGCCGCGGCCGGGCAGCAGCCGGTCATCGCGAACCATGCGGAACGTCTCATCGGCGCCGTACAGCTCGAAAGACGTGTTGGTGGCGCGTTCCATCAGCTCCGCAGCGATGCGGCCAATGGGGTCGCGATCCTTGTAGCGGCGCGAGCACACGGCTGCCGGCATGCGCGGATAGACCGCCGGCTTCAGCGTCTCGGTATTGGCCCACAGCAGGGAATAGCGGCGGCTGCTGCTGGAGGACGGGCGTCCGTTGTCCAGGTAGACATCGACGATTTCCTCGCCTTCCTGGTACCAGTCGGTCACCGCGCGCTCGTAGCGCTCGACCTCGCGCCAGCAGCGCGCCATGATCGGGTTGACGGCGGTCTTTTCGTCGCCAGACTTCTGGCGCTCCACAAGGGCGGTGCGGGAATTGTCCTGCTCTTGGCCGTACATATTTGCTCGGGTAGGCATGGCGGGGGTCCTTACGTCCATTTCCGCTGGGGCTTCGAACCTCTCAGCAGATCGTTCACAGTTAGCGGTTTGACCTCGATTTTCGGCTTCTGGGGCTTCGTGATCAGGCGCTTCTCCGGAAGCGGGATTGCCACCGATAGGTGGCCCCAGGCGTCCGCTCCGTGAGAGGTCCAATCGTGCTTGGCCGTTCTCCGGAAGGTGCGGGCGATAGGGTCCCACTCCGACTTGTACGCACGCAGGCACTCAAGGCCGGCTGCACAGCGGTTCGCGTCGAACCACGCTTGCGGGATAGTCTTACGCCCCGCGTTGATACGGTCGATGGGTTTGTGGTCGGGTACTAACTGAGGATTCAGCCCGAGAGCCACCATGGTCGCGATACGCGTACGTCCGCCCGGCGACCCCGGTTCCCGCTGCTTTGCATCGTGCGGGACATAATCGACTCCACCATACTTCAAATATCCGCGTTTTTCCAACTCTCCCGCATAGAAGTCGAAGCCGTATCCGGAGCCCTCGATGTAATCGACCACGTGGAAGAATCCGGGCCCCACCTGGAAGCACCAAATGGCCATCGGATCATCCATGCCGATGTCCCAGGCGCGGTGCACCGGCCAGCCGGGCAGGATGTCGATCTCACAGAGCCGGCCGGCGCGCTCGGCGGCTTCCATTTCCTTGCCCCAGAAGGCACCGAGGATGGCCGCCTGCCAGCTGCACCAGAACTCTTGCTGGATCATCGCGTCTCCGGCATCGACGCCGTACAGGGCGTGGTATTCCTTGCGCTGCCGCTCGACTCCCTCCAGCGTCATCGGCGGATCGACGCCGGCCTCGGTG
>JACCDR010970274.1_pt1 | contig 16041 bp, 22 predicted proteins | sample 7446431 | NCBI WGS metagenome assembly JACCDR01 (sample SAMN15323443, study PRJNA562643) | freshwater metagenome | isolation source: river surface water | place: USA:Blue River Watershed | collected 2017-08-17 | reverse complement strand
GTCGGTGGCGGTGAAGCCGATGGAGTGCCTGCCGGCCGGCGTCGACCAGTGGGCGATCCAGGTGTTGCTGGGAATGGCGGCGTTGGGGCCGAAGATGGCGGCGATCGGCGCCGGCAGCTCGACCTGCTTGCGCTTCCAGAAGGTGTGGCCGGGGGTGCGGAGCATGAGGGCGGCACGCAGACCCGTCGGGTCGCTGTCGTCGCCGTGGTCGTGCCCGCACAGCGACAAGATCTGCAGCTTGGGCCCGTCGCCGTGGTCACCGTGGGCTTTCGCGGCGGTGCCCGTGTCGGCGTCGTGGCCGGTGCCGGTGCCGGTGCCGGTGTCGTGGCCGGCGGTGGCGGCGTCGATGCGGCTGATCACATCGTCGCCTGTGGTGGTGCTCGTGGTGGCGGTGGTGTCGGTGGTGGTGGTTGTCAAGAGTCCTCCTTGGGGATCCTGCTGCGGCTCGCGCTAAGAGTACCGAAAGTGATGGAACACGTACGCCGGTGCAGTACGAACGGTTCGTGCGCGCCCCTCGTAAGGGCGAGGTTCCCGGTTCGAATCCGGGCATCGGCTCACAGGAAACGGCCAGTGTCAGCATTTCACCCGTTCTGCGTACATCAGAAACGGGCACTCCGTACATTCCGGTCATGCCACTGGATTTGAGTAAGACCGGTCTTGCCGACAAGTTCAAGGCCGCCGCGGTGTCGCTACGCAAACATGACCTTGCCGACGCGCGGGCCTCCGTCTACCTGGTGCTGGACCGGTCCGGGTCGATGCGCCGCTTCTACCGCGACGGCAGCGTGCAGCACCTCGCCGAACAGGCGCTGGCCCTGTCCGGCCACTTCGACGACGACGGTGTCGTCCCCACCATCTTCTTCGACTCGGTCGCCTACTCCGCCGTCGACGTGCGTGTCGACGACTACCACGGCGCCGTCGACCGGGGCCTGTCCACCCTGCCCGGCATGTGGGGCTCCACCAACTACAGCGACGCCATGCGCGCCGTCATCGACCACTACCGCGACAGTGGCAGCGGCCACCCGGCGTTCGTCATCTTCCAGACCGACGGCTCCCCGGACTCCAAGAGCGCCGCCGAATCCGTCCTGTGCAACGCCGCGAAGCTGCCGATCTTCTGGCAGTTCATCGGGTTCGGAGACAACGAGTTCACGTTTCTGCGCAAGCTCGACGAGCTGGCCGTGCCCCGCAAACGGGTCGTCGACAACGCCGGGTTCTTTCCCGCCGGCCCCGACCCGCAGAACATCCCCGACGTCGACCTGTACGACAGCCTGATGGCCGAGTTCCCGCAGTGGCGCAGGGCCTACGGCGCATACGCCGGCATCGGCGTGTGACCGCCGCGCCGCTACACTGACGGCCAGCTCCGTCGTACAAACGAGAGATGTCGGCTGAGTAGTGACGGGCATCCGGCCTGCATACCCGGGTGCCCGTCGCGCATATCCCGCCCGGGTAGCTCACCCCGGATAGAGCACTCCTAGCCAGACCTTCCGCCGGGTCGACACGTCGGAAACAGCGAATCGCGACGCTGGGGTGGCGCAGGGAGAGGTTGCAGGTTCAAATCCTGCCCCGGGCACGAGGCCAGGTGGTCCACGGCGTGTGGCTGCCGTGGTCAAGACGGATGGTGCCGCCCAACCCGCGCCGCCTGGTCATGACATACCCTTTCCAGGCGCTGCCGGCGTCGCGGGTTCCGAGGGGTCGGGGTGGGTGCTATCCCCCCGCGGCGGACGTGTTCCGCCCGGGCGGCGGCCGTTGGAGACAGGCCGGTTCCCCACCCCAAGGACGTGCCAACGCGACGCCGGCAGCTCGCCACCCCCTGACGCTACGCGCCGGGGAACGTGAGGAACACGACGGTGGACAGGACGACGGTGAGCGTCCCGGTGATCACCGCCGCGGCGATTGTGTGGCCGCGGCCGGTCGGCCACTGGCCGCCGTACCGTCGCCGGATGACGGTGTCGTAGCCGGCGATGAACACGAGTATCCCGGCGGCGGTCGCCGATACCGGGCGGACGTGGCCGTCGTTGATGGAGAAGCTGGCCAGCAGGCCCAGGAACGCCATGAGCAGCGCCCATGCGGCAAGGCCGGACAGTGTACCGAGGCGGCCGAAGCGGAAGGTCATGGCGGCATTCTATGGCCGGCGTGGGCAGCACCGCGTGACGCGTTCGGCGTCGGGCTGCAGCAGGCCACGGCGCACCCATTCCAGCGCGGCGGCCTCAGCCGGCGACGGGTCATCGGCCAGGTCGCGGAGGTCGGCGATACTGCCGATGGCCACCAGCGGTGACACGATCGCGTCGTCGGGGACGTGTGGTGGAACAGTCATGCGTCTATGGTGATGGACGCGGCACCCGCCTGCCGGATCGGCTACCGGCGCGGGGTGGGTGCTGAACCTGGCAACGTCGCGTCGGTGGGCCCAGCCAGCTCCGGTGACGACCAGGACGGGCCTGACGCGGCACCACCCGGTTCGAGTCCGGGCGGCCCAACCCGGTCCCCCTGCTCCGCGGGCGGGGGGACCACCCTACTGTTCCCCGCCGCCCTGCCGGCGCGTCGCCTCCTCGATGGCGCGGTCCATCTCGGCATCCATGCGCGGGTCGATGCAGCGTAGGCAGATGGGTTCGGGGTCGGCCGCGCCGAAACTCTGCGGGTCGATGAAGACGTTGTGTCCGCACCGGGTGCAGGTGGTGATCTGGCGGCGTGCGGCCAGCGCCGGGTGCGGGTCGTCACCGAGTTTCATCGTGTCGGTGACCCGGGTACAGATGACCTGCACCTTCTGGCCGGGCTGCGGGTCCATCACCTGCACACCCGCCTCCTCCATGAACGCCTACACCTTGCAGGCGGTTTCGGCGTGGCGGCGCTCATCGTCGGCGGCCTGTTTGGCGACCGCCGCCTGGAACAGCGCCACGCTGGTCCGGTGTGTGTCGGTCTGCCGGTCTTCGCAGACATGTTCGTGGAACAGCCGCTTCTCCCGCTGGCCGAGGGTGGCCCAGACACGTTGCGCGGCGGCGCTGATCGCCTCATCCAAGGCCCGGGCGTCGGCACCGTCGCCGGCAGCCCTGCCGGTGGTTGGCGCCACGACCGGCCGGCACAGGGTCCACGGGTGGGTGGCCCCACCCCGTCGCTGTCGGGTCATGGAGGGGCACTTTACGCGCGCCGGGGTACCGCGTCGCAGACGCAGAAAGGCGGGGCCACCGGACGTGGCCCCGCCTTCCCCCGTTCCGGGTCAGCCGATGGCCGGCTGCACCTCGCGGATCATCGGGTAGACCGTCGGCCCGCCGTCGGGCAACTGCAACGGCAGCCCGTGGTAGGTGAATCCTTTCCGCATGTACAGGCCGACACTGCGGGCGGTGCTGGCGACCAGGTAGGCGGGGATGGCGCGCCGGTCCAGCGACGCCAGCCGGTGGTCGAGCAGCTTCCCGCCGAAGCCGTGCCGCTGGTGCTGCGGGCTGACGCACAGAAACCCGAGGTACATGTGCGGCATGGCGGGGCTGCGGGATTCGAACGCCTCTTCGAGCCGGGCGAACCGGTCGTGGTAGGTGCCGACGGCGGCGCCGAGCCGGCGTTCGAAGTCGGGGATGGCGATGTGTGGTGGCGTCCACACGGCCGCGGCGACCCGGTCGGGGTGCACGTCGACGTAGCCGTGGTCGAGCGCCTGGCGGACCATGATGGCGAAGAAGTTGTGCAGCACCTCCCGGCGGGGTTCGTCCGGGGGGACCAGCCACGTCGAGATCGGGTCGCGGTGGAATGCGCGCCCCATGACGTTGAGCACCGCCGCCATGTCGTCTGCGTTGGCGCGGACCGCGGCGACCGGGTCGCGGTGCACACTGCCGTTGACCGCCCGGGTCATCGGGTCATCTCCTGCGCCCACGCGTTGGTGTCTTCGCCGTCGGCGTGGCGGGGCCCGCCGGTGGCGGTGACCGCTTTGGCGCCGAGGCCGATGTTGGCGTACACCGCCGGCCGGGTCGCCATGAGTGTCAGGCCGTAGATGACGCCGACGGCGGCGACGACGGTGTATGCGGCCGGCACGATGAACCGCAGCGGATGGTCGGGTGCCACACCGAGCAGCACGTCACCTTTGGCGACGACGGTGGCGGCGACGGCCAGCAGCAGCACCATGCCGGCGAGCGGGAACAGGAACGTGCGGACGAAGCCGACCCCGTCGACGCGGTGGCGCAGGAAGTAGACGACGACGGCGATGGAGGTGGCGGCCAGCAGCAGCAGCACGCCGATGCCGCCGGAGGTGCCGAGCCAGAAGAACAGGTGGATGAGCGGGTCGAGCCCGGCGGCGGCGTAGCCGACGATGACGGCCAGCCCGATCGTCGACTGCAGCAGCGACGCGGCGAACGGGGCTCCGCGGCGGTTGGTGCGGGCCAGCGCCAACGGCATGACCCGTTCCCGGCCGAGGCTGTAGGTGTAGCGGGCCGTCGTGTTGTGGAACGCGATCGCCGCGGCGAGGACCGAGGTGAGGAACAGGACCTGGCCGATGTCGGCCCACACGGCGCCGAGGTGCTGCCCGGCGAGGCCGAACACGAGCCCTGGGCCCTGTTCGGCGGCCTGTGCGGCGACCTGGTCGGGTCCGACAGCGACGATGAGGGCCCACGACCCGAACGTGTACAGCACGGCGATGAGCACGATCGAGGTGAAGATGGCCACCGGCAGGGTCCGGTTGACGTCGCGGAGTTCTTCGGAGTAGACCGGCGCCCCTTCGAACCCGACGTTGGCGAGGACGGCCAGGGCGAACACGGCACCGACACCGCTGCCGACGAGCCCCACCGGGTTGATCGACTCGGCGGTGGCGCCACCTTCGGCGGGGTTCAGGACGTTGGCGACGGAGAACACCACGATGACGAGGATTTCGGCGGCGAGCAGCAGCGCCAGCAGCTTGCCGTTGACGTCGACCTGCAGCACCCCGAACAGGCTGGTGATGGCCCAGGCGAGCAGGGCTATCACCCACCACGGCGTATCGAAGCCGATCTTGTCGGAGATGTAGGGGGCGCCGACGGCGCCGATGCCGCCGTACAGGCCGACCTGCAGCGCGTTGTAGGCCACGACGGCGACGAGGGCGCCACCGACACCGAGGGGTTTGCCGAGGCCGGCGGCGATGTAGGTGTAGAACGCGCCCGCGTTCGGCATCTGGGTGGCCATGGTGATGAAGCCGACGGAGAAGATGGCCAGCACCACACCGATGACGATGAACGCCGCCGGCAGCGACGTGTTGCCGGTGACGGCGAAGCCGGTGGTGACGACCCCGGCGACGACGGTGAACGGTGCGGCCGAGGACATGACGAACGACACGACCGACGATGCGCGAAGCCGGTCCCTGGCCAGGGCCAGCGAGATCGCATCGGGGGAAGACACGGACACGGGTGGGCTCCAAGTGGTTGAGGGTTGGGGGGTTCAGCGCGCGGCGAGAACTTTCCCGTCAAGCGCCGCCTTTGCTTCCTTGACCAGCGCTTTCAGCGGTGGGGGAAGCTCGGAGATGAGGGTGGTGAGGCGGTCACGGCACATGCCGGCGGTGTCGGGGTAGACGAGGATGTCGTCGAGCAGCCCGGCGATCGACAGCAGCGCGGCCAGGACGACGTCGCAGCGCGGCGTCTTCTTCCAGGCGGCGGTGCCGAGGGTGTGGGCGATGCGGACCCCGGCGATGTCGTACTTGACGTCGGTGGGTTCCTGGTAGGTGCCGCGGCGCAGCATGAACGGCACCTGCCGCACCTTGCCGTCGACGGCCAGCCGCCGCGCTGCCGCCTCGTAGGCCCACAGGGCGATGTAGTCCAGCCAGGTGCGTACCGTCCGCTGGTTGGCGTTGTCGGCGGTCAGTGCCGCGTACAGGTAGGCCGTCAGCGGGCTTTCCCGGACCGGGGTCCAGCCGCGGTAGATGCGGCCGTCGGTGGCGAGGACCGGTTCGGCGCGGGGCGCCTTGCCGGGGTGCACGTGGCCGTCGTCGATGGTGGCGACCTCTTCGAGGATCAGGTCGCCGAGTACCGCCGCTGCCAGCGTGTAGCGAAACGTCTGTTCCCGTATGCGGAGAATTCCGACACGGCTGTGCGCAAGTTGGAATAGGTCGTCGCAGATAGACAAGGTCATCCCCATTACCGCGCGTAGGGCACCAGGCACGGTAAAGGGACATGTGGCCACAAGTCAATGCGCATGATTCGATGTCCACCATGTCGGGGTGGGGTGCAAAAGAGATCGCCGACGCGATCGAACATGAAATCCGTACAGGCGTTCGGCAGCCGGGTTCTCAGTTACCCAGCCAGAACGTCATGGCCGCCGCGCTGCGTGTGCACCGGTCCACAGTGGCCACCGCATACGCCTATCTCGGTGAGCGGGGGCTGACACGGTCGCGGCGCGGCGCGGGAACGTTCGTCGCCGAGCTGAACACGCTGGCGGTGCGGCTGGCCGCCCGGCCGGCACCGGACCGGCCGCGCACATTGCCTTCGTAGCCCAGGGGACAGGGCGTCCGACTACGGATCGGAAGGTCGCAGGTTCGAATCCTGCCGGGGGCACGCAGAACCGCCGATGATCTGGGCCAGCTTGTGTTTCTTGATCTCCGGGGTGATGTGCTCCGCGATTATCGCGGTGATCGCGGCGAAGTCGTCCAGGTCGGGCCGGTCTTCCAGCTCGCCCAGGGCCTCGTCCAGCTCGGTGCACAGGGGGCACGGGTCGTCGTGTTGGGTGTCCACACCTACTAGGTGCGGAACAGTGGCCGTAGCGTGAGGTTCCCACCCGCATATGTGACCGGAGTCACATGCGCGGGGGTGGTTACGCTCTGCGCGGGGAGCAGGTTCCGGCGTCGGAGCTGCCGCCGCTGTAGCCGGGGAAACAGAAACGGGGCCGGCACCGTACGGCGCCGGCCCCGTTCCCCTCGCGGCTGTCCGCCAGCCGCCACCCGTCAGACTGACGGCCGGCGGCGCCGAGGAATCAGAGAGTCAGAGTCGGGTCAGAGCGTCCAGTAGCCGGCGTCGCCGTCGGCCAGGATCGACGTCAGCGCGATCCGGCCGCCTTTCTCGGCACCGGCGGCGGCGTCGAACACGATCTGCCCCGACGCCTTGTTGCCCGGGGTCAGGTCGGTGGCCAGCAGGTCCTTCGAGTTGAGCATCGTCGTCGGGTTGTAGGCGGTGCCGTCGGCCCCGACGAGCTTGAAGCTGCCGGAGGTGATGCTGTACTTGCCTTCCTTCACCTCGACCAGGACGTCGGCGGTGATGAACTGGCCGTTGGACGCCTTGATGAACTGGTTGCCCGACTTCACGTTCGTCTGCACGTTCGACACCGTGATCGTCACGACGGTTTTCTGACCGAACAGGGACTCGGTCAACGTCATCGGCTGGCCGGCGGCGACCGTCGCCGGGGCGTTCTTCGACGCCGCCGACGTCGCCGCCGACGTTCCGCCGTCGCCGCTGCTGGTCGAGCTGCCGGTGTCGCCGGCACCGCAGCCGATGGTGAAGGCGAGGAACAGGGCCGCGACAGACCCGATGATCTTCTTGCGCATGGGTGTGCTCCTGACGGTGAGCAGATGGATGTGGCGCCGGAGGCGGCGCCGCCGGACAGTCTGCCCGACCGGTGCCACCGCCGGCACCGGCAGTCCGGTCCCCACCGGGCGACCCGAACGGTCGATGCCGCACCACCAGCATCCCAACGCACCCACCCGCATTGTCCGTTTCGTGGGATTCTGTGGCGCGTGACTTCAACTCTTCCCACCGACCGGCAGCCCCGGCCCGCACAACGCCCGCTGTCCGACACGACCCCCGGCGCGCACGTCCGCGTCATGGTCGACCTGTCCCAGCGGATGCAGCTCGGCATCGACCGGTACGGCACCCTGCTGCGGCCGTTCAACGGCCGCTCCTCGGCGCGCGACGCGTACGAGGAGGTGCTGGACCTGGCCGCGTACCTGCGCAACCTCATGGACGAGGTCGACGCGCTGCTGCCGGTCGTCGCCGCCGCCCACCGGTTCCGGTCGGGGCTGGAAGACGTCGGCCTGGCCCACGCCGACCAGGCGACCCGCGACCTGGTCGCCGCCGTCGACGAACTGTGCAGCCGCGGCGACATCGAGCTGCTGTCCTCCGACGGCCGGCGCGCGGTGTCGATGGCCGGCCTCGAACCTGTCGACGTGCCGGCGGTGACACGGTGACCGTCGCCGAGCAGCCCGCCGAGCAGCCCGCCGAGCAGCCGGGCCGGCCGGCGGACATGCCGGTGGCCGAGCCGCCGAACGTCGACGTCGCCACCATGCAGGTGGTGCCGATCGGGTGGACGGAGTTCGACCACTTCTCCGCGTTCCAGGCGACCACCACCGACGGCGATGAGGCGACGGCGGCCGGGCGTATCCCGAACGGGTTCCGGACCAACGCCGACGGCGGGTCGGCACTGGCCGAGTTCGCCGGCCGCGCCTGCTACCAGTCGTGGGGCAAGCCGAACCCGGCCACCGCCACCAACTCCGGGTATCTGCGGCACATCCTGGAGGTCGGGCACCTGTCGGTGCTCGAACACGGCACCGTGTCGTTCTACATCACCGGTATCGCGCGTTCGTGCACCCACGAGCTGATCCGGCACCGGCATTTCTCCTACAGCCAACTGTCGCAGCGGTATGTGCCCGGCCACGACGCCCCGGTCGTCGAACCGGACGTCATCGCCGACGACCCGTACCTGCACCAGGTGTTCACCGACGCGGTCGCGACCGCGCAGGGCGCCTACGCCGAACTGGACCATGCGTTGCAGCGCAAGTTCGAGCAGGGCGGCATGTCGGCGACGGCGCGGCGCAAAGCGGCCCGGCAGGCGGCCCGGTCGGTGCTGCCGAACGCGGCCGAAACCCGCATCGTCGTCACCGGCAACTACCGGGCGTGGCGGCATTTCATCGCGATGCGGGCCACCGAACACGCCGATGTGGAGATCCGCGCGTTGGCGGTCGAATGCCTGCGGCATCTGGTGCGGCTGGCCCCGAACGTCTTCGGTGACTTCCGCTGCCGGCGGCTGCCCGACGGCACCGTCGTCGCCGAGTCCGTCATCGCCGCCGACGCCGGGGACTGACCGGTGCTGTGGGTGTTCGCCGAGTCCGCCGACCTGGCCCGCCGGTGGCTGGCGGTGCACGCGCCCGGCGAACGGGCGCAGGTGTGGTCGGGTGGGGAAGCGGCCCGGCTGGCAGGCACCCGGTTCGCGTCGGGGGACACCGTGGTCATGCTCGGCGACATCGGTGCGCCGGCCCGGGCGGTGCTGTGGCGGTGTCTGGGCCGGTCACCCGCCGACGTCTCGGTCGTTAGCCGGCTATGACCCGATCTGCGGCGTTTGGGAGGGGGTCCGGGTTCGGGTTGGACCCGGACCCGGTGTTCCGCTCCGTGCTCGATGCCTTCCTGACGCCGCACAGCACCATCCTCGACGCGCTGCTGGCCGGCCCCGAACCGGTGTCCGCGCCGGACCTCGACCTGCCGCCGCCGCCCGCGCCGGCTGCTGCGGCTGCCGGGCGGCTGGACCGGATCGACCTACAGGTCGATGTCGCCGCCCGGGCCGTCGAGCCAGGACAGGCCGGGGGTCGGCCCGGTCTGGGACTGGTAGCGCGACCGCAGCCCCGGCGAGCCGTACGGGCGCAGCGCGGGGGAGGACAGCCGAAACACGCAGAGCTGCCCGATGGGCATGCCGGCGTACATCACGATCGGCACCGGTCCCACGTTCCTCAGTTCCAGCGTGATCCGGCCCTCGAACCCGGGGTCGATGAATCCGGCGCTGGCGTGCACGAGCAGCCCGAGCCGGCCCAGGCTTGACTTTCCTTCCAGCCGTGCGGCGTAGCCGGCGCCGAGCTTGACGACTTCGGCTGTCGACCCGAGCACGAAACTGCCGGGGTGCAGCGCATACTCGTCGAGCAGGACCCGTTCCGAGTAGTGCTCCGGCGGTTCGTAGCGCGGGTCGACGGCGGCGATGCGGCCGGCGTCGAACGTGACCACTTCGTCGAACAGGGTGACGTCGATACTCGACGGCTGCACCCGCCGCTCGTCGAGCGGGTCGACAACCAGGTCGCCGGATTTCAGGACGTCGGTAAGATCACGATCAGACAGCAGCACCAGCGTCACATTACGAACACACTGCGTAATTTGTGTGGTTTTCCTGGGTGTGGTCCAGTTTGGTAGGACGCCGCGTTTGGGACGCGGAAACCGCAGGTTCGAATCCTGTCACCCAGACCTAGCCGACGGTCAGCACCCATTCGTCGGGCAGCAGATGTTCGCGCAGCTCCTGCACCGACGTCGTGAACGACTCGTGGGTTTCGGCGCGCTCGTCGGCGTCGTCGTCGGCGGTGTCGTCGAGCACATCCTGGTACGCCTCGGCGTCGGCGAGCATGCTGTCCAGCGTGTTGACCCACGTACGCAGCGGCGCCAGGGTTTCACCGGCCGCTTTGACGGCGGCGCGGGCCTCCTGTGCCGTGGTGGGGGTGTCGGATTCCTGGAGTGTGCGGAGGGCTTCCAAGGTAGCGGTCAGATTCATGCGGCTATTGGACCGCCCCACCGGGAGGTGTTGCAAGCACACGGGTTTGCCGGCCGGGGCACACCGAAACCCCGGAACGGTCCGGTTTTCGGCCACCGCCGGACGTGACGGTGCGGCCCGCGGCCGGGTTCGGTGCACGGCACGGCACGCAAAAGCCGGATCACGGACCCCCGAGCCCGACCACCGGTCCACGTCACGGATCGATAACGATGCCTTGCCGGGCGCCTCGCGCACCAGCCATCGGAGTCCGCCCATTTGCTGCGTTCCCCCCACTCGCCCCACTGTACGATTTGGCACGAATCATCCGGATGTCCCGTCTGCGAGGTTGCTCGTGTCCACCAGGCTTCACCAGGTCAACGCCCTGCTCACCTCGCGTAAGACGCGTACCCAGCGCCGCCTCACCGACGCCCACCACACGCTGCAGAAGACGCCGCTGCTGTCCGGGGTGTCGCGCACCTACCAGCCGCGCGACGACGAAGGGGAGCAGCTTCCCCCGGAAAACAACCTGGTGCAGACCCGCGTCGACCAGGTCCTCACCGACGTCGCCGACGAACTCGCCGGCCTGCTCGACCTGCAGGTGGCCCAGGATCTCGGCAACGCCTCGGCAACCGCCGACGTCGTCGTCGGCGGCCAGGTCCTGCTCGCCAAGGTGCCCGTCACCTACCTGCTGTTCCTCGACAAGCGGCTGACCGACCTGCGCACCATCGTCGACAAGCTGCCCGTCCTCGACGCGTCGGAGGAATGGTCGTGGGACGACGCGCGCACCTGCTGGCGCAGCGCCCCCGCCACGACGTACCGGTCGAAGAAGGTGCCCCGCAACCACGTCCTGTCCGAGGCGACCGACCGCCACCCGGCGCAGGTGCAGGTTTTCAACGAAGACGTGCCCGTCGGCACCTGGACGACGGTGAAGCTGTCCGGCGCCGTGCCGGCCGCCCGCCGCCGCGTACTGCTGGCCCGGGTCGAATCGCTGATCGACGCGGTGCGAGTGGCGCGTGAGGCGGCCAACGAGATCGAGGTGCCGCAGACCCAGGTCGGCCGCAAGGTGATGCAGTACCTGTTCGCCGAGTAGGATCACCACGCGGCGCGTCACGCGCTGGAGGGCTCCGGCGCGCCGCACCACAGACACCTCCCTGGAGCGGGAGGTACGGGCACCAGGCAGGTGCCCACCGAGGTTGAGGTTGAAGGTCAGACTCAACCAGGTGGCAGTGACAGTGCAGGTTCGACCCCTGCCCCGGGCTCTCGCGCCCGGGTAGCCCAATCGGTAGAGGCAGCAGGCCACCGATGTCAGTCTGAGGCGTTCGCTCCAGCTTCAGAACCGTCGCCGATCGCCAGATCCAACGGTCGTCACCCGACGCATCACGGGATGCCGGTTCAAATCCGGCTCCGGCCTCCAACGTGGCCGGGTAGCTCAACGGCAGAGCACGTGAGCTTTCAGCAAGGGGTCGACCTTAAACGCTGCTGGCGTGCAAGTAGGCGAAACACTCACATGTCGTAAATGTGAAAACTTACTAGGTGGCCCGGGGATGGGCATGCCCCGGGCCACCGCCAAACCCCACCGCCAAACCCCACGGTGCGCAGGCTTCAGCAGAAGCTGGCCCCGCCGTCGCCGCCGAAGCTGCCACCGGTGTCGTACGACGTCGACGGGGTCGACGGGGTCGACGGGGTCGTGTCGGCCGGCGTCGGGCTGTCGCAGCCGGACCGGCCACCGTCGTAGCTCGGCGGGTTGAGAGCCGGGTTGAGAGCCGGGTTCCGGGTGGGCTGGGCCGGCGTGGTCGTCGTGCGCTTGTCGCGCTTGTCGCGCTTGTCGTTGCTCATGCGCCCAGAATGAGGGCAACACCTACCGGTCGGGTAGGTGATTGAGGGAATCTTGAGCCAGCAACCCCCACGGGTGTAGACCGGTTTACACACCCCTGTGTATGGTGTTTTACATGTCTGGTTCTGTGATCACGTTCAAGCTGCCGACCGGCAGGTCCGTCACCGTCGACACGTCCCGCCTGACCGCCAAGGCCCGCGCGCTGGCCGAGGCGATCGCCGCCACCAACATGCGCGGCATCACCGTCCGGTCGGTCGCCACCCGCCGCGAAATCCACGGCGAAGCCGCCGCGCACTGGTGCTCACCCGGAGAGATGGACGAGCCGGAAACCCATTCGTGGGACCACTGGGCAGCCTCGACGACACCGGCCTACGCCACCACCGACGACGCGTACCGGTGGCTGGAGTACGAGGCCCGGCAGATGCCCGGCTGGTACCCGGTCGCCGCCGACGGGTCGGACCTGCCGTCGTCGCAGGCCGCCCGCGCCGACGACGGGCTCACCATCGAGCAGGCCGTCGCCGCCCTCCACAGGATGTGCCCGCACGGCGCCGCCCCGTCGACGCAGGCGTGGACGCAGTACGCCACCCGCGGACACCACGGCTACCCGCGCCCGGTCGGCCACAACGGGATCACCTCGCTGTGGTCGCTGGCCGACCTGACCCGCTACGCCGAATACGTGACGGCGTGCCGCCGCGTCGGCGACCACCGCCAGGCCGCCTTCACCGCCTGGTGCGAGGCCAACGACGCGCTGCGGGCCAGCGTCCTGGAAGCCGTCGCCGCCGGCATGCCCGACACGGTCGCCGAACGCGTGTTCGGCGTGACCCGGCAGACCATCCACAACTGGAAGACCGCCAAAACGGAGATGGTCCCCCGGGCGGGCACCGGGACGGGCACAGACGGGCGCACCGGCGCCGCTGTGGACGCCGGTGCGGCACAATGACAGGCATGGGGTGCTACTACTGCGGGACAGGCGCCGCCGATGAGCTGCGGCCGTACGGCCCGGGCGGTGCGCCGGTCTGCTGTCCGTGTGTCACCTCGGACCCGAAACGCAACGCCGACGCGCAGGCGGCGTTCCACACCCTGATCGAGGCCGAAGCTGCCGCCACCGGCGTCGACGTGGTCGTCGTCGGGTTGGCGTCGGGGTCGGCGTCGGTGGCCGAGGAGATGTGCCGCGCCGCTGCTACGCCGCCCGGGTCGCCGGGGCGGTGACCAGGTCGGCGAGCCGCAACGCCAGCTCGCCGGCCTCGACCAGGCGCGCCGTCACCTCCGAGCAGCCGTCGACGATGCCCAGCAGCACCTTGTCCCCGGCGGTGGTGGGGGCCTGCACCGCCTCGACGATGGCGGCCAGCGGGGTGCCGAGCAGGTACACGCGCACCGGCCGGTCCTGGTAGTTGGGCAGGTGTGCGGGCAGGGTGCCGAGCCCGTTGGATTCCAGCGCCAACGCGATGTTGTTGCGCACCATCGACCCGAGCCGGGCAGCGCCGTGCAGCCTGCGCAGCGGCTCCATCGTGGTGACGTACAGGCCGCCGGCCTCCTTGACCCGTTCGCGCAGCTCCGCGTAGCTGGACAGGTAGCTGTCGATCCTCTGCATCTTTCCCCCGTGTCAAACGCTTTGTGCACCAACGCTTTGCGCCGCTAGCCCAGCCTGGTAGAGCAGCCGGCTTTTAACCGGATGGTCGGGGGTTCGAATCCCTCGCGGCGTACGATGAGGTCTGCCGGCCGGGTGAGCGGAGGAAGGCTTGAGAACACTGCCTAGCCCGGCCACCCAGTGCCCGTTCGTCCCGTGTCGACCACGTCAGTCGACTTCACACAGTAGTCATGAAACCAACACAGAGTGTTGAAAATCGGGACCTGTGTACCGCTGGCAGCACGATCCGAAGTGGCCTAAACAGGTAAGGCAGCCGGCTGTTAACCGGAAGACTGCTGGTTCGAACCCAGCCTTCGGAGCACATTGACCTGAGTGAACCCCGTTCAGCGGTGTGTTCATCCACCTGGTCGCGCCCACACTGGCGGCACCCCCCGTTGGACGGGGGTCGTTGTGGGTACAACGAACAGTTGAGACGACGGCGGGAAGCCGGCGCGCCCGTCCCCCCGGGGCGCACAGGCCCCGCCGTCGTTGCGCCCGACCTACACTGGCCGGGCCGTTCTCGGTTCAGCGACCCACGCGGCGGTGGCGCGTCACGCCAATGGCGCGCCACCTTCCACCCGCCGGTCCGCCGGCCCCTGCCCGGGTAGCTCAACGGGGAGAGCGTCGCCCCTACAAGGCGAAGGCTGCAGGTTCGACACCTGCCCCGGGCACTGTGCCTGTAGCTCAAAGTGGCTAGAGCGCCGGGTTGTGGTCCCGGTCTGATGCGGGTTCGAGTCCCGTCGGGCACCCTGACGTTTACCGGAAACGCTTCCCCGGCCGAATACCATCGACGGCATGAATGTGGAGCGTATGCAGCGGCTGTCGCGCAACCGGATGCTCCGGTGGCTGTGCGACGACGTCAAGCCGATCTACTTCGCGATCATGTGGTTCGGGTACCGCTACGCGGTGGCGATGCGCCGGCTCGGCAGGACACCCAGGGCGTACCGGGCGGACCGGCAGGCCGAGATGGATGAGGTGTGGAACCGGCTGCTGACCGGGCTGGTCGACGACTGGCGCAACCGGCACGAGCGGTGGCGCACCCGCAAGGCGTAAGACGCCGGAAGGTTCCCGGAAGGTTCCCCTGCCCATTATTTGTGTCAGATCGACAAAAAGACTGGCGCGTAAGGGGAGGATCTTCCCGTGACCACGAGCTTGACGACGGACCTGTCGGTGTCCGACCCGACGATGGTCGACTGGCCGGCGGTGCAGGCTACCGCGTGGATCCCGTTCCGGGTGGTCGACGGCCGCCCCGTCAACCCGGTCTGCACGACCGGTATCCGCCGCGGACGTGGCGGCATGAAGACGTGGGCCGAACGCAAATGTGTCGACGCCGCCGTCACCTGCACCGTCAACGGCCGCCGGTATGTGCTGCTGGTCCACAACAGCCGCGGATGGGGTCTGCCCGGCGGCGGCCTGAAGGCCGGTGAGGGGATCCCTGCCGGGTGCAGCCGCGAACTGGCGGAGGAGACCGGCCTGCCGGTCGCCCCGCACGAGTGGCAGCGCATCGACCGGCCGCGGTACATCCCCGACACGCGCGCCACCGGCGAGGCGTGGCCGGTGACTGCGGTCTGCCACCTGTACCTCGGTGTGCTCGACGAGCTGCCACCGGTCTGCGGCCAGGACGACGTCGACTGGGCGGCGTGGGCGGCGGCCGACACGTACATCGACCTGGTCGACGACGTCACCGACCGGTTCGTCGGTGTGGTGGCGCAGGCCCACCAGTTCCTGCTGCCCGAGGTGCTGCAGCCGCCCGTCGCCGCGGAGCTGCTGGCCGCCTGACCGGCCCGCCGGTGATGCCGTTCCGCTGTGGTGCCCGCCGACGCGCAGGGTGCGCAACCGCCTCTCATAAGGGTGGACGGCCCGGTTCGATCCCGGGGTCGGCGACCACCGTTTCCGGATGTTCCCGGCTGTTCCCGGGGTGTTCCGGGGTGTTCCAGGTTGTTCCGGGTTACGGCGTACACCTTGCCGTCGGGCCGCGGCGGGATGCAGGATCAGTGCCGGTACCGCAGCTCTCCGATTCGCATCCGGCGGGGTTTCGCGTACTGGCGGCCCGACCCGGGTCGAAGGCCTTAGGCACCTTCGGCCCGGGTCGGGGACAAGCTCCCGGATCTGCTCCCGTCTGGCTTCGGTGGGGATTCCCGGGGAAACGCAG
>JACCDR012111305.1_pt1 | contig 16044 bp, 32 predicted proteins | sample 7446431 | NCBI WGS metagenome assembly JACCDR01 (sample SAMN15323443, study PRJNA562643) | freshwater metagenome | isolation source: river surface water | place: USA:Blue River Watershed | collected 2017-08-17 | reverse complement strand
GTAGTGCCCCTGCTCTACGTGGCAGACCCACACGTCGTGCCGCTGGCACCACCACCAGCCGGCGCCCTGCACTGGTTTCCGCAGCCCGAAGGCGTCCCACGCCTTGCTGTGCGCTGGGTGCTCCAACACTCCACCCCAGCGCTTCACCGCTGCCAGTGCGGCCTCGAAGCAACCGCCATCGTCGCCCAGCTTGTACTGGTGCGGCTTGCGTGTGCTGCCGTGCCAGAACCGGCCCCATCGCTGGCATGGCGGGTGCGCCACCACCGGGTGCGGGCCGGCGTACTTCCTTGCATCGCGCGCTTCGTCCCACGGGTCAACACCCGGCACGCCAACGTAGCAGCCCTTCGGCTCCACGTAGAGCGCGGCCACCGTGCGTACATCCACCGGGCGCATAACACCTCGGTCGAGGCGATGCCCAACGGCCTCGCCCACCGTGCCAGATTCAATCTCTGTGCAGCCGTTGGTCACGCCTCACCTCGAACGTTAGGAGTCTTTCCATTCGACGATGCTACATTCATCGGCAATCATTGGGGACAACTCATCGTCGTCGGAGAGTTGGACCCACTGTTTTCTAGCCACCAATACCGTGCCTCTATGCCATACGTCGCCGGTTTCGCCGCCAAGACGGATAAGCACGTCCGCGCCTTCTGTCATTTGCCGTTCCATCCTCGTTTACTCTTGGTTCGTTGCGAAACGCCCAACCATTCGATCAAGGCGGACGCCCCTACGGGTCGCCGCTTATCTCAAACGTTATGGCGCACGCTTCGCCAGCCGCTCACGCCTGCGCGCCAGCTTTGCCGCGTGTTCTCGCATCTCGTGCACATCGTCAGGATGCACCCACACGTTCTTCAGCGACACCAAGCCGGCGGCAGTGCGCCGGGCCTTTAGGTCGGCCTGGCGCTCGGCGTTGGTCTTGGCGGGGCTCACGAATCACCCTCGTTTGAGAACGGCCAACCAGTTGCGGCCTCCTCGTCATCGACGATCAACCCAGCCTTCTTTTGGCGCGCAAGTTCTTCAACCTGAAAGTCGCGCCGCTTGGCGGGTCCGCCGACCTTGATCGCCTCCCGCCCGCGATCCGTAATCCGCAGGAAGCTACCATTTTCAATGCGCAGCAGGCCGCGCGCCTCAAGGTTCTCTAGCCACCGCTTACGCTCGGCCTCTGAGTTCCAGGAAAACTGAACCTCGTCGGGGATACTCTCAATGTAGAGCGGGATGTTTTTCCCGTTGTATTGGCTCTCTTCCGATGCTTGAATGTCCTCAAGTACGATCCGCTGATTGTTTGAAATTCGGATCACAGGTCTCTCCAGTTCGTTTGCTTTTCGTCAGCGTAGTCCAGGCCGAAGCAGCACTTAATGCGCATGCACAAGGTTTCTTTGTCGCCGTTGATGATGATGCGGCCTTTGCCAAGGAATCGGCCAAACAGGGCGCGCTGTTCCGCGGCGGACATGCGGCCCATCCACTCGCCGAACACGGTGCCGGTCTTCTCCACCAAGAACAGAGCCAGTTGCGCGGCGTAGTCTGTGCGGGTTGAGGCTGTCATCTTGTCTCTCCGAGTTGCTTGCTTGCTTCAGTGCATCTACTATGCGCCATAGTTAGCACTAACGCAAGCACTATTTGCACTGTTACATCTACGCGCTTCGGGTAGGGCGGGCTAACCCTTCACTGCACCGGGCTGCCTGCGGCAGCCGGTTAGCTCAAACGTTAAGCGTCTCAAACCGCTAACGGCGCCCACCAGTTCGACCACTTGGCAACTCGGCGGCATACTTTCCATTGCCTGGCAGCGAGAAAGCTGCATGAATTGCTTCTGCGCGCATCGCAGCAGGATGAAATGCGCTGATCGGAGCCCCTTGCCAAAAGTCTCCGTCCATCAGAATGGAAATACATTCTTTTGCAACGAGTTCCGCGAATCGTTCTGAAAACGTTGTTCCGTCTACGGCATTAATTCCATAGTCAACGATGCCAGCTTGCTTGGATAGTCTTTCGATCAGCGTTTTCATGTCTTTTGTCCAAAAACTGCGAGCCCTGCTCCGCAAGGATAAAACACAGCAACCGTGCTACGCACCGTTGCAACACCCTGTGCGCGCGTGGCACAGAGACGCCTAACTTCCGCTGCACCGGACCCGTTCCGGGCCGGTGATCTTTACGTTCGGCCTCACTGGCAACCGCCGCGCCAGGCAAAGGCCACAGGCTCCCGCATCACCCAAAGATGCCGCAGGTTCGCCACGTTCACCACGTCGGCGGCCATCGGGTACAGCTCCAGCGCGTCGGCGTCGGCATAGCCGCACTCGGCCTTGATGCCCTGCAACTCGTCCCAGGTGATACCGTCCACCCAGCGCCCGGTCTTCGGGTCCAGCGTCGTGCGCAACACCGACAGGCGCACCAGCACCGGCGCAGGCTCGGCGTACTCCTGCACCAGAAAGTCCCGCGAGCGCCACACGCGCTGGATGCGCGAGGCCGCAATGCGATGCTCGCGCGGCCACTCATCGCGCGGCACCTCGCGCAGCTCGCGCGGCATCTTGGCGTTCTGCCGCTCCAGTTCGCGGCGCTGTGCCCGCGTCGTGACAATGCTCATTCCTGTTCCTCTTGGTGAGACCGAACCCTTCACTGCACCGGGCTGCCTGCGGCAGCCGGTTAGCTCAAACGTTAGGGCGCTTTCCGCTTGCCAAGAATTGCGGGGAGCAGCCTCGGCGGCTTTGTCTCTTGTGCGATGAACACCGTTTCATTGCCAGGCTTGCAGCGCAATGTGAACGTGCCATCTTTGCGTCGGCGTAGGCCAGCAATCGTAAACTTGTCGCCTGTCTTAAGTGTCGGCGCAAGCTCGGGCGGCACCGCGCAAAACCCGTCAGGCCACATCGCCTTGCGTTGCTTTGCATCTTCGCGCTCGGCCTTGCGTCGTTGTTCTCTGTTCATAACCATCTCCAAATTTCTCCACCAACGCTCTAACTCCTCGCTCAAGCGGAGCAGCCACGGCGGGCCACTCCAGTGTGTTATTCGGGCTTGGGCAGCGCCGTGTCTGCCCGCTTAGCTCGAACGTTAGCCGGCACTACCCACGCGCCGTGGCGCAGTGCGCCACGGGTTTGCCCTAGTAAAAATAGTCCTTGTGTAATGGCGCATGATGCTCTATTATTCAGTCATCGAGCAACGCAACACGGACGCACCATGAACACTACCAAGATCGCCGCTCTCAAGCAATCTCTTGACATCGCTGTCGCAGTCCACGACGCCGAGCGTGACCGCCTGGCCACCATCGGCCTGAACTCGAAGGCCCGCTACGAACAACTGAAGCCGCTCAAGGCCGCCGTCGATGCCGCGAACTCGGCCTACGTCAAGTTCACCCACGGCCAGATCAGCCGCGAACTTGACACCATCATCGAAGCCGGCCGCCCGGCACGCGAAGTTGCTGCCCGCGCCCGCTCGCCCTGGAAGCAGGCGAAGTTCGACGCCACCAACCGCGCCTGAAGTGAAGACGCCATGACCACCTACACATTTTCCGCATCCGACTCCCACCTTTCCAACACCAAGGCCGGCAAGATCGCGCTTGAAGAGTACGAATGCGCGCTGCTGCGCGGCCTGTCTCACGAAGATGCAGAGTTGACCGCGAGCAACAGCCTTCAGCGTGCCGGCTACAACGTCAATGCTCGCGGCGGCGTGACCATCGAGGTACTGGAGTGAGCGGCCGGCCGTCTGCAGCCGCCGAGCGCGCGGCCAAATGGCTCGCTGCGGGCCACGGCACAGCCGCCGAGGCCGCGCGCAAGTTCGGACTGTCCGCGCACCAGGCGCGGCGCATCGCAGCTCGCGTTGGATTGCCTGCTCGCCCTGTCGGTCGTCCTGCATCGATTTGCTCCTGATCCATCGGCGCCCTAACCCATCGCTCAAACGGACGGCCTACGGCCGCCGTTCATCTCCGACTTTAGGCCCCGCGAATCTGCGCGGCCAGTTCGCGAAGCATCGTCAAGCCTTCTTCACCGCCGATGACTTCCCATGCCTCGGTTCCGGGCGGCAAATCTACGATCTTTGCGCACCGCTCGCGCTCGGCGCATTCGACAGCCTCTCCAACTGCTTCCCACTTGGCGCGCATCTTGTCGGCCTGTGGCACTTGCGCCCACTCGTCTTGCACATGCGCAATCGTCATGCCGTGCCATGCGGCATAGGCGAGCATGCCTGCGGTTGGCTGTGCCGCGACGCTTGCGCCGGCCTGATCTGCATGTTCGTTCATCTTAAGATGGTCCTATTCCGAAGAAACACTGAATTCATTGCGGCATCAATGGATCAGTTGAGAATCTCATTTGAGAAAAACGCCGCCTCAAACGACGGCCTAGCGGGGAAAGTCTTTTGGCTCAACGTTGTTCTGGCCATAGCAACTTCCTTGGCCGCATTGGTTGCTTTGTTTGATTTGCTCCACAAGTTGTCGAAGTAGTCGGTTCATCTGAATCTGTGTCGGAAACCCACCGACAAATCCGCCAACGCCAACTGCCTCAAACACTTTGCGCAAGTCATCATCAAGTTCGGTAAGTTCTAGGACTGTCTGCAATTCAAGCGGCGTCATCGTTTCCTCCGTGAAACCTAACTCTTCACTGCACCGGACTGCCTGCGGCAGCCGGTGAGTTCAAACGTTAGTCCCCAAGGTTCTCTCGCAGCGTTTTCAGCGCCGCGACAATCCCGCTGTCCTGACCCCGCGCGTAGCTGCCAGGGCTGCCTGCGGGCTTCAGCGGGTCCACCATCTGCCACGTCTTGCGCAGGGCTTCTTCCCATCGCCGCTGCTCCGTAAGTGCTGCCACCGCCCAGGCTTGCCGGCAGGAGTTCTCCCACCCCTTGTAAGTCTCGGGCGTCGATTCGGTCTTGGTGGTGTCCCACCATTCATCAAATGTCATCACCATCCTCACTCATCACTCGGTAAACGAGGGCGCGGCTTGAAGCCGGCCGCCAGTAGTCGCTTCGACCGGCTTGGCTGCTGGTGCTTGGCGGCCACGGTTGCACGCTCGCGCTCTGTCACCGGCTCATCCATGTACGCATCTGCGTAGGCCACCAGCGCATGGCGCAGCAGGTCACGCGCTTCTCGTCCTTCAGTGCAGCGGGCCACCTCTGGCGCGCGGTTCAGCAGCGCCACGGCCTGGCACACGGCCGCATGCAGCGCTTCGGCCACAGGCCTAACCCCTCGCTCGACCGGACTGCTACCGGCGTCCACCGTTTCAGCTTTCATCGTTGCTCCTTTGCGCCGGCAGCAGCCTGTCAGCTCGAACGTCAGGCCTCAAACAAGCGCCTCGACCGCTTCCTTCGCTTCCTTCAGCCCCATGCCTGTCAATTCGCGGCAACGCTTGATTGCCTGAATCTTCAAGCCAGAAGCCACCAAAGATGCGCACTCCTTCTGCCAGCCAAAGCCAATTTCCAGCCGCTGTGCCGCCTTCGCTACGGCCATCGGGTTTGCCTTCGCCACTTCGTAGACAAGAGCTCGAAAGTCCGTCTTGCTGTCCGCCAAAACTTGGATGGCTTGAGCGTAGTAGTTACTCACTTCTTCTCCTATCCGCCCTGCTACGCAAGGCTCAAACACGCACCGTGCTTTCGCACCGTGCAAACACGTCAGGCGCGCAATCCACAGAGACGCCTAACCATTCACTGCACCGGACTGCCTGCGGCAGCCGGTGAGTTCAAACGTTGGGCGGCTCGCGGCGGGGCCAGCACGGCACCAGCTCGTCCGGCACGTTTGCGCTACCCGCGGGCCAGTGCTTGAAGTGCTCTGGCTCGTCGGTCCATGTGTGCTCGCGCCAGAACGAATCCGGCCGCGCCACCAACATCAGGCCGCAGTATTCGCAGCACTTGCGCCGGCTGCCGTAGGGCTGGTCGCGCTGGGTCATGAGATGCAGGGTCGTCATTCGTCGTCCTCGTCTGCTGCGTCCTCAATGTCGAACACCTCGCCACACGCGGCGCAGCGCTCTAGCCGCTCGTCGCACGTGTCACCGTCGTAAGCGCCGGCCCAGTCGCCGTTGTATTGGTAGTGCACCTTGCATCCGCACTTGGTGCATGCCATCGCTGTCTCCCTGCCTTCGATCCCCAGCCGCCCAACCCCGCGTTCGAGCGGATCGCCTACGGCTCCCGCTCAACGCGACCGTTGGGCAGCTCGCTCACGGCGACGGTTCTTTGATGCGCCGGATTGCGGCTTCGACCGCCGCCGTTCCAACGCGCGCCGCCTTGTCCGCCACGTCCTGATACGTCCGCATGCTCAGGCGCGCGGTGCGCTTCCTTTCGGACGACAGCGCAGGCCGCCCGGCCTTCTTCGGTTCGGGCGGCTTGTTCACTCTGCGGCCACCCAGCCAAACACGCCAGCGCGCGGCAGGGCTTCGACCGCTGCGATTTCGTCGCTGTTTTGGCCGTCTTGCACGTCAAACCCGGACGGCGCCGTGCGCACGTCGTACACGCCGCGCGTGGTGCGCGACTCCGAGGCGCTGACCTCTTCATAGGCGCCATCGCCACGGTCGCCGCCGACCCCGGCGTCACAGACCGAGCACGCGGCCAGGGCCGTTTCGGCGTCCACGACACCCCAGACGTAGCCGCTGTTGGATTCGATGATTGCGAAGCGTTGCATGTTGCCTCTCCGGTTGCTTGGTAGCACCGCGCTGCCAATGAACAATAATGTACGCCATCAATCATCGCCTTGCAAGCCTTTTTTGTGCGCCACAAATGTAAAGCTTCGCGCTTCTGCTACAGCGGCCCAACAGGCCGGTTACCGGCAACGTTAGACCTTCAGCACCGACCGAACGCCGGTCTCGTTCATCGGGCTCACGGTGCCTTCCTTCTCCAGTTCTTCCATCAGCCTGGCGGCGGCGTTGTAGCCAATTCGCATGTACCGCTGCACCAGCGAAATGCTGGCCCTGCGGTGCTCCAGCACAAGGCGGCGCGCTTCGGCCAGTCGTTCGGCATCGCTCGGCATTCCGGGCGTTTGGTAAATCACCTCGCTCATCACAGTCCTTTCGCTTAGGCAACAAGCCTAACCATTCGCTCGAGCGGAAACCCAAGGGCGAAGCTCCGTCAAGCATTTGCATCCGCTGAGCACGCCCTTGGTTTCCGCTTAGCTCAAACGTTACGGAAGTATGTACTTGACAAACGCATCTTGAGCGCCGATCATTGCTCTACTCCCGGAGCAATGACATGGCCGAAGCAATCCACACCGATGCCCGCTTTCACGACGACGATGCAGCGCGCGATCATCTTGAATCCATCCGCTGGCCGCATGGCGCGGTGTGCCCGCATTGCGGCGGCGCGGATCGCCAATCGAAGCTTGAAGGCCAATCGCACCGCGCCGGTCTGTACTTCTGCGGCCACTGCCGCCAGCAGTACACCGTGACGGTGGGCACGGTGTTCGAGCGTTCCAAGATCGCTCTTCACAAGTGGGTCTATGCGACGCACTTGATGTGCGCGAGCAAGAAGGGCATCAGTTCCAAGCAACTTGAGCGCATGCTTGGCGTCACCTACAAGACCGCGTGGTTCATGTCGCACCGCATCCGTGAGGCGATGAACATCACGCCTACCAGCCAACTTGGCGGCGACGGTGGGCCGGTTGAAGTGGATGAAACGTTCTGGGGCAACAAGGGCAAGCAACAGCCGGGCGCCCGCTCGTACCACCACCAGATGAAGATCGTTTCTCTCGTCGAGCGAGACGGGGAAAAGCGCTCGTTCCACGTCCCCAACGTCAGCCCGAAGACGCTGCGCCCGATCCTCAACGCCCAGATCGCCAAGAAGGCCCGTTTGATGACCGACGAGGCCGGCGTGTACAAGAAGATCGGGAAGGACTTCGCCTCGCACGAGACGGTCAACCACAGCGCCGATGAGTTCTCGCGCGGCGACGTGACGACGAACACCGTCGAGTCCTCGTTCTCGCTTCTCAAGCGCGGCTTGATCGGCACGTTCCACAGCGTCAGCGAGGCGCACCTTCAACGGTACGCCACCGAGTTTGACTTCCGCTGGAATACTCGCCAGAAGCTCGGTTTCGATGACGCTGATCGCGCTGCGGTTGCATTGAAGAACATCAGCGGGAAGCGGTTGACATATCGGCGGACTGACGCGTAAGGCGTCAAAAATCGATGACTGACCCACTACACAGCTCAAAGTACAGCTTAGCGCATGCCAAGCGACACGTCGAGAATCTGAAGGCCGAACTCGACGGGTTTTTTCAAAGTAACCCATACACCAGAGTCATTGAATTTGGCTTCCCAAACATCGACCTTCACAAGGTCTGCCTCGTCAAGCCAATGCCGAAATTCATTTCCGGCACGGCATTCGACGCTATCAACAGCCTGAGAGCCGCGCTTGATCAGGCTACTTTCGCCACTGCAATTGCCACTGGCGCCAGCGGGAAGAAGGCCCACTTCCCCTTCGGAGACAATGCTGCCGAAGTGGCTGAACGACATGTGCCCCCAAGGGGAGGATCGAAGCAGGTGCCGAAGGAAATCTTTGACCTGGTAGCTTCGTTTAAGCCATACAAAGGAGGGGATGACACCCTCTGGGCAGTGAACAAACTGTGTAACTCCCACAAGCACGAAGTCATCATCCCAACGGCGCTCTTTGTTGGTGGCGGGAGCTTTGACGCACACTTTGATTTTCTTCGCGAGTTCACATTTCCACCAGTCTGGGACAGCGCGAAAAATGAGATGGTGTTGGCGGTTGTGCCGCACGGAGCCAAACCGAACTACCAACTCAAGGTTGCCACGTTTGTAGCTTTCTCCGATATCGCAGACTTCAAGCGAAGGCCAGCGCTCGATGTTCTCTTTGCCATGGCTTCGTTGGTCGAGCGCATCCTCGTTGAAATTGAATCCAAAGCGATAGCGATTGGCATTTTCAAATAGTTCACTCACAGGAGTTCTCCAATGAGCAAACCGAAGCCAAGTCCCGCGCCGCCCAAAGAGGACGACGTGCTGCGGCGAATGCTGGCGACTCCACCAGCGCCGCACAAGCCCGCGACACCAGTCAAGAAGGCGCAGAAGAAGCCTGCCGCATAGCGGGCCTTTCTGTCTTCTTCCGGCTTGTCAAGGCTGGGCTTTGACGTTACGGTTTGCATGTGTCAAGTACATACTTCCGAAACGTTAGGCGTCATACCAGCGTGGTGCGTCGGTTTGCGGACTTGGGGAAGAACACCAGCGAGAAGATCGGGAAGTCGATCAACTCATCCGGCGCGATCCGCTCGCCGTTCACCAGCACGCCCCCTTGCTGCATGTGCCGCTTCAGTTCGCCGTTGCTCATCGGTTGGGCTGGGTTGTCCTTCGTCGGCGGCTGCTCAATGCTCAGCGGCAGCGCTGGCCGCAGCGAATTCAGCCAGGCCAGCGCCGTAGCGTGACGCCTAACCCCCGCATCGAGCCGAGCCCCAACAGCGGCCGGCAGTGTCGTGTTACTCATGGTTCTTCCTCGCTGTTGGGTCCGGCTCATGCGGACCGTTAGCCCTCTCTCTCCCTGCGGGCTCTCTTGCGTGCCAGCTTGTCGGCGTACTCTGCCAGCGCCGGCACATCGTCAGGGTGAACCCAGCGCTTCCACTGCACGCGGCCTGCGGCAATCTCGCGGGCTTTGCGCTCGGCCTGGCGCTGGGCGGCTGTCTTGGCTGTTGTCATGCTATGTAGGTGCCGGTTACGTGATCCGGCGTGCTTGAGCCAGCCGAAGCCGTTCAACTCATTCGATAACGCGCACCGATCGAACTCTGTGAAAATGGCTCACGCCCCGGAAAGAATCTTGTTGAGATGGTCCAGCGCCTGCTGGCGCAGCATGTCGCCAATGTCGCGGGTGGGCTTGGGGCCGTTGCCGGCCGAGATGGCGGCCAGTTCGGCGGCCTCGCGCGCCCTGGCGCTGGCCAGGGCTTGTTGGAAGGTGTATTCGTTGAAGGCGGCTTGGTTCATGTTTCGCTCCGGTTTGTGTATCGACGGAGTGAACTATAGACCATCGTAAGCACTCACGCAAGCACTATTTGCATAGTTACATCTGCGCGCTTCGGACGCAGCGGACTAACTGGTCGCTCAATGGCGACCTCCTACGGGCCTGCGGCCCTACGTCGGCGCCTTAGCTCCAACGTTAGGTTCGTCAGCTACCCTGCGTTGCACTATCTACGCCGAGCCAATACAATGCAGTCCGTTGGGTCGCAATGCCCAACGGACCGGAAGGTCAACTCTGTAATCTGGTAGTTGCAGCGTGAACCGTACTCACCCCGACGAGGGGTGCGGCCACCAGCGCGATTGCTAGTCGCATGGGGTTCCTTTCCTCGCCATGAGCCCGCAAGCTCAGTTGCACCAGAAAGCCATAGCACCTCCACAGTGCTATGGCTTTCGCCATTTTTGCGTCAGGAACGCCTTCTTGCCTTCCCTGCGCAGCAGCCCCTTCGCAACCATCCTCGAGAGGGTAGTAATCACCGTACCATAGTTGACCTTCATCCTGTAGCTTCGTTCACCAGCCGCCCAACCACTCGCTCGAACCGAGCCCCAACGGCATCGACCATTTGCGCGGCATAACGAAAATGGTGCAGCCGTTGGGGCCGGTTCAGCTCAATCGTTGGGGCTCTCGGCGCGCGGCCGTCCGATCTCTGCAAGCCACTTGTCCATGCACCCGATGCACAGCCTGTAGCAGCCCCAGCGGCCTTGAGCAAAGCCCTTCTCGTGCCGGTACAGGTCGCCAGGCTGTATCTCGTGGTCCTGCTCGCCCAGCAGGCCGAAGCAAGTCCACCGCTGGCGCGCCCGCCTCAGAGTCGTCTGCTGGCACCGGATGCCGGTGTCGCGCTCGCCGTCGAACGGGCCACACACCAAGTAGTCGCGCTCCTGGAAGGCGAGCCCTAACCCGTCGCTCGAACGGACAATGCCAGGCGATTCAGGTTGTGCCGCTTCGGATAGGTCAGTTGCGCCTGTCATTGCCGTTCAGCCCCCACGTTAGGCTTCAACAATACGCACCGCAACGCAGCGCCACCCACGCGCATACGCAGCTTTTGTCTTGTTTTTATGCAAGTGCAAACTGCTCCAAAGGTGGCGTTGGTATGCCCTATCCCACGCGCCTGATCGGCTCGATGAAGCCGTGTCCCAAAGCAGAATCTTGCTTGGCGACTTGATAGCAAACAATTGCTGTTTCACTAAGTCATCCTAAAAAGTTGAACCCTAACTCTAGGTCGAGCGGACCCGTTCCGGGCCGCTCAATTCCCACGTTAGTCCCCATACCCAGCCCAAAGGCCGCCCGGCCTGAAGTCCACGGGCCAGCAGTGGCGGCAGTATTCGCAGTGGTCGCAGCGGCAAGCCTTCAAGTCGCGCTGGCGAGCCTGCTCCTTGGTTGCCCTGAGCTTGTTCACGGCTGCCACTTCATCGTGGTTCAGCGTGTACAGCGGCTCCACTTCTCGGCCGTACTGTCGCGCCAGGTCGGCCACCTTGGGGTCTTGCGTCAGCACTTGGTCGCCACATACCTCCGAAGGAACGTACCGCCAGCCTACAGGCGCAAGGGGCCTAACAGTGCGGTCAACCGGAATGCCAACGGCGGCACCGCTGTCGCGCGCCGGGTCGTTCATTTGCGCCGTTGTCATCCGGTTACATTTTCGTTAGGCCCCGCGAATCTGCGCGGCCAGTTCGCGAAGCATCGTCAACCCTTCTTCGCCGCCGATGACTTCCCATGCCTCGGTTCCGAACGGCAAATCTACGATCTTTGCGCACCGCTCGCGCTCTGCGGATGCTTGTGCGTTGGCAACGTCGCGGCACAAGTCAACAATGTTCCTCTGCAATTGTCCGTTGCCCCAGGCTTGCACAAATTTGCTCAGTTCTTTGTCTGTCAGCATCATCACCTCGCTCCGGCCCACAGGCCTAACTATTCGGTCACCGCGGACCCGCACAGAGCGGGGCCGTGCCGCGTTCTTGCGGGCGCCCAGCGATTCGAAGCATTTCGTCTTCGCCATCGCTGTCTCGGATAGGCTTCAGCTGGTCGTCATGGCACCAAGCCCCGCAAAGCAGTTCGACATCCACCTTCCAGCATGGTTCCCCGGGCCACAATGGGTGTTCGAACAGTTCGAGGCACGTCACAAAGCGGCCCTGCTGTCCGAGCACACTGCGCACGATTACGGCCAAATCGCCTTTCTTGCAGTTCAGTTGCATGAGCGTTAAAAATACGCCTAAAACCGCCGGCTGCTTGCCGACAGTTTCAAGAACTCAAGTTCTCCGTCTTTGTACTCTTGCAAGCCGACGCCCAGTTCGCGCACCTTTGCAACGATCCATTCATGGTTTTTGGCCCCCGATGGTGGGCTGCCTTTTGTGATGATTGAGCCGAAAGCCTTGTATTTCGGCACGTTCGCAATCTCAAAGGCGATTGCAGTCACCCACTTGCCGCGCGGCTTGCTGGCATTCTTGCGCGCCGCCGCAGCCTTGGCCTCGCTCTTGGCCTGGCCGCCCTTCTTGCCCATCTCGCTTGCTGTGACCATTGCGCTTCTCCTGTAGTGGTTTGCGCATCGTAGCAAAGCGCTTCGCTCGTATCAAGCGGCGATGCCCAACTTTAGGTGCAGCGGACGCCTGCGGCACCGCTGACCACGACGTTGGGCGTCATGCTTCGTACCAAGGCCCGCATCGCCGCCACCAGCGCAGTAGGCCCATGCGGGACCGTCCCTGCGGGCCGGCCCCTTAGTTCTGCGGTGTCGGTCATGATGTTCTCGTTAGTGTCACTCAATGCGTGGCATCAGAAGTGCTTGCCCGCCGTCGAAGATCAGTGCTGCCGGCGTTTCTCTCGCGCCTGTCCCTAGGCATGAATAGGCAGCATCACCAGGGCAGATGCGGCACTGAGGAAGCAGACTCAGTGCCCACAGGTATACGGTCGAGTAGAGCGCACCGCCGATATTCGTAGCGCCATTGCGATTCAACGAGTAGCCCATAAAATCGCAGTGCGCGCATGGAACGCGCTGCGCGGATGGGTATTTTTCGTAGGCGTCAGCCCAGCCAGGACCGGCAGCGCTGCCGCAGCAGTTCTTGCAGGTGTACTCATAATCGCCATGTGTGAACTCGCCATCCACGCAGTCCTCGCACTTGATGGCACTCACAAAACCGGCGCCGCCGCAGTGGGTGCATTTGTCGGGCTCGGTGATGGGAGGCATCACCATGAACTCGCAGGAGCGATCTTCGATATGCTTGCGGAACATCGCGGCTGCGTTAGGGTGCCTGCTGCTGCGCGCCGGTATGGACTCGGCGCCGTCATCGCGGATGCGCACGACGAGATGCCCGTTCGTGGCGTAAACCCAACCGCCATCACGCCACGGTGCGCGCAGGTACTCTCGCGGGTCGTTTTCGTTGGCGCAGAAGCGTTGAAGATCGATGTTCATGGTGTCCTCGTCAAAAGTCGTCGGCAAGGTCGGCCAGCGTCTTGCCTGTGGGCGTCGGAACAGGCGTGGCACCATCGACCGAGATTTCTGCGAAGGTCATGCGCTTGTAGAGCGAGCGCGTTCGTTCCACGTCGCCGCGGCAGTAGTCTGCGACCTCGTTCATCTTGCCGGCCTGCACCATCGGCCACACGTCCGCGCCGCTGATTCCGCCCTTGCCTGGAATGCCGATCAGGCGGCAGATCCGATCCATGCTCCCGCCCGCGCGCTGCGTCGAGTCCCACAAGAGCATAGTGTCCTGCACCAGTTCGCCCCAGGGCTTCGGGTTCCGCGGGAAGGATGCCGGCGGCTTGATACCGAGCACCATGCAGCGCTTCCACAGAAACGGCAGATCGAAGCCGATGATGTTGTGACCCACGAACGTCCGGTGTCCGGCATCGGTGACGGCGCAGAAGAAGTCCTGCAGCACCTTGCGCTCTGAATCTCGGGACAGGTCTTGTGCGTGGTAGATGTATGCCTTGCCGTCGCCATCCGCGAAGCCGATGCACACGCACTGGCCAAGGCCGCCATCGAAGGCCGTCTTGAGCCAGACGGCCTCGGCTTCGGCGGCGCGGTTCTCGTCCAGCCACTGTTGGATGCTCTCGGCCTTCTTGTACGTGCCGGGCGCGGTGATTCCAGCGGCAATCTCAGCCTTGACTTCCGGATCTTGTGAAGGAATGGTCTCGATGTCGAAGTAGAACGGGGTCATGCGTATCTCCCTTGGTGCCCATCGTTGCGGGCGTTCTTGTTCAGGCTGCGGCTTCCTTCGTCTTCGCAGACTTGACTTTCTCGATCGCCGCCTCGCGAAGTTGCTGCTCGGCGTCCGAGTCGTTCATCTTGGCTGTCGTCGCGATGGCCGATTCCATGATTCTCTTCAGTTCGCCGGACGTTTTCGCGGCGGCAATGGCTGCCTTCTGATCGGCGATCCATTGCAGTCGCTGCGTTTCTTCGGCCGGATCTGGCTTGTTCTCGTAGTGCTCGAGCGCATGGGCGACATACTTCGAGTCATCCCACCGCCCTGAGAAGATATCGCCGGCAAAACCGATGTAGCTTGCGCACTTGACCAGCGCGTCAGTGACGGACTTCTTCGGCGCGTCCTCGTCGACCATCAAGCCGCCACTCGACTTCTCGTAGACGGCCTTGGTTTGCCCGATCTGCTCAAGTTCGCCGCGCTTTCCTTCGTACTCGTACCAGAACCGAACCACAGCGACATGCAGGATGTCGGATTCCGAGAGCCGCTCCATGCGCTCATTCAGGATCGAGAATCCCCATCCTATGCCGCACGGGCCAAATTCCTCGGTCAGTCTCTCAACGATCCAGTACGGCTTCGGGCTGTTTCCTTTGTACTGCTTGCCAGTTATCGGTTTGACTGCGCGCGGGTCGGTGATGCATACCCTCTGCCAAAGCGCTTTGTTGCTCATGGTGTCAACCCAGGTCGTCGGCGGGTTCGTCATCGGCGCGCATCGCGTTGGCCTCGGCGATTGCCTCGCGCTGGTAATCATCGGCTGCCGTTTGCAGCATCACGCACGACGGGCTGCATGAGTACATCGGCCAGACACCGTACTGAACGGCCTGCTGGCAAGCGTTGGCGCAGTCGCTGTGCTTATGCATCGCTTCCGTCGAAAGTGCTTCGGTCATGTTCTGTCCTCAGTTCATCGCACCAAACCAGGTGCTTGCGTGTAGGTGGCCCGGCTATCTGGTGTCCACAGATACCGCTCAGCGGCGCGGGCCGTTGCTCTCAGAGCCGCGCCATCCTTCGACGACGCTGCCAGCTGCGCACCTCACAATAGCGCGCACTGCCAGCGCGCCACGCGCTTTTGATAGCGGCTAACCACTCTGTGAAGTGCGCGCACATAGCTACTTCGCCGGCTTGACCAACAGGCCGTTTCGCCCGTTGAGGTACGGAGGCGTTCTCTGCATCCATGCCGGCGTATATGCCTTGCCTTGCAGCAATGAAACTGAGGGCAGCGCGATGCGCGAGTGCGGGATAGCGGTCGGAGTAAGCGGTGTCATGCGAATACCCCTGCGAAGTAGCCAATCACGCAGAACGCAGCGATCAGCCAGACGGCGGCATCCGCAAATCGCCATGACGATTCGCGTTTCGCCTGCTCCTCGCTAATGTCAGTGCAGACTTCTGCCGGCGCCGGCTGGTCTTCGTAGACGACGCGCCGGCCATCGGAGTGAATACGGGTCACGGTCATGTCAGGCCTCAACAGGTTTTCCAAATTCGTCCAACGTGTAGAACACGTCAGGTCTGATGCCATTCTCGCCAACCTTGCTCGCGAAAACGTGCGTTATCCTGTAATCGTCATCGCGACGAACAAGGAAGATCGCGCAACCAGCAGACGCAGATGCCATCCCTCCAGACCCAGATGCGATAGCAACTGATTCGGCGCCAGTGGCCGATGCCGCCGCACCTTGGTTTCCAGTGGCCAATGCCGCACCTTGGTTTCCAGTGGCCAATGCCGCACCTCGGAATCCAGTGGCCGATGCCGCACCTTGGTCTCCAGTGGCCGATGCCGCACCTCGGAATCCAGTGGCCAATGCCGCACCTCGGAATCCAGTGGCCAATGCCGCACCTTGGTTTCCAGTGGCCGATGCCGCACCATGGTTTCCAGTGGCCAATGCCGCACCTCGGAATCCAGTGGCCGATGCCGCACCTTGTTCTCCAGTGGCCGATGCCGCACCTTGTTCTCCAGTGGCCG
>JACCDR011711326.1_pt1 | contig 16052 bp, 32 predicted proteins | sample 7446431 | NCBI WGS metagenome assembly JACCDR01 (sample SAMN15323443, study PRJNA562643) | freshwater metagenome | isolation source: river surface water | place: USA:Blue River Watershed | collected 2017-08-17 | reverse complement strand
GGCGCCGTCCGCGTCGCCGCGCAGGTACAGGGCTCGTCCGGTGTGGGTGAGCAGGTGTGCGCGGCGCTGGATGGTGCGAAGCTCCTGGGCGTTGACCCGCCGGGCGGCTTCCGGGGCCTGGTCGGGGCTGTTGCCCTCCAGGATGATGGCGACCTTCCACACCCCGACGTTGGCCGGGTTGAAGTCCATCCGCCACGGATCGGCGTTGGGTCGGCGCGCGATGCTGGCGGCCTCTTCCACGTGGGCCATGGCGTTGGCGTCGTCGCCGAGGCTGGCGGCGGACAGGCCGGCGTGCAGGTGCAGCATCGCGTACCAGGCGCGGCTGGCGTCGGAGTCGTCGGCCTGGACCAGCTCCGCGGCGCGGCGGGCCATCGTCCAGGACCGTTCCCGAAGGCCCCGCACGCCGCCGGACAGGGAGCACTGGGCGCGGGCGAACGCGGTGGCGGCGCGTGCCGCCGGATCGTCGGCCAGGGTCGCGGCGTGCTCGCCCCGCTCGGCGAACCGGGTGGCGAGATCGACGTACCCGAGCGGGCGCAGTGTCAGCGACGCGATCACGCAGGCGCGGGCGAACAGCGCGTACGAGGGTTCGTTGCCGTCGTCCTCCGACATGGCCAGCGTGCGGGCGACCACCGGGGACAGCCCGTCGGCCAGGGTGGCGTAGTCGCAGGACATCCGCGCCACCATCACCCGGTCCACCTGGTCGTTGAGCTGGCCGAGGCTGATCGGCGCGAACTCCTCCGCCCCGTCCAGCGCGGCCCGGATGCCGGGTACGGCGGCGTGGACGGCGGCCTCATCCCGGGTGCGGGCGTGCGGCGGCGCCAAGGTCAGATCCGTGATTGCCACCCCGAGGGCCTGGGCCAGACTGGCGAGCAGTGCCCGGGTGGTGACCGGTTTCAGGCCGTTTTCGATCGCGGAGACGTAGCCCCGAGACTTGCCGATCACGTCGGCGAGAGCCTGCTGTGTCAGACCGGCGAGTTCGCGGTAGCGCGCGACCCGCATCCCGATGAAGTCATCGTGCCCGATGTCCATACTACGCAGCGTACGCGCCGACTACGTTGCGCAGGTAGAGCGGGCATCGGAGGACTCGAACCTCCTGCGCTTCCTGCCCCAGCAAGTCACGCCTGTGCCAACACACACGATGCCCAACCACACGCCAACGGCCAGCCTGGTGTCGAACGGCTGGCCGTCGGTCTGATCAACTCTAGTCTGGTTCGTCCTGTTTTCTAGTACTCGCCCGGGTGAATGTCCTGGTCCGTGTTCTTGCCTCGCAGCCAGGTCTCCGAGCCGCGGGTGATGCGCCACAGCGCGAACCAGGCCCGCCAGTCCCGCATCGAGTACAGGTGGCCCATCACCAGCAGCTTGATCGGCTCCGGGCAACGGGTGGACTCACGTCGTTCGATCCACCGCCGGACCCGGTGGATCTTGACGCCCAGGTTCTCCGCCACCTCGGCGACGCCGCCCAGGTCAGCGTAGACATCGAAGATGTCCAGCGTCTCATCCGTGATTGCCTCGTCCGGGTCTGCGGGCTCCGTCATGCCGGCAGCTTCTTCACGCCGTAGGCGCGAAGCTCGTGGTCGGCCTTGCCGTTGCGGGCGACCACGGTGGCGTCGTCCCAGCCCTGTTCGGCGGCGAAGGCGCGGGCCAGGGGCTCGGTCTTGAACTCGCCTTTCAGGTTGGGCAGGCGCAGTTGAAGCTGGACCCGGGCGGTGGGGCCGGCGCCGACCGCGGTGTGGCGAACGTCCTCGTCCCGGACCCGGCCGGAGTACCTGCTGGCGAAAAACTCGGCCGTGGCGGCGACCAGTTCGTGTCCGTCGGCGTCGGAGCCGATCCGGTCGGCGGCTGCCACGAACACGATGACCCACTCCGGCCGGTAGATGCGGTAGAGGTCGTCGGCGTCGCGGGCGGCGGCGACCTCGTCGGCGAGGTCGGTGTGGCTGAGCTTGACCGGGCGGGGCTCGGCGGCGACCTGTTCGCGTCGCTCGACGATCGCGCGGCGCGGGTCAGAGGCCATCAAGGTTCTCCTTGCTGGCCCAGAAGGTGACCGCCGTCCACTCCGGCGCGTCGGCGGGATCGGATTCGACGACCGGGAAGCCGCGGTTCATCCCGATCAGCGCCAGCAGCGGAAGCAGCGTGGTGTGGACGTGGGGGAAGTGGACCTCGAACTGTTCGGTGGCAGCCGCGACCGCCAGGGTCCGGTCGATCTGCCCGGCCTGGAACCCGGCGACGAACGCGGTGTCCTCGAACGGGCCGCCCTGGGACTGGCAGACGACGAATGGAAGGACCAGCTCGAACTTGGCGTCGTCGCTCATGCCGCCACCCGCTGCGCGACCCGCCAGCTCCAGTCCGCCGTCGCGGCGGGGGCGAAGTTCTGGGTGTGGTCGCAGTCGATGCAGCGAAGCCCGCCGCCGATCTCGGCGACCAGGACGTGGTGGCGGGTGTCGTTGCCGCAGGTGAGCGGGTTCGGTGACCCGCTCACCTGGAAGGCGTTGATGCTCACGGTCTGGGCGGCGGTGAACGGCGCCAGCGCCATCCCGGCGGCCACGAACGGTTCACCCTGTACGCGGCTGAACCGGTCGGTCATTCGGCACGCTCCGGGTTGACCGGGGCGCCGTGGCGGCCCTGACTGGCCTGGACCTGGCCTTCCAGTTCCAGGATGTACGGCCTGGCGTTGACGGCGCGCAGGGCGTCGAAGCAGTCACCCTGGTGGGTGTAGCCCTCACCGGAGTCGGCGACGATGCGGTTGTTGGCGGCGACCCGTCGCCAGCGCCACTGCCCGGACTCGTCCTTGTAGACCACTACGCGGTGCTCATTCATCCCCGTGTCCTCCACTCACCAGAGCGCGACGAGCGCTTCGACCAGCCCGGTCTTCACACCTTGCCGAGCCGCGTCATCACATACAGCAAGCACCCGCCTGCGATACACGCACCGGTTCGGGTCGTAGTGCCGGGCGATCGGCAGGTACTGGCGGACCAGGAACATGGGCTGGCCCTGGACATCGCGGGCGGACAGGCCGGCGCGGCTGGCCCGCCACAGCTCGCCGAGCAGGTCGAGGCGGGAGTCCAGGGTGGCCAGCAGCTTGGGCAGCTCCCGATCGGTGAGCCGTTGCGCGGCCAGCAGCGCCTGGCGTTTGTCCACGGCGAGCAGGTGGTCCACGAACGACCTGCTGGGGTTCTCCTGGCACAGCGCGTCGATGCTGGCCCGGCCGGGGGTGCCGCTGAGGACGGCGAGTTTGCCGGCGACGGCGGCGACGCTGAGCAGATCACCGCCGCAGCGGCGGAGCAGGTAGTCGGCCGTCTCCTCGTCCAGGGACGGCGCTCGCCGGCGTACCCAGGCAAGGAGGTCGATGTCGTTGGGCATCGCGCAGCGGACGATGCGGCCTCGCGTCTTGATCAGTTCGACGTGTGGTTTGAGGCCGGCGCGTTTGCCGTCGGTGTAGTGGTAGGGGAAGTCGTCCTCGCCGGAGACGAACACCAGGTAGGTGTTGGGGAACCGGCGGGAGGAGGCCAGCCAGTGCTCCAGCGCCGCCCACTGGGTGACCTTCTCGGCCCGGCGGATGAGCAGGAGCCGGTGCGCGGCCGGGTCGAGCGGGAACTGGTTGGCCGCCGCCCAGATCTCCCGCTCGGGGTCGACGCCGCCGGTGAAACTGAGGTAGTCCAGCTCGCTCGGCCTGACGGCCTGGCGGGTGGTGTCGACGACCTCCTCCACCAGGATCGGCTGGTCGCCGCAGATCCAGGTGACCCGACGGGTCTCGCCCTTGTCCGCGGCGGCCCGCCACATCGCGTAGTTAGCCATGTTTGTCGTTGCGGCGCAGCCAGGACAGGGCGTCGGTGGTGGCGCTGCGAAGCGTCTGGGCCTGGGTGGCGGTTGGCCGGCCGGCCTTGTCCTTGGGCTGGAACTTGGTGACGGAGAACTCGCCCGCGTCGTTGACGATGCGGATTTCGACTCTCATCTGGCTCATAGGTCATCTCCTCGCAGTCTGGCCCGGAAGCCGGTGCTCTCCTCGTACAGCGGGACAGCAGCGGTGTGGTTCGCGGCGAGGTAGGCGTCCGCGTGGACCAGCGCGTCGTACAGCAGCTCGGCTGCCTCCTCCAAGGTGCAGCCGTCCGGGCCGTTGAATCCCCGGACCACCACGCCGTGGCGGTAGGCGGCGCACGCGGCCCGGATCTCCCGCTGGAGGTCGGCGAGCATCACCGTCCGAGCCTCCAGGGACGGCGGTGTCTGCCCACGTACGTCCGCCAGGGCAGCAGCCGACGCCAGCCGGTGACGGCGGGCGTCGGTGTCTCGGTGATCGGTCGTTGCACGCGCTTCATCTCCACGGTCTGGTTGGGATCGAGATCGTCGACCCAGGTCTCCCACCGTTGGATCTCGTCCTTGCCGAGGCCGAGGTGATGGGCGACGAGTCGGGTGGCGAGGTTCGCCAGGCCGTGTAGGACCAGGGCGACAGCGGCGACGGCGGCGACCAGGAGGACCACGAACCCCGCGTACAGAAACAGCTCCCGTTGAAACAGCACAGCGTCAGTGCGGGGGGACGATCAGACCGCCGCGGGCGCCCGGCGGGGCCTGCTGCATCGGGGCGAGCAGTTCCGCGCGGGTGCGCTGGGCCAGGCACTGGTCGAGGAACGTGGCCATGCGGGTCTCGAACAGCACCTGGAAGCGCAGCCGCTCGCTCGGGGTCAGGGTCAGGTCGAGCAGGGTCTCCAGGCTGATGCTCAGCACGCTGCGCGGGTCGGGCATCAAGCCCTGGCTTACCAGGCTCTGGTGCTTCACCCGGTTGTCGGCGAGCAGCGCCGCCAGCCGTGCCTGGAGTACGCCGTCGGAGAAGTCGTTGATCGTGGCGGGTTCCTGCCCGTCCGGCTCCCGCGCGGAGATGTCGAACAGCGGTATCTGGCCCGGGATTTCGTCGTCGGCCACCGGTGGATTCCTTTCTAGGACAGCGAGTGGGCGGCCTGGCGGTCACGGTCGACGACCATGGTCCAGGTCTGTCCACATGAGACACATTCGAAGCGCTGGGGGTTTGGGCCGTCCTCGGCGTCGACCGTGCTGGCGCAGCACGGGCACAGGAGGATGACCGGCTCGGGGGTCACCGGTCGATCCAGATGACGGCGACCATCGCGGCGAGCGCGAGAAGGATGATGACGACAGCCGCCCATGGGAAGCTGTGGCCGTGGCCGACGGTGGCGAGCAGCATGGGGAAACCTCCTCTACGGGCTCGGCGCCGGGTCGAACGGTGGTGCGTCGACCGGGGCGACGAGCGCGACGCAGATGCCGATGGCGAGGACGAGGACCACGGCGAAGACGATGAGGGCGAGCCGGCCGCGGTGCGGCTGGTGACGCAGACCGAAGCGGCGTGGGGGCTGAGCGGGATTGGGCATCGGGATCTCCTACGCCGGTGTGAGAAACGGCTCCAAGGCGGCGCGTATCCCTAATCGGGGGCTGGCGTAGGCGACCCGTGAGATCGCGGTGAGCATCGCCCGCAGCCGTTCGGGGTCGGTGTGCTGGCCGAAGGTGTCGGCGACGCTGAAGGTGACCCACTGGCCGGTGATCGCCTCGATGAGCCAGTGGGTCAGCATCCGCCGGGTGGGCTCGTCGAAGCCGGCGCGGAAGGTGCGCTCGTACAGGTCCCGGTCGCCGGTGCCCAGCGCACGGGCCAGCGCGAGCACGGTGGTGCGGGGGCCGTCGCCGGTCTGGGCGGCGGTGATCGCCGGTTGGATCTGGCCGCGTCCCCACGGGGCGGCTTTCGCCGCCGCGGTGGGACTCATCCCGGTGGTGGCGAGCACGTCGGCGACCTCGCCGGTGCTCAGCAGCCCGAGCCGGAAGCGGTGGGTGCGGCTGATCACCGTCGGCGGCAGGAAGCTGCGACCGGTGGAGGAGACGTTGGAGGTGAGCAGGAACCGGGCGGTCGCCGGTGGCTCCTCCAGGGTCTTCAGCAGGGCGTTGAGCGCGGCGTCGGAGGTGCCGTCGAGGCGGGCCAGGACGAGCTTGAACGGGCCGAACGGCGCGCGGCTGACGAAGCTGATGACGGCGCGGGCGGCGTCGGCGGTCAGCCCGTCGGGGAAGTTGGCGCGGTCGACCTGGCCTACCCGGTGGTGGTTGGCCAGGTGCTGGGCCAGGGTCCATTTGCCGACGCTGGGTGGCCCGGTGAGCAGGGTGACCGGTGGCAGTTCCCGTTCCAGGGCGCTGACCGTGTCGGTGTGGCCGATGATCCGGCTCACCTCAGACCGCCTTCGCCTTGACGGTGCGGGGGCGCTTCGCCGGGACCGGGCGCCCGAGCGCCGCGGCGAGGTTGGCGCGCAGCCACCACAGCCAGGAGTGCATGGCGGTGGCGGAGACGTTGAACTCCGCTCGAAGCTCGTTGACGTTCCAGGTGCCCTGCTCGCGGACCTGGCGGATGACGGAGTCGAACAGGGCCAGCAGGTCGCAGGTGTCGAACTGGCTGCGGCGCGGGACCTGCTTGATGTAGGCGCGCAGCTCGTCGACGAGGAGCTGTTCGTCCATGTCGGCGAGTACGTCGGTGTCCGCGCCGGGCTCGGGGGTGCCGAACACCTCCAGCCAGGTGGAGTTGGAGTCCCCTGGCCAGCCCAGGCGGGTGGAGGTGAGCGGCATGTCGCACAGCAGCAGCTCCCGGGAGGACTGCCGGAACTGCTTGTCCTTGTACCCGCGCAGGTAGACCAGCACGAACTTGGTGAGGAACGACTTGAACCGGGCGGGCCGGTCCTGACCGTCGTGGTTGAACACCATGGTCGGGTCGAACTTGTTCAGGAAGTCGCGTTCGAAGAAGCGCAGAAGGATGTCGCTGGCGACATCTTCCTTGCGACTGTCGTCGATTCCGCAGCGGCGGACAAGAATGACCACGTAACGGTAGTACTTCTGGAAAAGTTCAGCGTAATCCGTCGGAGCGGACATGAAGTCCACACCGTTGTCTGCGATTCTCACCAATGCCCCTAGCTGTCTTCCAGGAACTGGTTGCCGTATTCGATTGTGGAGATGTTGGAGAGGGGCTGAACCGACCGTCTCAATTGACTACCCGGCCCAGCCCCAAGCCCGGTTATTCGGCGGGTTTCTTTCTCTTCTTGCTGGGGAGGCTGACGCCGAGGTAACGGTCGTGGATGAGCTTGAGCATGGTGGCTCCGACGACCATCTCCTCACCCGACTCACGGTCTCGGATGACGTAGCCGTGCCGGCCGCGGTTGCCGAACCGGGTGACGAAGACCTGACCTTCGTCGAGGTGGACCTCGCGGACGATGTCGAAGGTGCGGCCGGTGAAGACGGCGTCGAACTTGGCGGCCGACGCCTCACGCTGCCTGAGGGACCGCTGCCGCAGCGGGATCATCTCCGCCTCGTCGGTGTTGGTGCTCATGTCGTGCTCTCGCGACGGGCGATGGCGGCGTTGGCCTGGTACATCACGTATTCCAGGTGAGTCAGCGCGTCGGACTTCTCCCGGCTGTCCGGGCACAGCTCGTCGACGACCAGGGCAAGTTCCAGGCACTCGCCTCGCAGGCGGGCCATCCGGCGTGCCTGGTCGTTGGATGGCAGGTGATGGATGAACCGGGTCTTGAGTTCGTTCTCGCCTACAGCCACTTCGTCGTTCCCCCGTGTGTGGTGCTAGTCCTCCAGGATGTCCTTCGGCTGTCGCCAGCGGGCCGCCTGGATGGATGCGAGTCGATCCATCTCGGCGAACCGGTCGCTCAGCCTCTGGTCACGGCGCTCCGCCCGCGCCTCGGAGGTGTCGTCTTCCGCTTTGAATCTGGCGTGCTCGGCGGCCGGGTCGAGGCAGCGTTCCGGGGTTTTCCGAAACAGCGCCAGGTACTCCGGACAGCCAAGGATGTGGCCTTTCACCTTCGTGCACGAATCGCTAAACCCGCAGCCGGCACATCGTCCCGTCGGCACTGGTGTCCCTCCTCGCGGGGGGATTAGGAAATCCTAGGGTCAGGTTTGGCGGCGCGTCCACTGAACGTACAAACAAAGCTCACCTTCCGCGTTGCCGCCGGGCGTATTTGGGAATGGTGGAGCACACCTTGTGGTCGACTTCTCCACAATGGCGGGCAGAATTGTTTAGAGGTGCGCCGGTCCGCATTACCATCCCGGCCTTTTCAGATTGTCAGGTGCTCCAGTGGTGAAGCTCGAAGCACCAGTGCGAGCCGGGAAGCATGGCGTGTCCGCCCAGGCACCGCTGGTCGCACTCCGGACAGCGGTGCCGGCAGACGCAGGGGTCCTCGGGCGGGTCCGCCGCTCCTCGTTCCCGGCGCCGGTGGGCCTGCCGCGACTCGCGGTCGGCCCGTCGCTGTTCGGCCTTCCGTCGGCCGCCGCGCGCCATCGCCCACGTGCGGCCGGGCTCGAAGGTCAGACCGAGCATCCGCACCACCTGACCTCCTCACCTAACCGTCCGTGACGGGTCCAACACTAACTGAATGGGTGACCGTTGTGGGTGAGTTTCGGTCAGGTTCGTGGCGCGCGAACCGGCCGCGCTCGCTGCGCTTCTGCGGGAGACCTACGAAGTGCTCCAGCGCGGCTGGTGGGATGCTCCAGCCGAGCCGGCGGAGCCGGATGATGGAGGCGTCGACCGCGGCCCGGCCCTGCCCGGCCGTCGGAAGCGCGGACAGGATGTTGTCGACGACGGCCTGGATGCCGGTGTCGTCGATGAAGTACGGCCGCAGGTTGTCCAGCACGATGGCGGCGGCGGCCCCGGAGATCGCCCAGACCGCGACCTCGGGGATCTCGGCCACGACGTGGACATGCGCGTCGTCGCAGTGCTCGACGCAGGCACGCCGGTCCGCGGTGATGGTGCGGGCCTGGTTGAGGTGGGTCTTGACGCCGGTGAGGGCGGCCAGCCGGGAGGCCAGGTTGGTCCTCGCGGTGGCGATCCGCAGCACGAGCTGGTTGGTGCGCCGGCTCGGGTCATTGGTGAAGTGGATCTTTCCGCGGGTCTCGATGATCCCGGCCATCCACGCCTTCTGGGTCCGGTTCATGTGCGTCCTCGCTTGATCATCCGGTCGGGCTTGATGTACCACGTGCAGTGCCGGCCGGTGGCGCCGGTGACCTTGCTGACCTGCTCGATGACGTGCGGGTCGTCGTCGTACATCCAGACCTGGTGGTAGCCGAAGGCCAGGGCCTCGGCGACGACGCCGGCCTTGACCTCGGCGAGCGGACGCCGGTCGTCCATCATCCGCATGATCAGCGGCAGTTTGTGGTCGAACCCGAACCGCTTGAGCCAGCGCCGGGTGACCTGGCGGGTGTCTTCGCGGCGGCCGGTCAGGTAGGCCACGTCGAAGCCGGCCATGATGCAGGTCTCGTACAGCTCGCGTCCGTTCGGCCAGACCGCGTCGCGGTCCATCAGGCCGAAGTAGTCGCCCCACATCCGGGCGATGGCGTACTCCACCCGGTGCCGGTCGTCGCAGATGACCCCGTCGAGGTCGAGGAAGGCGAGCCGGTCATGTCCCCAGTTCACCGCGGATCCAGATCGGGAAGTGGGACCTGGGCGTCGCGGCCACGGGTGACGACGATCTGCTCGTCCAGGTCGAGCAGGCACCAGGCGTCGGCGGGGCGGACGAAGCGGGACGCGGCGTCCCAGTCGCAGCCCAGCCCGATGACCGTGGTGAAGGCGTCGTTGTCGCCGGTGCGGAACCCGCTCGTGTACGGGTGGTGCAGGTGCCCGTGCAGCCACAGGTCCGGCCGGTGCTGCACGGCGGCCCGTTGAAGCCACTGCTGGTTGCGCAGACACTCCGGCTCGTCTTTGAACCTGACGCCGGGGTCGGCGCCGGCCGGCTTGTCGTGCGACAGCATGATGTCGACCTTGCGGAGGTCAGCGAGCAGCAGCGCGGTGAACTCGGCGTCGGTCAGCTCCTCCTCCGGGAACCACACCGACGCGGTGTGGTCACGCAGCGGCTGCTCCGGCGCGCCGGCCTGACGGCGGCCCTCCGCGCGGGCGGCCTCCTGCCGGTTGCGTCTGGCCTCCACCTCCAGCCGCCACTTCTTGTCGATCGAGTAGGCGCCGCCGAAGGCCCGGAACAGCCGACCGGCCCAGGTCCAGGTGTGTCCGTCGTGGATGTGTAGGACGCCGGGGCGGCAGATGATGAAGCCCTCGTCGTCGAGGTTGCGGCCGTAGCGCTCCAGGCACAGGGAGACCTTGTCGTGGTTGCCGCGAAGCCAGTACAGCGGGATGTCGTAGAACAGGGCGCAGGTCTCGACCTCGTCGAGGAACGCCACGCCGGCCGGCTCGTGCTCCCAGTAGCCGAAGTCGCCGACCTGGACGATCCGGTCCACCTGGAGTTCGTGGGCCATGGGGTAGATGTAGCGGCTGACGAACTTGGTGTTGCCGTGTGTGTCGCCGACGACCATGATGCGCATAGCTCTACATACAGGTAGAGAGCGCCCCTTTTCACCCGAAAACCCCGAAGGGGTCAGCTCGCTTCGAACTGGTCGAGGATGACGACCTCGACGGTCAGGCCGGCGGCGCGGGCCAGCCGGACGGTCTGCCAGGTGCCGGAGCGGCGCGAGCGCGGGTCACGCTCGGCGTGCGACGGGTAGGCGCGCAGCTCGGTGGCGCGTTCGACGATGCGCTGGTTGCGGTTGCGGTAGGAGCTGCGCTCCGGCATGAACTCGATCTCGAACCCGGGCGGCAGGGTACAGGTGGTCCACCACGGGTCGATCTGGGAGTGGTTGGCCGGGATGATGACCCGGTGGCGGGCGGTCGGGTACAGCCGGGTGAGGTTTGACCCCACGTAGGCGTCGATCCCGACCGCCGCGCCGGTGACGTACTCGTCGGCGTCCAGGCTGTGCAGGGTGTGCATGATCTGCCGCCGCACGCCGGCTGGGATGCTGCGCGCGCCGCTGAAGCCGATGATCCGCATGCGGTATCAACGCGCCAGCGCGGCCGTAGTTACCGCTGCACGGCTCAGCCGCTGAAGGCGGGCTGCCGGCCGGTCGCCTGGGCCGGTACGACGGCGGTCTTCGCGCCGTTGTGCTCCGCGTCGAACTGGTCGACAATCTCCTGCTTGATGCGGCCCCGGTCGGAGACCTTGATGCCCTTGCTGGCCGCCCACTCCCGGATGGTGTTGTTGCGGTCCCGGTTGGAGCGGTCGTTGCGGACCGGCGCCCGGCCGGCCGCGCCACGGGCGATCATGCCGGGGCCACGGAAGATGGAACCGCGGCCGACCTTGGAGGCGGCGTCGATGTACGGCCCGAACGCCTTGCGCATCTTCTCCGCGTTCGCCGCCGACAGGTCGATCTCGTACTGGACGCCGTCGAAGGCGAAGGTCATGGTCTCGTCCGCCTCGCTGCCATCGATGTCGTCGATCAGCTTGGTGATTGTTCGTCTGGCCATGAGGTTTCTCCCTGGTTTTCGTCCAGCTCTGCGGCGACAGCGTCAAGCAGTGCGGCTGCCACACCCTGGTCGAGGACACAATCCACGACTTCCCGCCACAGAGGCGTCGGCTGGCCGGGTATCACTTCGTGAATCCGGATGTGAAATTGGCGGGCAGTGGCCGAGCGGGCGGCGGCGAAAACGCCAACAGCCGTGTCCCCGGTCATGTCGTTCTCGCGCAAAGCGGCTGAAGTCGCGAGATCGAACGGCACCGGAAAACACGCGGCGCCCTCGGTGAGGGCGCCGATCGCGGCACTGAATGGATCAGGCTCGGTTCGCTGGGGCGGGAGACTCTGCTCGTGGGCGGGACCAGTACTACTAGCGCTCATTCACGACCTCCGCCCACTAGGGCCACCTGGAACGGGGTGCTGAACTTCGAGGCTAGGTGACACCCTTGCCTTACGTCAACTGAACCCGCTGCCAGGTCACCATGTTGGAGATCTCTTTCGCGTCCCATCCGGCCGCATCGAGGAGCTGCCGCAGCAGGAGGGAAGCGACGTTGAACCAGTCGGCGCGGTCGTGGCGGCGCCCGTTGATCCCGGCCAGGTATGACAGATCCATCCAGTGCGCGGCGCACAGCGAGAAGGTGATCAGACCATCCGATGGGGTGAATCCGCTCCACAGCAGTGCGTACGCCGGGTAGGACACGAAGCTCTCCTCCAGCGTCTCCAAGGTCAAGCCGGTGAACGACAGCGCCAGCAGTGGTCCCCGGCATTCACCGCTCGACCGGCCCCGGACGGAATTGATGAACTCGAACTCGGTGACCTTCTCGGTCCCGACACAACCCACCGCGCACTCCCCCGTTCACGGCGGTGGTCCGGCACCCCCCGGTACCGGACCACCTTCTACCCCCCGAACGAAGATCCCCAGATTCAGGATCTTCGGATTACCCCCGACGAGCGAAGGTCCGCGGTCCCTCGCCGAAGGGGACGTTCTCCCGGAAGTAGGTCTTCCCGGTCGGGCTCTTGATCAGCAGGTGCGCGGAGCCCTTCTCGGGCCGCGTCGCCTTGCCGCCGTCCTGCACCGACTCGCGGGTGCCGACCACCTCGGCGATCTTCTCGAAGCCATCGCCGTCGATGTAGACCACGCGCGAGCCGAGCTTGAAGTTGGCCACCTCAGTTACCCCTTTGTCCTGTGTCCCCTGTTGGACTTCTGGGTAACTGATACGGCTAAGCGGCGCCGTTATTCACCCGGTCTGGTCCTACTTGCCCGGGGGCGGGCTCAGGTCCAGCTTGCTGGTGCCGAACTGCGCACCCGGCCGCCGCCGCTCCTTCATCGCCTCGACCGCGGTGGTGCGGATGAGGATCATCGGCCGGTCCCCGATTCCGCGAACGTCATTATCGATGTCGAACGGGTTAGCCTCGGACTCGAAAATCAACCGGTGCAGGCCCTGTTTGGAGTAGCCGAGTTCGTCGGCCGCCTCCCCCAGGGTCACCCAGCCCTCCAGCCGCTTGACGGCGGATACCGCCATGTCCCACCCTCTCCCCTTGACCCGGTCACACTTTACGTACGACAAGCCTACGCTGAGGTTTGACGTACGTAAACGGTCGTTCCGTCGATGGATCTACGCATGATCGTCTTGCAGGCGACCAGCCACTGGGTGGCGCCCGTGTCGTCGGTGACGTGGTCGAGCAGCCCGAGGCAGCGGGACAGGACACCGGCCACCGACGGGGTGAACTGGGCGTCCTCCCAGTCGACGCCGGCCTCCGTGGCGACCCGGGCGCAGAAGGTCTTCAGCGCCTCGGCCAGCAGCGTGATGTTGGGCGTGGTCCGTCGGTCGGCGGCCCGCTGCCAGGCGTCGGCGAGGTCGACGGGTGGCGTGACCCCGGCGCGCTCCAACAGCTCGACGGCGGCCTGGCGGGCGGTGATCCCCCACGCGGTGGCGACCAGCCAGACCGGGCTGTAGGACTGGGAGCAGTTGAAGCAGTGTGCGCTGTTGCCGTCGGGGTAGATCCGGAAGCTCGGGTCGACGCCGCCGTCACGGTGGTAGAGGTCGCCGAACGGGCACCGGACCTTCATGCTGCGGCCGTAGCCGATGTCGTCGGGGATGTCCATGCCGATGAGCTGGCAGGCGAAGGTGATGGCGATCTGCTCGTTGGCCAGGCCGATCGGCGAGCGCCGGTTGGTGGGCACGGATCACCCGGCTAGTTGGGCTGCGATTCGGCGTTCAGCAGCGCGTCGACCTCGGACCTGCGGTAGCGGCGGTGGCCGCCGAGGGTCCGCAGCGCGGTCAGCTTGCCGGCCTTCGCCCACCGGGTCACGGTCTTGGGGTCCACCCGGAACAGGGTGGCGACCTCGGCCGGGGTGTACAGCTCGACGACCCCGGTCCGGTTGGCGACATACGTCTTAGAGTGATTCATACTGCCCATACCGTCTCGTCCGCTCGTCATACGCCCAGGGCGGCGGGGCTGAACATCTCGTCCATGGTGCTGTTGCGCTGGAGCGCGGCGGTGAACCGGCTGGTGGCGTAGTCGACGCCGACCTCGATGCCGTTGGCCTTCTCGCCGTCGCGGTTCTTCATCACCTGCATCTTGAGGGTGGCGGTGCGCGAGTCGTTGTCCAGCGGGGCCAGGAGGCTGACGATGATGTCGGCGGAGTTGGACGCCTCGGCGGTCTCACTGAGCGCGGACGCGGTGTAGTAGCCGAGGCGTTCGGCTTCCTGCCGGGCGGTGCGGGAGACCTGCCACGGGGACACGAACGGCACGCCGACGCCGTCGTTGAAGGTGGTGGCCAACTGCTTGGACTCCTTCAGGATGCCGCCCAGCTCCTCCCGGTCGGTGTTGCGGCGCTTCTCCGGCTTGAGCAGCGCGAGGTAGTCCATGACGGCCAGGTCGATGTGGAACAGCCGCTGGACCCGGATGAGCTTGCTCTCGATGTAGCCGACGGTGGCCCCGCGCGGGACCTGGACGATGTAGCAGCGGCCGTAGCCGGGGTTGCGGGTGAAGTCGGCGACGACGGCGTTGAGGGCGTCTTCGCGGGCCTCGTCCAGGGTGCCGTTTTTGATGTCCCGGCTGTTGAGTCCGTTGGGGACGGCGAAGTGCGGCAGGCAGGAGTGCCGGGCGATGAGCCGGCGGCGGACCTGGGAGCGGACGGTCTCGGTGGTGAGGATGACCGCGTTGCGGCCCTGCACGACGGTGGCGTGCCAGGCGAGCTGGACGATGAGGCTGGTCTTGCCTTCGCTGGTGTAGCCGACGCACAGGGCCAGCTCGCCGTTCTGGAGTCCGTTGATCTTCGCGTCGAGGGCGGGGATGCCGAACTCGATGCCGAGATGGCGGCCGTTGCGGTTGGCGGATTTCCGGTCGGCGTAGTCGGCCAGGATGTCGTCGCCTTCGCCGCGCATGTCACCTTCCGGTGACTCCTGCATCGACAGGTCCCGGTCGATTTCGGCGAACCGTTGCAGGACGTGGGTTCGGGCGTCGGCGTGTCCGCGCAGGGTCTCGCCGCGCTCGCTCTGGGCGCCTCGGGTCAGGATCTCCATCGCCGCGGTCAGCGCCTCACCGGTGGCGCGGTCGGCGGCAAGCTCGCGGATCTGGTCGAGGGACCACCGGAACGCGGCCTCGTCAGCGTGGGTGGCCGCGAGCAGGTCGAAGGTCTCCAGGTAGAGGGCGACCTTGCCGGCGTCGGCGCGGGAGGCGCTGAGCTGGTCGTCGAGGGCGTCGCGGGTCAGGATCGCGCCGGTGACCTCGCTGTAGCGCTCCAGCATGATGAAGATGTTGCGGAGCACCGTGTCCGGGAAGTGCTCCGGGTTGAGGTGGCGCAGCGCCTTGTCGAGCAGGTCGCGGCGGTCCGGGATGATCGCGGCGAGGATGGTCCGGGCGTGGTCGGTTGCGGTACTCACCCTGGCATCTACTGATTCACCCGCACCAGATTCGCCGATGCTGGATACAACAGGGTGGTAGGTCCGTCATGACCCCCGACCGTCACAGGACGGCTCCGGCGCGGCGCAAGTGGGGCGGCCGGTACCGGTGACGCGCGGCCGGGAAAGCCGCCCCGCCTACCCCGGCCGATGGCAGAAACAGATGCAGCGGGCCTGGCACCATTTGCAGGTGGCCGGGCGCTTCTCGCCTTCGGTGCCGACCATGGCGGTGCAGTGGCTGTGACGCTGGTGCCGGCAGCTCGTGGAGTAGTACCAGCGGTGTCCGAACAGTCGCTGCGACAGCCGAAGCAGCCAGCTCATGCGGCACGGGTGAAGGCGAACACCCGGTCGGTGTGGGCGAAGGCGCGGTGGTTGCCGTCGCCGCCGTTGACCGTGACGGTGAACGGGGAGCGGTCCTGGTGGGTGACCGTCCGGATGATGCCGACTCCTGGGACGGTGTCGCCGACGGCCAGTTCCGCGGCGGGGATGTCGCGCCACTCGCGCCGCACGTCGGGCTCGCCGACGGCGATGCTGGGCCGCTGGAACGGGCTGGGCATCTTGCGTTGGACCCGTGGGTGGGCGGGGAGGTTCGGCATGAACAAGCCCTCGATGGTCATGGTCGTACCGAACCTTCCTCGTCCACTGTGGATGTGCTGATCAGCGGCCGGTGCCGCTGGTGTCGCCGGCCGAGCCGCCCGCGTCGACGCCGCCCGGGTCCACGCCGCCGTCGGCGGGCATGCCCTCGCCTGCGTCACCGGTGCCGGGTGCGACGCCCTTGGTGGAGCCGTCGCCCTCGTTCATGGCCTCGTTCGGGTTCTTCTCGCCGGGCTCGCCGAG
>JACCDR011154208.1_pt1 | contig 16053 bp, 12 predicted proteins | sample 7446431 | NCBI WGS metagenome assembly JACCDR01 (sample SAMN15323443, study PRJNA562643) | freshwater metagenome | isolation source: river surface water | place: USA:Blue River Watershed | collected 2017-08-17 | reverse complement strand
TCGAGCCGGTGCGGTACTTCGCGTACTTGTCGCAGATCTCCTCGATCTTGGGGCGGATGGTGCCCGAGCGATTCCATAGATCCGACATCGTGATCTTGAGGTGCGAGAGCTGGAAGCCGCTCGGCCAGAACGTGATCTTCCTGGACGACTACACCAAGCTGCCCGAGACGATCATCTCGGTCATCGAGGTGGCCGAGGGGCGGGATGCTCACGGCTCCGCGCATGCGTGGGGCGGCGACACCGCTCGCATCGTGCACGAGGCGACGAAGCATCTGCCGAAGAAGGATCCTCCGAAGATGCTGGGAGGGCCGCTGTAATGCGCGCGCGTGTGGTCATTGGCGCGAACTTCGGCGACGAGGGGAAGGGACTGACCACCGACTACCTCTGTGCACAAGGCGCAGGGGTAGTCGTCCGCTTCAATGGCGGAACGCAGGCGGGCCATACAGTCGTGACGCCGGAAGGCCGGCGTCACGTCTTCGGTCACCTCGGCTCGGGATCCTTGCAGGGCATCCCCACCTTCCTCTCGCAGTTCTTCGTGGTGAACCCGATCATGTTCATCAACGAGCTCGGGGAGTTCGTCGAGAACAGCGGCGGCATGATCCCTCGCGTATACGCGAGCCCGGACTGCCTCGTGACGACGTTCGCCGACATGATCATCAACCAGCGGCTCGAAGAAGCGCGCGGCGCGAATCGCCACGGCAGCGTCGGCCTGGGCGTCGGCGAGACGTACGAGCGCTCGCAGCTCAGCCACCTGCGCATCACGATGTCGGATCTGTGGAACAAGTCCACGCTGCTGCCCGGAAAGATCGCGGAGATCTGCGACAAGTACGCGCGGTACCGCACCGGCTCGAAGATCGACGAGCCCGCGATGATCGAGAAGTTCATCGAGGGCTGCTACAAGTTCGCCGACTTCATCGGCCCCGCGGGCATCGGCCAGTGCAAGGATCCGGTCTTCGAGGGGGCGCAGGGCTTGCTACTCGACCAGAACAACAAGACCTTCTTCCCGCACGTCACGCGCTCGAACACCGGCTCGACCAACGCGCGGATCCTCTGCGCGCAGGCCGGCATCAAGGACATCGACTTCCACTACGTCTCGCGGACGTACCTCACGCGGCATGGCGCTGGCCCGTTGCCGGGCGAGGATCCAGACATGCACTTCCACGACGACACGAACCACGAGCATGCGTGGCAGGGCAAGCTGCGCTTTGCCCCGCTCGACCACGTGTCGCTCCATCAGCGCTGCAGCGAGGACGCGAAGGGTCCGTTCCGTCTCGTCTACACGCACCTCGACCAGTGCCACGCGCGTATCGAAGGCCCGATGTACATCGTCGCCAACGGCCCAACGCGCGAGCACGTCGTCGATCTCAGCATCAAGAAGGTGGCCCATGGCTGATGAAGAGATCCTGCCGCAACGTCCGGCGAAGGACGCCAAGTCCGACGTGATCATTCCGATCGGTGATCAGTCCACCTACTCGAAGGAAGCTCACGTCAAGTTCGACGAGAACTACGAGGACATGGCCGAGGACTTCATCGACACGTTCAACAACGCCTGCGCCCAGGGGATGCTGCCTATCCAGGTGCTCTACTCGCAGGCTTCCGCATTCTCGATCGTGCTCGGCTGCTTCATCCGCGCCGGGCTCAAGCAGGCCGAGGTAGGCAAGCTGCTCATGATGGTCGGCCGCAACGCCGCCGTGAGCTCCCAGGCCGTGCAGATCGTGCAGAACCAGTCAGTCGGCGAAGTCGTCGGCGACATCGTGCGTGGTAGCGAACCGAAGGTGCAGTGATGAAAGCGAAGAAGAAGACGAAAGCGAAGAAGCCGCAGCGCGGGAAGTACCTCATGGCCGGTCGCGGCTGGAGGCTCCTGTCCAAGGCCGACAAGGTGTTCGTGGGCACGCTGCTCCACACCTTCAACATGGGGAAGACGCGGCTCGCGATCTTCAGTGTTCCAAAGTAACGGAGGGAAGATGAACTACAAATTTCCGAAGCGGAAAGCGCGGTTCGGCAAGCCGAACTTCAATTACAAGAACGTGGCTCAGAACGAACGACTGCGCTGGATGACGGTGCCGATCGAGCACAAGGTCACGCTGAAGGAAGTGGACATGGTGGTGCCGCTCGTGAAGGGCAAGCTGTCCGACATCCTCTACGACAAGGACGGCAACCGGAACTCGCACGTGCTCACCGAGCTGCCGGTCGATCGCGATCCCGAGACGTTGGTCGCGTCGTTCTTCGACACGCCGGACGCCACGCCGATCGAGATCGAGAACGGCAAGGCGACGAACATCAAGCTGCTGTTCGGCGACACGAAGAACGAGATCACGATCAAGTACAAGCTGAAGCTGGATCTGCCCGGTGACCGCGACAAGCGCAACCGCCTGATCAACTGCATGGGCGAGGAGATCCACCTCGCGGTGAAGAACAAGCAGCAGGAGGCGTTCAGCGAGCCGGAGCCCGACGAGGCCGAGGCCCAGGCGGATCTCGACAAGGCCGAGAAGGCGGAGAAGGCGAAGAAGGAAGCCGCCGCCGAGAAGGGCAAGAAGGGGGAGGCTCCGGCTGCCACGGTGCAGTGATCTGATTGCTGCCGGCAATTGGGCCGGTGGTTGGCGAACGTCGGCCTCGCGCTTTGTGGCATGGGCGCAGAACTCGGTGGTGGATTTCAGCGGCAACCACGACTCACCGCTGGAGTCGATCGCTGGAGACGTGACAGCTCGGAGAGTACGGCAAGATTTCGCACCGGTAGCTCAACGGTTAGAGCGGCCTCCTTATAAGAGGTTGACGCTGGGTTCAACTCCCGCTCGGTGCACCAAGTGTCGATCAACTAACTACGGGTACAACATGAACGGTAACAACGAAGGAATCCACCAGAAGGCTGAAGGCTTCGGTGACGCAGAGCAGGTGGAAGACACCGACGCTCTCGAAGCTCACGAGAAGGTCAAGGCACTCATGCGCGAGCACCTGGGCGTCGCGATGAAGGAAGTAGAGGACGGCACGCTCCACGGTCTCGTGATCGTGCGCGTCAACGAGGACGGTCAGACCGCCTCGTGCACCGCCCTCTACGACTCGCACGTCAGGCAGGTGGGCCTCAAGCTGCAGGAGATGTCCATGGATCTCGTCCTGCCTCCCGATGCGCGCCGCGAGCTCAAGCAGCTCATGGGCATGCTGCGCAGCCTCGGCTAACCATCCCATTCAAGAGAGGTGATTCAGATGAAAGCGAAGAAACACAACCTCCCGTGGACTCCGCGGGAGCTCAAGAAGCTGCGCCGGCTGGCGCGCGAGAAGCTGTCCGCGAGACTCGCGGCCCGCGAGCTCGGACGCACCACTGGCTCGGTGAAGTTCAAGGCGATGACGGAAGGCATTCGCTTCCAGTTCATCAACCAGCCGAAGGGCGTGCAGAAGCGGCTGGCTCGTCGGCGGAGGCGCTGACGCGGTATATATACCGACGTCGGTAGTCACCGAGGAATCCGGGGCAGGTATATATACCCGCCCCGGATTTTTTCTTTCTACTGCACCGAGGTGATCACCGGAGCGTTCGGCTTCGGATTCACGGTGAGCGTGATGCCCGCCGTCTTCACCTGGGATCCCGTGATCGTCTTGCTGACGCGCGGCAGCGCGACATCCGACTCCACCGGACGCGCATTGCGCGCCACCACCGTGAACCAGTGCGTGCCCACCGGCAGCCCCGTCCAGGCGTAGCTCGTCGCGTTGCGGTTGTCCACGAGCTGGCTCACCTCGTTCGCGCCAGCCTGCGTGTCCGACTTGATCACTCGGAAGTTGAGTAGGCAGTCGCTTCCAGTCACGGTCTGGCTCGCGCACTTCGCGAGCGCCGATCCATCCGTGTTCTGCGTGGGCGGCGTCCAGCTCACCGTGGCCGTGGTGTCACCGGGCCACGTGCAGTTGAGCGAGAGCGTGTAGGTGCCGGACAGCGTGATGTCCGGCAACTGCAGCGTTCCGCTCCCGGCCTTCTGTCCAGTCCAGCTCGCATGGCCCGACGCCGTGCAGCTATTCGCCACCGGGTTCGTGGACCACGTGATCGTGGTGGACAGAATGCCGTTCGCGTTCGTGACGCTCGCACCCATGGTGACGCTCGGCTCGGTCACCTGCGCCAGTGCCAGCGGCGAGGCCGCCAGCAGGACGCATGCGAGTAGTAGCTTCTTCATGAGTGTGCCTCCAGCCATTCGCGCGCCACGTCGGTCGCGAGATCGTCTCGCGCCTTCCAGGCTTCGCGCTGCTCGGGCGTGAGCCCGCGACCCGCGGCCACGGCTTCCTTGAGCTGCTCGTCGAGCACCTTCAGGTCTTCGTTGCCTTCGGTCCAGCGAGCGACCAGGACGCCCGCGAGGTTCAGGTAGCCGCTGTACTCCGCGACCTTGGACGGGTTGCCCGTGTTCTGGCCGAGGGCGGTGGCGATCGTCTGCGCGATGCTGACGATGATCATGAGTGGATTCATTTACGTGCCTCCGCGACCGCCTTCACGAGATCGCTGATGAGCGGCTGCGCCTGGGCTATCCACCCTGCGAGCTCTCGATTGACGACCGCGAGCTTCTCCTCCGTGCTCGCTCCTGATGCCACGTCGGCCTTCACCCGCGAATAGAGCACGATGCTCGACTGCAGGTTGTCGGTGACGGGCTTGCTCTTGACGATGAGCTGGGCGATCGGCTTCTTCACGGCATCGCTCACGCTCGCGTCCTGCAGGATCTTCACACCCTGCTCCTTCGCGATCACCAGCTCGCCATACACCGCATCGGCCTGCTGCTCGACGGTCTGCGCCGTCTTGTGCGGATTCGCGGCGCAGGCGACCAGCGCGAGCGCCACGATCGGCAGCAGCATCAACACTCGATTTGCTTTCAACATCACTCCTTCTCCTCTCCGCCCGAAGTGGGCGTCAATTTACCTTCATCCACGAGCCGCTGCGTCTCGGTGACGGCTCGGTCACTGAGCGGCGGGTTCGGCTTCGAGATGCGCGCGTACGCGGCGTAGAGCACGGCGCACGCGGTAATGAACAACATCACCTGATCGACGAGCTCCATGGCGGACTTGTCGAACATCTCGCTGCCGACACCGAACGCACGGAGGATCGCTCCGACCAGACCGACGAATGCGACCAGGAGGGCACGCAGCACCGCCGAGTCGAGCTTCGAGATTTTTTCCAACATGATCATCTCCTTGTGAAAGTCAGGCTTCGAGAATCTTGCGAATGACGGGGACCATGGCCTTGCGCTCTGCGAGTCCGGCCATGCCGGCGTTGATCTGGCGAGTGATGGAGTCGTGGTCTCCGACGTCGGCGAGCTGATTGCAGCCATGGTCCTTCCAGTAGCCGCACGCCGCCGCGCAGCCGTGACGTGGTACCAGGAGCTCGTCCGGGTAGAGCACGAGGTTCACCCGCGTCCAGAAGGACGCCTGTTCGTAGTTGGCCTTGAACGTCGTCTGGATCGGCCCTCGGCCGCGGTACTTCCAGCCGTCGCCAGAGGCTTCGTCGCCGTTGCCGTACTTGCCAGCGTACGCGCGGTTCGCGAGCTTCACCGGCTGGCGCACGTACTGCTTGGCGAACTCGATCTCGTTCGGCTCGATCACGCCGTCCTTATCCAGATCGAAGGCGCGGCGGAAGATCTTCGCGATGCGCTCGGGATCCTTGTAGTTCAGGTTCTCCTCGAAGCGCGTGAAGCCACCGCACTCGTGGTGGATCTGCGCGAGGAAGGCGGCCTCGCGCACCACGCCGTTGATCTCGAACTTCGGCATCACCTCCACCATGGCGGTGAGCCAGATCGGGTTGGCCAGCGGCCACGCCTTGATCAGCCTCCCCGCCGCGATCACGGCTGCCCCGATGGCTGCGTCGCCGGAGGCTGTGCGCTGGCGATGGCCGAGCAGTCGTCGTTCACCGGCTCCACCTGCCCGGTGATCTCCTGGAGCTCGCTCTGCAGCCGCAGCATGTAGCGCATGATCGAGTCGCGCGTGCGGTCATCCGAGACCAAGCAGTACGAGCGCTTCTGGACACGGAGCTCCTGAATGATCTGGATGCGCGCCGAGATGGCGTTCACCCGCTTCAGCTTGTCCACGTCCTCGGCCCGCGCGAATGGAGCGGTGCCGATGCCCGCGAGCGCCAGCAGCCCGCACACGTACGAGATGTGGAGGCTCACGGCCAACACCCACAGCACGCGGATGACGAGCTGCCGTTGCTTGGGAGTGAGGCCGAATCCTTCGGATGCGACATCACTAGCTTCTTTGAACATGATGTGATCTTCCTCATGAGGGTTCTCTTGATGCTTCGAGTAGGAAGTATTCCCGCGCGAAACGGTCTGGAGTGGATGGCAGCTCTGCGAAGAGCGAAGCCGTGTCCGGCAACCCAGCGCTCTTTAGCGCCGCCGTCGCGTCCTTCTTGTCTTTGCCATTGATAAGCGGCCCCAGCCGCTCTAACAGCTTTCCGCTGTTGCGTTCTCCATAAGTCGAATCCTCGATCTCGCTCCACCGCTTGTTGAAGTCCTCCATCGTGTCGCGGATGAACTTCTTCTGCGCCTCGACGAGCTTCTTCTTCTCCTCGGCCGAGATGCCCGTCCGCATCTCCAGGCGCGCAAGCTCGCGGCGCGCTTCCTTGAGATCCGTGGTGATCGCACGGCGACGACCACTGCCCTGGCGCTTCGGCGGCTCGGCGTTGCTCGGGTTGGCCGGCGTCACCGACTTCTTGAGCTCGGCCATCACCTTGCGGCGTCCACGATCGTCATCGGAGTTCGTCTCGCCGAAGTTCGGGTACGCCTCGCGGATCATCTTGCTGGCGACCGGGTACTTCTCCTGGATGTACTTCAGGCGCTTCTGGCCTTCCTCGGTCGTGATGCCGATGTTGTAGGCGGCGTCGATCTCGTCGCGCGCGCGCTCGACTTCCATCATGCGATCGTAGAAGCGCGTCTGCGCCTCACGGTCACCGACGCTGCCCAGCACACGGCGCAGGAACGGGATGTCGCGCAGCTCGCGCTCCTCCGGATCCTTGGTCGGCGCGGACACCAGTCCGGTCATGAAGCGCGCGAGGCCACCGCCTCCGGTCTCCACCCACAACTGCATCGTCTCGGGCGAGATGTCCACGTTGCCCGGCGTCACCTCGGTGCCACCAGTCAGCTTGTTGAGGTACGCGGCCACCTCCTTGTACGCGGCCGGCGTCGAGCGGAAGAACTTCTGCGAGTCCGGGCTCGGCGGCTGACCAGGGAAGTCGTCCGGCATCAGCTTGCCGCCGTGCCACGCCTTGTTCTCCGAGATCTGCACGAGCGGATCCAGCGCGGTCGGCGAGATGAACTGGCCCACCGAGCTTTGCATGTCGCCGAGCGGCGAGAACGCCTTGATCATCGAGCCGACCAGGAGGCCGGCTTCCTCGCTCGGGTGATACTCCCGGACGTTCTTGAGGAACAGATAGTCGATGAGCTTGCCGATCTTCTGGCCCGTGTAGTCGATCACGTTGTAGCCATACGGCAGCGCGACCTTCACGTACGAGACCTTCTCTCCCGAGGGCATGGTGTAACGCATGCTCTCCGGCAGGACGAAGATCATGTTCCGCTCCTTCTCGCCCTCCGGGATCTTGTCGTAGATCAGATCTCCGTCGTCGTCCTCACCCATCAGGCGGTTGAGGATCTCGCGCATCGCCGCGAACGCGACCATCCCGTACATCACGCGGCGCACCTTCGGGTTCTTCGCCGCGATGAACATGCGCGCGGTGCCCTGCACAGCCGCGTTGTAGAACAGGTAGAGCGAGTTGATGAACGTGCCGGCCTCGCCCTTGCGGTTGAAGTTGACGGTCAGGTTCTTCGCGTACTCCGCGGCGCGCTGCTCCGAGAGACCGGCGTTGCGCAGGTTCACGTAGGTAGACAGGCGCAGCGCGTTCTCGACCGCGAGGTTCTCGTTCTCCACGAAGTCGCCCAGGCGGCGGATGCCGTGAGCCGACCACTGGATCACGCCGTCCGGTCCCATCATCCGCTGCAGCTTCTTGTCGAGCTCGACCGGGCTCTTGTAGTGGTCGATCCAGCCGACTTTCGCGCCCTGGCGCTTGAACTCCTCCCACTCGGCTGCCCACTGCGGCACGTGTCCCTGCGCGATCCAGCGGGACTTGGCTTCACCGCGGCGGATCGCCCACCACGCCTTGCGCCAGTCCTTGATGATCGAGCGCTTGATGCCGTCGATGTCCTGCTCGTTCAAGTTCACGAGCGCGGTCTGCACGTCGCGCAGCGCGTTGGTCACCGTGAACTCGGGGTTGAGCGAGGTGTTCACCGCGGACAGGAAGCGGTTGATCTTGTGCATGAAGGCGAACACCGGGCCGATCTGATCGGCGCTCAGGTTCTTCATGGCGGCAGCGATGCGCTGCATCTGCGGGATCTCGTCGCTGAAGGTGATGTGGTAGTCCTTGCCACCGACCTTCACGCGCACCACGTTGTCCGCGAGCTTGTACTGCGGGTTGACGCCCTGGCGCACGAGGCCCGTGTTCGGATCCACGTACTTCATGTACTCGACTTCATCCACCGACCAGAGCCGCGAGCTCGGCGTCGCCTTCACGAAGTCGTAGAGCGCGCGGCCGACCTTGGCCTTCTCGGACAGGATGATGGTCGCCTGCGCCTGGGCCACGATGTTCGCGAGGATCGTCGCAGCTCGGGAGGTGCGGCCGGTGCGCTGCTTCGTGAGCTTGCCGCCCGTGTCGAAGCCCTTGCCCTTCTTCGGCATGCCGAACTGGTTGGCGACGTCAGGATCGTTCACCTGATCCTTCCAGCCCTTGAGCGGCACGTAGTAGTCGTACGTGTTCTCCCACTCCTGGATCGTGGCCGCGTCCTCCAGGCCGTTCATCACCATCTGGTCGCGTGACCACTTCGTCATGCGATCCACCTGGAAGCCGATGTCCTGCAGCTTGGTGATGTCGCCCTTTGCCGCGAGCGTGGCCATCACCTGCGCCGCGTCTGCGTCGGTCATGCCCGAGTTGAACTGCGGGTTGCCGTTGTTGATCTTCAGCAGGTGCGCGTTCGCCTCCGGCGCGTGGCGCGCGTAGAGGTAGTCCTCGACGTCCTCCCACTCGTAGCCGGACTTCTTGATCAGGTCGATCAGCGGCTCGACGTACTGCTTCTCGTGCTCCTTGATCTGGTTCTCGGCGCGACCATGGAAGAGCGTCTGCTGTAGGTAGGCGTCCATCTGATCCGGGATCTGCGCGACGCCGTGCCACGCGGCAGCCTCCTGCTGCGTCTTGAACAGATCGACGAACTTGTCCTGCATCTTGTAGACGAGGTAGTTCCACGCGCGCGAGCGCGAGCTCGGATCCGGAACGTCGAAGTTCTGGTTGCCCACCACGACGCGGTTCGCCACGTTCTTCGCGCGCTGGTACCACTTGCGCGAGAACAGCAGCGGGAAGCCCTTTTCCAGGGCGTCCTTCTTGATCTCCTCGCTGAGCATCACGGTCGGGAGCTGGAACATCCGGCCGGATTCCGTCTTCGATCCAGGAGGGCCTTCGAGACCGACAGAGGCCGGGCCAGCCGCCGCGCGAGAGTTGCTCAGCACGTCGTAGACCTTCGGCTCCAGGCGGATCTTCCACTTCTTCAGCCAGTCGTTGAGCTGATTCGGGATGATGTGGTTGTAGATCTCCTGCGACCCGTGGTGGATGTCCACCGTGCGGTTGTTGGTCAGGTTGTTCGGCCACCAGATCGTGGCACCGCTCTCGCCGCGGAACACCGGAGATCCGGTGACACCGCCGTCGCTGGGCGCAAGGTTCTCCTTCTGGATCCGCTCACCAGCGAACTTGCCGATCCATCCAGGGATGCGGCTCTTGCTCGTGATGATGAACTCCAGATCATTGATCGGCTCGCCGTTGCCGCGACGGCCTTCGCCCGCGGCGACGAGCGCGACGAGCTGATCCTTCTCGCCGAAGAGCTCCTGCGCAGCCGGCGCGTTGTCGATCTTCTCGCCCTTATTCAGGCCGTAGACCGCATCGATGATCGGCTGGTACTGGTCCACGTAGAAGACGTGGTTGCCTTCGAGCGACTTGTCTTCGAGCGACATGCCGAAGGCTTCAGCCGGGATGCCGAACTTCGCGTTCTCGCGGATCTGCGCCAGCAGCTTGTACGGGTTGACCGCGACGTTGATGTTCTTCAGGACGCGCGTCGATCCCCAGCGCGTGCTGTGCACCGCGCCGTTGGTGAGCGCGATGCCATCGAGACCATTCTCCGCAGCCTCGCGCACTGCCCACTGCATGATCGTGATGGGCCACGTCTTCTGCATCGGCGGCGATACTGGCGGCTTCTTGTCGGCCTGACTCTTCAGCTCGCGCAGCACGTTGGCCACGGTGCCCCAGGCTTCCTGCGTGTCGCTGTCGTACTGCAGCTTGCTGTCGAATACCGGCAGATCCACGAAGCGCATGACGTTCGACCCTTCCTGGTCGGTCTTCATGCCGAGCGCGCGCAGCACCTTCGTGAGGTTCGGGGCGACCGTCCGCGGCTGATCTCCGTTGGAGGTGGCCGAGTAGCCACGATGCTTCAGCGCCTCCATGCCGTTCAGGATGTCCGCGGCGTACTGCTTCTGCTGCGTGGTCCACCGCGGCTTCGTGCGCAGCTCCTCCTGGAACTCAGGGCGAGCGCGCACCGCATCCATGGTGAGGTCACCGCGCTGGACGCCTTCAGCTCGCATGATGTCTGCGACGCGCTGCGTGAGGTTCGCGTGCATCACATACTGGTCATCGAAGAACTTCGATGCCGCGTTGCGATTGGCGTGCGGGCTGTCCTCGTTGTACGGATTGAAGTATGCGGCCACGAGCCCCGAGATCAGCGAGCGCGGCATGCCGGTGGTGGTGTACTCGGGCGGATGGCCGACCAACGTGTTCCAGGCATTGAGGACGAGCTCGTCCTCTGCGAGCCGGCGACGCGCCGCATCGCGGTAGGTGGGCGACACGATCGAGAGAGGATCGACGGACAGCAGTTCCGCGGTCCTGCCGATCTCGGAGTCGTTGACGACGTACTGCGTGCCGTTCTCGCGCACCTTGATGAACGAGATGCCGCGGCTCGTGTTCATGTAGTTGTCGAAGCGGTTCTCGACGCTGCGCACGAACTCGTTGAGCGGAGGCACCTCGTTGTTGCTCAGGAACTCCTGGGCCGCGAGGCCGCGGGCGCGGAGATCCGGAAGCTCCAGGATGTCCTTCACCTGCTGCAGGTACTCCTCGTCACCCTTCACCATGAACTTGAAGAACTCGCCGCGCTGAATGACGCGATCCAGCTTCTTCGTGAGCTCGGTCGTGAGCTGGTTGCGCACGTCCTGGTGGTTACGGTTGTCGGCCGGCGCGCGCATGCGCAGCATGTCCTGCATCTCGGCCACCGACATCTTCGAGCGCAGGTACCCGAAGAGCGCCCGCGTCAGCATCGCGTAGTCGCCTTCCTTCTCCGGCAGGTACTCCGACGTCATGTACGGCTCGCCGTCGATGTTGCGCGAGGCCAAGTTCTGGCTCGTGTACATATCGGCCAGCAGCGCGGTGAGCGCCCGGTTGTACGGGAAGATGCCGAAGAACTTCGCTTGATGGCTCTCGGGCTTGTAGTTCTCCACGAGATCCTTGAGGCGCGCGAGCTGGATCTTGAACTTGCGCTCCACGTCCTCCTGGCTGACGGCGCGGTCGCGGATCGACTGGTGCCAGTCGGACTGCAGCTCGTCGAGCACCAGGATCTTCTTGCCGTCCGCATCGTCCACGACGTAGCTGCGCACGTGCGCGATGAAGTTCTCGTCGTTGCTCCAGTGGCTATGCGTGTAGCTGACCACGTCCGAGGCGTTCTCGGCGTTCTTCCAATTGATCAGGCGCTCGTCGTAGTCGCGCTTGATCAGGTCGAGCGTGTAGCTCTCCCAGCGCGGACGCCAGTTGTCGCCGCTGTCATCGTCGCGGGACACCGGATCCATGCGCTCGGAGATGTACTCGTGGATCCACGAGAGCACGTCGTTGTCGTCCCATCCGGAGCGCTCGTAGCTCTTCACGCGGTTGCCATCCACGTAGATGGTCCAGCCGTTGTCGCTGGAGCCGCGAGCCTCAAACTCCCACTCCGCGCCGGAAGGATCCGTGGTCGAGCCCCAATACTTACGCTCGCCGTTCTCCTCCTCGTACTCGCGGAGGTGCTGCTCTTCGCTCTCGATCCAGCGATCCTTGCGCCGCTCGTAGAACCCATCTTCCTTGGCGGCCTTGAGGACCGCCTCGTCCGTCACGTCATCGACGTCTGGCACGAAGTATTCGTTGGCGTCGTGCTCTTCCTTGTACTTCTTCCAGGCGGCTTCGTCGTTGAAGTCGTCTTCCTCGAACTCGTACGTGCTGGCGATGTTGTCCCAATCGTCCTTGGCGGCCTCGACGACTTCATCGTTGAAGTCGTCTTCCTGCTCGCCGAAGCTCTCGCGGGCTCGCTCAGAGATGTAGTCTTCATCAACAAGCGCCTCGTTGTCCGACCAGTCAAGCGATTCGAGCTGGTCGTAATCGGGATCGCGATCCTCGCCCTTCGGATGCTCCATCTCGAAGATGAGCTGGTCGTCGCGCAGCTTGGCCACGATCGCCGACTTCGGGATCTTCACCGGGCGCAGGAAGGCGAGCGGCTTCGTCTCGCGCGTCTCCTCACTGGACAGCACGCGCAGCAGCCGGATGTGGCGCGTGCGCAGCTCCTCCATCATGGCGAGGGCTTCGTCGTAGTCGTAGAAGTCCTTCGCCTGAATATCGAGCTTGAACTGCGGGTTGCCGAGATCCGCGAACTGCTCCCACTCCAGCTCGATGATCTCCGCCTGACGCGCGAGCTCGCGACGCTCCAGCATCTCCTCGTTCGGATCCGGCTTGTTCGGTGCTTCCGTCCTGACGAACCACTCGCGGATCTTCGTGTCGAGCGCCTTCCAGGGAGCAAGCTCCTTCGGCAGATCCTTCGCGGCGAGCGCCGTGGGATCGCGCTCCAGGATCTCGCCGACCGTGGCGTGGCCGAGCCACTCCTCCAGGTCGTACCACTTGAGCTCGGAGGCGCGGATCTTGCCGGTGGCCACCTTGTTCTTGAGGATGTTCAGCCACTCCTGCGGAGTGCCGGTGTTCTGCAGCTTGGGATCCTCGAACTCGCGGATCATCGGCGAATACCAGAGCGGAGCGCGCTGGCTGGCCATCACGTGGCCCTGGGCGAACACGCGGGTAGCGCGAGCGCCGCTGTCCTCGCGCAGCTTCGTCTCCGACTCCATGATCAGCTTCGCGAGCTTCGTCTCGTCGTAGAACTGGCCGATGCCGAGGCGATCCATGAAGCGGCGCACCGCGGCGACGATCTGCTGCCACAGCGTGCGCTCCACCTTGTCGAGCGACTTGCCCTGCACCACGCGGCCAGCCATGTACGCCATGACTTCTTCGGCAGCCTGCCGGCGCTGGTCGATGTCGTTGACGTCGAGCTCGGCGCGCTGTGCGACGTCGATCACCGCCTGCCGCATGTCGCGCCAGATTCCGTCCTGCAGTTCGACGAGATCCTCGGGCCGCATGATCTGCCGCAGGCCGTGGTGCACCACGAGCTCGTGGTAGATCGTATCGACCAGATGCTCCTGGCTGAGAATGTGGTCGGAGATGATCCAGACACGCTCGCCGTCGTAGAAGGCGTCGAGATCCGCGACGTCCTCCGCCGATTCACGCACGCGCTTCTTCAGGTGCGGCGGCAGTTCATCGACGCTCTGCACGACCGCGATCGGCGCGGACTGGTACGGCGCGGTCACGAACTTCACGGTGTCACGCACATCCTGCATGTGCATGCCCTTGCCCTTCGAGCCGGTGCGCGAGAAGAGCGGCTGGCCCTCCATCACGGACGCGCGCATCTCTTCCGTGATCGGCAGCGAGTGGACCTTCCGCCGACCAATCATCACGGTGCCCACTTCGGAGCCGAACTTCTTGCCGAGCTTGTTGGCAATGCGCGGGAGCTGGACGTCGTAGAACGCCTTCATTCCCTCGCCGCCGACTCTCAGGTCATCGCCACTGACGCTGCCTTCCTCGCGGCTCTCGATCTTGTTTGCAGCGTTGGCACCCACCGCTTCCGAGAGATCGTGGCCGACCAGGGCTTCGCCGCGGTCGCTGTCGATGATCTTGCCGCTCGCATCCACGTCGAACTTGACGAAGTTGGCGTTGCCGCCAGCGGAGACCGTGACGGTCTTCACGCCGCTCTTGCCGCCCGGATACTCCTCGTTCGTGAACCAGGAGATCTCGTCCACTTCCTTGCTCAGGTCGTAGCGATCGGCCTGCATCTCGCCGGTCGTCCAGGCGATGCGCTCGAAGCCGTTTTCCGCGGCCCAGCGGATCATTCGTTTCATCGACAGCTCGGGCCACGAAGACTTGAACGGAGCATCCGGGACCGCGCCCCTGGTGCGCTCCACATCCAGCGCTGCGTGACGGATCGCGTCAGCGGCCTTCGGGTAGTCGGCGCGCGGAACGCCTGCGACCCAGCTACCTACTTCGTTGCGGATCTCCCAAACAGGACCGCTCGCCAGATCTCCAGGGCCTTCCTTCGCGGTCCACTTCGAGATGTCGCGCGATCCGAAGTAGCCCTTCTTGCGACCGATCTGGTGCCAGTCGGACTGGATCTCCTCGATGTACAGGGTCTTCTGCCCGTTGATGTAGCGCTCGTCGAAGCGCACGTGCGCCATCACGCCGGGGAAATCCGTGTAGTGCGAGGAGCGGAACCGGCCGCTCTCGCGCTCGGAATTCATGTAGCCCTTCGCACGCTCCAACGCCTGGAACGGCATGAACTGTCCGTGGTCACCGGGCGGCAGATCTCGCTGCTGCGGCTGACGTGCACCGTTCAACAAGTTGCCCGTGCTGTTGTTGATGCTCGTGTTGCGGCCGGTGCGCGATGCCACATGCGCGGCGCGCGCGATGATCGTCGCCGCCTGGAAGTCTCCCGCGGCCTGAGCCTCGGCGTAGGCGTTCTCGAACGACTTCTCGTTGTTAAACTGGATCAGCAGCTCGCGGTAGTTCGTGCTATCGCCACCTGTCCGCAGGCGACCGCTGCCGTGGCGCACGGAGGTGTCCTGGTTCGAGACGGTGCCGTAGATGCTGTCGGCCACGGTGGCGGCCCAATTCTGGCCACCCTCGTTGCTCTCCTCCATCAGCGCCGGATGGTTCTCGTGGAACTCGCGATACGTGTCGCCGTCGTTGGCGAGGTTGAGCTCGAAGTCATCGCGGCTCGTGGACGCTTCCTGGATCGCGCGCACGCGGCGGCTCGACAGGTACGGGCTCTCGGTGTTGATGGTCTCCGGGCCGCCGAGCACCGTCTCCGAGATCTTCGGGCTGTGTGCGTCCAGGTACTCGTCGATCTTCGTGCGCGTGACCGGGCCTTCCTGCTCGGACAGCCATTCGTCGATGCCGGTCCACGCGAGCTCTTCCTTCTTCAAGCCCTGCGCGTTCTTGATCATCGAGCGCCACTGATCGGGCGTCGCCGACGCCTGTCGGTTGCCCTGGATGAAGCGGCGCAGCGGCGAGAAGAACTTCTCCTTCGCCTTGCGGCTGAAGCGCACCGCGGTCTTCGCGGGAGCTGCGATCGGAGCCTTCGTGTTGCCGCTCTTCGCCCACTCCTGGAAGTCGCCGAGCGACATCTCGACGACATCGCCCATGCCCTTCCATCCAGGCTGGTACGCGCGTAGATAGCCGGCCTTGGCCTGCTCGATGTTGTTGAAGCCGAGCATCGCCTTGTGCTCATCGAAGGATCCGTCCTTCTTGAGCTGGTTGATGACGAAGACCTTCTTGCTCTTGTCGTTCGGGCCGAGGTGCACATCCACCGCGTCGCCGTCCGCGCCTTCGGTGCGCTTCACGTAGCCGTAGTCGTACGGCATGCGGCGAGATCCGGTCTCGCCCGTGTCCGGGTTGCGCCACGCGCGCTCGGTGCCCTTCGGGTTCTCGATCGCGAGATCGAGGCCGAACGCCTTCACGTGGCCCTTCTCGTAGTTGCCGGCCGCGGACTGCGCCTCGGACGGCTTCACGTTGACGGTGATCTCCTGGCCGTGGACCTTGGTCTCGACCACCTGCCCTTCGGCCTTGGCGAGCTCGCGCCGGCCAGCCGGCAGCAGCCGCGGGACGTTCGTCTCGCT
>JACCDR010880734.1_pt1 | contig 16060 bp, 19 predicted proteins | sample 7446431 | NCBI WGS metagenome assembly JACCDR01 (sample SAMN15323443, study PRJNA562643) | freshwater metagenome | isolation source: river surface water | place: USA:Blue River Watershed | collected 2017-08-17 | reverse complement strand
GGCTGAGAACGTGGCGACGGCCGCGGCGGTGCCGTTCTACAACGGCGACCGATGGGGAATTGACCTCACGGTTACCTTCGGGGCGTCGCGCGCCAACATTGCCCGAGCGGTGGTTTACGTGCGCGGCCCCATTGGCGGCGAGTCAATCGACCGCGAGGCTTATAGTTTCGTGCCCCCGGCCAGCGGCGACTATAATGCGCTCCTTGGGGGCGAGTGGCTGCGCGGCGGCGCATCGACTGACTTTAAGGTCATCGTCGAAACGTACAACTCGGAGGGCGTGCCCACGGCGTCGCCAATCGAGTCTAGCGTCTTCGCCGTCCTCCCTGTTGATACGACCAATCAGGCATCGGCCATCACGATTGGCACGTTCACGACAACGGCCAACGCTGACGGCCTCGAAGTGTTCGGCTTCACGCTGGCTTGGACTCAGGCCAATATTGACACCTCGCACACTGAAATTTATCTGCAATCTTTCGATCCGGCCACGTCTGCATACCGGGCGGAGGAGCTTTACTACCAGACGGCCCCCGGTGGCTCGAATAACGGCAGCGCCCTTTCGTTTCGCGGCGATTGGTTTGATGCCACCCCGTCGAGTACTCGCAACTATCGGCTGACTTTCTACACCATCGACACGCGGGGCCAGCGCAAGCCTAGCGCCCCTCAAGTGGTTGTTTCGGTTTCGCCGAGCACGGGCGGGCTCAAGCTCAACCGGGCGGACCTCGCGACGGTGGGAGATGCGCTCACGATCAGCGGCGGGAAGCTGATTGTGGCAGACAGCGGAATCACGTCAGCAAAGCTGGCGGCTCTGGCTGTGACCACTGCCAAGCTCGCGGACAACGCTGTTGATACGGCCAAGCTGGCCAATCTGGCGGTGGATGCAGCGAAGCTGGCCAACAGCTCTGTGACCGCCACGAAGATCGCCAACGCGGCGGTGGGTTCGGCGGCGATCGCCAACCTGGCTGTGGGCAACGCAGCGATCGCGGACGGGGCCATCACCAACGCCAAGATTCAAGACGCCACGATTCAAAGCGCAAAGATCGCTGCGCTGGCCGCCGAGAAGATCACCACCGGCACCATTACTGTCGGGGCCGGCGGGATGACTTTCAGCGGATCCGGCGGGATCAGTATTTCGACTGGCGCCGCGCTGACGAATATCAATTCCTCAGGCGTGGCCACCCCGAGTTTATTCGCGATCGCTTCGGGCTATCAGTGGGGCGTGGTTGGTGGCTTCACGGGGTACATCGACTACACCAGCGGGATGGCCGGGTACATCAACGCGCCACAGCTCCGCATCGCCGGCACCCAGATCGTTGACGGCAGCCGCAATGCCAGTTTCAATGGGCTGCAGTTCTCGGGGAACCTCCGGCCTCCGATTTTCACTGTCTCGCTGAGCGTCCCAGCGAGCTACACCCGGGCAATGGCAGTATTCGACGCCTTCAATTCTTTTGTGGGCTACGTGCCCATCTTCACCTAGGAGAACCCCATGCAAGTTGTCATCGAACTCAGCGAAGCGCAGGTCGAAGCTCTCGAAAGCTTCCTCAGCACCCAGACCGAACCGGTTACCAACCCCTTGACGGGCAGCGTCAGCATGCGTGCCAAGTACGACGGGATCAATGGATTCATTCTGAGCCACGTTGGGACCGTCGTGGCCCAAATGATGCAGATGTATCCGCCGGCGAGCGTGCAAGCGGACATGCAGGCCATTCAGGCCGCTCAGGCGCGGATCGCGGAGCTGGCCAAGCCCAGCATTGTGAGCGGCTCAAAGGTCTAACCATGCAGTCCAGCAGCACCCTGAAGGCAAAGCCCGGATCCATCTGGGTCGCCTGCAACGCGAAGGGCGAAGCCGAGTGTCCGCACTGCCATGTGCGGGGCTGGTTCCGCGGCGACAAGTGGGCTGGATGTGAGCACGCCGTGGGGCCCGGCCACACCGGCAACTCCATCGACTCCCCGCCGGCGCTGATCTTCCGGGGGCTGCCGTGCGAATCCTGATCATGCTCCCCGACGAAAAGCGATCGGTACCGCCATTCAACCGGGCGGAGTACGGTCGCCTGGTGATCGAGGACGAAGGGAAGATCCTCGCCGGTCCCTTCCCGTGCTTGGGCAAGGGCGGGCGGTCCAAGCAGGCGAAATCCGGCAACTGGAAGCTCAAAGGCAACGACACGCCGACTGGCGAATACATCGGCGAGATCAAGCTCTGGCGTCCTGCGGAGGCCTTCGGCCCGAACCCGGTGATTGCGCTCGATCCCATCGGCGGCAATGCGCTCGTCGCGAAGGAGCTGGGCCGCAGCGGGCTCGCCATCCACGGCGGCCGAGATCAGAACGTTCTGTGGTCGACCGAAGGCTGCGTCCGCGTCTTCGATCGCCACCAGGCCATCATCATCGCCAAGCTTCAGCAGCTTGGCGCAACCGAAGTCAACGTCACCATCGAGGAGTTTTGAAACATGGATCTCACAAGAAGCCACTACGACGCCCGCAACGGCACCCTGTTCCAGCTTGACCAGGCAAACCGCCGAATCAAACCCACCAAGGTTCAATACGCGAATCCTTCCGTCTATCTTGTCGACGTCGGCCTTGAAGCCCGCGTTGGCGGGTTGATGCCGAACATCGAGTACCAAACCCAGTTCACATCGGCCTTCTATGCTGCCTATGACGAGGTGCAGCGATCCAGCGGGAACTTGCTTCAGTTCGACGGCAATCGGCTGGCGAATCACACCGGACAGGGGTTCGTTGATGGCGACATGACGTTCTTCGTCGAGCGGGCCGACCGGGTTGACGATGCCAATTATCGCGCCGAGTTCCGGGCGACGCTGTCGGTGAATAAGTACGACGGCACCATCACCAGCCTGATCAGTTACATCAAGGCCGAGCTGCAGGCGCTGGCGGTGAAAGCTTAATCGTGGGCCTCACCACACTTGCCAGTGTCGGCGTGCCGATCGTCGTGAAGTTGGTGGAGAAGATCTTCGGGCGCGGCGGGGGCAAGCAAACCAAGCTCCCAGCCGCGCTCGAAGTGGTCAAGGCGATCGCGGGCCACTTCGCGGCGCCAGGCGTCGGCCTGCCGGGCGAAAGCGAGCTGGCCGGCTGGATCCAGAGCGCCGTCGATGCGCTCAACAAAGCGGGCGAGCTGAAAGGCCCGGACACCATCGTTGATGCTCCCGTCTCGGATGCGCAGCTGCTGGCGATCGGCACCAATTTGATTCAGCAGGGGATGGAACTGATCAACCGTTCGGGGGTGGCTAAGGGATGAAAGTCGAGACCGTTCTGACAGACTACGCGGCGATCCGGCCGAAGCTCCGGACGGGTGACCTGGTGTTCACCTCGCACCGTTCGGCCTTTGGGCGGGTGATCCATCTGGGGCAGGGCTTCCGGCGGCCGTGGCACGCCATGATCGTGGCTCGCCCAGGCGATCGCGTCGAAGTGCTTGAGTCAACCGCGGCGGAGGCGGGGGGCAAGGGTAAGCGCGGTGTGCAGGTGGCCAAACTGAGCGACCGCATCGATGCGACCAATGGCGAGGTGTGGGTGAGCCCGCTCAGTAACGAGCTGCGGAGCTGGCTCGATGAGGAGAAGCTGCTGCGCTGGATGTTGAAGCAGGAAGGCAGCGAGTACTCGTATGGCCAGGCCATTTGGGCGGGGCTCGATGGGTTGATCCGCATTCTGCCGGAGAACACCTGGTCGAAGTCCTATATGTGCTCGCGCTTCGCTATGGCGGCGATTCGGAACGGGTTTCGAGATGAGAAGTTTGCGGGGTATTACATCGCGAAAGAAGCGTCGCCTACCCCGGCGCAACTGTCGAGGATGCGTGGATTCTACGCGGTTCATTGGCAGGTGAAAGGGGCAAAACTGCATGAGATCGGAGGACGGGTATGAACTGGGACATGGTGGCGCCAATGGTGGCTGTTTCGGCGGCGGTGTCTTCGCTGATGGCGTTTGTGGTTTCGCTGATGATTCGCTCGGCGATCGCGGAGGCGGCGGCCAGCATCAAGACTGAGCTTCACGGGTTGCTCGAGGACAAGTACGTCCGACGTGACGTCTACGAGCGAGACCGGGAGGAGCTGAAGCAGGGGATTGCATGGATTGAAGGACTGATCGGAAAGGGATAAGCGATGAAACATCTTGGACTCTTGGCCAGCGCCTTGCTGGCCTTTTCTTTTTGCGCGGAAGCGCAGTTCTTGGGGGGCTCGACTCCGGCTCGCAAGGTAGTCAACGGCGCTTGCACCGATGGGCAGGTGCCGACCTACAGCAACGGGCGCTTGTCTGGCTGCTCGTCTGGCGCGGGCGGCGGGTACGGGACGATGAGCAATAACAGCACCGCTGTTACGCAGCGCAGCATCCTGAACTCCGTCCCCACCACCGGGTTCTCGCTGCTGTTCACGGATGACACCACGAGGACCAACGTCGCGGGCCTGATCGACGAAAGTATCTGGGCGACTCGTGCGCGGGTGCAGACGGGCACGGACATCTACCTAACCAGCACTGGAACCAACACAGCGTATGTGGGTACTGTTGCTGGCAATCAGCCGACGGCCTATTCAACCGGGCAGGTCTTTTTCTGGCTTGTCCACACGGCGTCTGGTGCAAACCCAACGATGAACATCAACAGCCTTGGGGCAAAAAAGATTTACGCGGCCAATGGAACCACGCAGATCGCAGCCAATCAGCTCGCGGCAAACACAGTCGCAGTGCTGGCTTACGATGCTGCCCTAGAACCCGGAGCCTGCCCTGGCCCCACCGCTTGCGGTGGCTTCCGGGTGACCAACTTGGGCGGCGGGGCGGTAAGTGATTTAGTGACCAACAGATATCAGGCGTCTCCCATTAACTTTGGCGGGACATCTGGCAGCGCCCCTGAGTTTTCAGCGCTTGGCACGTTCGGCGGCGTCACGCACATCGCTCCGACACTGACAAGCAACACAAACCCCTCTCGCGGGTATCTGGTTCTTCCCGTTGCCGTCTCTGGAACCAATTACTCTGGCTTCGCCATACAAGAAACCTTGCCGACCAATTGGGACAGCAACCAGCCAACGCGCATTCGCTTTTTTGCAAACAGCGCTGGAACCGGGAACAGGACGTATCAGGTCGCTACATCATGCGTTGCACCCGGTTCGGCGATTGACGGAGCTCTGACATGGAACGCCAATCAGGATGTGGTGGTGAATATGCCAACCGCTTCCGTTCTGGTGGTAACTGAGATCACCCTGACGATGACAGGCTGCGCTGCGGGGAACTATCTGTTCGTAAAGGTTGCTCGGCCTGACACTGTTGCAGGTTCAATCCAGTTGCGCAAAGTAGAAATCGATTGGTGGGTGACGCGCTCATGAAGTTTGTAATTGCTCTGCTCATGGCTGGCTCGCTCTACGCGGGCCAGTCCCTCACCAATGCCATCAGCGCCTCCATCCCGCAACTATCCACCACGAGCCCGCACAGGCTTGAATGGGCGATGCATGACTGGAGCAAGACTGGCACGGGCTACCCTGCGCGGGTCAATGCGGCCAGTATCGGGTGCTATCTGACCTCCGGCAACTTCACCTGTGACCCGACGCAGGTAAACAGCGGCTCGGCGATGCAGATCAATCTCAACTCCCAGCCAACCACCACGGTATACGGGCGCTATCAGTTCTGTCCGGGCGGGCTTCCTGGTGGCACGGCAGAGCCCACGATCTCTCTGGAGCTTTGGGATGTGAGCGGCAACCGAATTGGAGCGGTCACGCGCACTTACACCACGGTCACAACGGCCAACTGGACTACGGGTATCTTCTTCCATAACACGGGCCTCGCGGCGGGCGCGGTGGCCTTCGCTCGCATTCATAGTGTCTGCCTCCCGCTCAACTCGCGGACGCCAACCACGGTGAGTAACGCCGACAGGCTCTATGAGTGGAAGCTCGACGGCAATGGCACGGCAGCGATAGGCGGAGTCAACGCGGGCGCGGGCGGCACGTACACCGACACCCCCAATCAGGGCAGCTATCCGGTTATCCGCATCGCGCCCACCTCGTGGATCAACTGGACCTCGATGAGGGTCGGTGTCCAAAACATCCTCGACGGCTCGGCCAGCTACTCCCAAAGCGACGCCACGGATACAACCACCTGCCAGTGGGCCATCACCAGCGCCCCGGCCTCGGCGGTGGGGCGGCAGTGGATCAGCAACCGCAATAGCTGCACGGCCCGCTTTGTGCCCACTGTATTCGGCACTTACACTTTCTCGCTCTCGGCCTCCGGCTCGGCCCCGGTCACGCAAAGCATCGGCGCGGTCGAGACGGATGATAAGGGCGTGGTGAAGCTCAGCGCTGACGCAGCCAAGTTCTTCGGCCCTATGATGCACTACGGCAGGAGCAAGTGGCAGTACATGGACAAGCTCAACTATGATTCCTTCGTGGCTCGCTCGGCGGCGCATCTTGCCGAGATTCCGGCCCCGTGGGAGGCGTGGAAAACGGGCACTATCTCCTACACTCGGCAATCAGTCTCGACAACCACCACGACGAGCTACACCGCCACGGCCACCAGTATCGTTGTAGCCGACGCCTCGCAGTTCAACACCTCCACGCTCCCCATTGTGCTCTCAACCGACAAGTTCAGCGGCGGCGAACACATCCGCATTTGTTCGGTGTCCATCAACACCCTGACGGTTTGCGCGGGCGGGCGCGGCTGGAACAACACGACGGCCGGCGCACTTGCCAGCGGGGCGCGGCTCCACCAGATGCAAGTTGTGGGCAACAGCACCACCTTTCTCACGGATGTTTGCCCGGCTGGCATTGGCCCCGCTGGTGCCATCGAGTACACAGCGGGCACGATCTCGCTCACCCCCAACAGTACCAGCGTTTCGATTACTCCGGCATCGGGTGGCAACTGGACCAACTTAGGCGGGCGTATCCTGCGTGTCGAGGGCACCATCAGCGGGCAACCCTTTGTTTTTGCGGCCACGCTGAACAGCGGTAACAGCTCGGGCGGAACGCTCAACAGGCCATTCCCAGCCAGCGCGGCGGCGCTCACCGATGTGAGCTACCACCTTTTGTCTGCTGATCGGTGGATCGCGCTCGAATGGACCCATCCGGGCGGCATTCCGACTGGGGGTTCTTCAGCGCTTCAGTCGAGCACGATTGGGCTCTATGTGAGCGGCTGCGAATCCGATACCAGGCTGAGCGTGCGCGGCTACACCGAAGCCATCCCAACGGGCTCTGAGAGTAACGTGAAGTACTCCGTTGGGCGCGGCACCTGGTTCGCGGATACGGGTATCAATTTCTACGATGAGCCTTTGGCCTTCTATGGCGACTACTTCAGGAGCGGCGATGAGTCGAGGCGCACAGCGGCCCGCTACCTCTCGACCCGCTGGCTGTGGCATCCGCTCCTCGCTGGTGGCTATGGAGCGCTGGACGCCCGCGAGGCTTCGATCACAGGCGCGGTCGCCAATCTCGTGCTCGACCCCGGCACGCAGAGCACGAACGCTTGGGCAATCGTGCGGCGGCTGGCCTCCATTGGCGCGAATCATGCGTCGGTGGGCTGCAATGCGGATCTCCGCGAGAACGCTTATCGTCAAAGTTGGCTGGCGCTGGCGGCGGCGTTCGATCCGGTCGGGGCCAACCGCACCACCTTCGCGGCGCAGGTCGCTGCCAACTACACCCGAGATAACTCATGCAAGGGCGCGGATAACTCGCACCCGCAGGAGTACTTTCAGGACTCCTCGATTCCGGGCCTCTCGGTGACCAACGGCAGCGCAACCGTAACGGCCAGCTTCTCCACGCCGTTCGTCTCAGGCACCTCTGGGACCTGCCCTGAGCTCTCCTTTGGCGTGCTCTCGCTGGTTAACGGCAGCACGACGGCCACGCATTCCAGCGGGGCCACATTCGCCAGCGGCGGGGCGATCCTTGTGATTTGGAACGGTCGCCCGGACGGTCAGCCGTTCCACTCGAATTACACCTTTGTGAGCAGCACGCAGCTCACTCTGGCAGAGCCGTGGGCAAACGGATCCGGCACGTACACGTATCAGATCCTGCCGCCGGCGAACAATTCGACCTACTTCCGGAACTTCCGAACGATCTCGGTAGCGAGCGGGCTCAACGATCCGAATTTTGGCCCGATCTACGCTTGCCGCTTTGTGAGCACCACGCAGATCACGCTCGACCGCCCCTATGCCGGCGCAACTGTGGCGGCGACGTCGGCTAGCACCGGCATGAGGCTCGGGGTGAACAACCTGATGGGCCCCGGCACCCAGCCTTTCATCGCGGGGATCAAGGCTTTCGCGCTTGACCTCTCGACGTACACCACGGACTCCACCACGAACGCCAACTATGCCGTGCTCCGAAACGCTCTCAGCGCATGGGCGATTTCGGCCCGCGACGAGCCCATCAACGGCTTTCCTTATGGGCGCGGGATGCCACAATGCGAACCCCCGACGCAGCGCACATCGGGCTGCTACTACAGCACTCTGGATGCAACCGCAATCAAAACCGGGCGCGTTCTGGGGGCTGAAGTGGCGCGGGCAATGCGTTGGTGGTATGAGGCGGCTCCCACTCCGGAGAACCGTGCCATCGGCGACACGCTGTATGCGGGGATGTGGAGCAAGCCAGGCTTCGATGCGGCGGATGTGCCAAGCGATCCGCTCGGAGCGGCGGACTATCAGAACGTGACCACCTACAAGTGGAACGGCTTCTATTGGGGCATGGGGGCGGCCTATCAGTGGCCCGCTGTCCGCGAGGGCGGGCTGGCTTCGCCATCCACGCAGACCCTCAGGATTGCGTACACGGCACCCGCTGGGGCGACGCTGGCGCAGCTTGAGTACCGTGACACCGATGGCACCATCACGACGATCACGGGCTCTGGGGGCGTCTTCGCGGTCCCTGTGGCGTATGGGTATGGGCTTGGGTCCTTCCGGACGGTCTACGGAACCACCGGCAACATGCAGTGCTCGGGCTCCAGTAACCGGGCGTTGGCGTGTGGGGAATTCCTCCCGCTGAGTGTTCGGTGACGCAGCGGTTTTTGCAGCGGTTCTGCCTCAAACTGCCATGAAGCGGAACCGCTCTATTCCCATTTCCCAACCACTTACGAGCACTCCGGTGGGCAGCGTGAGGCCCGAAACGGATTGTGATTCCGGATGTCACGGGTTCAAGTCCCGTTGGGCACCCCACAACCTCTTTAATTAGTTCGACTTAGCGGCCTCGATTTCGGGGCCGTTTTTTGTTGCAGCGGTGTTTGCAGCGGTTTTTTGCATCTGTTGTTCCAACCGCTGCGCGGCAGCCTGAATGTCTCGATCATTCACGATGTCGTAACGCCGATAAACATCCTCTCGCTTATGCCCGCTGATCGCCATTGCCACTGAACGCGGGATCCCGGCCTGCTCCATGTTCCGGATCGCGGAGCGGCGAAGATCGTGGAAGATCAGGCCCGGCACGCCGGCTGCTTTGGTAGCGCTTCTCCACGCCTTCTGCGTGAGCGAAAGCAGCCGCTTCCCCCTCCAGACAAACAGCCAAGGGCACCGCGGCCAGTTCTTGCGCACCCACGCAATCTGCATCTCGAGCGCGGCCGCCATGTCGCCGTAGATCGGGATCGTCTTCGGCTTCGAGTTCTTCGTGCTTCGCCCGGGGATCTTGATTTCCCGGTTGGCAAAGTCCACATCTGCGATGCGGATCCGGAGGAGCTCGCCGCGGCGGGCCCCCGTGTGATAGCCGACGACAAAGACAGCCCGCAGATGATCTGGCAGGGCTTTGCGCAGCGTCTCATATTGATCGTGCGAGATGAAGCCCTGGCGGACATTGTCCTCTTTGAGGATCGGGATGTGTGGGGAGTGCTCGATCACCCCCTGGCGCTTGGCAATCGAGTAGGCTGTGCGGAGTGCGGAGAGGTAGCGGTTAATCGTGGCGTTTGAAAGCTCGGCCCGGTGCACATCGATGAAGCGGTTGATCTCCGGCTCCCCCACCGCGATCGCGCGCATCCCCCCGAAGAATGCCATCAGCTTGCCCTCGACGCGGATCTTGGTGTCGTATAAAGAGCGGCGGCCGAGACGGGCATACTCGGCGAGCAGCTCCTGCAGCAAGTCCTTGACCAGCAGCTTGGCCCCACCGCTCGAAGCCTTGCGCTCGGCTTCCTTCAGCTTCTCGTTGAGCTTGGCCAGTGCCTTGCGCCGGTCGGTTTCCTTTGTGGATTGCTGGCGCGCCTTCCCGTTCTCGTACCACTGCATGTGGTAAATCTCGCCGCGAAGAAATAGACTGCCCTGACCATACGCCATAACCCGGAATTCTAGCGCTTCTTGTTGCGCTCGATCAGCGCGTCGAGGTCGACCAGATCAAACTGCATGCGGCTCGTGTTCCGGACGGCTGGAAGATCTCCGCCGGCGTGGAAGTTCCGCACCGTGCTCTCATCGCACCCCAGGTACTCAGCGGCCTCGCGCACGCTCAGCAGGCGCTTCGGGATGGGGCGCTTGCTCAGCGCCTCCTGCACGCGCTCGACGATCCGGTCTTCAATGGCTTGCCAGTCGTTCACCGCTACCCCCTCATCAGCCAAACCGCAATAGCTGCGCCAACCAGTAGCCCGGCAGCAACGCACACCAACATCAGGAATGCGTCAGCGCTGGCGAGATCATCATGCAGCCTCTTCCACCGCTCGGCGTCTGCCTGCGCTTTCTGCAGTTCGGTCGAATGTGCTTCGTCTCTCCGCTTCGCCTCCTCCTCCAGCGCGTCGGCATACTTCGTGAGGTCGGCGAGGTCGAGCAGGAGTGCTCCATAAAGCACTAGGGGCTTTTCGGACGTTCGAAGTATGTCAATGTGATCTTGGCGCTCTGCCAAGTTCACCCTCGGCGTCGGCCTCTTCGCGGGCACGGTTCGCTTGGCTTCGGTCTGCTCAATCAGCAGGTCTTCCAAGATGTAGCCTTGTTTGTCGATCTTGTCTGATTCCTTCATCTACTTCCTCTCTTTCCAAAAAAAACAATCCACTAAATAAGTCTTGCGGCCAGCCGCTCCAACCAGGGCCAGCACTTCGGGTGGTGGGGGTGGGCCAGCCCGTCATGCCATCCTCGCTTTCCCGCTGGTTGCGGTTATCTGACGTCCTTTGTTTTCCGGTACTGCGAGATCGGCTGGCGGCGTTGCCGGCGCAATTCTCGGATCTCCCATCCCTCAGCGCGGGCAACGGTGGAAACGTGGATTACGTTCGACTTCCCCACCTTGGCTTTCTCCAAAATCTCCATCGAGGTCTGCCACTCATCGGACACCGCCGCGATGATTCTGTCTCGGTACTCCGCCCGCAGTCTGCAAATGGCATTCATGCTGCAAGGCTCCTCGAATAATCCAAAGCTGCTGAGATCAAGGCGCGAGCCTGATTAACCTCGACAGCGTTCCCGATCTGCTTCACCCGTTCATCGCGCGTCCCGGCGAACTGATACTCGCGCGGGAATCCCATCGCGGCGGCCAGCTCGTGCGGCTGGAGCATCCTGAACAGGATGTCGTATCCGAACTCGACAAGCCCAAAGCGGTCGCGAGTTACGACGGTGGGGCAAGGCACATTCACCGGGCGGGCCTCGCCGTTGCCGTAGTACTCGACCAGCAGCGGCTGCACCTGCCCCCAGGCGTCAACTCCGGTGATGGTTGGCATAGGGCTGGAAGGATCGTGTGCGCGAAAGTCCTTCGCACCGTGGTTGAGCGGCATAATTAAGGGCTGAACAATGGCCTGTTGGTTGCTCCCGGTGAGCGCTGGGACGGGTCCTCCGAGTGATTGAACACGTCTATCGGTTCCTTCTCCGAACGCCGCAGTGACCATAAAGGGCTGCACCAAAGAGATTGCCCCGGCAGTCGCAATCGTTGGCAGTGGCTGATCAATCAAACGCGGGGCGGCGTCAGATTGCTGGCCAATGGCGAACGGTTGGCACAAACCGATATGCGCTCCGCTGGTGGTGATCGTCGGTACCGGCGCCTTAACCGACATCCCCGCCTGATGCTGCCGCAGAATCACCAGAAAGGGCTCCGCGTTCGCTCCACCAAACTTCTTCAGCCCCGCCTCGATGCGGGCAAGTGTCGCCGGTGCGAGTGGCTTCTTCCGGCTGAAGATCGACGTTCCGGGGATCGACCAATCAATGATCTCGGAGGCGGCGCGCCACCTTGTAGGCGTCAGAAGGTCGGGAACCTTCGCATGGGTCGAGTGCGGCCATGCAATCGGACCACGGCCCCGCTGGGCGCGGACAAAGAGTCTCCGGCGAGTCGTGGCCGCTCCAAAGTCGGCAGAGTTCAGCACCTTCCAATCAACCTGATAGCCCAGCGATTGAATCGCCTGCACCCACGCGCGAAACGTTTCGCCCTTGCGCGACTTCAGCGGGCGCTTGGCCTTGCTGTCGAGTGGCCCCCAGGTCTCGAACTCCTTCACGTTCTCAACGATGATCTGGCGCGGCAGCAAGGCCTCCGCCCAGCGCACCACCTCCCACGCACTGGCCCGGCTCTGATCCTCCATCGGCTTTCCACCACGCGCAATGCTGTGGTGCGTGCATTCCGGGGAGGCGAGCAGCAAATCAAGCTTGCCCTTGTGGACCTTGCGCGGGTCCAGCGTGTCGATCCCCTTGCACAGGTGTTCGGCCTGCGGGTGATTCTTGGCGTGAGTCTCCACGGCTACATCCCAGTGGTTGATCGCCGTCAGGCGGTAGTTCCCGCCAGTCGCTAGCGCCAGCCCGGTGGATGTACCGCCGGCCCCGCAAAACAGGTCAATTGCTGAAATCAATGTCTATCCCACCTTCCGGGCCCGCGCCAGGCGGACCTCTTTGTCGTTTTCAATGCGGTTTTTCGCCAACTGCATGTACTCCCAGTTCAGTTCCAGCCCGATCCACCGCCGTCCGGTTCGCTCGGCCACCAGTCCCACGGTGCCGGCGCCGCTGAAAGGATCCAGCACGATGTCTCCGGGCCGGGTGCTGGCCAACAGCATCGGCTCGATCAGGCGTGGCGGGAACGTGGCGAAGTGTGAACCCTTGAACGGCTGACTGGCCACGGTCCAGACGGATCGGCGAAGACGATGCGCGATCGGTTCGCGGCGGCCAACCAACGTGTCGTTGTTCTTGTGCTTCTCGGCGTAGTTGCCGCGCAGGTTCTTCTCTCGCTTGCCGATGTCCCAGCCCTGCGGGAACTTGATAACCCGCTGCGTCTTCGGTCCCGGCTTCCCTGAGCCTCGGGAGTGTGCTCCTCCGGTTGTCGGCTCCTTCATCTCCGCTTGGTTGAAGTAGTAATAACCGCTTTTCGAGAGCATGAACACGTACTCGTGAGCTGTGGTTGGGCGGTCGCCGGCGCTCTCCGGCATGGCCGTGGGTTTATGCCAGATGATGTCCCGCCGCAACCACCAGCCGCGATCCTGCAAGGCAATGGCGAGTCTCCACGGCAGCCCCATCAGGTCCTTGTACTTGAAGCCGGGCTCGAGGCGTCCCTAAATTGGGTTTCTCTGTTCGCGGGTCCTCCCAACTCGAGCTGATCCACCGCCGCGGCCCCGGCCGCCGTTGGAACAGTACTTGTCGCCGCAATTCAGCCACATCACCCCATCCGGGCGGAGTACGCGACGGCACTCCATGAACACGGACACCATGTTGTCGAGCCACTCGCGCCAGGTGTCCTCGAGCCCAAGCTGGCCCTCGACGCCGTAATTGCGGAGCGCGTAATAGAGCGGGCTCGTGATGATGCACTGGACGCTGTTGTCGGCCAGCGGCAGCGTCTGCCGGCAGTTGGCTTGGATCAGCATGGCGGATTGCCCCATTCGATCCACACCCCCAGCATTGGGAAGGGGAAGATGTAAACTCGCCGCTTGCTACGGTCAATGTAAAGGCCAACCCACAAGTCGTACCAAGCGAACAGGAAACCGCACCTCACCGCATCACCCTCCGCTTAAAGTCCCAATGGTAGATGTGGCCGCGGAATGGCAGCCGATCACGCCAGAAATCGGTAAAGGCTTGCCAGTGAGGAAAGCCGTCCTTGATCGCCAACTGAACGGCTTCAGTCGGCGAAAGCGGGATGCGGTCGTCGCCAACAAAAATCAACACCGGCGAGTACTCCACGCCTTCTCGCGGTTTGATCAGCTTCGTCTCGATGCTGATCGGCTCCACCAGCATGCACGGCACGCGCATCAGCAGCCGCGCCCCTTTCTGCCTCAGCCCCGTGTACAAGTGCATGATGTCGCCAGGCTTGTCCATGTGCTTCCGCTCGGCCCGGATCGTGTGCTGCTTGGTGCCGTCGAGGATATGCGGCACAAACTGTTTCTTGAATCCGTAGAGGCCCATTACTTGCCCCCTTCGATCTTGGCCAGCCTCAGCGTGCCCGTCGCTGGGTCGATGTGGCGGATGTACCCGTGCTTCTCAAGTGCCCAATCAATGTGCGCTTGGGCAGCGGCCCTGCCGGGGTGCATCGGTGGCTCAGCCAGCAGATCCATCAGCAGGGCGGCGTGCTCGGCGTTGGTGCGGGCGCGCACCTCGGCCTCGGTTGGCTTGATGGCTAGGGCGGCTTGCATCCGGCGCACTGCCTCAATTTCTTCAGTTACGTCTTCGGTCCCTCCCGGGCTTTTACCCAAACAGGTCCACTGAGTAAATCCGTGACAATTGAAGTAGCCGCCGTTGACATGCTCGCCAAGCGAACCGCCCCAGGCAGGGCCCTCTGCGTTTCCTGCGATTTCCCGTCCTCCCTCCAGCGCCTCCCGCATCCCCCGCGCGTCCTCGGCGAGGGCGTCGCGCTCTTGTTTAAGCGAGTCATACGTCTCAAGTCGCCGAGGACTTGGGCTCCCGGCCCCAACTGCCCGAGGATCATTCATGAGCCATCCATACTCTTCGTCAGAGATGAGGTCCTGTTTGTGTAACTCGTGCCGCTGCGAACGGACTAAATCAAACAAACGCAGGTTCTCGGCGGCGAGGGCGTCGCGCTCGGTGGTGAGTCTCTCGATTTCCTCAACCGGAACAACCTCCAGCGGTAGCGGCTTGGCAGTGCTACGGGCAAAGCTGGGCTCGGCCCCATGTGCAATTTCTGCCAGCGCCTCACACGCCTTGCCTCTGCTAATCTCGCCGTCTTGAAGAGCTTGCAGGATGTCGCCCACCACGCCGTGTTTCAGGTCAACGAAGGTGCCGAAGGTGGGCTTTTGCGTGTACGCCTTCAGGCGCTCTTGGGTGAGCGTCCTATTGCGGCGGCGGGCTTCATCGCGCTCGGTTGTGAGAGATTCGATGAGGTCGGCAAGCGCTTCGTCGCTGCTGCCTCGGACTAGTTTGAGTGCTTCCATTCTGGTCACTTGCCACCTTCTTTCATGGCGCGGATCTCGGCGACGATTTCGGTATGACTTAAATACCCATATCCAGCGGCTCCGTCTTGAAAATACTGCGCCACCTCCTCCAGCAACCGCTCCCGGTACTCCGCGAGGGCGGCGGTGGGGGTGAGGGCGAGGGCGGTCTGCGCGATCTCTGGGCCAAATGGTTGCTTTGGTTGGCAGTACCAACACAACGCGCCTTCGGTGTTGTAAAACCAATTGGACTCTTCGGCGTAAACGTCCAGCGCCTCCCGCATCCCCCGCACCTGCTCGGCGAGGGCGTCGCGCTCGGTGGTGAGTCTTTCGATACCTTCATGCGGGCTATGGATATCCCGTCGACCAAGCGCGGCGCGGAGCTTCGCCATGTACTCGTCGTGACAGGCACCGTAGACTTCGTTTTCCTTGCGCAGTTCAGCAAGCTCGGTGGTGAGCTTCTCGATGAGGTCGGCTGCGGCCATGTATTTCAGGGCCAATTGCCCGAAGTGCCGGCCCAAAGCGCCTGGTGTTGTGCTGTCCAACGATTGCCCGGTGCGGGTCTGTTCGCGCAGCCAATTCGTAATCTGTTCCGGGCTCATTATTCGTCCTCTCCTCTCGCCAACTGCAATTTGTCCTTCAGCCCCGGATGTTCCGCGTGGACGATCTCCCAAAGCCGCGTATAGTTCCATTCGCAATCGCGGAAAACTCTCCCATCCTCGAAGTCTTCAAGGCACTCCCGCAGGCAACGCGAGACTTCAGCATCACGCTCGGTCTGGGGAGAAAACTGGCGCAGGGCACTCTTGACGCGCCACGGCCCTTCGCTCCAATCACCCCGCGTCTGCTCACCTGCCAGAGCTAG
>JACCDR010535643.1_pt1 | contig 16060 bp, 16 predicted proteins | sample 7446431 | NCBI WGS metagenome assembly JACCDR01 (sample SAMN15323443, study PRJNA562643) | freshwater metagenome | isolation source: river surface water | place: USA:Blue River Watershed | collected 2017-08-17 | reverse complement strand
GATTACGCAGAAACAACTAGATGCAGTGGTTCATCTTATGAATCATACGGAACGGAAGAGTCTAGGTTGGAAGACACCTTGCTCTATCTACGGAAGAGAGTGTTGCATCTCAGATTAGAATTCAGCGGCTGTATGGGACGATGTTAGAACTTTTCTGATAATTTTAGACTCATCTAGGGAAACATAGTCTAGGATATTGCAAAATCCTCTTTAAGGGTGTATAAGAATAGTAGGAGTGGAAGAAATCAACCGAGATTCCAGATTGGTCCCACGGACTGATTTGGAATAGTCAAATATAGGTGCTCCGTTAGTTTGCGTTTGCAAATAAGTCCTAGGACAGTGGCCTAGACGAAAAAGAACGCTACAAACTTTCGCACATCTACGACTAAACCCTCCTCCCTATTCCAAGTGCTCGGACGAATTTTTCGTCTCGGGCACTTTCTATTTTTATTAAGAATGACTTAGCTGGGATACAGGGATTCGAACCCCAATTAAAGGCTTCAAAGGCCTCTGTCCTACCATTAGACGATATCCCAATAATCTGTTTTGCAATATATAATCACACTTTGATGTCGTCAAATCCTGCATCACTTTATTCCTCTTTGAGGAGGAAAAAGTGATGGGCTCAGAAATTATAGAAGCTTAGCTTCTTAATTTTTGGCCCCATTAGACGATATCCCAATAATTGGTAGCTCCTACCATGGCGCAAAAGTCCAAAAGGCTTTTTGGACTTTTGCGCCACTAGAATAACATACTTATTAAGAATTTTCACGTCGTTTTTCCTTGATATAAAAACTTATTTTAAAGTCAGGAAAGTACCTTACCACTTCAAAACTGAGTAAAGCGCACTATGGCCATCACTCCAATTTACTAACTTATCTTCGGATTTAGTCCTCGTAAAATTAACAAATTCTTCTTGATCTAACACCGCCTCGTCAGGGGTAAGCAACACCCACGAAGTAGCAGCGACAAACCTATCACTGGTCGAATCAAAGTAACTACTCATATACAGACCGTTACTCTTAGCACCACTGCGAATTACCGGCAAAAGATCGAGGTAGCGACTAGAGATATGGATGGCGATTACACCCTTTTCACTCAATAAATTTTTATACAGTGCCATCGCTTCTTTGGTAAGTAAGTGGATGGGAGGAAGATCATCGGCGTAAGCGTCCATAATTAAGAGGTCAAACTTGCGACCTTGTGTATCAAGCTCTGTTAGAGCAAGACGAGCATCCTTGTTTACCACCTGTACTTGTGGGCAGCTTTGGAGGAAAGTAAAGTATTTGTTGGCTAGATCAATTACCTCAGGATCAATTTCAAAAAAAGTAAACTCATCACCCTGTCGACAGTAGGAAGCTAGACTCCCGGAACCAAGACCCATTACCGCCACTTCAAGTGTTGAGTTATTTGATTGTAAATACTGGAAGGTCTTTCCAACACCCGAGGAACCAGAATAATAGGAGATTGGCGTGACAGTGGCAACACCTGACTCAATAATCTGAGCACCGTGATTAGTTGTGCCGTGTCTTAAATTACGTATCAAAGTATCGTTGTCGACTGATACTTCCTTGACTGCCTTATCACCAAAGAAATTACGTTCGGCAGCAATATTTCCTTCAATCAAACCCACCATCTTCGTAGTGCTAAATAAGATTACTAATAATGTAAAGACTGGTGAAAAATAACGTATAAATCTTTTACTTAAAATTGGTAAGTAGCCATCAGGAGACCGAAACCAAACAAAACAAATATAAACTATTATTAACGAAAGTATCAGTATAAGCTCCACCGGCACCACAAACACCGTTGCCGTACTTACCACCACAAAAAGACTACCAAGAATTCCTCCGACCGATAGGGCTAAATAAAAACTAGCCAGATTACTACTGGGCGGTCTAGTTCTATATAAATACTCATGACACCAGTGGAAAATAGAGAAAAGCGCCAAATGAGTTACCATTATTGTCGCCACAACGTGAATCTGATTAACCACCCCAATCACCAACATACCAAAAGAAAAAACGAGAACGATTTTTTCGTTAAACCAACTTGGTGTATGCCACCTACTATTAAATGAAATTATGAAACTGAGTAGATATAAGGTTAACGGACCAACCCACAAAAAAGGTATCGGCGCAATGGTTGTAGACATGTACGTGGTTCCTGATAACAAGACAATAACCGGTAAGGAGGCAGCGGTAGCCCAACCCAAAAAAGTCTTTTTAGTTAAGGTAAAGTTATTATCCTCCACCAGCTTCCTAGTGACTCTTTCTCCATTCTGCCAATACTCCCACAATACGGCATACATGAGACCAATATAAAAAAGAAAACCATAACTCCACAATTTTCCCTGTTCACCAATCGTCAGTATCGGTTCAAAAATAATTGGGTAACTTAACAATCCAAGTAGTGATCCAACATTAGAAACGCTGTATAAACGGAAAGGTTCCACTTTAGTAATTTTTTCATACCACACTTGGATCAGTGTGCTCGTAGCGGAGAGCACAAAGAAAGGCAGACCAATCGAAGTAAACAAAATTAAAATAATATCGAATACCAAAACGTCCGTAGTCTTGAAATCAGAAAATTCCGGAGTGATAGGTGATAACCAAAGAGTATTGTGTTCAAAGAGTAGACCAACACACAATAATAGCAGTAAACTATGAATGATAACTTGTCTCACTAAAGGATGTTTTACAAGCCAGAGTGCATAAAGATACCCCAAAAACAAAACAAACATAAAAAAGAACATGGCCGTAACCCAGACTGAAGCACTTCCCCCAAACAATGGTAGTAAATATTTACCAAGTAGAGGCTGTACTTGAAACAAGAGAAAAGAACTCAGGAATACTGTTACCGCAAATAAGCGAATTGTCATACTGGGTTATTTATGCTCGTAGGAAGCCTTAATAAAGGCGGTAAAAAGAGGGTGGGGATCAAGAGGTCTGGCTAGAAGTTCAGGGTGGAATTGGGTACCAAGGAAAAAGGGATGTTTCTCAACTGGTAACTCCATAATCTCCATCAACCGGCCGTCGGGCGAAGTACCGGTGAACTTGAGTCCGGCTTTTTTAAGCTGTGGGATATATTCCGGATTCACCTCGTAGCGATGACGATGTCGCTCACTTATCACCGAAGACTTATAGGCTTTTTTAGCCAGACTATCAGCCTCAAGATGCGCTTCATAGGCACCAAGTCGCATTGTTCCTCCCAGTTTTTTCTTAGCAATATTTTCTTTTTGTTCTTCCATTACTCCAATCACTAAGTGTTTGGCTTTAGGATTAATCTCCTCGGTACTAACATCACCAAGTTTGAGAACATTGGTAGCATATTCAAGGACTGCCAACTGAAGTCCGTAACAAAGTCCAAAGTACGGGATCTTATTCTTTCGAACATACTCAATCACATTAAGTTTCCCGGGGATACCAGTTGAACCAAAGCCACCCGGCACAAGCACGCCATCATATTTTTTTAGTTCACGAAGTTTAGCTTTGTCGGTAAAATCATGAGCGGAAAGATAGGAAATCTCCGGCTTCAGATTAAGTGTGTAGGCGGAATACTTAAGGGCCTCAATGACCGAAAGATAGACATCAGACAAGATAAAGTCACCGGAGTTAAAATACTTACCCACCACCGCAATCTTTACCGTCGCCTTTCCATTCTTGGAGCGAGACACAAAGCTCTTCCAGGCTTTGAGATCGGGTTTTTTGGTGGTTGGTAGTTTAAGAACGGTGCAGAGTCGATCGGAAAGTTTGTCTTGTTCGTAATTAAGTGGAATGTCGTAAATACTAGTGACGTCAGGAGCGGAGATCACATTCTCCACCCGCACGTTACAAAACTTCGCAATTTTTTCTTTACGCTTCTCATCAACTCGAACCGGACTACGCGCCACAATTACATCAGCAAACACTCCCGCGCCATTAAGCATCCGAACGGCCGTTTGTGTTGGTTTGGTTTTCATTTCGCCAATCGAGCCTGGGACCGGTAAGTAACTTACCATCACTACCGCCACATCATCGGGATGATCGGTCTTCAGCATACGCACCGCTTCAAGGAAAAGCACATTTTGGTACTCACCAACCGTCCCACCAATTTCCACCAAAACCACTTCGGCTCCACTTTCCTTTTCGGCTTGTTTGATCCGCCTGATGACTTCAAGAGGAATGTCAGGAACCACTTCGACATTCTTCCCTTTATACTCGAGATTACGTTCCTTTTCGATCACGGACAGATAGATACTACCAGTTGTCATGTAGTTAACGGCCGGGAGATCTTCGTTCAAAAAACGTTCGTAATTCCCCATATCCTGATCAGTCTCAAGACCACTATTAAGGACAAAAACCTCGCCGTGTTCGGTCGGATTCATCGTGCCAGCATCGACATTAATATAAGGGTCTATCTTAAGGGTAGTAACCTTAAAACCTCGAGCCTTAAGGAGGAGAGCGATCGAAGAGCAGGTTACTCCTTTCCCCACCCCACTCATCACTCCACCGACCACGAAGATGTACTTGGTCGGTTTAGCTTTTGGTCTTGCTTGAGTGGTTTTTTTCGAGCGGGATTTCATACCTAAATTTTAGACGCGCAGATAGCGAGCGATTGCTAAGATACTTGAAACCAAACCAAGCACAACACCAATACCCACTAAAACCCCAAAGATGTATCCGAAGTTAGTAACAAAATAAGTAAAGAGATTAAACTCAAAGAAGGCTTCTGTCTTGGGCCCTAACCAAACCAAAATTGGATAGAAGATCAAAAGCGCAAAGACCCCGGACACAAAGCCATACATGACACCCTGTAGCATAAAAGGACCACGAATGAACATGTTGCTAGCCCCGACTAAACGCATGATCGCAATCTCTTCTCTAGCGGTATAGATCGCTAAACGAATCGTGTTAAAAGTAATTAAGATTGCAGCGATCATTAGCGTTACCATGGTAACGATACTAGCACGTTCTGAAGCATTGATAATCCCGGTTAGAGTGTCGATTGAGTCCTTATTTTCAAAGAAGTTTACATCATCAATAATTGGATTTTGGGGCGTGGCTGAATTTTTCTTTTCTTCAAGGAAGCGTGCGATACTTTCATACTGTGAAGTCTCTTTCGCTCGGATAGCTAAAGTCGCCCCCAAGGGGTTTTCATTAAGCTCGGCAAGAGCCTGAATGGCCACTTCATTATCTTTATTGTCTTCACGATACTTAGCTAAAGCATCTTCTCGAGAAGTATAGATAACACTAGAAACATCAGGTAGGGCGGAAAGTGCGGTCTTAATCTCGTTAATATCTTCTTCGTTAGCCGTTGGTACAAAATAGACATTTATATCAACTTTACTTTGCAAAGTTGATAGCGAGGTACCAAGAAGCTGATCAAGAAACATAGTCGCCCCAATCACAAACAAAGCAACGGTAATCACAAAAATAGCTGTGAGCGATACGTAGGCGTTTCGCCAGAAACCAACAAACCCTGCTTTAAAAATTCTTTTAATTGCTGTTACCATAACTACAAAACATATTTACCACTAGAGTCATCTCGCACAATTCGACCACCATCCATCGTAATAACTCTTCGCCCCAACTCATCAATCACTCCCTTATTATGAGTAGTCATAATCACCGTAGTACCAAGATCATTAATCTTTCGAAGAATTTGAACTACTTCATAAGTCGCGATCGGATCGAGATTCCCCGTTGGTTCATCAGCCACAATAATATCTGGCTGATTCACGATAGCTCGAGCGATCGCTACTCGCTGCTTTTCTCCCCCCGAAAGTTCGTTCGGAAAATTCCAAGCCTTATCATCGAGATCAACGAGAGCAAGAGCCTGGGGTACATTCTCACGGATCTCTTCATCTGTTCGACCGTTAGCTTCCATTGCAAAAGCGATGTTTTCGTAAGCGGTTTTATTAGGGAGTAGTTTAAAGTCCTGGAATACCGTACCAATTTTTCGACGATAGTGCGGCAGTTTAGTCTTCGGAATGCGATGAACATCAATTGATTCAAAAAAGACTTGCCCACCAGTTGGTTTATCCTCAGCAATAATCATTTTAAGTAGCGTGGTCTTACCCGCTCCAGAGTGACCAACAATCGACACAAATTCTTTCGGTGCAACTTGAAAAGTGACTTCTTGCAGTGCGGCGGAACGTCCATCGTTGTACACTCGCGACACATTATCAAAATAAATCATGTCTACTATTATAGCATGTTAGCTACCGGCTTTTGAAGTCTCCAAAAATGGGGAAATATCACCATTTAGAACTTTTTCCACATCACGCACTTCAATCCCACTACGATGATCTTTCACTAACTGATAGGGATGGAGAACGTAAGAACGGATCTGACTTCCCCATTCAATCTTAACGGTTTTTTCAATAGACAAACCGCGTAATTCCCGCTCGCGATTTATCTCATTGAAGGCATAGATTTTTCCAGCCAAGAGCGCCAGGGCTCGCTCGCGATTTTGCTGCTGTGAGCGCTCGGAGGAAACATGTACACTAATGTTGGTAGGCTTATGGACCACCCGGACCGCCGTCTCACGTTTATTTACATTTTGCCCTCCCGCTCCCCCTGAACGTGCAAAGGAAACTTCCAGGTCCTCCTCCCTGATTTCCACTTTAGATAAATCGTCTAAACGTGGTGAGACCTCAACCAACACAAAGGAAGTCTGTCGCTTACTATTCGCATTAAAAGGAGAGATACGCACCAGACGATGGACCCCTGATTCACCCCGCAAACGGCCATAGGCATTTTTGCCAGTGATTTCAAAAGTCAGGTTACGAAAACCACCGTGGTCGTTTTCGTTACTATCAATTACTAAAAAACTTAATCCTTCGTTGTTGGCAAAGCGTTGATACATAAGAGTGAGCATAGCCGCAAAATCCTCCGCGTCATCACCTCCCGCGCCCGCCACAATAGTGAAGATAGCTGGGGCACGGTCATAAGCTCCCGCGCCCGCCAACTCATCTTTGAGAGTTTGTAGTTCCTTAATCATCGCTTGTGCCGCCTTACTGTCATTCCAAAAAGTCGGAAGATTCATGGCTTCTTCGATCGCTTTTATCCGTTCTGCTTTTGGAGACATAGGTAGAGTATAGCAAAGATTACACATCCCGCAGAGTAGATCCGCTGACTTTTTCGACAGCTGTCAATTTGACCATTATCTTATTCAGAGTTAAATTGGAAGATGGGTTTGTAACAACGAGGTGGAGGTTCTGATTTATGAAATGTGAATTCGACAGAAGAGGTACTGATGGTATCGTATACTGTCCTCAAACAGACCAGGAGTTGCCCGAAAAATGGGCAACTAAGTATGCTAAGGCGTACTTACGGGGAGGAATTGAAAACGCGAAACGATTCCTGACTAACCAGACGAAGCGTACATCACATCATGCGTCGTAGTCGCCGTAGGCGCTCTTTTCGCAGAAAAGTTCCTGCCTATTGTCATCGCGGTCGTCTACCAAACCAAACCGAGATGATGAATTGGGCATGTCGCTGTATCACATAGCACTCAATGTGGACGGGCGCTCCGCGCCCGTCCACAACCACTGGCTACCGGCCAGTGGTTTTCGTTTATGAGCCAATGTCCGGGATATTCAATCCCAGACGAAAGCGCACAATTCGCTTTCTACACTGGCTCAAAAAAATCACCTTGGGGTGATTTTATCTGAGCCAATGTCCGGGATTGAACCGGAGACCTACGCCTTACCATGGCGTTGCTCTACCAGCTGAGCTACATTGGCAAATTTTTTATTCGATCTGCGTGCCGACAATTAGAGATTTCTCTTTCACTGTCTTATTATCGACTTAATCAAAGTACAAATGACTTTGACGGACTGATAATAGCACGAAGTCTTATTTTCGAAAACTCTCCAGGCTTCAGTTGTTTTGGTATAATTTTCCACGAAGCCACCTTAGCTCAGTTGGCAGAGCAACACACTCGTAACGTGTAGGTCCGCAGTTCGATTCTGCGAGGTGGCTCACTTGAGTCCGTAACGTTCTATCGCTTCTTCCCTTCCTTGTTTGTGTTCCACGAGGGGCAAAAAATTATAGTCTTCCCTAAGCCAACGTTTTTGATACAAGGAATCACTATCATATTTTTTAGCTTGTAGTTCAGCATTAAAAATTCTAATTGGCTTAGGGTCAGTTCCCACTGAAGCACTCCATTGCCAACCACCATTGTTAGAAGCTTCATCGAGATCAATGAGAGCTGCCCGGAAATACTCCTGACCCCAACGCCAATTGACTCCTAGGTTTTTGGTTAGAATGCTGGCGGTCACCATCCTGGCTCGATTATGCATATATCCTTCGCTCGCAATTTGCCTTTGCGCCGCATCGACAAGCGAATAGCCGGTCTCCCCTTTAAGCCAAGACAAGAAACGCTTCTTAGCTTCCCGGTTATTAACCCAAGTTAAATTCCGAAATCGTTCCTGAAACTCCAATTGCATTAGTTCGGGATGATGGAATAACTGATAACGATAAAATTCTCGCCAAATTAATTCACTTATAAAAGTGAGAGTTGCCTTCATTTCCAACCTTCCACTACTAGGATTAATCTGACCAAAAGTTTTTTCTAAAAAAGCCACCACCTGTCTGCTACTAATCAAACCCCAAGCCAAAGCTAAACTCAGTCTAGATGTGGAACGCTTATAAGAACTACCATCAGACCCTAGGTCGTTTCGTCCTTCTTCATACCGATTAAAATTTCCTTTATTAACAAACGCACGAAAGTTGAGCCAGGCCTCCTTCTCACTAAAATACCAACGACTTAGATCTGGAAGTGGTAGATACTCATTCAGATCAACCACCTCTTTAGCAATTAGAATTTCTCGGGACTTAGAGAACCGGGAAAATAAATGATCAAAGCTAATCTCCTTCAAACCGGACAACTTTTGAATATCGTTTTCTGGTAGGTACTGAAGATTTTCGAGATTTGGTTTCCCTTGTGGTTTCTTGCGCAAGTATTCAGGAAAGACACGGTTTTTGAAAGGGGTAAATACGGAATACAAATTACCAGTTCCGGTCCTAGTCTCAGGATCAATAATAAAAGCATCGGGACAAACCACAACCTCAACATTATTAGCTTTCAGCTTATCAACTTGCTTGGAAAAATCTTGATAAACATCATCATTTACAAAAACTTTTAAATCGAAAGACTTTTTAAGTTTGATAAAATATTCGGCCGCCCTACCTTCTGCTACCAAAAACTTTTTAAATTGTTCAGCAAAGAGCGGTAAGGCTTTAGCAAGAAAATACCGAGAAGGATAACCAAATTGTACTTCCGGCTCGGCTTTGGTCATGTATTCTTCAAGAATAAAGACTGGAAGAAAATAAACTTCTGTAGCGGTAGCTTCTTTTACAGACATTAAAAGAGCCGGGTTATCAAAAAGTCTAAAGTCACGTCGCGACCAGTATACAATTAGTTTTTTATTCACTTATTTATGATAGCAGTCGGAAAGGAAAAACAAAAACAACTGAGCTGTCTCAGTTGTTTTTGGACTGCGCGGTAGACGGGACTTGAACCCGCAACCTCCCGCGTGACAGGCGGGTGCTCTAACCAGTTGAGCTACCACCGCAGTATAAATTCTTTAAATCTTTGCTTTTTCCTACCCAGAAAAAGTAAAGTATCGCTATTATACATGATTTTTTATATTTTCAAAGCGTCACGAACCGAAAATGTTAACCGGTAACAATTGGAATCTTTCAGCGCAAAAAGACTACCTCCCTTGACTCCTTTTAGACTAAGTGAGTTACGTAACCCCTTTAAAAACCCCTCACTAACACTAGTAAAAGACATAAGAAAAGTCTCCTACGGATCAAGCCACTTACTCACTTTGTTCGTTGTGTCGGCGGGAGGGAACGATCCTCCGACCTTAGCTTTATGAGTGCTACGCTCTAACCAACTGAGCTACGCCGACATATGGCCCAGATACTAGTACTGGATTTGGGCACGGTTAGTATAACAGAAAGAAATTTTATTTCTAGCTAACTTTTTCAAGAGAGAGACCACCACGTACCTGAAGAATCTTCTCTGCCTTCTCAATATCTTCTGGGTAAGCAATCGGAATCCAAAGATCTTCCTCCACTACGGCCATTGGGTACTTTTCGGCGTATTCAGCAATAACGTCAGTAAGGAAATACTCTCCATTACGGTCAATTTTGATTTCAAACTCAAAGATATGTGTATCAAGAACCATCACTCCAGTCGAAGCCAAATTGGATGGCGGATGTGTTGGCTTTTCGACGAACTCGGCTAGAGTACCATCTGGATGTCGGACTACGATTCCAAAGCGCTCAGGTGTCTTTGTGGGCATAGTGAGAAGAGCGCGACTATATGAAGTAACTCGGGCGATATCATTCGCACCATGGATATCGTCCGCAAACATAAATAGAAAACGACCTTTCAGTAAATCCTTACAGAGATAAAGTGCTGGGGCGGTACCCTTTTGTTCGATCTGCTCTACATAAGTTACCTTACGACCAAAATATTCAGTACCGCAATGTTGTTTAATTTGCTCACCCAAGTAACCATGAACAATAATCAGCTCATCGACCGCACTCGGTAGAGCCTCTACAATATGGTCAAGTAAAGCTTTACCGGCAACTTTTACTAGTGGCTTCGGAGTATTGTCGGTCAGAGGTCGTAGGCGAGTTCCTTTACCCGCCGCTAAAATTACACATTGCATATGTGGAGTAATATACTACTAAATTTTAAAAAAACAAGTTAAAACCACCGTATCTCCGGTGGTTTTTAAATGAGTAAAATTAGTTCATTATCGGTGTGTTAACGACCGTTTCAATGTGAGATCTGACTTCCTCTTCACCCACATAACAAGTGTCACTATCCTCTATCTGCTTACCATTAAAGGTCATCATGTAGATCACAACGGCACAGCGTACATCAGAGAGGGTGACTGGTATATTGGGGTCCTCAGATTCTGAATGCAATGCTGAAGTGATCACTTGATCACTAACAGAACACACCCCAGAATCTTGAACACCTTCAACCAAAAAATTTCCAACATAGACACTGCATGGGGGAAGAAAACTTTTTGGTAAAGACTGGATACCAACTTCACTAGCTTGAACAGAAAGAGAAAGTAGTATGAAAAATATAGATATTGTCTTCAAGTGACACCTCTGTGGTTTACTCCAGATAAAAAATACCAAATTGGACAACTTTACGCAACAGATACAAAAAGAACCAACTTGGTTGGTTCTTTTTGTATCTGTTGCGGGGCCCGGAATCGAACCGGGGTCTGGAGGTTATGAGCCTCCCGAGGTACCTCTCCTCTACCCCGCTATGTTACTTTATTCTACTTTCTTACAGAGAGTAAGTCTAATTTCAAATTGGACCCCTCTCCTCATCCTTACAGGATCTGTCCACTCATTGGTTCTTTCTTCGCATACTCAGAAAGGACTCAATGAGTCTTGCGAAATGGGTCCCATCCCATTTCTCACCCCGCTATGTTACTTTATTCTACTTTCTTACAGAGAGTAAGTCTAATTTCAAATTGGACCCCTCTCCTCATCCTTACAGGATCTGTCCACTCATTGGTTCTTTCTTCGCATACTCAGAAACAGAGTAATACCAAAGACGTTACCTTATTTCTTAGACAATTGCAAATTTTTCCTAATCTTAATACAGACCTAAATCATTAAAGACTCGTCGATATTGTTTAATTGTGTCTTCTGCTAATTTGCGAGTAAGTACAAAATCCATTCCCCCGTGAGCAATTTCGTTTCGTACTTTGTGTGCCTCCCAAGCATCATTAATACTTGGTAATTGTCTAGGAGTTAATCCACGCAACCTTTCTCCTAGCGAGGCGCCAGCATAACCCAATTCCTTTAACGCTTCATCCAACATGATGTCAGCTTCGATAATTGCCAACTTCCAATCATTTGGATTATCTGAGGTAACATGATCGTTTACATCTTGGAGCCGATCACGTTTTGGTCCATTCTTATACATCTCAGCATATAACCTTTCCTTCTCTAACAATTCCTCTGAAGCTAGCTTATTAAGTTCATGTCGGTGTATCTCGGCATAGACATAGACAAAAAGGAAGAAGATACAAGAGATGAAGGCAAGTACGGAGTAAATCATCCAAAGGCTATCAAAAAAACCAATTACGCCTTCGAGCGAACTAGAAGAAAATACGTTATTTAAATCAGAGATAGAAAAACTATCTTCCACAACTTCCTCTGTACGAGGTGAAGGAATTAATGGTGGTTTCATTATGAAAGACCGAGGATCTTTTTGTCGTAGAGATTTTCAGCCGCTAACAAGAGTTGGTTATCAGATCCATGCGGACCAATATATTGTACTCCAACTGGGAGCTTCTGTCCGTCTCTTTCTACCTGCCCCATGGGGAAGGAAATGGCTGGTACACCAGTCAAATTTACTGGTACTGTGAATACATCCTGTCGATACATCGCAATTGGATCCGACTGCTCGCCAAATTTGAAAGCTGGGGTTGGCGTTGTGGGTGTCAAAATAAAATCAACATTAGCAAAGGCTGACTTGAGTTCTTCGCGCATCATTACGCGAACCTGTTCGGCCCGTTTGTAATAGGCGTCGTAATAACCTGAAGACAAAACGTAGGTACCAAGCAAAATCCGCCTCTTAACCTCCTGACCAAACCCTTGTGCCCGGGTATTTTTATAAACATCTAACAGATTTTCACCAGAAGCAGAAAAACCATAACGAATTCCATCATAACGTGCCAAGTTAGAAGAAACTTCAGCAGGCATCACAATGTAATAAGCTGCCAAACCGGCCTCGAAGAGCGGTAGATCAATCTCGACAATTTCATGACCTTCACTTTTTAGAAGATCGATATGTTCATTAAACCGATCCATCACATCTTGATCAATTCCAGAAGCTAAAAACTTAGGGGGAACTCCGAAAACATACTTTTTCTTTTCCGGATACTGAGGATAAGTATCAGGAGCGATTGTGGTTGCATCATATGTATCAAGTCCAGAGATAAGCTCATGAATAATTTTTGCATCAGCTACCGTATGTGAAAGTGGCCCAGCCTGATCTAGCGAAGAACCCATCGCAATCAATCCATATCGAGAAACAGCCCCGTAGGTAGGTTTATATCCCACTAAACCACAATAGCTAGCTGGTTGTCTAATAGAACCACCCGTATCAGTACCCAAAGCAACCGGAACCGCCCCCATCGCTACTGCACTAGCCGAACCACCAGAGGAACCTCCTGGTACTCTACTTGTATCAAGCGGATTCTTGGTTAATTGAAAAGCGGAGTTTTCGGTTGAACCTCCCATCGCGAACTCATCAAGGTTAGTTGAACCAATAAAAATCGCTCCGGCGTCTTTAAGACGTTTGATAACTGTCGCATCGTAAGTAGCCCGATAGTTTTCTAAAATCTTTGAAGCGGCCGTAGCTTTCTTTCCCTTAATAAGAATATTGTTTTTAATTGCGACGGGAATACCGGTAAGAAGTGGAGACTTCTCTCCTTCTGACTTAATAACCTCATCAGCCTGTTCTGCTTCACTGATCGCTTCTTCATAGACTTCCAAAAAAGCCCCAATGGATTGATCCTGCTTTTTTATCAAAGAGAGTGACTCAGCTACCACAATACTTGGTTTAGTTTCACCACTAAGATACTTTTTGCGTAAACTAAGAATTGTTTCCATACTAATCATGACTAAGAATTTTTTTCACCACCATATGTCGCCCTTTTTTGTTGGGCATTGCCTCCAGCAAGTCAGCCGAATAGTGATCAGGATCATTGGTAACTACATCCGGCCGGAAAACATTAAAACGTGGAGTTAAAGTGGGTTCCATCTGACCCTTAACTGTCAAATCCTTGATCACTCCAACGTACTCTAAAATAGCCGCGATTTCCTTACTAAAACCCTGGATTTCCTTTTCGTCGAGCTTAATCCTTGATAGTTCCGCTAAATGTTCGATTTCTTCTCTTTTCATAAGTGCTTCGCATCATAACATGACAAATAAACTCACGCTACGAGGTGTAAAAACTCTTCCTCGTTTAGAATCGGGACACCAATTTTTTGGGCTTCCGCGTATTTACTTCCTGGATCACTACCAACCACCACAAAACTGGTCTTACGACTCACACTATTGGAGACTAGACCCCCCGCTCGCTCAACCAAATCTTTACCCGCTTGCCTTGATGTATTTAAAAGAGTGCCAGTGAAGACAAAAGTTTTGCCAGTTAATTTTCCCGAAACATTAACTGTTTCATTGGTTATAACCAATGATTTAAGCAAACGATCTAATTGCGTTTGTGCCTCGACATTCTTCTGCCAATCAATAATAGTTTGAGCTGTCACCTCACCAATACCTTCGATAGCAACTAGTTCTTCTAATTTGGCTTTACGAACACCTTGGATAGTAGAAAAATTTCGAGCCAAAAGCTTAGCGGTCTCTTCCCCGACCTGCTCAATGGAGAGTCCAACCAAAAGACGTGCCAACGGAACTGTTCGCGCATTAGCAATGGCCTGTATAGCATTATCGGCCGACTTGTCTTTAAAGCCAGGAAGCAAAAGAAAATCTTCTCGACCAAGTCCAAACAAATCAGAGACATCCCTTATTAGCTCACTATCAAGTAAGGCGTCAATTATCTTCGGACCGATTCCATCAAAATTGAGAGCTGTCTTACCCACAAAATAATACATGGCTTGTCGTCTAATAAAATCCGACTCGAGTGAAACACACCGATAAGCAGCCGTACCGGCAATTCGCATTATCTCACCCTTACCGCCACAAAGATCTACCCGTTTAGGGAATATGTATGGTTGGCTTTTTGGGGGTCTAAGTGGTAGCAATACCGACACCACTTCTGGGATAACATCTCCCGCTTTACGAAGAACAATCGTATCGCCAACTCGCACGTCTAGACGTTTAATCTGATCCTCATTATGGAGAGTAGCGCGCGCCACGGTTGACCCGTCTATTAAAACTGGCCTTAGGTGAGCAACTGGAGTCACGACGCCTGTGCGTCCAACTTGTAACTCAATCGCTTCTACTAATGTTGTGGTTTCCACTGCTGGAAATTTGTAGGCAATACCAAAGCGTGGTGACTTAGCGGTATATCCAGCCAACCGTTGTGTCGCTACGGCGTTTACTTTAACTACCACCCCATCGACACCATAAGGAAGAGTTTCAGACTTCTTTTGCCATTTTTGGTAGAATTTTTCAACCTCCCGAAGTGAGTCACAGAGCTCTGGGTAGGGATTAGTGGGTAAACCCAACTCCTTTAACAAAGCTAATTCATCCCACTGCGAAACTGTTTCAGCGTAATCACTTTTTTGAGGCAAGAACTTATCGATATCATAAACAAAAAGTGATAAGTTGCGCCGCCTAGCGACTTCAGGATCTAACTGTCTTAAGGTACCAGCCGCGGCGTTTCGAGGATTAGCAAATTCTTCTTCTCCAGCCTCTTTCTGACTAAGATTGAGTTTTTGAAAATCCTTTTGACTCAACCAGACCTCACCAACACAAATCAGATCAACTTCATCTGGTAAAACTTTCGGTAACGATTTGATCGTGACCGCGGTATGAGTCACGTCTTCCCCAACCTCACCATTACCGCGAGTACTAGCCCGAAACAATTTTCCTAAACGATACTCAATAACGAGTTTTAGACCATCAATCTTGTGCTCTGCTACATACCCTCCCTCCAGTACCACCTTCTCTCCCAAACCTAGAAAGCGTTTTAGCTTTTTTTCCCAAGCTTCTAGTTCTTCAAAATTAAAAACATTATCGAAAGACCATTGTCTGACCTCATGTTTAACTTTACTAAAAGCCAAACTCGGATCATAACCCACAGCTTGTGACACCTTACTCACTTGCCCAGTTAAGGCTAGTTCTAGGTTATTCAATTCCTGCACTAAAGAATCGTAAGCCTGATCAGAAATCTCTGGACTATCTTTGGCATGATACCGTTCCTGATGGTAACGGACCAGTTTTTTTAGTTGCTTGAGTCGCTTTTCTTGTGGATGGTCTTTTTTCATCCCTACAATTCTAGCAAGACTTCACGCTGAATGGTACCTGAGTTACTTATTTCACCACAACCCCG
>JACCDR010040720.1_pt1 | contig 16061 bp, 15 predicted proteins | sample 7446431 | NCBI WGS metagenome assembly JACCDR01 (sample SAMN15323443, study PRJNA562643) | freshwater metagenome | isolation source: river surface water | place: USA:Blue River Watershed | collected 2017-08-17 | reverse complement strand
GTCATCGCTGTCAAAGGCGTTGAGCGTCTGGGCGCTGCCATTGGCACACCCAGCCATATCGATGTCACGACAAGCGGAAAGCGCAAACGGCGCGGTCTGCTAGTTTGGCCTGTCGGATCGTCATTTTGCAAGTCAGAGCTTTACGGCTGCCTGCGCAAAGACAAACCGACCGATGAACAATTGAAGGATGGTGAAAATCATCCTCCTGGCTTTTGTCACTTTCCAAAATATGGAGAGGAATACTTCAAGCAGTTAACCGCCGAACGATTGGTGACCGTAAAAGACAAACGCGGCTTCCCTCATCGTGAATGGCGCAAACTGCGGGAACGCAACGAAGCCTTGGATTGCCGGATCTATGCCCGCGCGGCAGCGTCTGCGCTTGGCATCGACCGCTTCGGTGACAGCACCTGGGAAAAATTAGAACGCGCTTTGGGACGAAAAATCCAGGCGCAAACGGAAACACAGGAAACTCAAAAGCCAACGCAGGCAGCGCCCACGGCGCGGCGCGTTATCAGGAGCGATTATCTATGACCTATACGACCGCGCAACGCGACGCCTTGAAACAGGCGATTGTGAGCGGTGTTCTGCGCCTGTCCTATGACGGGAAGAACGTCGAATACCGTTCGATGGCCGAATTGAAAGCGGCCTTAAACGAAGTCGAAACCGTCCTGGCGCGCGATAGCGGCCAGCCGCAAACCCGTCAAATTAAAATTTACGCCGACAAGGATCTCTAAGTGAAATTGCTTTCTCGCATCAGCGCGGCGATGAAATTCGCCGCGACCGGACGGCTGTCCGCATCTGCCTTTGAAGGCGCAATGCAAAACCGCCGTCTGATCGCCTGGAAGGCCACGCAGGAAAATATCAATACGCTGCTGGCATCGGGCGGTGAACTCTTGCGCGCCCGCGCGCGACAGATTGTTCGGTCAAATCCGTATGCTGCCAACGCGGCAGATAGTTTTGTCGCTAATGCCGTAGGTGCAGGCATTGTGCCGTCGAGCCTGATCACCGACACAGCGTTGAAAGATGAATTGCAACGGGTATGGCTGGCCTGGACGGATGAAGCCGATGCTGATGACCTGACTGATTTCTATGGCATGCAGGCTTTGGCCGCACGGGCCATGTTCGAAGCAGGTGAATGTTTTATGCGCTTCCGTCCCCGCCGTCCGGAAGATGATTTGACTGTACCGCTTCAGCTTCAATTGCTAGAAGCCGAGCATCTGCCGTTCGATAAAAACGAAATGAGTGGCAATGGAAACCAAATTCGCTGCGGCATCGAGTTTGATAAGATCGGGCGTCGCGTTGCTTATCACTTTTACCGTAAACATCCAGGCGACACGACCGATCAAAGCGGTAAAGGCGAAATCGTTCGGGTTCCGGCAAGCGAGATTCTTCATCTTTACCGCCCACAGCGCCCTGGCCAGATCCGTGGCGTGCCGTGGATTTCTCCTGCGCTCGTCAAACTTTATCTGCTCGATCAATACGATGATGCAGAGCTGGATCGGAAAAAAGTTGCGGCCTTGTTCGCGGGCTTCATCACCAAGAATGCGCCGGAAGACAATTTGCTGGGCGAAGGCGCGCCGGATGCCACAGGCAGCGCCATCGCGGGTCTTTCCCCAGGCACGATGCAAGTGCTGCTTCCTGGCGAGGATGTGAAGTTTTCCTCCCCCGCCGACGTGGGCGGTTCGTATGAAATGTTCCAGTACCGCACTCTGCTGGCCATCGCGGCAGCGTTGGGCGTGCCGTACACGAATGTTACGGGTGATTTGAAGGCTGCCAACTATTCCAGCATCCGCGCGGGAACGGTCGAATTTCGCCGCCGCCTGGATCAATTCCAGCATGCGACGCTGATCTATCAACTTTGTCGTCCGGTATGGAAGCGCTGGCTAGAAACGGCGGTGCTATCAGGTGCGCTGTCGATGCCAGGGTTTGCAAACGATCCGTCGAAATACGCGGCGGTCAAATGGATTACGCCGAAATGGGAATGGGTCGATCCGCTCAAAGACCGCCAAGCCGAGAAAATCGCGCAGGAGTGCGGTTGGAAAGCGCCGTCCGACATTATCGAAGCCGAAGGCTACGATGTCGACGAAACCTATCGCCGCATCGCTGCCGATCAGCAGCGCGCGGACACTCTTGGCATTCGCCTTGGCAAACCAGAACAGGCACCGCCTTCGCCAGAACAACCGAGCCAGAACGACGAAGGCAAAGAGCAAACACCTGAAAAGAACGAAGAAGGAAATCAATGACCATCCTGCCACATATTGCGGGGCGCGTTTTCGACGCGCCCCTTTTGATTGCGTGCGCCAAATTGGACACTATCCTTGGCGTTCTCACGCCATGCCTGCGCGGTGAAAGTCTGTCGTTCGGTGCAAAGCCCGTTGCACGGGATTACGAAATCAGCAACGGCGTCGCCATCATTCCGGTTGTCGGCACGCTTGTGCGCCGGACGGTCGGCCTCGAAGCGCAAAGCGGGTTGACGAGCTACAGCCTGATTGGCGAACGGCTGGACGCCGCACTGCAGGACAGCGCCGTCAAAGGCATTCTGCTTGATATCGATAGCCCTGGCGGTGAAGCTGGCGGCGTTTTCGATTTGGCCGACAAGATTTTCGCCGCGCGCAAAGTCAAACCGATTTGGGCCGTTGCCAACGACGAGGCATTTTCCGCTGCCTATGCTATCGCGGCGGCTGCCGACCGTATCTATCTCTCGCGCACAGGCGGCGTCGGTTCCATTGGCGTTATCGCCGTACATCTCGACCAGAGCGTGGCCGAAGCCGATGCGGGTTTGAAATACACCGCGATCTATGCAGGCGAACACAAGAACGATCTTTCCCCACACGAACCCTTAAGCGATCCCGCCCGCGCGCAGCTGCAGACGGAGGTAGATCGCGTTTACGAACTTTTCGCAACAAGCGTCGCGCGCATGCGCGGCATTGAACTCACCGCCGTCAAGGCGACGGAGGCGGCTCTTTATTTCGGCGATCAGTCGATTGCCGTGGGGCTTGCAGACCGGATCGGGACGATGGGCGACGCCTTGTCTGATCTCACGAAAAAAGTCGCCCGTCCTTCGTTATCACTCACTCGAAACCGGAAAAGAAAGGAAATCCCAATGACGGAAAAAAACCAACCTGTCGAGGACATGGATCCCGAAATGGAATCCATTCCTGACCTAGCGGCCCTTAAAGCCGATCTGAAGGAAGAAGCGAAAACGGAAGCAATGGCTTACGTCGCGGAAGTCACCGAGCTGTGCCAGCTCGCGGGCGCACCGGACAAAGCTGCAGCTTTCATTGCCAAGGCCATTCCTGCTGCCGACGTGCGCAAGGCGCTGATTGAAGCCCGTGCCACCCAGGCGGACGCGACGGCCATTGCTGGTCAAATCCCCGCCAACACTAATCCCACCAACAACGCGGAACCGAAGATCGACACCGCGGCGATCTATGCGTCCCGCAACAAGAAAGGAAACTAACCATGCCTGAACTGACCGAAGGCCAACACAAGGCCGAATTCATCGTGACGGAAGCCAATGGCAGCCTGTCGCGTGAAGCCGTGACCGTCCTGTCCGGCCAAAACCTCAAACCTGGCCATGTCCTGGGCAAAGTGGCCGTCGGCACCGCAACGGGTGCTGCTGTCTCCGGCAATACCGGAAACGGCGCGATCAGCGCGGTCTCTGCGGGCAGCACCGCCAAATCCGGCGTCTACTCCGCGATCTGTATCGAGCCTGCCTCCAACGGCGGCACGTTTGAGGTCGAGGATCCGGACGGCTTGATTGTCGGTACGGCTGTCGTCGGCACGCCCTTCGCTGGGCCTGTCAATTTCAGCATCGCAGACGGCGCAACCGACTTCGTGGCGGGCGACCGTTTCACGATCACGGTCGCGGCTGGCTCCGGCAAATACAAGGAATACAACCCTACCAACACGGATGGTTCGCAAACCGCCGTGGCGATCCTGCTCGATGCCGTGAATGCCACGGGCGGCGATCAGGACGGTGTTGTCATCGCCCGCCATGCCGAAGTCAACGCCGCAGAGCTGATCTGGTTCTCCGGCGCGGACGCAAACCAAAAAGCTGCTGGTCTCACGCAGCTTAAAACCCACGACATCGTCGCACGATAAGGAGAAAACAAATGCCTACACTCGATATTTTCGGTAACTCGGCCTTTTCGCTAACGTCTCTGACGGACGCGATCAACAAGGTGCCGTTCATTCCTGGACGGCTCGGCCAACTTGGCATCTTCGATGAAAGCGGTGTGTCCACCACGTCCGTGATGATCGAAGAGCGCGAAGGTTCCTTGACCCTGATCGAAACCAGCCAGCGCGGCGCGCCCGCGCAGCAGAACCAGCATAACAAGCGTAAAGCGCGTTCGCTGGTAGTGCCGCACATCGCTCTTGAAGACACCATTCTGGCCGATGAAGTCCAGAACGTGCGTGCCTTTGGCAGCGAAAGCCAGCTCGACGGCGTGCAGAACGTGGTCAATTTCCGCTTGGCGGAAATGGCCCGCAAGCACGATGCCACGCTGGAGCATCTGCGGATCGGTGCCATCAAAGGCCAGATCCTGGATGCGGACGGCACGACGGTGCTTTACGACCTGTTCAGCGAATTCGGCGTATCCGCATACAGCGAGATCGACTTCGATCTCGACAATGCGTCGCCTGCCGCTGGTGCCGTTCGTAAAAAATGCCATGACGTGAAGCGCAAAGTTGAAGATGAACTTGGCGCTACTCCTTATGAGCATATCCATGCGTTCTGCTCGGCCACGTTCTTTGACGATCTGGTGTCGCATCCGGAAGTCACCGAAGCCTATCGCCGCTACCAGGAAAGCTCTTTCCTGCGCGCGGGTTTGGCACGCGGTGCTTTCGAATACGGCGGAATCGTGTTCGAAGAGTATCGCGGCAAAGTTGGCAGCGTGGATTTCATTCCCGATGGCAAAGCGCACTTCTTCCCCGTCGGCGTGCCTGGACTGTTCCGCCAGTACAATGCGCCAGCCGATTTCGTGGAAACCGCGAATACCATCGGCCTGCCGCGCTACGCCAAGCAAGCCGTGGATCTGGAGTTCGGTCGCTGGGTCAAACTGCACACGCAGTCGAACCCGCTGCCGATCTGCACCCGCCCGAAAGTGCTGATCAAAGGCAAACGGACGTAAGCCCGTGACCTTTTCCGGCATGATCGACCAGCTCTTTACGGATCCCGTATTGAGCAAGCCCGCCACCTATCTGGCATTTGGGACATCCACACTGTATCCGGTGCGGGTGATTTCAAAACAGCCGGATACGGTGGTGGGATTCGGCGAAGGGCAATTGCACGTTTCAACAGTTTTGTTCGACGTGCGCAGCCTGGAAATTCCCGAACCCGCCAAAGGCGATCAAATCGTCTTAGACGGCATCACCTATGTCGTGCAATCCGAACCTAAATCTGACCGTGAGCGCCTTGTCTGGACGCTCGATGTGAGGCCCGCATGAGGTTGCAAGCCGCCATTCAAGGCAATTTGAAAGCCATGATGGCAGCCGAAGTCAAAGCCGCTGAAAAAGCTATCAGCGGCGGCGTGCGCCAAGCCACGGACGGTTTAAAGAACGAATTGCGCAGCCAGGTGACGGGCGCTGGGCTTGGAAAACGTCTTGCCAAAAGCTGGCGCGGCGATCTCTACCCCAAGGGCGGCATGAGCATCAACGCCGCCGGATTTATTTATACGAAAGCGCCGGAAATTATCGGCGCTTTTGCATACGGGGTAACGATCCGCAGCAAGAGCGGACGATTTTTGGCAATCCCCACGCAGTACGTCACACGGCGTGAAAATAAAAAACTCTTGCCCGCCGATTTTGCGGAAGCAGGAATTCCCCTTCGCTACGTTCCGCCGAAAGGTGCGCGACGTGTCGGATTGCTGGTCGTCGACGATTTCCGCATCACCAGCAAAGGCAAAGCGCGTGTCGCCAGCGACCGAGCGAAAAAGACCGGACGCGGTTTAACAACCGTTGTCATGTTCATCCTTGTTCCGCAGGCCACCTTAAAGAAACGCTTCGACATCGACAGCGTTGCACAGAAATGGATCGACCGTCTGCCGAAACTTGTTGTCAGCAGCTGGCCGGATGAAAAGGAAAAGTCATGACCGAAAGAGAAGCCATCCTGCAGGCGTTGTTCGCGCTCCTGCAAACGATCAGCGATGCCAAGGTGCTACGCAATGAAGCCCTGCCGGAAAAGATACCGGACGGCGGTTTGATTATATTCCGTGACGGCGACCCAGGTGAGCCTGAAACATTGCTCTCGCCCGTTTCTTATTACTGGCAGCACCGTGCGCTTGTCGAAGCAGTTGTGCAAAAAGGTGATCAAGCCGCACGCGATCTCGCGCTCGACGGATTGTTCCGTAAAATTTCTATCGCCATTGTGGGCGACCGAACGCTTGGCGGACTTTGCGACCGCATCACGCCGCAAGCACCAGATACCAACGTGCTGGCTGTCGAAGGATCGCCGCAAATCAAAGGCGCGATCATACCCATTGAGCTTATCTACGTCACCGCCGATCCACTCGGCTAAATTTCAACTTAACCAAAGGAGGAAAACATGGCTCGTGCATACGGTGCCAATGCCCAGCTATTGGGCAAATTCGAAACCGTTTACGGCACTCTGCCTTCCGGAAACTACATCAAATTCCCGTTCGTATCGTCGGAACTCGGCTCCGAACAGGGTTTGATCGCGTCCGATCTGCTGGGCCAAGGCCGTGACCCGTCCCAGCCCATCCGCGATGTCATCCGCGTGGAAGGCAACGTGGTCGTCCCGGTCGATTTGCGCAACTTCGGCCATTGGCTGAAAGCGCTTCTCGGCGCACCGACGACCACGGGTACAGGGCCTTACACCCATACCTTTGCCTCCGGCGCAGCCAGCTTGCCCAGCATTGCTCTGGAAGTCGGTATGCCGGAAATTCCGATCTTCTTCACGGAAGCTGGCGTGCGTGTGAATTCTGCGCAGTTGAACTTTGCTCGTTCGGGTGCGGCTAACGCCACGCTGAACTGCATCGCGCAAGGGGAAACCGACAATACGACCACGGGGGGCGGCACGCCCACCGTTGCCACGTTGACGCGCTTTAACCAGTTCCAGGGTTCGATCAAAAAGGACGGCGTGCAGCTCGGAAACGTCACGGGTGCGCAGCTGACTTACAGCAACAACCTGGAGCGGATCGAAACCATCCGTTCGGACGGCAAGATCGACGGCGCGGATCCGACCATTGCCGCGCTCACCGGAAATATAGAGGTGCGCTTTGCCGATACCGCTCTGATCGACGCAGCGACCGACAATACGCCGCTGGAATTGGCTTTCGCTTATACCATCGATGCCGATAAATCTCTGACCTTCACGGCGCATGAGGTTTATTTGCCGAAACCGAAGCTGGCGATCAGCGGCCCAGGCGGTGTGCAAGCGACCTTTGATTGGCAGGCGGCGAAGGCGACAAGCCCTGCGCGCATGCTGACTGTTGTCCTCAAAAACGATGTAGCGAGTTACGCATGATTACCCTGAACCTGAAACGTGAACCTTACTGGCTGGATCTTCTTCAAGGCGTGCGCGTGCATGTCCGTCCGGCTTCGACCGCTCTTGTCATGGCCGCACGCGTGGCGGCATTGAAAGAAAACGGCGACGATCCTGCCGCGCGCGGCACCATCCTGATCAAACGGCTGGCTCAGCTTGCCGTATTGGAATGGGACGGTGTCGGCGGCGATGACTTTGAGCCTCTTCCCGTCACGCCGGAAGGCATCTTTGCCCTCATGGATCTTTGGCCGATTGCCGAAGCCTTCGAACGTCTTTATCTCGGCCCCGCCTTACTGCTGGAACAGGAAAAAAACGCCTAACGGCTCGTTGCCGCTGGCACTTTGGCGGCGGGCCGGATTACTGCGCTTCTTGCCAGGACGCGGATTTGCCTTGCGCACGCGGCGAAGCGAATGCGGAAGGCGAACTCTGCCCGTATCGGCAGCATGAACCGCAAAGCATGGAGGCGTGGCAAGCCTGGGATCTGGCCCTGCGTTGCGGCGGGCAATTGCGCCTGAGCCAAATGGTCGCCATCGGCATGGATTTTTCGGCGGCGCTGCAAGTTGCGGCATCGCTCGGCCATGACGCGAACGCCACGGCGGAATTCCTCCCCGCCGTGGAAACCGGGATGGTCGAAGCGATGAATAGGAAAATTGTGACTGCCCTGAAGAATCATTGAAAACGTTGTTTTACTTCAAATACCCTCTGTGCATGATTTTCTTTTTCTTCATCACTCACGTTTGTAAGAACAAACAGCTTGTTATAAAGATCGACAATCTCTGTCTCAGATAGACAATCAGTTTGTGAATCGCTGCAGATTTGTTCGACGACTGAAGAAACATGGCAGCATTGGACAACAAAAACATTTCTACTTCTGATCGAGATATCCTTCAGTTCGCATTCGTCTGAAAAAACGATAATAGACCAGACGGGAATGATTTTCCCGATGTGGGGCATGAGATGTCTGATATGGGAAGCATTTTGTAGTATCGGATTATAGAATCTTTCCTTATGAACATCCCCATATCGACCTTTTGGAAGGGTTTGTGTCCAATTTTGATGATCTTCGCTCCCAAAGATCCATCCACTGTAGTTTTTGCTTTCAAAAACAAACAACCCTTTTCGGTGAATTAGAAGAAGATCGATCTCTGTCATTCCTCCAGTTGTTTTGGGTAAGTAAATATTGGAAAGAATTTTTCCTCCACCTTCGTTCTCAAAATATGAAAGCTGTTTATAAATCCGATTCTCACCCGCTGCACCTTTATCAAAAGACGACGAAAAAGAAAATATAAAGCGAACGATAATAAGAATGACTAATAAAAATAGAACTTCCATTTTTGTTCTGAAACTCTCAACCACTTGTACACGAATAAAATTACTGTAAATCCTCTGTACAGAAAAATAAAGGTGAATATAAACCGTGAGCGAACGTAACCTTGCCATCCGCCTATCCGTCACCGATGGCGGCAAGGTCAAGGCTGAACTGCGCGAAGTCGGCGAAACAGGTGAAAAATCGCTCAAGAAAATCGAACTGGCGGGCCAGCCAGCCTCGAAGTCGTTGCTGGCACTCAATGCCGCTGCCAATGACGTCAAAGGCTCTGTTGTCGGCCTGACGGGTCGAATGGGGCCACTGGGATCAGCGCTGAGTGCCATCGGCCCTGTGGGTCTTGCGGTTGGTGCGGCGCTGGCCATCGTTACGCTGGGTCTGAAAGCTGCCTTTGAAAACGCCGCCGAGGCTGAGCAATCCTTCAACCGCCTGCAGGCCGTTCTGCGCGCCACTGGCAACACAACGGGACTGTCCGGCAAGCAGATCGCGGCCTTTGCCGACCAGATTGAATCCTCCACCCTGGCCACCGCCGAACAGGTGCAGGATGCGGCGGGCGTAATGGCGACATTCCGCTCCGTCACGGGTGAAACCTTCACTCGCGCGATGACGCTGGCGCAAGATATGTCCGCCGTGTTCGGCACCGATCTTAAAGGCAGCGTTATCCAGCTTGGCAAGGCTCTGGAAAATCCCGCCGAGGGTTTGACGGCGTTGCGCCGGATCGGGATCCTGTTTACCGACAGCCAGAAGGATTTGATCCAATCTCTGGTCGATACGGGCAAACAGGCCGAAGCCCAAAAGGTGATCCTGGATGCCTTGGAATCCAAGGTGGGCGGCGCTGGCGCGGGCGAAGCCACAGGTTTGACGGGTGCCACTAACCGCCTGTCCGATGCCTGGGGTAATTTACTGGAAGATATCGGCCAGACAAGTGTTGTGGCCGGAGCTGCACAGGGGTCATTAAACGGCCTATCCTTTGTTGTTGAAGGCCTGCGCAATTTAATGAAGGATGATCCCATCGGCAAGCAGCTGGTGGATGCTCGTCTCGATCTGACGGATCAAGAAGAGCGATTAAAGCAACTGCAAAATTATAAGCCCATCCTGCCGTTCACGGATATGAGTCCGCTCGTTGAACGTCAGGAAGGCCGTGTTGCTAAATTGCGCGAGGAAGTAAACAGCCTTCTGGCGCAGGCACGTCAGGAAGCGCAGGCCTATGAAGCCGAACAGAAAAAATTGCAGGCCGTCCAAGAACAAGCCGCGCGCGACCGCCGCGCTGATCTCTTAGGCGAACAGCGCAAAAAACTGGATGAAGCCGTCGATAAATTGGCGACCGAACCCGCCGAACGCATCGCCAAGGTCAACAAGGAGCTGGAAACCACGCGAGCTAGGCTTGAAGCCCTGCGCGAAAAAGACGGTAGCAACTCTGGATCAGTCGATGCTGCTATCAAACAAGCCGAAGAGATTTCGCGTCGCCAGATCGACGCGATTGAAAAACCCGCGCGCGATGCCGCCACCCGTGTCATGGAAAGCAACCGCAAGGTCGTCGATGATTTACAGCGCCAAATGCTGGGACTTGCCGACAAGCGCCAAGCCTTCATCGATCAGGCGATGGGTCGCCTCTCGAAAGAGGCTGGCGCGGCAGAACGCGAACAAACGCGCAAACTTGCGGCGCAGCTTTTTGATAGTCAGGCTTATTCCGAAGCGCAAAAGGTCGTCGATGATCTGAGCCGCCAACTGGAGCGTCTGACTGATAAGCGCGTTGGCTTTATTCAGGACGCGGTTGGCCGCTTGTCGGATAACGCAACGTCGGCACAGCGCGCCGAAGTCGAAAAGCTTGCTGCTGCTCTTTACGACCAGGGCGAAGCCCAGCAGAAGCTAAATAAGCTGAAGCAGGAAGGCGAACAAGTCACCAACGCCACGCGCACGGCGACAGAATCCTACGCTGCCGAATTAGAGCGTCTTAAAAACATGCTCGATGCTGGCGCGATCAGTCAGGAAACCTATAACCGCGCGGTCGCTAATGCTGAAAAGCAACAGCTCGATGCCCGCAAGGATGCCGAAGCTGGAGCATTGCGGGCATTCCGCAATTACCGCGAACAAGCGGAAGATGCGGCATCGGCGGTCGAGAAAGCCTTCACCGAAGGCATGAAGGCGACCGAAGACGCCATTGTGGATTTCGTCACCTCCGGTGGAAAAAGTCTGCAAAGCCTGGGCGATATGGCGAATTCTATTGTGGCCGACATCACACGCATGGCAGTACAAAAGTCGATCACGGGGCCATTGTTTAACATGTTGGGAAGCAGCATGGGTGGCGGTGGTTTTCTAGACAGCATTTTCAGTAGCATCTTCCACGAAGGTGGTGAGGTTGGCGGCAGCGCGCCGCAACGCCGCGTGCCTGCCTATGTGTATGCCAGCGCGCCGCGCTATCACACGGGCGGCGTGGCGGGTCTTAAACCTGGGGAAATCCCCGCCATTCTTGAACGTGGCGAAGTGGTTCTGCCGAAGGACGGTACCCGCATGGGATCGCCTGTCAATGTCGTCATGAACATTACAACGCCGGATGCCAGCAGCTTCCGCATGAGCCAGTCACAAATCACAGCTGAAGCCGCGCGCGGAATCCAGCGTGCCAAAAGGAATCTGTAATGGCTTTTCACGAAGTCCAATTCCCGAATGATATTGCCTATGGCGCGACGGGCGGGCCTGAATTTGCCACGTCCGTCGTCGCCACAGCTTCTGGTTACGAGCAGCGCAATATCAACTGGTCATCGGCACGCGGGCGCTGGGATGTGGCATCCGGCCTTAAAAAGCAAACGCAGCTCGATACGCTGATCGCCTTCTTCCGCGCCCGCAAGGGCCGCGCTCACGGTTTTCGCTTCAAAGACTGGACGGATTACAAGGCAACGGGTCAGGCCATCGGCACGGGCGACGGTACGAATAAAATCTTCCAGTTAAGCCGTACTTACTCTTCGGGCGGCAACACAGACGTGCGCACGATTACCAAGCCCGTGGCTGGCACAGTCAAAGTATACCTGGCAGGCGTGCTGCAAGCATCCGGCTGGTCGGTCAACACCACCACGGGAATTATTACCTTCACGACCGCGCCAGGAAATGGCGTGGCTGTTTCGGCTGATTATGAATTTGACGTACCTGTGCGGTTCGATACCGACCGCATGGCCGTCACCATCGAACAGATCAACTTACACCAATGGTCGGGGATCCCGATTATAGAGGTTCGCGTATGAAAACGGCTGGTAGCGCACTTGCGACACATATTGCTGGTGAAACAACCACACTGGCGACTTGTTGGAAAGTCACACGCAGAGACGGCGCGGTGTTCGGATTTACAGATTTTGACAAGGATTTGACGGTGGACAGCCTGCTTTATCAGGCACGCTCTGGATATACACGCTCTGCCATCCACACCATCGCAAATCTGGCGGTCGATAACCTGGATATTGAAAGTGCCATCGACAGCGAAACCTTAAGCGCCGCCGATCTGCGTGCGGGCGTGTGGGACGGCGCGACGGTCGAGATTTTCCTCGTCAACTGGAGCAATCTGGCCAACGGAAAGATTATCCTTAAGCGCGGCACCATCGGCGAAGTAGAATTAAAAGACATGGTTTTCCGTGCAGAATTGCGCGGTCTATCGCAGGCACTGTCACAGCAGATTGTCGAGCTTTACACGCCGGATTGCCGTGCCGATCTGGGCGATAACCGCTGTAAAATTAATGTGGTTGCGCTCACCGTGACCGGGGCGATTACCGCCGTCACCGACAGGCGCAACTTCACTGATACGTCCCGCACTGAGGCCGCCAATTACTGGAACGGCGGCTTGCTGACCTGGACGAGTGGCGCAAACGTAGGGCGTAAGATGGAAGTCAAAGCCTTTGCCAGCGGCGGCGTATTCACGCTGTTCCTGCCTATGCCCAGCTCGGTAGTAGTTGGCGATGTTTATAATTTAAACCCTGGCTGCGACAAGAAATTTTCGACCTGCAAAGACAGGTACAACAATGTCAAAAACTTTAGGGGCGAACCGAACGTCCCTGGTAGTGACCAAATCCTGAGTTATCCCGATGCCAAATAACCTTATCACCCGCATGGATGTCGTGACTGAGGCCCGGACATGGTTGGGCACGCCATTCGTCCATCAGGCCTGGACCAAGGGGGTTGCCTGTGACTGCATCGGCCTGATCAAAGGGGTGGGCGTGGAACTTGGCCTATTTGAATACAATGAACATTCAGAAAAGGCCCAACGTTATGCAGCCTATTCCATGCTGCCTAATCCACGCAAGATGCGTGAAGGTCTGACTGAATTTTTTGTACCTATCCGCAAGGACGGGGCCTTGCCAGGCGATATCTTTTATATCGCCTGGGCCAAGGAGCCGCAACATGTCGCGCTGATGACCGATCACGGCATTATTCACAGCTATTCCCATGTCGGAAAAGTCGTCGAACATACTTTGGACGATGAATGGAATCGCCGCATTTGTGCAGCGTACCGCTATCCGTATTTCGCAGGCGGTGCCTAATGGCTGTTCTTGCTCTCGGTGTGGTCGGATCCGCTCTCGGTTCCGCCATTGGCATTGGTGCGTCCACCGGGTGGCTGGGCGGTGTGCTGATTGGCAATTTGCTGTTCGGTGGCGGCAAGGGACAGAATGTCGAAGGCCCTCGCCTAAACGATCTCTCGGTCCAGACCTCAACTTACGGATCGGCTATTCCGCTCGTCTATGGCGCGATGCGGATGTCCGGCAATGTCATCTGGTCAACGCCGCTCAAAGAAACCCGCACGGTTAAGAAAACAAGCGGCGGCAAAGGTGGCGGCAAGAAATCGTCGCAGACCACCTATACCTATTCGGCTTCGTTTGCCGTCGGATTATGTGCAGGACCTGTTTCAACCGTCCGCCGTATCTGGGCAGATACCAAGCTGATTTATGACGCCACGGCCAGTAATACCGCCAGCACGGAAAAATACCCCGGCGTGGTACGGATGCATCTGGGCGATGAAACCCAGGAACCGGACAGCGTTATTGAAATGCATTTGGGTGTTGGTGAGACTCCTGCTTTCCGGGGGCTATGCTATCTGGTCTTTAATGATTTACAGCTGAGGGATTTTGCCAATCGTATCCCCAATATCAGCGCGGAAGTGGTGGCTTCCGGTGGGATGCAGGTTGATGCCCTGATTTTGCCGCCTGCTGCCACTATGACCAAGGATGGTGGTCATGTGGACCGGGCGCGCGGTACGCTGATTGGTACAGGAGCAGACCATGTTTATAAGTATAATCTGGTGACTAATCAGTTGGTTTTACAGCGCGACCTCGTGGATTCCAACTTCCCAGCTTACGATTTAGACAACGTCTATGGGAACCTCAGCGGGATCGATAGCCAGGGTTATTATTACCACGCAGCGGATATCTCTTCGATCTATATGCGGTTGGTCAAACGGCATCCTGATACATTGGCGGTCGTGGCTGTCACCAATCCGCGTGTAGCGTTCAGCATCAATGGGACCCTGCACCGAGATAAAATCTTCGCGTATCGCAGTCGTCTAGTTTATGACACCAATCTAACTTTGATTGCCGATCTGTCCACCTTGTTGGCCTCTGCCAGCGAAGCACCCATGTGCAACGATGCGGAAGGCCGCTATTGGCAGGCCGGGGCCAGCAAAATGCGACGCACGACCTATGAACCGCTCACAGGTGGCGGGTCGATGATTGAGTGGGACGTGGCGCTTTGGACCGGGGGCGAGGTGCCGCGCACCGTGTTTTGGGATGATTTTACGGGGCATTTGTATTTTACCTTGGGCACGGCGGCGCGGATTGTTAAATGGCATCCGGAAACGGGTTATGCGGGGCATGTCGATAATGTCGCCATTCCGGCAGGCTGGGGTTTTCAATCTGACAGTAACCTACCGCTCAATGGACGGCTCTGGTCAGCTTCCAATACCACCGCGACCTTGGTCGATCTGGTGTCGATGGACTTAGAGAAAACCATTGATCTTTTTCCTTATGCGCCGACCTTGAGTCCCCATTATGGCGGGGCGTATGAGAAATTCACCCATTCGGTCATCATCATGACCAATGACGGTCAAGTGAAGTATCCGCTGGAACGTTACGGCGCGAACACGGCCTCTTTATCCGACATCTTTAAAGATCTCTGCGTGCGTGCAGGCCTCTCTCTCACTGATCTTTCGACCGCAGCCGTCACCCAGGCCGTGCGAGGCTATGTGGTAACACGGCGTATGCCCGCGCGGGAGGCTCTTGAACCCTTGCTCGGAACCTTCTTTGTCGACGCGGTTGAAACCGACGGCGTCCTGAAGTTCCAGCCGCGTGGCACTGCCACGCCGGTTACTGTTCCTTATGATGATTTGGGTACGAGCGAAGAAAACAATGAGGCGTCCGTACGGGTGCTGGAGACACGGACACAGGATGTGGAGTTGCCGCGCCGTTTCGATATCGTTTACGTCGATCAAAGCCGCGATTATCAAAGCAACACCCAGCATGCGGCGCGGATCGCAGATGCCATTCTCACCCACGAACGCCAAACACGGGATTTGCCGATCGCTTTGACCGCAGACGAGGCCAAACAAATCGCCGAACGGACGTTGTACAACGCCTGGGTCGAACGCAATCAGTACAAATTCACCCTGCCGCCCAAATGGCTGCGGCTGGACCCAACCGATGCGGTTATGCTCACAATGCTGGATGGTTCCTTATTGCTACGCCTGAATAAGGTTGATTTTGGCGGCAATAATCTGGTGGCCTGCGAGGCCGTGGCCGAAGATCCGGAAGTCTACTATTCGACGGCGAGTGGCAGTGCCCCGCAATTACTCTCATTGCCGATTGCCCTCACGGGTCCGATCGGTCTGTTCCTTCTGGATCTGCCGATGCTACGCTTGGAAGATGACACGATCGGCATGAACTATGCCTTTGCCATGCGCGATCAAACGGGCGCTGCGTCCCTCTATCGTTCACCCGATGAACTCACTTGGGAGATTCTGGGGGTGGGTGATGACGGCCCCGTATTCGGTTGGGCGGCGACTATTCTGCCGACGACGACCAAACTTTGGGTCTGGGATGAGGTGAGCAAGGTCCAAATTGCACTTACCCAAGGCAGTCTTGATAGTAAAACAGCCATCGAGGTGTTGAACGGAGCCAATGCGGCCATCCTTGGCGATGAAATCATCCAGTGGAAGACGGCAACGCTCTTGAGCGCGGGCACCTACGAACTTTCCGGCCTGTT
>JACCDR010955474.1_pt1 | contig 16065 bp, 11 predicted proteins | sample 7446431 | NCBI WGS metagenome assembly JACCDR01 (sample SAMN15323443, study PRJNA562643) | freshwater metagenome | isolation source: river surface water | place: USA:Blue River Watershed | collected 2017-08-17 | reverse complement strand
CCTTGAACTCGATAGCATCTTCCCGGATTGTGCAAATTACACCGCCGAGATAAAAAACATCATGGCAGCACGATTGCTTCAAGAGGTTGAAATATTTGAGCAGCACAAACAGCTCCTTGATAAACTCAGGGTTAAAGATGAGTCTGTTGCTGCCAAAATAGATTTGTGGAAGCGGGTTGCCGAAGGTGAGCAAAACGCGGCAAAACAATACAAGCAACTTGTTAGTTTGCAGCGCGATATTATTCGTACATTATTAGCAGGCAAATCAAAAGATTCAGCTGAAATAAAAGCGATATTGAAAGATGTTACTGATGTAAAAAATCAAATGACGATAACACGGTCACAAATTGACAATGTCCGTGCCGAGCTCGCATCCTTATGATGAAATTTCTTCGTATCATCTTGGAGAAACTTGCACCAAGTTTTTTTCTTCGTGATACGAAGACGATTCATTATGCCTTCTCATTCTTGCTCTTGATGGCATTTGCAGTAGGAGTGGCGAGTGTTATTGGATCAGAGCGGACGAGTATACTTATTGAGTCATCGGTAGAGACGGTAGCTGAGAATGATTTATTCTCAATTCGTGTCTATGCAGTGGCAACTACGCCGGTTAATGCTGTATCGTTATCAATTGCAACACCCTCAGAGTTTGTTGAAGTAATGGGGATTGACAGAGGTGAGTCCGTTATTACCTTATGGACAAATGAACCAAGGGTTGAAGGGGGAGTAGTGTATCTCGAAGGAGGTACCTACCGTCGAGGTTTCGTTGGGAAGCATTTGATAGCGACAATAAATCTGAAAGCCAAAAAAAGTGGTCAGGCGACTATTTTGGCGACAGATGCTAATTTACTGGCTGGTGATGGGCGAGGTACTGTGGTGTCTACGGATATTTCAAAAGCCAAGCGAAGTCTCGCAATAGGAACTAAGTCTGAAGTCGGTGATCAAGTCTCCCTTGATGCAGCTGTAGTGATTGTTACCGATCTTGATGGTGATGGGGCTGTTTCGTTGAGTGATATCTCGACCTTTATGGGTGAGTGGATACGTCAGAACAATCGCTACGATTTTAATAATGATGGAGCGATGACCTTTAAAGACTTTTCAATACTCCTCGCAAATTATTTTAAATCAGCATCATAGTGTTGATAACCAAAAGAGAGTCTTGACAGTACACTGGTATTATATGTGTACTGGAACTGTTCTATCACCAGCAGTCCAATAATGATGAAACAAATACCAGCCCATACACAAAACGCAACACTCACTTCAGTGAGGCGACCAATCGGTCTATACCGTTTGGTATTTCAAAGTGTCTGGTCAAGCTTATTTGTAATCCTCCTTATCAGCTCTTTCTTTCTTCAGACATTTGAACGAGCGCTAGCAAATGAGGTGGTTGAAGAGACAGAGTCCTCGCTCTCACCACTGATCACTGACGATTTGATTGAAAGAGTCGAATCTGATGCGGTACCAATTGCGATAGAGCGTGCAGAAACACCAACAGAAGATGTTTTGATACCTACCGCTGTAACTGAAGCTACACCGGTTAGTCAACCGGATCCAACGACTATTCCGATTGATACCTCACCACCTCCACCACAGATTGAAGATGGTAATTCACTATCCGAGTCACCTCCTGATATAGGCACTACAACGCTTGACGAAACTCTGACAGAGGACATCTCGCCAGAGTCTTTACTCGTAGATACCGGGACAAGTACGCCGACTCTGACTGTCGAAAGTGATCAAATGATTCAGTTTAATAAAAATAGTTGTGTAGCCGTTGAAGATGGCTCATTCTACTGTCAAAAAGCCTCTACCTCGGTAGCGGTGGCAGATGAAGGCCTCTATAGTCTTCCAGACGCTGATGGTGATCTTGAGATTTACCTGAAGCGTGCGGGTGAACTTACCCAGCTGACACAGAATACTGTTGATGACGCGTCACCGTATTACGATCCTGCGTCAGATACTATTGTGTGGCATCGTGTTATTGATGAGCGGTATCAGATCATGGTTATGGATGTAGCCTCTGGTGAGGAGACACAGCTAACTGACACTTCAACTAACAACATGGAGCCGTTTCGTTCGGATAACATAATTGTGTGGCAACACTGGGCAAATAATGCCTGGCAAGTCATGTTCTTTGATGGACAGACCATTGCTCAACTTACCGACACCGTTGAGCACAACCTTGCACCGGTCGTCCGCAATGGCCTGGTAGTTTGGCACCGAATCACGAATGGCGTGAAGACAATTGAAGTCTATGACATTTCCACCGCCTCCTTTATGACTATTGAAGACGAGGGAGGTGGCACGGTTACTAATCCGCGTATGGTGCTGGTATTTGATACCACTATGGATAATGGTGATACCATAACAAAGGGTTATGATCTTGTCACAGGTGAGATTACTGAGTTTGAAGCAGAACCAGCCCCACTACCAGAAGAAATTCCAACTCCTGATCCTATTGAGGAAGCGAGGGCACTAGTCCAGTCAAAGTCGACTGGTCGTGAGTCTGGTGAAATTATTGACACTGATTTAACTGGGTCGACAACACCGATAATTGATCCTCCGGCTGACGCTGTCGCTTCGAGTTCGAGTCTGACAGCAGGAACTACACTTACCCTTGATTTGAGTGCTGCCACATCAAGTCTAGAGATTGAGCCGGTACAAGTGGCACCGCTTCCAGCAGACTACATTTCAGATATTGTCATCCCTCCGTATCAAGCGACATCTTCTCAGGATATTGATACTGTGGTTGAGTAGTTTCTCTACACTAAAATCATAGTCTCGTGACCATGAACGTGCGAGAATAGAGACATGTGGAGGTTTCCCATGTCTTTTTTCTGTGAGTGCAGACGACCGGTAGCCATGCTGCTGTTGCTCGTAACCGTAACACTCAACCTAACGATACTTGAGTACGTTGCCTGGCCAAGTATTGCGGAAGCAGCGGTGGTGACTGTTGATGCCACAGTGAGTACTGATGCAAACTCATTCTTCTTTGGTGGTTCACAGACAGTCTTTATTTCAGATCAGATTGGATATCGTTTCTATCGTGATAGTACTGGACAGTGTGTCTACAGTAAAACGACAAATGGTGCAACGAGCTGGAACACACCGGTTATCATCGACGCTCAGACTGACTGTGCCAGCATTGCGGTGTGGTACGACCAGTGGACACCCAATGATTATGGTTCGTATATACATATTGCAACCATGGATACTGCTGGAGCAACAGATTTTTTGTATTATAATCGTCTTGATACAAACTCTGATACTTTATTAATGGGCACTACACCAGTCGTTGCTAGTACTGGTCAGGGAGGAACCTTTGTGTCTGGTACCAATGCTACCACTATAACCAAAAGTACTGATAACGAACTTTTTGTTGCAATTTCAGATGCGACTGATTCGTATGTTATGCGCTGTGCAACGAACTGTAATCTGACGACAGGTTGGACTGAAGCCGGGACCGCCTTTATGGATCTCGATAATGACTGGAATATTCTTATGCCAGTATCTGCAGGTGGGGTACTCCTCATTAATCGTGATATTAGTCTTGATGATATCAGGTCTCGTTACTGGGATGGATCAGCTTGGTCAGTGAGTTGGACAAACATTGATACAGCCGCAGTTGAAAATGCTACCTACGATGTGGGTATGGCGGCAGTAATTGACCATAGTACAGGTGATATATATCTCGCGTATGGTGCCGATCACGACAATTACACCACGCTTGATCATGATATCCGCACTGCCAAGTTCTCATCTGGCTCATGGACTGGTACTACTGCGGTGTTTACCAACCGCGCACTGCGTGGACTTCATACGGTGGCGATAGCTCTCGATACGAATACCAGCACAGTGTATGTTGCCTATATATTGCGGACCACTCCCGCTACTGCAACTACTGGTAATGTTTACTGGGCAACATCAACTGCAGCTATGTCTACCTGGAGCGCTGAGCGTGGTCCAGTAAATATTACGGCAGGTGATCTGCGTGGACTCGATCTCAATCTCATGAGTGATGAACGTATCTATGTTACCTGGCAAGATCCAGCCCCAGACGATATTTTTGGTGAAACTCTCGCTGACATTGCACCGGTGACTAAGCTAACAGCTAGCGGTACCCCAAGTACGACCATAGTTGCGAGTACGAGCAATGCGTACGTGGGTGGTAAGTTTGTCATACGCGAAAGTGTGACGAGCCGTAATCTCACTGATATACAATTTACCGAGCGTGGTACGATTGCTGCGGACACAGCTATTGATAACGTGCGACTGCGATATGATTTAGATACGACTGCCCCGTATGATTGTGCGAGTGAGTCGTATGTCGGTACTGAGTCACAGTATGGCTTAACTGATACCGACGGGTTCTCAAGTGCGAATGGTACCGTTTCGTTTGCTGATCTCGTGAATATTTCTCCAACGCAAGCCTTTTGTGGGTATGTAGTCCTTGATGTACTTGACAGTGCACTTGATGGCGATACTCTAGCTGTCTCGGTAGAGGTGCCAAATACAAATGTGCTGGTCACTGGTGGAGTCCTGGTATCTCCAGTTGGTCCGGTGCGGTTTGCGACTTCGACACTTATTCAAAATGATGAGCTGACTCAAACGAGTTACCATTGGCGCAACGATAACGGTTCTGAAGCTGCTGCAACGTCTGCGACTGGTGGTATAGCGAATACACAAATAGCGGCAATTCTCCCTAATGTGCCACGTCGACTCCGGCTCCAGGTCTCAAACGAAGGAACGCTCTCAAGTCCGGCCACTGCGTTTCGTCTTGAATATGCTGAAGCAGCACCAACTTGTGACGTAGCAACTGGTTGGACTGATGTCGGTGCATCCAATGATGCTTGGAACATGTCACTCTCAGCCAACCTTACCGAAGGAGCCGATACGACTAATATCGCTGTGGCAACTGGAGGTGTGGCTGATGAGAATACTACGTTCCTGACCCCGAACGGTGGTGTTCGAGAGTCCTCGTCTCAAACTGGTTCATTGACGTTATTAAACACTAACTTTGTTGAACTTGAGTATTCTATCGTGGCGTCAACCTCAGCCTCTGAAGGTTCGACGTACTGTTTTAGAGTTACTAATGCTGGAACACCTCTACCGGTATATACGCAGTATCCGGCTGCTACCATTGCGGCAGATGTGTCTGTCTCTGCCAGTGGCACCCAGGCAACATCGCTTGTTATACCTTCAACTGTCCAACATGTTGGTGGGCAGTTTGTACTTCGTGAAAATACCAGTAGTCGCAATATTACGAGTATAACTATTACTGAAAATGGTACTGTTGATGGAGCGTCAGGATTGGATAACATCCAGTTGCGATATGATGTTGATACTACTGCACCACAGAATTGTGCCAGTGAGACTTACGCTGGTACTGAGTCACAATATGGATCGACAGACACTGATGGATTCTCTAATGCAAATGGTAGCTCAACTTTTAGCGGTACGCTAGCTATCTCAACAACCTCAACTATCTGTCTCTATGTGGTATTTGATGTTACTGGGCAAGCGATAAATGGTGAGACGGTGCAAGTCGAAATTAACTCCCCGGCTAATGATGTGCTTGTGAGTGCTGGTTCGGTGTCACCATCAACACCAGTTGCGCTCTCAGGGACGACCACCCTGGCCGGTGCGGTGATGACCCAGAGTGGCTACCACTGGCGCAATAATGTTGGCGGGGAAGCGACTTCAACCTCGGCCACTGGAGGTACAGAAAATACTATCTTAACTGAACACCTCGCAAATACTCCGATTCGACTTCGTCTCGCGCTCTCAAATGAAGGAGCGGCCACATCGGTACCGTCAACCTACCGTTTGGAGTTTGGGCCACGTGTTACGACGTGTGATGCAGTGAGTGTCTGGACCCCCGTTGATGATATGGTCGATGATTGGAATATGTTTGACACTCCGAATCTGATTAATGGTACGAATACTACAAACATCTCCATTGCAGCCGGTGGTGTAACTGATCCCAATCCCACATTTATTGTTACCAATGCTGGTGTGCGAGATACGACGTCAACTTCTTCGAGTCTCACTATCAGTACGACCGAATTTGCTGAGCTCGAGTTTAGTATCACTTCAACCAATATAACTGCCTTTAATACCACCTATTGTTTTAGATTGACCGCTGAGGGACGACCACTGCAGACTTATACGCAGTATCCACAATTAACGACCGCTCCGAAGCGTGACTACAAAGTGCAACGGGGTGTGACGGTGGTTGCGGCTACGTCTCAAACTCTCACTGCCGGTGTCGATTACACTGCACCGAGTGCGTCATCAACAGCGTTTGTACGCATTACTGATACACACCATACCCCAGCTGGACGAACAACTGCCGGCGGTGGTGCGCAAAATGCGGATGATTACACTGCGTACATTAGTAATCCAACGAATATCACCACAAGCTTCACTATCTCGCGCCCACCAGCAGCGACCGGCAACACCCGAGTGACGTGGGAGATTGTGGAGTTTATCGGTGATGCTGGTACCGATAACGAAATGATAGTGCGTGGAGGTGGTGCAGTAAACTTTGCTTCCGCTTCAACGAGTGCTACCGGTACCACAATCTCAGGAATAACTGATGATGCTGATGTGGTGGTTTATATTACTGGCATTGAAAACCGTGATATTGCCCGAAACCTCTTCTATGCTCAGCAAGTTACCGCTGAGTGGGACGCGGCGAACAATAGACCGATCTTTCGACGTGGGGCAGGTGGTGCGATAATAAATGTCAGTTATGCGGTAGTCGAATACACTGGTATAAACTGGAGAATACAACGCGTTGAGCATACATATGCTTCGTCAACTGTGGTAGAAACAGAGTCAATCGATCCAGTAAATAGCCTGGCCCGCACCTTTATCCATACCCAAAAGCGTATGGGCGCACTTGGTAATGTGAACAACTTTGGTCATGAGGTCTGGCTATCAAGTATAGGACAAGTGTCGTTTAATCTTGAACCAGCAGCCACTACTCCCACGGGCCATGTTTCGGTAGCTTGGGTTATTGAAAACCAGCAAACGAGTGCTGGTGCCATGAAAGTACAGCGTACTAACGGTACGACAAACGCTGGTACCGAGCCGGTCACTATCAATATCTCTCTCTTCACACCAATTGAATCAACTAATAACTCTTCCATCTTTGGTACTACGCGCGTGATTGGAGCCAACACAAATTTTCCACTTGTGAACGCTGGTCTTCGAATAACCGGCACCTCTACCTTCGAGCTTTGGCGCAGTGAGGCATCGGCCGAAATGACCTACCGAACCGAGGTGGTCGAGTGGCCAGTCAGTGGGCTCGCCGTACGACAAAACTACTATCGTTTTTATGTTGATAATAATGCACTCACACCAGCTGATCCATGGCCACCTGGTCCTGTTGATGTTGGTGAAAATAGCCCCGTTACTGCTCTTGATGAGCCGCTTGGCGAGAGTGAGGTGGTGCGTCTCCGGATGTCATTGCGTGTTGCTAATGCTATCTTGCCGGCAGGTCTGTATGACTTCAAACTCCAATATGGACTACGTGTTACGTCGTGTAGTAGTGTTGGTGCGTGGTCAGACCTTGGTGCAGCTGGTGGTTCCGGTGCGTGGCGTGGTTATGCTGCTACCGGTACTACTGATGGAACGTCACTCAGCATCAATCCGCCGAATAGTGGCGACCTCCTCATCTCTGTGTCTGACAGAGCTGGTAGTCTTGAAGAAGAAAATCCAAGTCCTGCCAACCCTTACTTAGTTAATCCAGGTGAGGACCTCGAGTATGACTGGTATATACAACATAATGGAGCACTATCTCGTAATACATACTGTTTCCGCATGGTACGGAGTGATGGGACGCCGCTTGATGGATATCTCAACTACCCGCAGCTTCGTACAGCAGGCTATGCACCACAGACTAAAAATTGGCGCTTCTACGAAGACGCGGAACTCGAGACACCAACTTCACCACTCTCAAGTGAAAATATCTCACCGATTGAAATTCAAAATCAAAATGTGATTGCCCTTCGTGTAACGGTTGGCGAACGCAAGAATGTTACCGGTCAAAACGTAAAATTCCGACTGCAGTTTGACGAAAATCCAAATTTTACAAACCCGCAAGAACTAGCGGCTACCTCGACCTGTACTGCCACGTCTACATGGTGCTATGCCGACGGGGGTGGAGTTGACAATGCCACTATTACGACCAAAGTACTCACTGACTCAGATTCATGTGTTGCGTCAGTGGGTAACGGTTGTGGTACTCATAACGAGAGCGCAACCTTTGTGCCAGGCTTCACGCATCAACCAAGCGCTAATAAAGAATTTGCCTTTTACATCCGTCATGCAGCGGCTCGCGCCGGTGCCGTCTACTATTTCCGACTCTATGAGGTCTTCGAAGATGTACCGGTCCCAGTTGCAAGTGGAGAAGTTACCCCGAGTCTCGTAGCGGAGACAGCGAAGTTAACACTCACAATAAATGGTCTCCCGAGCGGCACTACCACAGCTGGAATCGTCACAACTGCTACCTCAACCCCTTCGACGGTTGCATTTGGTTCATTACCACTCAATACTGATGTGTACGCCGCTCATCGAATAGCAGTTACCACCAATGCTACTGAAGGCTATCGCGTCTTAGCCTTTGCACGGCAACAACTCCTTAATGTCTACGGGACAGCGATTCCATCGGTGACTGGTACAAACGCTGCACCGACAGCCTGGTCACTTGGATGTAGTGTTGTCGCATCAGGTTGTGTTGGCTATCATGCGACTGATGCTGTTTTGTCTAGCGGTTCTACCCGCTTTGCAGCACTTGATACCTATGCCGGACTTCACACTACTCCAGCAGAGGTGATGTACAACCCTATACCAGCAAATGATATTCATGATATTGTATATCGAGTTCGGGTTGGTCCGACTCAACCGGCTGGAGATTATGAAACAGAAATCGTCTATATCGCAATCCCTACCTACTAGTATGAAAGCACTACTCATCTGTCTCGCACTATTTATTACCGTACCGCAGTTTGTATTGGCAAACAGTTATAGCGTGACACCGCTTGTGATAGAGCGAGATGTGTCAGCACGAGACATGCTCGAAGAAACCATAAAGGTGACTAATACTGGCACTGTGCCGGTGAAGCTATTTCCGTCAGTAAATGCTATTACCCTTGGCGAAGATGGTTCAATCGAGGAGTTTATATCGCCGGTTATGACCGACCAAACCACCAATGTCGCGAGTTGGTTGGCTATTTCTCGGGCTCGGATTGAGTTGGCTCCTGGTGAGACGAAGCGTATCCCACTCTCCATTACCGTGAATCCACAAGCTGTCCCAGGTGAATACTATGCACTTATTGGGTTTGGGAGTGGTGATAAGCGTGATGAAGCTGAGGCAGCGGTCATGGCTGGTCGTGCACCCGGTGTGACGGTCCGTCTAGCCATCGCTGATAAGAAGAATGAGTACCTACGGCTCCATTCATTTGTGGTTGACCGGTTTGTAACGAATCCCGAAGAAAGTCTCGTACGGTATGAGCTTGAGAATATCGGTGATACTGCCATTACACCGAAAGGTGAGATTATTATTTATGACGTTCGTGGTAAAGAGGTTGGAGCGGTCACTATTAATGATGCAGCTGAAGTGCTTGAGCCAAGCACTCGACGTGAGTTTTCAGCAACACTACCCGCTACCGGTATTTATGGTCGCCACAAGGCCTTCCTTAACCTTGAGTATGGTAGTACGCAGCGAGCTAATTTGTACGATACCACTTTCTTTACGGTGGTGCCGATTGTATACATTATGATTGCGTTTGGTATGTTGCTACTTACCACACTTATTTTGACGTTGCTCTACATATTTAAACAGCGTCGTTATCACCATATTGATGATGAGTCAGTTGCAATGTATATCCGTGACGGAGTTCACAGTGACCTAAAAGATCATGACATCAATCTTAAGCGTAATTAAGTGTATAGTTGGAGCAATCTTTGTTGTCTTGCCGCTTTTTAGTTTTGCTCAACAACCAGATACGCAGACACTCACCGTGTCTCCGACACTCTTTGAAATGCGGGCAGAGCCCGGTCAGGCTTGGACGAGTGAACTTCGTGTAATTAATGCCAATAATTACGAGATAGTTGTCTATCCTGAACCAGTCAATTTTGCTCCACTTGGTGAAGATGGTCGTGGTGACCTGATTCCCATCATGAGTGAAGAGACAGGTGGGCAGACACTCGCTGAGTGGATTACGGTGCCGGTTGAACCGGTTGTTATTCCGCCACAACAAACAGCTACGATACCACTGCAGGTCAACGTACCAGAAAATGCGGCTCCAGGCGGACACTATGCTGCCGTTCTTATTGGTACGAAGCCGCCAACAGAGGGTCGTCAAGCGTCACAAGTACAAACCGCGCAGTATGTAACTTCACTGTTTTTTGTACGTGTTGCAGGTGATGTGCGCGAGGCAGCTGATATTCGCGAGTTCGTGACTGAGCCATCGGTCGTGCAGCGACCTGAAGTAACTCTCTCGCTTCGGTTTGAAAATACTGGTAATGTTCATGTACAGCCCCAGGGTGATATCAAAATTTTGAATATGTGGGGACAAGAGCGTGGCCTAATTCCAATCAATCATCAAACTCACTTCGGTAATGTGCTTCCTGATAGTGTCCGCAAGTTTACCTTCACCTGGAAAGGGGACACAGCACTTTATGATATTGGTCGCTATAAGGCCGTGGCGACACTGGGGTATGGCGTAGAAGGGAAGCAATTTGTGACGAGTACGACCTATTTTTGGATTATTCCTTACACAACCATTCTGTTGACTATTATCCTTGTGGTGACAGTCGTCAAAATTGGTGCTTGGCTAATTCGTCGATATATCGAGCGCATGCTAGTACTGTCTGGTGTGTCGCCAGATACAAGACCATATGTTCCTCAGCATATGCGTACCGGTAATCTTGATACCAAGACCGTTGTAATGCGTGGTACTTCCTACCAACGTGCAACGGCACCGGTGCGTGCAGGTTTCCTTGATATTCTGAAGTCGTGGCAAGCAGGCACAACAGTGAGCATGCGCCTCAGGTCACTCTTCAGTACCCTTCGTCAGTACGCCAAGCCAATTGGGGCTTTCATCGTGGTATTGCTTGCCTTTGTCGCAATGACCTACATTATTGCGAGTATTATGAAAGAAGATACACACTTTGAAGTTGCAATCAATAATCCTGGCGCTGACGTCGTGATGTCCTCTGAAGAAATCTCATACAATGAGTTGAAGCTGAACGAAACATTCCCAGAAGAAAAAATAGCTACACCACCAATTATCGTTATAAACGCAAGTGGCAAGGTGGGTGCAGGAGCTCGTACGCAGATCACTCTTGAGAAGGCTGGCTATAGCGTGTACGATCTAGATACCGATGAGGGTCGCCAGGATGAGCCTACGATAATCGTGTATTCGGCCAAGGATCAAGAACTGGCGTTAACGCTCAGCCGTCTCCTTACGGGTGCGCTCCTCTCGGCTCGTGAAGGGGAGGAGAACAGTATTATTATCTACGCTGGGAGCGACAGTCTCTCACGCTAGGTGTATACTAGAGGTACCTTTATTTGGTAACAAAAACCTATGCGTCAAAGAGAAATAATCTTGGTCTGTGGTTTATTAGGAGCAATAGTGCTCGGGATGTTTATCTACACATATCTTGCAAAGCAGCAACCAGCGCCAGCTACCACTGAGCCAGTTGTGGAAACATCAGCGCCAGCACCACTCGTATCACGGATTGATGCGAAGCACTTCTACCGTGATGGGGTACACACGATTGTCGGTGAAGTGATGATGCCAACACCATGTGATCTTTTGACTTATGAATCACAGGTGGCCGAGTCGATGCCAGAGCAGGTGACATTTTCCTTTGATGTCATCAACAATGGTGGTATTTGTGCCCAAGTGATTACGCCGCAGCGCTTTATGGTGAGTGCTACTGCGAGTGAGGCAGCAAATCTCTTTGCCACCTTTGCAGGGACTCAAATTGAGCTCAATTTGGTTGAAGCGGCACCGAATGAGACACTCGAGGATTTCGAGCTCTACTTTAAGGGTTAAATTATCATGGACGCACGCTCATACAAACGAACAACCATCGTTTTTTTGGTCATCATGGCAGTGATTATAGTAGCTGCTGCATGGTTTACCTATGACACGGTCACTGAGCGTCAGGATACAGCCAGTGATGCTGGGCAAGCCTTAATTGGTGAAGAAAATAATCCAAATCGTTATACCAGTATTACCGGTGCACCAGTCTCAATATCAGAAGCGGTTGGGAGTCAAAAGCTCTACGTCAATTCGTGGGCTAGCTGGAGTCCGTTAAGTCGAGACGAACTGATTGCACTTAATGACATTGCTGGTGAGTACAAAGATCGCGGAGTTACGTTTATTGCCCTAAACCGTAAAGAACCAAAAGAACAGGCAGAACGCTATTTAACGACCTTACCACCGCTTGATAACCTCCAGATTGTGATTGATACAGAAGATCACTTCTATAGTCGCTCGGGTGGTTATGCCATGCCAGAGACAATTACCTATAGCGACGATGGTACTCTTGTTCGTCACGAACGCAACCCGCTCTCGAAAGACCAGATGCGTGTCCTCATCGAAGAGCTCATTGCAAGTGAATAAGTTGTACACGGTATCAGAGCAACTTTGCCACACATTATGGTGGCTTTTCTGGTATAGTTTTGCTATATGGCTCGAGGGAGAATTATCGAGTATACCTTTTTCTTTAGTACGCTGGCGCTCGTTGGTTATATTGCGTGGCAGATTTTCTTTCCATTTCTCACTGCGCTCGCGCTATCAGCGATTACGGTCATTATTTGTTATCCGATGTACCGCTTTATCTTACGGTTCATTACGAGACAGAATCGAACCTTGGCGGCACTGCTGGCTACCTTGGTAGTGTTTTGTGCAGTGGTGACTCCGGTCTCACTTGTTTCCACCCTCCTCGTAAACGAATTTGTATCCTTCTATCGCTCACTAGAGTCGACTGGTCAGCTTCCAATTGATACGATGATGACTGGTGTCGAAACAACCATTCAAACCTACATACCAACTTTTGAACTTAATCTTTCGGCTCAGATCCGTGAAAGTGTCTCGTGGTTTGCTGGTAACCTCGGTACTATCTTCGCCGGTACGTTATCTGTCGTATTCACGTTCCTAATTGCCATGCTCGGATCGTTCTATCTCTTTAAAGATGGTGAACGCCTCGTGGCATGGATGGTATCGGTGAGTCCACTTAAAGACACTGAGGACAATGTAATAATGGATAGAATCGCTCGGTCAATTCGTTCGGTGGCAACTGGCACAGTACTCGTCGCTATCCTTCAGGGTGTGGCAGCAGCCCTTGGTTTTTCAATTTTTGGTATCGATAGACCTATCCTCTGGGGTACGATTGGAGCACTTGGGGCACTCCTTCCAGGCTTTGGTACTGCTACAATTATGGTGCCAGCAGTTGGTTACCTTATCTACATTGGAGAGTTTGGACCGGCAGTAGGTCTGGCTGTCTGGGGTATTGCGACGATGGTCATTGTCGACAACTTTGTCAGTCCGTATCTCATGAGTCGAGGTAATAATCTCCACCCATTTGTGGTGCTCCTTTCAGTACTTGGTGGTATCTCACTCTTTGGTCCTATTGGCTTTATTATCGGTCCGGTGATGGTAAGCCTTTTTATGGTCCTTTTAGAACTCTATAGCCAGTACGTCTCAGATGATAAGCTAACACCAGCTCGTAAAGGTAAACGCTAGCAGTATGATAGATAAAAACCAAATCGAAACAATCCTGAAAACTAATGGTATTCATCCAACTGCGCCTGATGAAGTCATTCGCTCTGTGCTCATTAGTGCCCGTTGGAATGACAACGATGTCGATACTGCGCTCATGGTGTTGAAAGAGAACACGACAACAAACACCAGTCATGTCGATACGCTCCATCGTGTATTTCACACCGATGAAAAGCTTTCTCCAGCAGACATTAGCGCCATGCTCGGTGTCAAAGTGGCAATTAATGACACTGACCTTAAAGACCTTCAAGCCGAGAGGCGCAAGATAGAAAAGACACAAATGCGAGCCTCTCTGATCCTTGCTTTCAGTATTGTGTTGTTTGGGTTAACCTATTTAATGTATGTCGAAAAAGCTGGAGTTTTTCATCCATCAGAGAATACTCCTGTATCTCAGCCTCGTTAGTGCTGGGCTCTTCCTTGTAGTAATCCAGCTATTTGTCCCTGCGACGATAGTTACCGAATCGACACCAGTGGCTGAGATAGTTGAATTACCAGTTACACCACCAGTGCCTCCACGTCCCCTTGTTATAAATTTCACTGGCGACATTATGCTCGGACGACATGTCGAGGTGCTGCTCAACCGACATGGGCATGAGTATGTGCGTGCGAGCAGTTCTCCTCTCTTACCATCCGCCGATGCGACGGTGGTAAACTTTGAAAGCGCAGTCGCCCTCCCGCACGTAGCAACTCCGTCTGGTGGTATGCGATTTTCAACTGCTATCGAGCATATTGGACTCTTGCGCTCACTCGGTGTTACACACGCATCACTCGCGAATAATCATGGACGTGATTACGGTTACGAAGGTCTCACAAACGCATATGAAGTACTTCGACGTGAAGAGATTTTACCCTTTGGTGATCCAATACGAGTCGCTACCTCATCACTCCTTACTATCAATGGCGAAGTGGATACTGTCGGTGTGATCGGTATACATACGCTCTTTGGTGTGCCTGATGAAGAAACACTCGCAGCCCTTATGAGAGCTCTCAATGCCTCAAGTACCTACCAAGTAGCCTATATCCATTGGGGTAATGAGTACGAGCTCGTCCATAGTGACACTCAGGCTACCTTTGCTCGTCGGCTGATCGGGCTGGGGGTCGATGCGATTATTGCGCACCATCCCCATGTGGTGCAGGATATACAGCTCATTGATGGTGTGCCAGTATTTTACTCACTCGGCAACTTTATCTTCGATCAATACTTTAGCGACGATGTGCGTGAAGGTATGAATCTAACTCTTACGCTTGCTACTACTACCGCAGCGTTTACTATCATTCCGCATGCACAGTGTGCGCTCGCAGTACCATGTCCTCGTGATGCGACCTCGACGACACGCTTCCTCACAGCGCTCGCAGACAGAAGTGAACCATTACTTCGAGAGCAAATAATGGCTCAAACTATCACTATTTCACGCTAGTGGTTGCACGATAGCGGTCACCATCGTACTATTAGTACTACTAATTTTTTGTGTATGTTTTCTAAGATAGAAATTGCTGGTATTGCCCTCAGTGTCACCGCGATGACTGGTGCTCTCTATTTGATTACCAAAGACGACAGCAAGGTGGTCGTAAATGTTAATGATCAGATGGCACAAACAGGCATGGTCTTTGTGTCTGATGAAGGAGACCCGGAAGCTAATCTTCGCAGTGCTATCATTAATGCTGCAGACGCGACCGGTAATCTCTCGAAGCTTGTGGTTGATGATGTGGTCATCGGTACCGGAGCTGAGGCAGCGGTTGGAGACACCGTTACCGTCCACTATGTCGGTACCCTCCAGAATGGTCAAGAGTTCGATAACTCAAATAAGCGCGGTGAGGCCTTCACATTCACCCTCGGCGAGAATAAGGTGATTGCCGGTTGGGAAGAGGGTATTATTGGTATGAAGGCTGGAGGCAAGCGTATCCTCGTTGTTCCGGCTGATAAGGCCTATGGTGCGAAGGGGTACGGCCCGATTCCTGGTAATGCCAACCTCGTCTTCGCGATAGATCTCCTTGAGATTAAGTCAGGTAAATAAGAAGTAGGCCCGGAGTTAATCCGGGCTTTTTCGTGCAGATTTCTCCAAATACGCTATACTCGAACCCATCTATGTCACAGCGACCAGTATGGTTTGAAACCGAGGCTACTAGTAAAAAGAATCTCGCCCGAGCGGGGGTTATTCATACACCACATGGTGATATTCATACACCAGCGTTTGTAGTGGTGGGTACCAAGGCCTCGGTCAAATCCCTCATGCCTGAGGATCTCACCCAGTACGTGGGG
>JACCDR011907368.1_pt1 | contig 16066 bp, 13 predicted proteins | sample 7446431 | NCBI WGS metagenome assembly JACCDR01 (sample SAMN15323443, study PRJNA562643) | freshwater metagenome | isolation source: river surface water | place: USA:Blue River Watershed | collected 2017-08-17 | reverse complement strand
GCCACACTTCTTAAGTTGTCTTAAAAACCTGTTATTTCTTATAAAAATCAGCATCTTACGGATAAATATTTTTTGTTACTCGCCGTTATTCATTTGCATTTCAATAAGATCGTTTTATATTGGAAAGCTCTACAACCCTTCCAAGGAGGCCCCATGGCTTTTACACTTCCAGAACTGCCTTATTCCAAAGATGCTCTTGCACCTGTTATCTCTCCAGAAACCATTGAGTATCATTACGGCAAACACCACAACGCCTATGTGACCAATCTTAATAATTTAGTCAAAGGCACCGAATTCGAATCCATGACCCTCGAAGAGATCATTAAAAAATCTCAAGGCGGAATTTTTAACAACGCCGCTCAAGTTTACAACCACACTTTTTATTGGAACTGTCTCAAACCCAAAGGTGGCGGCGAGCCCACAGGAAAACTGGCAGACGCCATCACAAAAACTTTTGGATCCTTCGCGACCTTTAAAGAAAAATTCACAGCGGCTGCTCAAACTCAGTTTGGCAGTGGGTGGGCGTGGCTCGTGCAAAATCCAGATGGTACTTTGGCCATTGAGCAAACTGCCAATGCTGGCTGTCCTCTCACTAAAAATCAAACGCCGATTCTCACGTGCGATGTGTGGGAGCACGCCTACTACATTGACTACCGCAACGCGCGCCCAACTTACATTGAAGCTTTTTGGAAGCTGGTGAACTGGGATTTCGCAAGCAAACAATTGAAGTAGTCCATGAGTTTTGTTCCGTGCTCTTCAGATTTGTTTTTTAAATCCACCAAGACGCAAGATCCGCGCCTCGGTGAGTTTGTAAACAAAAACGAAAAGAGCACCGACAAGCACCGCTATGTGATTGCAGGATACCCCGACGACGAGGGGATCAAAATCAATGGCGGTCGTCTGGGCGCCCAACAGGCCCCCGACACCATTCGTAAGTATTTTTACAAAACAACTCCCACAACGGTTCAGCCAACATATTCTTTGTTGGATGTCGGCAATTTAAAAATTTCGGGCTCTGTGGAACAACGACATCTTGTTGTTCAGTCTGAGGTTGCTAAAAACCTCCAACCCAACACCACCTGGATTGGACTCGGCGGTGGCCACGACTACGGGTATCCCGATGGTGCGGGATTTTTGATGAGCTGCCAAAATCACAAATACAAGCCTCTCGTGATCAATTTTGACGCCCACCTCGATGTGCGCTCCACAGAACAAGGGCTTTCCAGTGGCACGCCTTTCTATAGACTTCTCACCGATGATTCCCTTCCCGAATTTGATTTTGTAGAAGTGGGAATTCAACGGCAGTGCAACAGTCCTCACCATGTTGAATGGCTTCAGCAAAAAACACCGCACATTTATTTTTGGGACGATCTGCTCATGGAAAACAGCTGGTGGCAAACCTTGTACAGCCGCCTCGCTCCTCTGTTGATTCAAAAAAGACCGACCTACCTGAGCATCGACATTGATGGCTTTAGCAACGCTTGGGCGCCTGGCTGCAGCCAAAGTTGGGCCACAGGATTTGACCCCGAAGGCTTCATAGCCCTTTTGAGCTTGCTTAAAAAACGTCTCGAAATTCGCTGCGTGGGCATTTACGAAGTTTCCCCCGCTATCGACACGGACGATCGCACCTCCAAACTGGCAGCACTTTTGTTGCACCACCTGATCCATGCCTAAGCAAAACCTCATCAGCTTTGGTAGCGACAATCACTCTGGCGTGCACCCGCAAATTTTGGATGCGATGTTCTCAGCAAATAATAAGTACGCCGCCAGTTACGAAACCGACGAAGATTCTACAAAACTCAAAAAGTGGATTCAACAAAACTGGGGCGCGACGGACTCGCACCTGGTGTTTAATGGCACCGCCGCCAACGTGCTGGCCATCTCCACCGCCCTGCGCTCGCACCAAGCGGTTTTGTGCAGCGACATTTCTCACTTGAACGTGGACGAATGTGGTGCTCCCGAAAAACTATTGGGTTGTAAACTGATCCCCATCCCTCACCGAGACGGAAAAATTCCGCTGTCGGAAATTTCTCAGTTTTTGATCCGTCGAGGCGATCAGCATGCCAGTCAGATAAAAATGATTTCCATCACTCAACCCACAGAGCTTGGCACTGTTTACACCCTGGAGGAGCTTCAACAGCTGCGCGAACTGTGCGATCGAGAAAAACTTTTTTTACACATCGATGGTGCGCGCCTCGCCAACGCCTGCGTCCATCTCCAATGTGATTTTAAAGACATTTTAAAATTCGCCGATGTGGCCAGCGTGGGTGGAACAAAAAACGGGCTGCTGTTTGGAGAGCTCGTGGTGATTATGACTGCTTCTTTGAATCAAGACTTTAAATTTATACGCAAGCAGGCCATGCAGTTGCCCTCCAAAACACAGTTTATGGCCCGCGCCTTTTTGGCTTACCTGCAAACTCAACTTTGGCGTGACATCGCAATCCATCAAAGTCTATTGACCAAAGACATGGCCCAAAAAATAAAAGAGCTGGTCCCAGTGAACTATCCGGTGGAGTCCAACGCCGTTTTTTGCTGTCTTCCCAAAGATATCGTTAAAGCGCTCCGTGAAGAGTTCTTTTTTTACGTTTGGAACGAGCACACCTTTGAATGCCGCCTCATGACATCCTTCTGCACAACCCAAGAAGAGATTGACCTGTTTGTCACAAAGCTTAAAACACTGTTATCACGAGGTAAAATATGAAAAAGCCCTATCCCAAAGTGAACTACGCCGAATACTTAAAGGTGGATCAGATCACCAATCTGCAACACCCCAAAAGCATCGAATACGGGAAGCCGGCCCACGATGAAATGCTGTTTGTGATAGTTCATCAAGTTTACGAACTGTGGTTTAAACAAATTCTTTGGGAGATCGACAGCGCCCTCGCACTGTTTTCTCAGCCGAGCGTCGACGAAGGCCATATGCTCAAGATGGTCAGTCGCTTTCAGAGAGTGATCGAAATTCAAAAGCTTCTCATTCAACAAGTGGATGTTTTAGAAACCATGACACCCATGGATTTTTTAGAGTTTCGCGAGTTTCTCTATCCGGCCTCGGGCTTTCAGAGCAATCAGTTCCGCTTGGTAGAAAACAAACTGGGCCTCATTCGGCGAATGAAATTTAACAACGAGGACTACAAAAATTTTTTGGCAGAGCACGAAAAACCCGTCGCCGCCAAATCCGAAGAGTCCCCCAATCTTTTTGACTGCCTCGAAAAATGGCTCGAGAGAACTCCCTTCATCTCCACAGACACTTTCAACTTTTGGAAGAGCTATCGCGACCGAGTGAACACCATGTTCAGCGAAAACGAAGCCGCCGTGAAAGAAGCGAAAATCGACAAAGCCAGCGAAGAGCAACACCTGGCGGGCATCCAGTCTTCCCGTGAAAGTTTTGAAGCTATCTTTGACGAACAGGCCTATAAAAAAATGCAAGAGAACGGACTGTGGAGACGCAGTCACAAGGCCCTGCAGGCCGCCCTGTTTGTTCAACTGTACAGAGATGAGCCTCTCCTACAGGCCCCCTTCCATCTGATCACATGTTTGCAAAACATCGACGAAAACTTCACACAATGGCGTCAGCGCCACGCTCAAATGGCCCACCGAATGCTGGGAGCTAAGATGGGCACCGGCGGCTCCTCCGGCCACAAGTACCTGGCGGCCGCCGCCGACAAACACAAAGTCTTTACTGACCTGTTCAACCTCAGCACGTTCTTGATCCCCAAGTCCCAACTCCCCGAGCTGCCACAAGATCTCAAGAAGAAACTCCGCTTTCAGTATTAAATCAAAAAAAAAGCCTGTGTTTATAAACACAGGCTTTAAATATTTAATAAGTTGTATCGATACCGATATTAATTTTTCTCTATTGAACCTAAACAACGAAACATATCCGTCGTTGTTGAGTTTTCAAATCTACCTTTGAGTATTCCGTCTTGGTTAATATCCAATAAATACCTGGATGGTTGGCTTGCTGTTCCAAAGCCATCTACGGACTTGAAGCCCAATTTGTCACAGAGTTGCTTTTTAACTTCAATCACATTTCCACTCGCAATTAATATCGCAACCCCATCAATTCTAGGATTTGTAAATTCAACGATATTTTTTCCGAATTGATCAACCTTGTTTTCAAATTGCGCACTAAAATCATAGTAGTTTGAACCTAATACGATCTCCTTGGAAAAGTCTTTGGCAAAAGACAGAGATGAAAAGAGTGTAATCGTGCAAAGTAAGATTTTTTTATTCATTTTGTTCCCCCTATAATGTTGTTAATTAACACGTCAGCGGTATCGAGCTATCGAAAGCGTGTCAAATCCTAAAATTTTTAGAACTTATAGTTCACAAAAGCATTGAACAAAATCGGACCGGATAACATCGGAGATCTACACTTAACGCAAGCGCTTGAAGGATTTATGGCTCTGAGGGATTGTAAGAACTCTCTTTTTGAAACCTCTCGTTAGCTGGAAGCGATCGCCACCTGGCGAAACGAGTGAGGACAGGAGTCCGTGTTTCAAAAAGAGAGTTCTTACAATCCCTCAGAGCCGTGAATCCTTCAAGTCCGTAAGTCTGCTTGTCTGGTTACTGCAAGATCACAGCGTCTTCTGCAGGTGCTTCCACAGCAGGAGCTGTTTGCGGTGGTGCGGCGGGTGGCACAGTTTCTACGATTTGGCTTCCGATGGCACACCACTGTTGGTGCTTGAGCAGCATTTCTGGATTGAACTCCACCAAAAAGTTTTGTCCTCGAGCTTGAATGGCCAAACGGTTTTCGGCAAAGACATTTTTTTGGTGAGAGCCTGTGACGGCACTTTGGGAACCTCGTCCTGTGCGGCTGCGGTCGGTGCGACGAAACGCCACTTCGCTGCGAAGGACTCCGTCGGAAGCTCCCAGCTCGATCTCCTCAGTCACCGCTCCCGTGGTCATCGACAGCACATATCTTGGTTCGAGGCCACGACAACTGAACGTCACGCGTGGATTCAACGGATTTCCGTTGTGTGTGAAGCGTGCAATGGGAGAGCTCGCCAAGTGATTCATGGTGCACATCTCGTTGGCTGCGGGTGTACCACCCACAACCAGTGGCTTGTTGAGAAGATTGCACGACTCTCGAAGTTTTTGCAGATTGACGAGATCAAATCGGAAATCCACAGAAAAATTGCTAAATCCTAAACGCAAACGACTTTGGTTGTTGGCGTTGTTGGAGGCAGGAAATGTGATTGTTTGTGTTCCTGTCACAACGCCTTGATCGTTTTTAGTCACATACATGGCATTTCCTGGCTGACCAGAGGGAGGTAAAGTAAAAACAAGAGCTCGTCCATTGGGGTGAACAGTGTTCACGGCTAAAATGCCATTTTGGCAGGTCACCTGCGCGCTGAGCAGTGTGGCATCAGACGGCACGGTGGATTCTACCTTTTGAATGATACTTGCTGCTGGAACAGCACAATCCGTTGGCACCGAGGGCACATTCGCAATGTTTCTGGCTCCATAATAGGAAGTGCTACAACCTAAGGCACAAAACAAACCACTCACAGCAAACACTCGCGCTAAATTCATGCAACCCCCTGCTATTGTTTAATTTAACTGAAACCCATCGCAAAAGATATACGACCAATGTTCAGGTCTTGTGCTTAGTTTTAAAGCGCATCCTAACACAATCCTAACAAAGATCTTGACGTTAGGCCTATTTTTGAATGCAATAGAAAAAGTTAGGGGGATTCAAAATGGGGACACTTCTTTTAATTTTTTGCGCCGCAATAAACTGGGTCCATGCTCTCGAAGGACATTTTGTGTTCCAAGGGCAACAACAAACACTTTCCACAGACGTGGAGTTGGACTTCCTCGTCAGCCTTCTCACGCCGAAAACCCGAGATGTTTTTTTTGGCCCTGTGCTCTCTCTCTCCACGCAGTTTGAAGGTGATTCCTTGATTCAGTACGAAGTTCAGCAAGAAGTTCGAATCAACCACCTTGTGTTTAATAAGGCCACCTACTTTGAATTCAAAGATTTTGTACAAGTGACCGTGGGTGAGCCCGGAAGCGACAATTACTTTACGTTTCGAATTGGCAACAACTCACTCTCGTTCATCGAAAGTGTGCAGCTGGTGAACTCGGACTTCGTTCAAAAGACTCACTGGGTGGAGTCCACTCTGCAAAAAAACGACATCTAAATCCCACCCCAGAAGTCTTAAAGACTTTCGATAAAGCTCCAAACTTCGGCCACGTGTCCTGGAACTTTGACATTGCGCCACTCTTTGATCACTTTTCCGTCTTGTACAACAAAGGTGCTTCGATCCACGCCTCGGTACTTGCGACCGTAGAGGCTCTTCATTTTCATGACATCAAAGATGTTGCAGAGAACTTCTTCCTCATCGCTGATCAAATCAAATTGAAACTGGAATTTGGCTTTAAAGCCTTCGTGGGATTTGATGGAGTCTCGAGAAACACCGTAGATCGTAACACCTTTCTTTTTAAACTTGAGATACTCATCGCGAAAGTTTTCACCTTCGGCCGTGCAACCGCTGGTGTTGTCTTTGGGATAAAAGTAAATCACGGCGGTTTTGCCTTTAAGATCGCTCGATTTTAAAGTTTGATTGCCGGTGAGCGGAAGAGAAAATGCAGGGAGTTTTTTGCCCACAAGATCGCTCACGGGTTCTGACTTTTTAGAAGTTCCTTTTTTAACAGTTGTCTTTTTTGCTGGCATAAACAATCTCTCCACGATAAAAATTGGTGTGATCAAAAAATATAGCTTAACTCCAGAATTTCAAGAGAAAATTCAAACGGCTTTAGAAAGTTACGGATATTCTCTCTCTGAGCCACAAAAACTCGCCAAGTGCGTTTTAAAACTGTCTGACCACTATCAACAAGCTCGACAGACCACTCCCTGGGGCGATCCCGAATGCGTCGCTGCACAGCTCGCTTACTATTTACCTCTCAACTTCGTACGCAATCAGAAAGTTTTTGACGAAGCCCTTTCTCTGCAATTTCCGTCGTCCGCAGAATTTTTTTTAGACTTTGGCGTGGGACTGGGCCCCACATATCAAGCCTTGAAAGACTCGCAGTGGACACCTCAAAAAACCATCTACGCGGCCATGGATCAGTCTCAAAAAGCCCTGGAGCTGTTTCAAAAGCATTTTTACGGAGCTTCCCTGCCAAAGTGGACACCCGCACTGGCCGCAAAAACCTGCGGGGCTTTTTCGTACTCCATGAACGAGCTCACCGATCCCCCTTCCTGGTTTTGGAACTTGTCGGAGATCTTGATTGTTGAGCCCTCCACGGGCGATAAAGGGCGCAAGCTCATGCAACTTCGTACGGAACTCATGGCCCGTGGCTACTCGATCTGGGCTCCATGCACCCACCAGGAAGAGTGTCCTCTCCTCACCCATTCCAAAAAAGATTGGTGTCACGATCGTGTCCACTGGGAGCAGCCTGTTTGGTTTCAGCAGATCGAAAAGCATCTGCCGATCAAAAACAACACTCTCACGTTTTCTTATCTGCTCGCCAGCAAAACTCCCTCTCCTTTAAAAAATCGCGGACGCATTGTGGGAGATCCCCTGCAAGAAAAAGGAAAAGTCCGATGGTTGTACTGCCAAGGTACAGAGCGTGAGTTTTTATCTTGGTTGCACAAACAAGGCCCTGCGCCCGACTTGAACCGAGGCGAGCTGATGCTGTCTCCCGACTTTGAAAAAAAGGGAAATGAACTTCGATGGAAAGTCCAGAACACGTCTCTGAGCGATTGAATGTGTTCACTCAACCTACACTTTGGTGAATTCCAAACTTGGCGGCATGGCGGAGTTTTGAGTGCGGCGATTTTTAATTTGTATCGCAATAATTCCTAAAGCGGCCATTGCAATCAAAGCGATGGCGGCCACTGTCATCACGGAGTCATCCGCCGACTGAACTGTCGGTGCAGTTTCCGAAGGCATGGATGGCATTTGATCCGACGCAATGGGCGGCGAAGAACTGGCCATACTCGGATCTTCGCTCACCATCGCCACAGGTTCTGGCGACGGCGGAATTTCTGGCAACGTTTCCACTTGCGGTGGTGGCGGCTCTTTATCAACAGATCCTGCACTCGTTGGCTCATTGCCTGCCCCCGACGAGGACGCCAGGGAGGAGGATGTGGTTTCCAACGCTTTAGGCTCCGAACCACTCCAATAACGAATTTTTAACCCCGAAGGAAGCTGAGCCTGTGTTTGCAATGTGTCGTTGGTGGCCCAGATTTCTTTACAACCATCTTCGTGACCTAAAACTTCGCGACCGATTTTTTTAATATCATCGCCTTTGCGTGTTAAATAGTACTGTGGCGACATTTTGTTATCTTCAAAATAAGTCAGTATCACTTTTTTATCATCGGGCCGTTTGGGTGAGTTGTAATACACTTTATCACCCGTTTCGATCCCTTTGGACAAATGCGGATTGTCTGCGAAAAGTTGACTGGTTTTATCCTCACTGTAAATTTTTTGGCTGATAATTCCTAAATCTTCATTGGGACGCACCAAATAGACCGCATTCATGAGTCTTTCATTTCTGAAAAATGGATCCTTGTTTATTTTAGATAACGGAACAACCTCCTGTGCCGCTTTCACAGAGGGAAGCGGTGGATCCACTTCGGCCACCAGAGGATCCGACACGCCCAAATCTTCTTGAGGCACCGGCGGGTTGATCACTTCAAAGCCATCCGACACTTCTGGAGCTTCCGGCGCAGGCGTCACCGCCGCCTGAGACACGTCGGCCTGCCCTGCTGCTGCCACAGGTTGCTGGGGCGCAAAGGGATCGACCGCTACACTGGGGGGAACTTCTTCCGCTGGAGCTCCGCCAGGAGGCGGAGGTGTGGAGTCAGAAGCCATGTTTTCTTTTGCGAGTTCGTTTTTAAGATCTTTTTCTCCCAGCTTGTCGGCATCGACTGCGGCAGGAGACTCTGAGTCTTCGGCCAAAAATTCATCATCTTCAGCACTGTCTTCATCGTCGCTGGCTGTTTCCGTGTCTTCGCTGGCTTCAGCCTCATCGGTGGAGGCGGTGTCTTCAGACTCAGTGTCACCCTCTGTGGTTTCTCCATCTTCGGCCACTTCGGTGGTATCGCTTTCAGCCTCTTCTGCGGCTTCGAGCTCGGAATTCAGCTCATCTTCAAAACCATCATTTTCAGATTCGTTGGTTGTGCAAGACGTTGCCGCGAGAAACACTACAAATAATAAACTTAGAACTCGGAGAGACTTCATTTAAACATTCTACGTGCCAGAAAAATGAGACGCAATGAAAGCGTCCTACAGAGGGAGCGAACACCTACTTAAGTAGGTCCACCACGAAAGCCCGAGCCACGTCGCGTGCATTTTTTTGCCCGTCTTCTACAGCCAAGATGCTTTTTGCAAGACCTTTGTTGGTCTCCATTTTGTATTCCATCTCTCGACGAAGGAACTGCTCGATGTAATGATAGGTCCAAAAAGATTCTTGTTTTTGTCTCTTGGTTTGAATTTGTGAGGACGAGGACTGGCGCATTTTTTCGATCCAGGTGCAAAAGTCTTCGACACCCAAATTGTACATCGCACTTGTTAATAAAACAGGAATGTCCACCTGCCTCAAGATATGCAACGAAGACTTCAATTGCTTTTCAGCAAGTTGTGCAGGAATTTTATTTTCCCCATCACATTTGTTCACCAAAACGAAATCCACTTTTTCTAAAATTCCACGTTTGATCCCTTGCAAGTCGTCACCCGAACCAGCAAGTGCCACCAAGGTGTACACATCCACAAGGTCTGCCACTTGCGATTCGGACTGCCCTACTCCCACCGTCTCCACCAAAACAACATCATAACCTGCAAGTTCGCACGCTTTGATGGAATCATGAGTCGCCACACTCACGCCTCCCAAATGACCTCGATTGGGGGATGGGCGAATAAAAGCGCTGTCACTGGCAGAAAGCTCTTCCATGCGCGTTTTATCTCCCAAAACACTTCCGCGCGTGATTTCGCTGGAGGGGTCGATGGCCAGTACAGCCACCTTGTGATTTCTTTTGATAAATTCCAAACCTATTTTTTCAATGAGAGAGCTCTTTCCCGCTCCGGGCGGGCCTGTAATACCAATTCGAATGGTGGACAGACTTTTTGTCTCCTCAATCAGCAAACGCACCAATTCATCAATGGTCGGCTGATCTTCTCTGCGGTCGCTCTCCAAAAGAGTGATGGCTTGAGCCAGCGCCAAGCGGCTGCCCGATTTGATTTGCGAAATAAAAGTCAAAGCAGAACTCATCGTTGAAGTCTCTCAAGCAACTTATGAGCCGCCTCAGTGAGCACAGTCCCTGGTCCAAAAATTTCATGGACACCCATGGCGTAAAGAGCCTCGTAGTCCGAAGGAGGAATCACGCCGCCGACAACAATGAGTAAATCTGTGCGTCCTAGATTTTTAAGTTCTTTTTGCAACTCCGGCACCAAACTCAGGTGACCCGCTGCAAGGCTGCTCACGCCTACAATGTGCACATCATTTTCGATGGCTTGTTTTGCCACCTCGCGAGGTGTTTGAAAAAGAGGGCCAATATCCACGTCAAAACCAAAATCCGAAAATGCGGTGGCAATCACTTTTTGCCCGCGATCATGGCCATCTTGCCCCATCTTGGCTATCAGCAGTCTTGGTGCACGACCTATTTTTTTTCGGAGGGTGTCGACGCGATTTCTTAAAATCTCCACATCTTTTTTATTTTTTGACATCTCTGCTCCATAAACACCCGTCATCTGACGGATCACAGCTCTGTGGCGTCCAAAAACTTTTTCGAGAGCCTCACTGATCTCACCCACCGTAGCGCGAGCACGTACGGCCTCCACAGCAAGCTCCAAAAGATTGCCCTTTTCGTTCTGACAACTCTCAGTGAGGGCCTCGAGGGATTTTTTGAGTTTTTCCTCGTCGCGCGTGCTGCGAAGTTCTTTGAGTCTTTGAATCTGCTGTTCGCGCACTTTGGTATTATCCACTTTTAAAACATCAATTTGTTCTTTGTCGGGATTTTTAAAGCGATTCACCCCAATCAACGCCTGCTCTCCCGAATCGATGCGGGCTTGAGTTCGAGCCGCGGACTCCTCGATGCGCATTTTGGGCACCCCTTGTTCGATGGCCCGAGCCATTCCTCCGCACTCTTCGATCTCTCGAAGATGCTCTCGAGTGCGCGCAATCAAATCACCCGTGAGTTTTTCTACAAAATAACTTCCGCCAAAAAGATCCACCACCTCTGTCAAACCCGACTCTTTTTGTAAAAGCAGCTGTGTGTTTCTGGCGAGACGCGCACTAAAATCCGTAGGGAGCGCCAGCGCTTCATCAAACGAGTTTGTATGCAATGACTGCGTTTGGCCAATCACCGAGGCCGTAGCCTCCAAGCATGTTCGCGCCAAGTTGTTGTAAACATCCTGAGCTGTTAAACTCCAGCCTGACGTCTGACAATGGGCGCGCAACGAAAGAGATCGAGGATTTTTAGGAGAAAAGCCTTGAATCATCTCGGCCCAAAGAATTCGTCCCGCACGAAGTTTTGCAATCTCCATAAAAAAGTTCATGCCGATGGCCCAAAAAAATGAGACTCGCGGAGCAAAGTCATCAATTTTAAGGCCTGCCGCCATTCCGGTTTTTACATACTCCAAGCCATCCGCCAAAGTGTATGCCAGCTCTAAATCTGCCGAAGCTCCCGCCTCGTGCATGTGATAGCCAGAAATACTGATGCTGTTGAATTTTGGCATTTTTTGCGATGTGTATTTAAAAATATCGGCAATGATTCGCATGGAGGAGCGCGGAGGATAGATGTAAGTGTTGCGCACCATGAATTCTTTGAGAATGTCATTTTGAATCGTCCCTGTGAGTTTTTCGGGAGGAACGCCCTGCTCTTCAGCAGCCACAATGTAGAGTGCGAGGATGGGGAGAACCGCTCCATTCATTGTCATCGACACACTCATCTGATCCAGCGGAATATCGCGAAATAGAACTTGCATGTCGAGAATCGAATCCACAGCAACTCCTGCCATTCCCACATCTCCCAAAACTCGAGGATGATCCGAGTCGTAACCTCGGTGGGTGGCAAGATCAAAAGCAATGGAAAGTCCTTTCTGTCCCGCCGCGAGGTTGCGACGATAGAACGCATTGCTCTCCTCGGCTGTGGAGAATCCTGCATACTGGCGAACAGTCCAAGGGGTGGATAGATACATCGTGGGATAAGGCCCTTTTGCAAAGGGAGCCAAACCCGGAAAGGAGTTTACAAAGTCTAAACTTTGAATGTCCTTGGCCAAGTAACGATCATAGATTGCAAAACCCTCCGGCGTGACTCGATTTTCCTGCGGCGAGGGATTTTGTCTCGGTTGAGGTTTGGCCCACGGAATTTGAGTGATGTCTGTTGAACTCATACATTCTCCAAAACAAGACTCTGCATCTCTTTAATGATTTCTAAAACATTCACATCAGTCTGTAAGTACTTATCAATTTTTGTAGCGTCTCTGGGCGCACTCAACGACCACAGACGCGCACGACTTTGTTGTCGCAATTGTAACGCCAAACTTTCTTCCATCTCATCATGGCTTGGGACAATAATGATTAAGGCCTCAGACTCAAGGCTCCACGAAGCGCTGTCTGCAGAAAGCACCTCCAAGCGAAAACCTGCCACAGAACACAGTTGCGAGAGCCACGACATGCGCTTTTCAACAACAGGCCCACCCCCTTTGATCACCTTGACCAAAGCGGCGGCTCCTTTTTTGTGTCGATACTGATCACTGCGGGTCTGAACCACATCCCAATCGTAACAAACCGAGTTCACAATCAAGGGCTCCACAGTCAGGTAGTCGTCAGGTGATTTGGTTAAAAATAATGGATCGATAATATCACTCAAACGAAGCAAAGAGTTTTTATCGGTCACGTCGTCACCTTTTTGAGGAACCACGTATTTGTTCACCCCAATGACTTCTTTTTGGAAATAGCAGAGTTGATTTTTAGAAAACTCTTCTTGTCGTTTTAATTCTGTCTGCAACCATCCCGAGCGAACAGCCTCTAAAAGTCCGCCCTTTTTTTCAACCTCCTGAAAAAACATCCAGGCATTTTCGCACAAACTGTCTGTGGTTTTTTCAAACAAGGTTGCACCATCAAGAATATTTTGAACACCTGTTACATAGCCTTCTTGTTTGAGCAGAAGAGGAATGTTTGTCGAAAGTCTCATGGCTTCCGGTGATTTCTTTTTGCTGAGAGCATCGTAGGGAATGCATTTAAAGCCCTGCGCCCCACCCAAGGCGGCCGACAGAGCCATGAGCGTGATTCGGAGTATATTATTTTGAGTGTCTCGCCCCGAAAAAAAACGCAACGATGGCAACGTGTAGATTTCGTTGTACAATTGTGTATCCACACCCATCACTTCGCTCAATCGCTGCCACAAAATTCGTAGCGCTGCGATTTTAGAAGTTTCCACCAAAACATCTGTGCCTAAAGCCAAACCAAAAGAAAATCTCTTCACAGCAAGTTGAGGGGGTATCCCCACTGCCTCCAACTCACGAAGAGTTACATAGGCCAACGAGAGCATCACACCCAGTTCCACGTGGGGCTCAGCACCCGCCCATTGGTAGGGAGCCGAGCTCAAATAAAACCAAATCACGTCTTCGGGCGCTAAAGCTGGAGATTTAAAAATTTGATCCCAGTGAGCAAAAGGCTTTTTAAGAATTTCACCACGAGTGAGACCAAAAGATAATGGACTCCAACCCATGTGCAACTGATGACCTTGCTGAACTAAACTTTTGATTTTGAGTTCTTGATCTTGAGACGGCAAAAAGGGAAAGGGCTGCGAAAGAAATAGAGTTTTATTCGTTAAGTCTTTATCCAGTTCAACACTGTTCAGCTCACGAAAGCGAAACCCCACATCTTTGTGACGAACCCACTCCTGCATACCCCGCGTGACCATGTCATCGTAGTTCTGCACAGCCAAAAACTTATCGACCCCGCGCAACTGGAAAGGCTCCGGTGAGGAGCCCAACGAAAATGGATTGATGGATACGTTCGTAAAAAGGGTTTTTGCAAAACTCGGCATTTCCGATTTTTTGAGCGACGAAAGGATTTCTTTTTCCCAGGATGTTTTATCACATTGCCACATATTGCAGGACTTTAGCAGGCTGCCACTAAAGTCTCAATTACTTATTCTGGAGTTTGGCTCTCACGAATTCGATGGACCTCTTCCAAATAAGGCAACGAACATAACGGGCCTAATGTGGGCTCTTTAAAGAGAAGCTCAATAAACTTTGTAGACACCTCGGACTGCCATCCTCGAGAGGTGGCCGATTGCGGCGTATCCGTCAAATTGCGTTCGATGTCGCCCTTGAAAGGCTTCCACCCGAAAAAGTTCCACTCCGAAGACTTTATACTGATATCAACCACTTCGTTCCAATACTTCTCCTGGTTGTTCACAATCCACTGCCTTAGGATGGGGTCAACAAACTCACTACACTGCGCCAAACGGCTCAATTCGTCGAGTATGGACTGTTTGTCAGAGTCTCCCGGCGCGAGATTTTTAAGTCCCTTTTCAAAAACCAACTCATTATCAAAAAACAATTTATTGAGGGACTTGATACGGTTCGTGCGATTGAACGCCGAAAGTGCACTGATCACCAGCAACACATCTTCCCGCTTCGCTTCCAGTCTTTGAAGCTGTCCAGGAAACCACTCAATTTGTTTTTTAAACGTCGCGATTTCAGCAAGACCAATTCCTTTGCCGGCCTCCGTCTCCGCTGTGAGAAGTCCTGGAATGGCTTTTTTCAAAAATATAAACTGTATTAAATTCTCTTCAAAATCAGGGAACCATGAGTAGAGCGTTTTGGATTCATCCGCAGACAAGCCCGACTTAATGGTCTCGCGAATATTCGGCACAATATGTCGCAATCCTATGTTGAACTCTTCCACCGTGAGGATGTCGTTTTTGTCTCTATCAAATCGTAAAAATAAACTTTCTGCGTACTGGCTGATGGATCCCATCATGCGAAACACATCTGTTTCAAAAGGTTCATCCACGATCAAGCCTTGGCGACCTGCTTTTTCAAGATAATTCAAATAGAGTTCGCGGTCGGCATTGGGATTTGTTTTTAGGTAGTTGAGAAGACGAGGGAGCGACGAGAGCATCACTTCTTCATGTTTATTGGCAAATGCTTCGCGCGCGCACTCTGCGCCAAATCGATAGAAACCAAAAACATCTAACGGAAGACTTGTTTCTCGACAGGCGATGAACTCGTTACGCATGATGTTGTCAGATTTCAAACCTGTAGAAATGGCAATTTCGAAATATTCCACAGCTTCAGAGAAGTTGAGTTTTTCGTGATCTGTGGACTGGGAACCAAACAGGTTGATCTCTGTGAGAGCCTGTTTGCCCGAACTACGGCTGCGAGGGTCGCCAAGATTCAAGTCCAAAGCCAGAGGTCTCAACCATTGGTAGAACTCTTGGGCCTGCTGTGGATTTAAATAATATTCCACCATGCTGCTCTTTTGACCATTGCCATTAAAAGGACGAATAAAGAGTTCTGCCAAAGTGTAAATGCTGTTAAAAATCACCAAGTCTTTGTAGTTCACATTGGTTTCGCCAATGACAACATGCTTGTCCCAGTGCACATGGCTCACCTTCGAAAGCACGCGAATAAAGCTGTCCACAACGCTGCTGCGACGTGTGCGCTGTCTGTAATGGGAGTTCACAAAGGCGGTTTTAGACCCGTTGAGGTTGCTGGCATTGGTGTTGATCCACTTTTGTCGCTCTTCCCAGTGAGAGATAAAACCTTTGAGAACAGTGACATTGCCTACATTCATGAACTGTAGATCACAATCCCCGCGACACTCATTGTCTGTGAGCCAACGGCCAAAAAGTTGAGGAACCATTTGTCTCAATGTATCTGCCTTGAGACCACTGTCTTCAAAGGCTCCCGTGCGCTCCAACGTGACAATAAAATCTTGAATATAGCGCAGAGGAATTTTTTGTGACGGCGCTTCCAGCAAGGCATTCTTCACACCCGTCAACACTTTGTCTTGAGTTTTAACGAGAGCATCAATTTTTTCATTGGTGAAAACATTGGGGTGTTCGGCAAAGCGCGCCACCAATCCTGGAAATGTGAAG
>JACCDR011362922.1_pt1 | contig 16068 bp, 10 predicted proteins | sample 7446431 | NCBI WGS metagenome assembly JACCDR01 (sample SAMN15323443, study PRJNA562643) | freshwater metagenome | isolation source: river surface water | place: USA:Blue River Watershed | collected 2017-08-17 | reverse complement strand
TGGCGTGAGCGACGCGGATTTCCGCGCACTCATCGAAGACAAGTACGACGGTTCGACCGAGAACCGGCACCTGCTCCGCATCGATACGAACCGACTCGCAGCGGGCGAGCCGCTGGCGTACGTCATCGGATGGATCCCTTTCATGGGACTGAGGATCCACCTCGGTTCGAAGCCGCTCATCCCCCGTCCTGAGACCGAGTGGTGGGTAGAGGAGCTCGCGGCGCACCTGGCCGGACGCGGTTCAGTAGCGGTGCTTGATCTGTGCGCCGGATCCGGAGCCATCGGTGCGGCGATCCTGAAGCTTCATCCTGAGGCGGAGGTCTCGTTCGGCGAATTCGATGCCAAGCATGCAGAGACTATTCAGAAGAACCTTCGCGAGAACGGACTCGCGGATTCCCCGATCCTGATCGGAGACCTCTTCGGTCCGTTCGACGGGGCTCGCTTCGATATCATCGCGACCAATCCTCCCTACATTCCCTCGGGCCGGAAGCTCGAGCACAGCGTCTCCGGGTTCGAGCCGCATGAGGCGCTCTTCGCAGGCAAGGACGGGCTTTCAGTCATCAGACGCATCGCTGCGGAAGCAACGATGCATATGAGTCCGGGCGGCGAGCTCTGGCTCGAGTGCGATAGCGAGCACGCTGAGGAGGCGCAGGCGCTCGTCGCGAAGGGAGCGAAGCGCGCAGAGCTGCGCAATGACCAGTACGGCAGGCCGCGCCTGGTCGTGGGGTATTATTAAGCCATGCAGCTCGAGCTCATGCCGGCATTCGGCGAACTCAACGTGAACGCGGAAGCGATCGCGCACGGGCTCTTTTATATCGTCGTCACCCTCGCGATCATCTACACGGTCATCGCGGCGTACCACTGGCTCCGCTACGGCTACCGTTCCGTCCTCACCATCCCGGCGCTGGCGGTCCATATAGCGGTATCGCTCGCGCTCGTGGGATACGCATCCTCAGGACTATAGCTATGGAAGAATTCGAACTCGAACCCGGAGAGCGCATCATCACATCGGTCAGGAAGCACTGGTTGGTGTTCCTCATCGAGGTCCTTCCCTTCGTGCTGCTCGCGCTCCTGCCGCTTGCGGTCGAGCCGTTGCTCGCTCGCTTACCGGAAGGCTACGTTTCTACCGGCGCGTTCGATGTCTCCGAGCCGTGGACGCGGCTTCTTTTGGGCAGCTGGTGGCTCTTCATGTGGACCGGGCTGTTCAATGCGTTCACCAAGTTCTATCTGGATGTCTGGGTAATCACCACGGCGCGCATCGTCGATATCCATCAGCACTATTTCTTCAAGCGCGAGGTATCGAGCTTCCTTCTGGTGCGCGTCCAGGACGTGACCACCGAAGTGAGCGGCGTCCTCGAGACATTGATCGGCTTCGGTACGTTGCGCGTCGAGACGGCGGGAGACTCCTCCAAAGACTTCGAGATCAGGGGCGTCCCGAACCCGGAGGGGCTCCGAGACCTCATCATGCGGGAGATCGCTGAGATCCATAAGACAGAGGGCGGACGCATCTGATAGAATCAGGACATGAGCGAAGGACGACTATCTACCGACCCGTATAAGGGCGTCCGGGACTTCTATCCCGAGGACTGGGCGAAGCTGCAGAGCGTCTTCAACGGCGCCCGCGCAGTGCTTTCCAAATGGGGTTACGAGGAATACAACGCTTCCCCGCTCGAAGGCGCGGAACTTTACGAAAGCAAGGGTAACGAGGAGATCGTGAACGAGCAGACATTCACCTTCACCGACCGCGGCGACCGCCGCGTGACGCTCCGTCCCGAGATGACGCCGTCCTTGGCCCGCATGGTTGCCGCGAGGCGCCGCGAACTCGCCTTCCCGCTCCGCTGGTTCTCCATCGGGAACCGTTTCCGCTACGAGCGCCCGCAGAAGGGACGCCTCCGCGAGTTCTATCAGACCGATATCGACCTCGTCGGCCTACCGGCCGGCGAAGCCGATCTGGAGGTCATCACCATCGCGTCCGAGATCCTGAAGTCCTTCGGCGCCAAGGACAGCGATTTCGCTATCCGCATCAATTCCCGCCCGATGCTCGCCCGCGCCTGCGAGCTTGCTGGCTACGCGGACAAGGACGGCATGCGCAAGTACTGGCAGCTCCTCGACAAGAAGGCGAAGATGTCGCCAGAGGAATTCGCGAAGGCGCGCGGAGACGGTCTCGACCCTCTTTCCATCATCGAGGCTGCCGAGGATCCGATCGTGAAGGAAGAGAAGGAGGAGCTCGCCGCGATGATTCAGACGCTCCACGCGCGCGGCATCACGAATGCTATCTATGACCCGGAGATCGTCCGCGGCTTCGATTACTACACCGGCGTCGTGTTCGAGATCACCGATTCCAACCCGGAGAACGCCCGCTCCCTCTTCGGCGGCGGCCGCTACGACGGCCTCGTTTCTCTCTTCGGCGGCGATCCGATCCCGGCGATCGGCTTCGCGTTCGGCGACGTCACCTTCCTCGATTTTCTTGAGACGCATAACCTCGCGCTTCCGGATGCGACTCGCGCGCAGGTATATATCGGCACGCCAAGCACCGATGATCTCGAGACCGCACGTCTTTTTGCAGAGAAGCTCCGTTCCCAGGGCGTCCGCGCGTTCCTCAACCTCACCGGGAAGTCCCTCGGGGACCAGATCAAGGATGCGGTGAAGCGCGGCATCCCGCACTTCGTCGCCTACGGCAAGAACGAGGCAGATGCTGGCACCGTCCGCGTGAAGACGCTCGCTACGAGCGAGGAAGCGAGCCTTCCCGTGGGTGCTGTCGCAGAGTATGTAACCCTGTAGTATGCGGGCGATCACGTTCGACATCGAGACCCGCATGACGTCTCTCTCTCGAGGACGTCTCGACGTGAACCAGATGGAACTCACCGTGGTCGGGATCCACGACTCCGAGACCGATACTTATAGCGGCTTTTATAAGGAAGACTTGCCGAAGCTCTGGCCCATCATCGAAAAGGCGGACGTCCTCATCGGCTACAACTCCGACTCGTTCGATATCCCGCTCCTCAATCGCTACTATCCCGGCGATCTCGCGCAGATCCGCTCCATCGACCTCATGGTGGAGGTGCAGAAGGTGCTCGGACGCAGGCTCCGCCTCCAATCCATCGCCGAGGCGACTTTAGGCCGCGGCAAGTCCGGAGACGGTCTCAAGGCCGTCGACTGGTGGGAACAGGGCCTCTACGAGAAAGTGAAAGAGTACTGCATCGAGGACGTGCGCCTCACGCGCCAGCTGTTCGATTACGCACGTAAGCACGGGAAGCTCAAATACAAGGACCTGAACCAGAACCGGGATGTGAAGCTCGATACCAGAGCCTGGGACGTAGTCACACCTGCGCCGACGCTCACGCACACCCTTCCGCTATAATTGAGGTATGCAAGAAAACCGTCTCGTCCTCCCCCTCGCCATCGTCGGCGCGGGAATGATCCTCGCGATCTCTCTGTATTACTATCTGCATGAACCGGAGCCGGCTATCCTCACGACCACCGATCTCGCTGGCGAGATGCGCCCGCTCGATGACAGCGACCATATCCTCGGCAATCCTGCCGCGCCGATCATGTTCGTGGAGTATTCCGATATCGATTCCCCGTTCTCGAAAGTGTTCGAGAAATCGCTGCGCGGCGTGATCAGCGAATACGGGGACGAGGGCACGGTCGCGTGGACCTACCGCCATCTTCCGATCATCGAGCAGCATCCGTGGTCCCAGCAGCACGCAGAAGCTGCTGAGTGTGCGAACGCGCAAGGCGGCGCTTTCGCATTCTTCCGCTTCGTCGAGGAACTGCATCTGCGCGCTCCGGGATCAAACGAGTTCGATCCGAGAGGATACGAGCAAGTCATCGAGGCTATGGGCCTCGATACGGACGCGTTCTCCTCCTGCGTAGACAACCGCACGTATGCGAATCGCGTCGGCGAAGACGCGCAGAACGCGCTCTCCGCAGGCGCTATCGGCGCGCCGTATACCATCATGCTCGTGAAGGACGAAGAGCCGGTCACTATCGAAGGCCTCATCACCGGCGATCAACTCAAAGTCCTGATCGATGCAGCGCTCGATCGCCTAGGCGAATAGCTCAAGCAGGGCGTCGTAGTCGCTCTTCTCCCCCTTTCTCCATTTCCCTGAGATGAGTTCGGTCAGGACCGCATCGAGCGTGTCCTTGAGCGCTGCGCGAGTATCATCGCCGAGCGCGACTTGATGCTCAGCGACACCGTCCTCGCCTACCTGGATGATGAAGGCGCTCTCCGGCGCGTGATCGTTCGCGCGCAGGAGGAGGTCATAGAACGCGATCTGGCGCTCGAAGTTCTCCTTATCTTCCTTGCTGATCGTAGTAGACGTCTTCCAGTCCACCAAGCATTCTCCCCCATTCCCTTTGAATACGGCGTCGATCTTTCCCTTCAGAAGCACCTTCTTTCCGACGATAGTTTTCGTCGCGGTGAATGCCTTCTCTATCGCGACCGGTTCGCGATCGGTCTTCTCATCGAAATAGGCATTGAGCGACGCGCGCGATGTCTGCTCGATATCCTTGAACGCGCTATTGCGCGGTAAAAGCGAACGAGAAAGCGAGCGCTCGAGTTCCGCGAGAGCGGCGGCCTTGCGATCCTTTTCAGATAGCGTCGTGTCCTTCCAATATGCAGCGATGCCGGCATGCACCGCGTTACCGATGGTGATGGCCGGACCTTCCGGCTCGGAGAGCCGCAGGATACGGCGCGCGAAGAAGCACGCCGGAGAATCGAGGTATTCGTTGAGCGCGGACGGCGAGAGCCCGTCCTCCTCGAGGTACGAAATGGTGAGATCGCAGATGAGGGCCGGGATATCCGGATTCTCATGGAGGAGCGGAAGCGGCTCGCTCGGCACCGAGAGCGGACTAAGCCCCTGCGGCAGGAGCGTCGTAGGCGGCGTCTCCCGGCCTTCCCCGGTAGCGGCAGCGTACGAGAGCACCAGGGCGTCCTTGGCGCGCGTCAGGGCCACATAGAGCAGCTTCACGAGGTCCTGGAGCTCACGAGGGGCTGCGAGCGGGGACGGGATGAGGCCCGGTTTCCCGCCTTTCTCCCACTCCCGGGCGGTAAGCCCGACCACGAAGACCTTCTCGAATTCCATGCCCTTAGCTTTGTGCGCAGTGATCACGGTAACGTACCCTTCGCGGCTCGTGACCGAGGTCTTCACGCCGCCGAGACCGTGTTCCCGGGCTTTGTCCAATATCTGCATGAGTTCCGAGAACGTGATGCTCGGATTCTGCGCCGCGACGCCTTCGACGTGCATGACGAGCTGGCGCAATAGCGGCACGTCGAGGAATGCTTCGGCGTTCGCAAGGAAATAATCGCGCGCGCCCGAATCAGACAGTATGCGCGAGAGCACTTGCACCGGCGCGCCGGTCCGCGCGCGTTCCCGGAGCGCCTGGATGCTCTTCCCGACAGTCGGGAATGTCGTCATGAGGGCGTCTGAGAGCTCGAAGTCGCGGTATCTGCGGAGGAAGACGCTGCGTTCTGCGAGGCCGATATCCCACCAGGGCGCGAGCAGCGCTTCCCGGAGCGCAGATACGTCAGATGGCTCTGCGACCGCCCGCATGAGCGCGAAGAGGAAGCGGATCGACGGCCGACTGTCGAGATCGATATCGCCGGCGCGCAGCACCGGTACGCCACGTGCGCGCAGATGGAGCGCGAACTGATCCGCGGTCGCATTCCTGAGCGCGATGATGGCGATCTCATGCGGCTTGGTTCCCGCCGCGATCGCCTGCTCGACAAGCGTCGCTATCTGATTCCGTTCCGCGAGCGGATCCTCAGCCACGAGAAGCTCTGCGGTTGCGTCTCCATTGCGGGACGCGGTGAGTGCGACATGCTCCCCGGTGCTCGACGGCAGATCCTTGAGGAGCGTGTGCGCGAGATCGAGGATGCCTTGGTAGGAGCGAAAGTTCGAACGAAGCTCGACGACAGTAGTCCGCGGATAGAGCTCGAGGAATGTACGGAAATGCGTGCTGTCTGCGCCCTGGAAGCCGAAGACTGCCTGCTTCTCGTCTCCCACGACGAACAGGTTCGGATGATCATCGAGCGCGAAGGCGTCGAGGAGACCGTGCTGGAGCGCGTTCGCGTCCTGATGCTCGTCCGCGAGGATGTACTGGTAGCGCTCCTGCAGCGCCGCCTTGAGATCATCGTCCGCGCTGAGACCGTCCACCACGATGCGCAAAACGTCGGTGAAATCGTAGATGCCGCGTTCGTCCTTGAGGTTCTCGTACGCCTCGATGAGCTTCGCTGCTTCCCTGCCCTTCTCGACGCGTTCGAGCTTCTTATGCGCTTCCGGCTTCAGCTCTCCCGCCTTCTCACCGCGTACGTAGCGCAAAGATTCATCCGATTCGATCTCCTTAGCTTGCGCGTCGAGCCACGAACGATACGCGTCCATGGTGACGCGCTCGCGGGTAAGCTCGTCGCGGAGCATAGAGAGGTCTCGGAGATAATGGAACGGGGATTTGGCAGTGCGCAGATGCTCGATCTCCTCATTCTCGAGCACCTCGCGCCAGAGAAGCGTGGTCTCGACGTCTCCCGCAAGGCGCTTCCCGCTCCAGTCCGCGAAGTGCTCGCGATACTCGCCGAGTATGTCGCCAGCGAAGCTATGGAATGTGTGCACTGCAACCTTGTATGCAGCGTCCTCCCCGATGAGCGGGATGAGGCGCTTACGGACCGTCCTCGCGGCCGATTCCGTGAACGTGAGCACGAGGATGCTCCCTGGGGTGGCTTGGGTCTCCTTGAGGATATTGGCGACACGGAGCGTGAGGATATGGGTCTTCCCGGTGCCCGGGCCGGCGATAACCAGGACCGGTCCTTCGACCGTATCCACGGCCTTCTTCTGCTCCGGATTCAGGGTCTTGTAGGCTGCGTCGAAGGTCATTGGCTCCAGTATACCGAATATGGTACGGTTCCCGCAGAACGACCTTTCCCCCCTCTCACAGAACGGAGCACGGGCATGGATATACGCCTTTCGTCCGCGCTCCACGCGGACACTGACCTCATCTTAGAGAAGATTATCCCGGAAGATGCGGAGGTGCTGTTCAGTCTCATTCAGAAGAACCTCGAGCACCTCGATCGCTGGCGTGAGCATTCGTGGAAGCGATTCACGAGCGCTGATTTCCTGCGAGCATACATCCCGATCATCTCTCAGGAGAGGATCTGGTACGGTATCAAGCTCAAGGGTGAGCTCGTCGGTATCATCACGTTGCTTAAGCGGATCGTAGACGATGAGTATGAGCTCGGCTATTGGATTAGCATCGAGCATTGCGGTAAGGGATACGCTACAGCTGCCGTCGAGACGTTCACACAAGCAGTCCTGATTGGATTTGTAGCGAAGGAGCAGCCCTGCCACATCATCGCGATCGTGAGGAGTCACAATATCGCAAGCCAGAAGGTGCTACGGAATGCTGGATTCGAGTATCAGTACAAGATCAGTAAGGACGACCAGATCATCGGCACCCAACGCTATGCGAAGAGCAAGCCAAAATAGAACACCCCGGAACGCAGGTTCCGGGGTGCCTTTCTTTTTGCATTAGTAGCTCTTCAATCGGCGGGCCTTGTCGTGGAGGCGGATCTTCTCGAGCGCCTTCGCTTCGATCTGGCGGATGCGCTCGCGCGTCACGCCGAACTCCTTGCCCACTTCCTCGAGCGTATGGTACACGCCGTCGAGGAGGCCGTGGCGCATCTCGAGGATCTTGCGCTCCTTCGGAGAGAGGTCGTTGAGGATATCGCGGACCTGCTGCGCGAGGATGCGCTCAGAAGATTCCTGCACCGGAGACGGGATCTTATCGTCCGCGATGAAGTCGCCGAGCGTGGATTTCTCGTCGTCAGAATCGCCGGAACCGACCGGATTCTCCAAGGAGAGCGTGTCCTGGTTGATCTTCTCGATCTGGTAGATCTTATCTACCTCGACGCCCATCTCCACCGCCACTTCCTCCGGCTGCGGATCGCGTCCGAGCGCCTGCGAGAGACGGCGGGATACCTGCTTGTACTTCGCGATGGTCTCCACCATATGGACCGGGATGCGGATGGTGCGGGACTGGTCCGCGAGCGCGCGGGTGATCGCCTGACGGATCCACCAGGTAGCGTAGGTCGAGAACTTGAAGCCCTTGTTCCAGTCGAACTTGTCTACGGCCTTGAAGAGGCCGAGGTTGCCTTCCTGGATGAGGTCGAGGAGGGTGAGGTCCGGGGAGCGGCCTACGTACTTCTTCGCGATAGACACCACAAGGCGGAGGTTGGAGCGCGCGAGGATGTTGCGCGCCTCATCGTCTCCCTTCTCGATACGCTTCGCGAGCTCGCGCTCTTCGGCGGCGGTGAGGAGCGGATACTGGCCGATCTCGCGCAGGTAGATCTGGATGGAATCGTACGCGGCGGAATCGCGGCTCTTGATGTTCTTCGATGCGAGGTAGTCGTCGGTGTTGTCCTCGAGCATGCCGCCTTCGAGGATATCGATGCCTGCCGTCACGAACTTCTCGTAGAGCTGGTCGAGGAAGTTGATGTCCTCCTCGATGGTCGGGAACTCCTTGAGGATCTCGCTGTACGTGATGTAGCCGCGCTCGCGACCCTTCGCGATGAGCTGCTCTGCCTTGTCTGCCTTCGCGCCTGCGGCCTTCGCTTTCGCGCCTTTCGCCGCGACGCGGACGATGTTCATCTTCGCGTTCTTGTGCGCTTTCTTGGCTGCCTTGGCCTTCTTCTTTGGCGCAGCCTTCTTCTTCGCGACCTTCTTGGTCGCTTTCTTCTTAGGCGCAGCCTTTTTCTTTTTCTTTGGCATGTAAGTAAATGTTAGTGGAGCGCCGCGATCGTCTTCATGATGCGCGCGCAGTCGGCTTCCGCTTCCTTTACGGCGGCCTGGTCCCCTGCTAATTCAGCCTGGCGAAGCGCCTTAAGCGCCGCCTGGTACGTACGTTCTAGGTTCAATTTCTCGAACCGCTTCAGAGTGTCGTCTGCCGCATGCTCGGGTGGAGATTCTCCAAAGAGTATCCCGATCTCGAATGAGGTTTTCTCGGGGCTCGGTTCCTCGGGCAAGGGCTGTCCGGTAATCCGACTATACTCATTTTCTACCCTCTTAGCAAGGAGCGTACCCGCGTAATTGTCCCGGATTGCGCGGAAGAGCTCATCTTCCGGGATGCCTGCGGCCTGCACCTTAGCGGCTGCGGGCGTGGGTGCATCCGTGCCGATGACCGCACTCCTCGGTATGGATGCGCGCACCGCTTCCGGCGTGGAGCCGATAGTGCGCGCGATGATGCTCACGAAGTGCTCGCGCTCCATCGGGCTCTTCACCGCCGCGACGAGCGGCAGCACTACGCGCTCAGTGTGCATGACGAGGCGATGCTGATCCTGCTCCTGTTCGGTAAGCACGGAGAGGAAGAACTCCACGATGGTCTTCGCGTCCGCGACGCGCTTAGTGAATTCCTTCGGGTCCTCCGAAAGGAGGTCCGCCGGATCCTTGCCGAGAGGAAGACGTACGGCCTTCACGCGCATGCCGCTAGATAGCGCCGCGAGCGCATGCTTCGCGGAAGCCGCGAGACCCGCACGGTCCCCGTCCAGGCAGAGCATGAGGTTCTCCGAGTAGCGCTTCATGAGCGCGAGGTGCTCTGCGCCGAGCGCCGTGCCCGAGATCGCGACCGCGTTCTCGAATCCGGCCTGGTGGGCATGCAAGACGTCCATCTGCCCTTCCATGAGGAGCGCGAACCCGCGCGTGCGGATCGCATCTTTCGCGCGGTCCATCGCGAAGAGCACCTGGCTCTTCTTGAAGAGTTCCGTCTCCGGCGAGTTCAGGTACTTCGCCTGATCGTTCGGATCCAAGGAACGGCCCGTGAACGCCACGATGCGTCCCGCGCTGTCCCGGATCGGGAACATAAGACGGTTACGGAACCGATCATAGAAGGTCCCGGGCTTGCCGTCCGCCTCCTTGATGAGTCCGGCGTCGTTGAGTTCTGCTGCCGTGTATCCCTCCAGAGACAGGACCTCGAGCAGTACGCGCCAATCGTCGCGTGCGTACCCGATGCCCCACTCCTTGATGGTCTTCGGCGTGAGTCCGCGCGAGAGCGCATACTTATACGCCGGCGTATCCTCGCCGAGATTGCGGATGAAGTGCTGCTCCGCTTTCGCCATGGCATCGCGCAGGCGATCGGTCTTCTCCTTGCTGTCCTTCCCCTTCCCGTCGTACACGATCTCCACGCCCGCTTTCTCCGCGAGCACCTTCATCGCGCCCTTGAAGTCCACGCCCTCCATCTTCTCGATGAAGGTGAACATATCTCCGCCCTGACTCGAGGAGAAGCAGTAGTAGCTGCCGCGCTCCGGATTCACATAGAAGGACGGGGTCTTCTCCTTATTGAACGGAGAGAGGCCTTTCCAGTACTTCCCTGCGCGCGTGAGCTTCACGTACGGCGACACCACGTCGACGATCGACAGTTTGTCTTTGATGATTTGTACGGTATCAGCCATTCGATTTGATTCTACAGATAATTGACAACTAATGAATAGATGGCATTATGAGTAGGATTTGGTTCTGTCCTCAACTATGGAGCTACGGATGCGGTTCATATGTCTTCTTATCGGTGGACTTACTGCCGGTACTGCCGTGAACTGGGGAATCCAGGGAGAAGCGGTATCAGCAGGAGTCATGACTTTTCTTACGGTAATTTTCCTCGGATTTGCCTGCGGACCCGACAGATAGAATCTGTTCCCGCTTGCCAAAACGGCGCATGATTTCTCATGCGCCGTTTTTCTTATTTACATCCGTGCCTTGCCGCCTTCTCGAGGGACGAAGGCTGGGCGCTCTTCGCGCTCCGGCTGCGGGCGCTCTGCCTGAAGCTTCGCGATGGACGCGTGCTTCTTGCTGTTCGCGAATCCGGTACCGGACGGGATGAGGCGTCCGAGGATGACGTTCTCCTTGAGGCCGCGAAGGGTGTCCACGCTTCCCTTGAGGGCGGCGTTGATGAGCACCTTCGTGGTCTGCTCGAAGGACGCTGCGGAGAGGAAGGAGCGGCGGCTGAGCGCTGACTCCTTGATACCGAGGACGATCTCCTTCGCCTTCGGCGGCTCCTTGTCCGCATCCTTCATATCCTTGATCGCGGCTGCGAGCTCCCAATCCTCGATGACATCGCCTACGGAGTAGTCGGTGTCGCCGGTCTCGGTGATCTTCACGCGGGAGAACATCTGCTTCACGATCACCTCGAGGTGCTTGCGAGATACCGATGCTCCCTGGAGCTCGTAGATCTTGCTTGCCTCTGTGATGATGTACTCCTGCACCGCTGCGCGTCCGGCGTACTCGAAGAGCTCGTCGAGGTCTACGGAACCGTCCGTGAGGAGCTGGCCCTTAGATACCTTGTCGCCGACCTTCACGAATGACTGGCGCGGGTACGGCGCGACGTACTCGGTAGCAGAACCGTCCTTCTTGCCCTGGCCGGCTTCCGGAGCGACCGAGATGATCTTCTCGCGGCCGACTTCCTTCACGTCGACGACCATGCCGTCGGTCTTGGAGACCACGGCCGGGTTCTTCGGATAGCGCTTCTCGAAGAGCTCTTCGACGCGCGGAAGACCTGAGGTGATGTCTCCGCCGACTGACGCGGTTCCTCCGGCGTGGAAGGTACGCATGGTGAGCTGGGTTCCGGGTTCACCGATCGCCTGTGCAGCGACGGTACCTACTGCCTCGCCAAGGTCCACGAGATCCTGGGTGGTGAGGTCCATGCCGTAGCAGGTCTGGCAGATGCCGTAGCGGGTCTCGCAGGCCATAGCCGAGCGAACCTGCACGGACTGGATGCTCTCATCCTTGCCGATGACCTTCGCGTCTTCTGCGTTGATGTAGTGGCCCTTCTTGAATTCGCCTGCGGCTTCCGCGAGCACACGTCCGCGTACTGCGTCGCCGAAGTCGATCTGGATGCCTGAAGCGGATACGCGGTTGATCGCGACGCCGCGCTTCGTACCGCAGTCTTTCTCGGTGACGATAGAGTCCTGAGCGACGTCGAAGAGGCGGCGCGTGAGATAACCCGCGCGCGCGGTTCCGAGCGCGGTGTCGGTGAGACCCTTGCGTGCGCCGTGCGTACTCATGAAGTACTCGATCGGATTGAGTCCTTCGGTCATGGAGCTCGTGATCGGCACCTCGATGGTCTCGCCAGCGGTGTTCTGGATGAGACCCTTCATGCCGGCCATCTGCGTCATGTTGCCGAGGGAGCCGCGGGCGCCGGAGCGCACCATGTCGGAGACGGAACCCATCGGGTCCATGGCCTCTTCCACGAGCTTCTCGACTTCCTGCTTGGTGCCGTGCCAGATCTCGATGACCATGCGGCGCTTCTCTTCTTCGGAGAGGAGGCCGTTCTTGTAATCCTCCTCGATGCGGGATGCCTTCTCCTCGGATGCCTTTATGACCGCCTCCTTCTTCTCCGGAACGGCGCCGTCAGAGAGGGACCAGGTCACGCCGGAGCGGGTAGCGTATTCGAATCCGAATCGCTTCACCTTGTTCACGATGTCCGAGATGCGGTCGAGGCCGTAGAGCGCGATGCACTCGTTCACGATGCGCGAGAGCACCTTCTTGGTGATGGTGTCGTTCACGTACGGGTACTGCGACGGAAGGACGGTGTTGAAGAGGAGTCGTCCGACTGACGTCTCGAAGGTCTTTCCTTCGAACTGCTTGTACTTCTCCTTGTCCGCCATCGGGAGGATGTGCACCTTCGCGCGGAGGTCGATCGCGCCGTATTCGTGCGCGAGGATCGCCGCGTTCGGGGACTGGAAGTACATGCCCTCGCCCTTAGCTCCCGGAGCGAGCTTCGTGAGCCAGTACACGCCGAGGATGATGTCCTGCGGCTTCGCGGCAAGCACGGTCATCTCGCCGTTACCCGGCTTCAAGATGTTCTTGTTCGCGGACATAATCTCGCGCGCTTCCCACTGAGCTTCCTCAGAGAGCGGCACGTGGACGGCCATCTGGTCTCCGTCGAAGTCCGCGTTGAACGCGTGACAGACGAGCGGGTGGAGCTGGATAGCGTCGCCTTCGATGAGTCGCGGACGGAATGCCTGGATACCCTGGCGGTGAAGCGTAGGTGCGCGGTTGAGGAGCACGTACTTGCCCTTGATCACCTCTTCGAGGATCTCCCACACCTCCGGCACGCCGTCTTCGATGAGACGGCCTGCGCCGCGGATGTTGAACGCGAGCTCGCGCTCGAGGAGTCCGCCGATGACGAACGGACGGAAGAGCTCCAGCGCCATGTGCTTCGGAAGACCGCACTGGTCGAGCTCGAGGTCAGGTCCGACGACGATCACGGAGCGGCCGGAGTAGTCCACGCGCTTGCCGAGAAGGTTCTGGCGGAAGTAGCCCTGCTTGCCCTTGAGGTAGTCTGCAAGAGACTTCAATGGACGGCGCTGGCTCGGGGTGAGCGCGCCTGCGGATGCTCCGCCCTTGCGGATGCTGTTGTCGAGGAGCGCGTCTACCGCCTCCTGGAGGATGCGCTTCTCGTTGCGCAGGATCACTTCCGGCGCATGGATATCGAGGAGCTTCTTCAAACGGTTGTTGCGGTTGATCACGCGGCGGTAGAGGTCGTTCACGTCGGACGTCGCATGGCGGCCGCCTTCAAGGGCGACCATCGGGCGGAGCGCCGGCGGGATGACCGGGATGCGCGTGAGGAACATAGACTCCGGTCGTGCGTCCGCAGCGAGCATGCCGGCGATGAGGCTGATGCGCTTCGCGAGCTTCTCGCGCTCTGCGACGCCTGCCTTCGCGTAACGCTCTTCGAGGGTCGTCTTGAGCTCCTTGAGGTTGATCGCGCGGAAGATATCGTAGATAGCCTCTGCACCGATCTTCGCCTCGAACAGCGTACCGAACTTCACGGAGAAATGATGGTATTCCATCTCGTCGAAGACGCGGCCGACCGTGACCGATTCGATCTCGGTCTTGGCGAGCGTCATCTTCTCCTTGAGGGCTTCCTTCTCCTTCTCATCCTTGAGGTTCTTGTACTTGGTCTTGTATTCGCTCTCGAGTTCGCCGAGGAGCTTCTTCTTCGTCTCCTCGTTCACTTTCGTCACGATGTAGCCCGCGAAGTAGACGACCTTCTCGAGGTCAGCAGACGGGATGCCGAGTACGAGCGCCATGCGGCTCGGCATGGAGCGGAGGAACCAGATGTGCGCCACCGGAGTGACGAGCTCGATGTGGCCCATGCGCTCGCGGCGGACGATAGAACGGGTGATCTCCACGCCACACTTGTCGCAGACGATGCCCTTGTAGCGGATGCCCTTGTACTTGCCGCAGTAGCACTCGTAGTCCTTCTCCGGACCGAAGATCTTCTCGTCGAAGAGGCCGTGCTTCTCCGAGCGCTGCGTGCGGTAGTTGATGGTCTCCGGCTTGGTGATCTCGCCGTGGCTCCATTCAAGGATGCGCTCCGGGCTCGCGAGCGAGAGACGGATTGCGCCCCAATCTTTCTTTGCTCCCTGGAATCGGTTGGTTGCCATATAGATGAGGGTTATGCGCGATCTTCGCCCGGCTGACGCTCGACGAGGTCTACGTCAAGCGCGAGGCCGCGGATCTGGTTGGTAAGGACGGAGAAGGATGCCGGGGTGCCTGAGTGGCTGATCGGCTCGCCCTTCACGATCGCATCGAAGGCTGCGGAGCGGCCCTGGATATCGTCGGACTTGATAGTGAGCATCTCGCGGAGCGTGTATGCGGATCCGTAGCCGAGAAGCGCCCACACTTCCATTTCTCCGAAGCGCTGGCCTCCGTTCTGCGCCTTTCCGCCGAGCGGCTGCTGGGTGATGAGGCTGTAGGGGCCAATAGAGCGCATGTGGATCTTGTCCTCCACCATGTGATGGAGCTTCAAGACGTACATGTAGCCCACCGAGATGTCCTGTGCGAACGCTTCGCCGTTGCGTCCGTCGAAGAGCTTGATCTTTCCGGAGCGCGGGAAGCCTGCCTTCTCGAGCTCGTCGCCGATCTCCTCTGCGGTCGCCCCTGCGAACGGCGGCACGACGGCCTGGTAGCCGAGCGTGTTAGCCGCGAGTCCGAGATGGAGCTCGAGGATCTGGCCGATGTTCATGCGGGACGGAACGCCGAGCGGGGTGAGGATGACGTCGACCGGATTGCCGTCCTTGTCGTATGGCATGTCCTCTACCGGAAGCACGCGGGAGATAACGCCCTTGTTACCGTGGCGGCCGGCGAGCTTGTCTCCGACCGAGACGTTACGCACCTGAGCGACGGTGACGACGATCTTCTTGATGATGCCTGACTCGAGCTGGTCGCCCTTCTCGCGTGAGAAGACGCGCACGCCGATGACGCGGCCGCGCTTGCCGCCTTCCATGCGGAGCGAGGTGTCCTTAACGTCCTTCGCCTTGTCTCCGAAGATGGAGCGGAGGAGGCGCTCTTCAGGCGTGAGCTGGGTCTCGCCCTTCGGCGTTACTTTTCCGACGAGGATGTCTCCCGGGCGGACTTCCGCGCCGATGCGGACGACGCCTTCCTCATCGAGGTTCTTGAGGCGCATCTCGCCGACGTTCGGGATGTCGTGCGTAGTGACCTCCGGACCGAGCTTGGTGTCGCGGACGGCGCACTCGAAATCTTCGATATGAATAGTAGTGAACTTCGCCTGCTCCACGAGACGCTCCGATACGATGATCGCGTCTTCGTAGTTAGCGCCGCTCCATGACATGAAGGCGACGCGCACGTTCTGGCCGAGCGCGAGCTGGCCGCGATCCGAAGAGGATGCGTCCGCGAGGACGTCTCCTTTCTTCACCTTGTCGCCGGTGCGCACTGACGGGCGCTGGTTGAAGGCGGAGTTCTGGTTGGTCTGGGTGAGACCCTGGAGCTTGTACTCCTTCTTCTTGCCTTCCTTGTTCGTGACGACGATCTTGCGTGCGTCCACGTAGGTAGCCTCTCCCGCTTCCTGCGCGATGATGAGGCGGCCGGTGTTGCGGGCTGCGTGCTCTTCGATGCCCGTAGCGACGAGCGGCGCCTCCGGGACGAGGACCGGGGTCGCCTGCTTCTGCATGTTCGAACCCATGAGCGCGCGGTTCGCGTCGTCGTGGTCGACGAACGGGATGATCGAGGTAGCGACGGAGAACATCTGGTACGTAGACGCATCGATGTAATCGATCTCGTCGCG
>JACCDR011770882.1_pt1 | contig 16069 bp, 13 predicted proteins | sample 7446431 | NCBI WGS metagenome assembly JACCDR01 (sample SAMN15323443, study PRJNA562643) | freshwater metagenome | isolation source: river surface water | place: USA:Blue River Watershed | collected 2017-08-17 | reverse complement strand
TGCAGCGCAATCGTCAGCTCGACAGTGCCAAGGTTGGACGACAGATGGCCGCCGGTCTTGGACACCGATTCCAGCAGGTAGCTGCGCAGCTCATCGGCCAGCGTGCGCAGTTCCGCCCGCGACAAGGCGCGCAGGTCGGCAGGGTCATTGATCTTCTTCAGTAATTCCATCTCAGGCCTTCCTTCGCACGATCAGGTCGGCGATAGCACGCAACCTGCCCGCCGTGCTGCCAAACGGCTGCAAAGCCTCATGGGCATCGTGCCGCAGTTTCTCGGCAAGGGCAAGCGAGGCCTCCAGCCCCAGCAGCGACACATAGGTCGGCTTGTTGTTGGCCGCATCCTTGCCGGCAGTCTTGCCCAGCGTGGCCGTATCCTCGGTGGCGTCGAGGATGTCGTCGACCACCTGGAAAGCCAGCCCGATGGCTGCCGCATACGCGGACAGCGCGGCTTCTTCGTCGGCCGCCAGGGCCTTGCCAGCCGTGGCGCCCAGCATCACCGACGCGCGCAGCAAGGCGCCCGTCTTGAGCTTGTGCATCTGTTCCAGTTCAGGCAGCGTCAATGCGAGACCGACCGACGCGAGGTCGATCGCCTGTCCGCCGCACATGCCGAGCGAGCCCGCCGCGCGCGCCAGCAAGGCCACCATCGCCACCTTGCGCGCTGCATCCAGCGTGCCGCCCGCCAGCGCTTCAAACGCCTGCGCCTGCAAGGCATCGCCGACCAGCAGCGCGGTCGCGTCGTCATAACGCTTGTGCACGGTAGGCTTGCCGCGACGCAGGTCGTCGTCGTCCATGCAGGGCATGTCGTCGTGCACCAGCGAATAAACGTGGATCATCTCGACAGCCGCCGCGGCGCGTTCGATCGCATCCGTCGGCGCATCGAACAGCTCGCCGGCCGCGTATACCAGCAGCGGGCGCACGCGTTTGCCGCCATCCATCGCCGCATAGTGCATGGCCTCGTGCAGGCGCTGCGGAACGACGGCCAGCGACGGCAGGTGCGCGGCCAGCACGCCTTCCATGCCCGACTGGACTTGCTTGCGCCAGTCGGCGAATTCCATGCTCATGCGTCTGCTTCCTCGTCGTCGTCGCCTTCGAACGGCTTCAGCAGCTCACCCTGCAGCACCTTCACCTGCTTCTCGACCCGCTCAAGCTGGGCCGCGCAGTACTTCACGAGTTCGGAGCCGCGCTTGTAGGCGGCCAGCGAGGCTTCCAGCGGCAGTTCGCCCGCCTCCATATCGGCGACGAGTTGTTCCAGTTCTGCCATCGCATCTTCGAAGGATGCGCTGGGTTGCTCGGTGTTGGTCTTTTTCGGCATGGTCAGGTCTTGCAGAGATAGCCGGCTATTTTAGTGCAAGGCCACGTGAGCGGACTGCAAAACCCGAGCTTTTGCTTGCCATATCGGCATCCACAGCTCGCATGACAGTGCCTGCAGCCGCCTGAACATGCCGCATTTGCATGCGGCACGAACGTGCCCTCGGGGTCGAAACTCGGGGTTGAAATACTGGTATCCCCGGGGAGTCCGCGCAGGTATAATCCGCCTTTCGTCCAAAAAATAAGTGTTTCATCTCGTTTGAACACAGGTTTTTGCGGATTCTTTCTTCCTTAGGTTGGTGCAAATTAATTTGGGGGTGGGGATGTCCGATCTGGCCAGTCTCTCTCGGCTCGCGCGCTCCAACGCGCAACTTCCCGTAGGCGTCTACTTCAACGACGCACTGCTGCAGCAGGAAATCCAGCAGCTGTTCAAACAAGGCCCGGCTTATGCGGGCCATGAGCTCATGGTGCCCAACGCAGGCGATTTCGCGACCCTCCCCTGGGAGAACGATGGTCGCGTGCTGGTCCGTGGGCAACAGGGTATCGAACTGATGTCGAATGTCTGCCGTCATCGCCAGGCCAAGATGCTGGTCGGCCGTGGCAATTCGAACAACATCGTGTGCCCGCTGCACCGCTGGACCTACGACCTCAAGGGCGAACTGGTCGGTGCGCCGCATTTCGCCGACACGCCCTGCCTGAACCTCGAGCGCTTCGGCCTGCAGAACTGGAACGGCCTGCTGTTCGAGAACAATGGCTTCGACGTCGCCGGTACGCTGAAGAACCTGTCTGTCACCAAGGACCTGAACTTCGACGGTTACATGCTCGACCATTTCGAGGTCCACGAGTGCAATTACAACTGGAAGACCTTCATCGAGGTCTATCTCGAGGATTACCATGTCGAGCCCTTCCATCCGGGCCTCGGCAACTTCGTTACCTGCAATGACCTGCGCTGGGACATGGGCCCGGGCTACAGCGTGCAGACCGTGGGCGTGAATTCGGCGCTCAAGAAGTCGGGCTCGCCGGTTTACCAGAAGTGGCATGACGAAGTGCTGCGCTTCAATGGCGGCAAGGCACCGCCGTTTGGCGCGATCTGGCTCACGCTGTACCCGAACATCATGGTCGAGTGGTATCCGAACGTGCTGGTAGTGTCGACGCTGTGGCCGACCGGCCCGCAAAAGACCACCAACGTGGTCGAGTTCTATTACCCGGAAGAGATCGCGCTGTTCGAGCGCAGCTTCGTCGACGCCGAGCGCGCCGCGTACATGGAAACCTGCGTCGAGGACGACGAGATCGCGCTGCGCATGGACGCCGGCCGCAAGGCGCTGCTCGACCGCGGCACCAGCGAAGTCGGCCCCTACCAGTCGCCGATGGAAGATGGCATGCAGCACTTCCATGAGTGGTACCGCAGCAAGATCGCCGTCTGATGTTCGCTTTCCCCGGCAGGGCCGGCCTCGTTGCCCGCCCTGCCGGCCGCTTCCCCGCCATTGGCGCGTCTGCCTTCGCTTGGCGCCCTTCACCTGACAGGACCTGAGATCTCGATGCAGTCGTTGTGGATGCTGGTTGCCGCCTTCGTGTTCTCGCTGATGGGCGTCTGCGTGAAGCTGGAATCGGCCATATCGTCCACGTCGGAGATCGTGATGTGCCGCGGCGCCGTCGGCATGCTGCTCATCTTCACGCTGTCGCGCCTGAACAAACAGACCCTCAAGACGTCCCTGCCCTGGCACCATGCCTGGCGCGGCTTTGTCGGCGTATGTGCGCTGTGGCTCTGGTTCTTTGCGATCGGCAGCCTGCCGTTGGCCACCGCAATGACGCTGAACTACATGGCGCCAATCTGGATCGCGGCCATCGTCTTCACGCTCGGCTGGTGGCACAGGCAGCGTCGCTTCGAATGGGGACTGGCGGCCGCGGTCGTCACCAGCTTCGTCGGCGTCGCGCTGCTGCTCAAGCCAACCATCCATGCCGAGCAATGGCTGGGCGGCCTGATGGCGCTGATCTCGGGCTTCCTGTCGGCCCTGGCCTACATGCAGGTCAAAAAGCTGGGGCAGTTGGGCGAGCCCGAATATCGCGTCGTGTTCTATTTTTCCGTCAGCGGCGTGATCGCCGGACTGCTCGGTAGCGCCGTCGACAGCCACATCCGCTTTGGCGAGTTCCGTCTGCTGCACGACTTGTCCGGCATGGACTGGCTGCTGCTGGCCACCATCGGCCTGACCGCCACAATTGCGCAAATGGCAATGACGCGCGCATACCGCCTTGGCGCGATGCTGGTGACGGCCAACCTGCAGTACACCGGCATCGTCTTCTCCAGCATCTGGGGCATACTGATCTGGGGCGACCATCTGGATGCATGGGGCTGGGTGGGCATAGCCATCATCCTTGCCAGCGGCGTGGCAGCCACCTTCTATAATGCCCGCAGCAGTACGAAGAGGATCGACTGAGCATTCCCATCCCAACCACGGGCGCCGCTGAAGCATTGCGGCATCCGGTGCCCGTCCATGGACAAGGTCGCGTTGATGATGACCAGGCGGGCATGCCAACGAGGAGACCTGCGCATGCCGTACACGACGTTGATCAGCGCTGCAGAACTGAAGCAGCATATCGACAACCCCGCCTTCGTGATCCTGGATTGCCGTTCGGAGCTGACCGATACGAAGGCAGGGGCGATCGCTTTCGCCGCCGGCCATATCCCCGGCGCACAGCACGCTGATCCCGACACCCTGTTGTCCGACAAGTCCAAGGGCCCGAACGGCGCCTTCCGCGGTCGCCATCCGCTGCCAACGCAGGAAGCCTTCATCGAGACCCTGCGCGAACTGGGCGTGTACCCGAACTCGCAAGTGATCGCCTATGACGCGCATGGCAGCATGTTCGCGTCGCGGCTGTGGTGGATGCTGCGCTGGGTCGGCCACAAGGGCGTGGCCGTGCTCGACGGCGGCCTGCCGGCATGGGAAGCGGTCGGCGGCACGCTGACGAAAGAAGTCATTGGCCGTCCGCGTGGCAGCATCACCCTGCAGGCGTCACTGGCCTCGACCGTCAGTGCCGATGATGTGCTGGCCAACCTGAGCGCGAAGGCGCGCATCGTGCTCGACGCTCGTGCCAACGATCGCTTCCGCGGCGAGAACGAAACGATCGACCCGGTCGCGGGCCATATCCCGGGCGCGAAAAATCGCTTCTTCAAGGACAACCTGCAGGCCGATGGCCGCTTCAAGTCGGCCGACGAACTGCGCACGGCGTTTGGCGCGCTGATCAAGAGCCCGGAGACGACGATCGCGCAATGCGGCTCCGGTATCTCGGCCTGCCACAACCTGCTGGCGATGGAAATTGCCGGGCTGCCGGGCGCGGCGCTGTATCCGGGTTCGTGGAGCGAATGGTCGGCCGATCCGTCGCGGCCGGTGGCCACGGGCACGGCCTGAAGCATAAAAAAACGGAACCGCAAGGTTCCGTTTTTACTTGGGCGCGGCATGCGCCATCAGCCAGCGCGCAGCGCGTGCCTCAGTGTGGATGGAATTGCCGCGTCAGCAGCACGACGATGCCGACGCCAATGGCGATCAGGATCACCTGCGGCACCGTTTCCTTCAGCGTCGCGCGACGCTGCATCTGCGGCATCAGGTCGCTGACGGCAATGTAGATGAAGCCTGACGAGGCCAGCACCAGCACGTAAGGGATCAGGTGCATGCCATCACCCAGCATGTAGTAGCCGACCAGGCCGCCGACCACCGACATCAGGCTGCAGATCAGGTTGTACGCATAAGCGCGCGCCTTCGACAGGCCGGCATTCAACAGCACGATGAAGTCGCCGATCTCCTGCGGAATCTCGTGCGCGGTGATGGCCAGCGCGGTGATGATGCCCAGCTTGGGGTCGGCCAGGAAGGCCGCTGCAACGAGGATGCCATCGGTGAAGTTGTGCAGGCTGTCGCCGACCAGGATCATCCAGCCGGATTTGCCGGCCTCGTGCGCATCATGCCCGTGTTCATGGCCATGCCCGTCGCCTTCGTAATGGTGCGAGTGGCGCAGGATGGCCATCTTTTCGAGCAGAAAGAAACCCAGCAGGCCGGCGAGCAGGGTCGCGAACAGGCCGTGGATATTGGCATCCGACTCGAAAGCTTCCGGCAGCGCGTGCAGCAGCGAGGTCGACAGCAGGATACCGACCGACAGGCTGACCATGCGCTCGACCATGCGCGACAGCAGGCCGTAGGACAGGAAAGCGGCAGCGGAGATGCTGATGACCCCACCAAGCGTGGTGGCCAGCAGGATGGAAGACAGCGTGGAGTTAATTTTGTTTTACCCGTAAGAACGTGCCCGCGATTAGACCATAGCCGGCCGAGGGCGGGCAATCAGTCGTCTGACGCAGGCGACGCCTCTGGTCGCCGCCGGTGCCGATGGGACTCGTCGCGGCCGGCCCTGCCATGGTTGCATTGCGTCCCGCCGCAACGCGGGACGACTGTGCTCAGAGGCCGCAGGTCGGGCGATCGGGCCTACACGCCGTGGCGCTTGAACCAGTCGATGCAGCGCTTCCAGCCATCCTTCGCATCGGCCTCGACATAGCTGGGCCGGTAGTCCGCATGGAAGCCGTGCCCGGCGTCCGGATAGACGACGATCTCGCTGCCGCTCTTGCCCTTGGCCAGCGCAGCCTTCATTTGATCGACGCTGTCCAGCGAAATCCCGGTATCGCGCCCACCGTACAGGCCCAGCACCGGCACCTTCAGTTCGCCGGCAATGTCGACCGGGTGCTGCGGCTGCAGCGTGGTCTTGTCCTGCACCAGCCGGCCATACCAGGCCACGCCCGCCTTCACCTTCGGGTTGTGGGCCGCATACATCCAGGTGATGCGCCCGCCCCAGCAATAGCCGGTCACGCCCAGCCGCGACGTATCGCCGCCGTGCTCCGCCGCCCATGCGACGCAGGTATCGAGGTCACGCATGACCTGCGCATCAGGCACTTTCGCGATGATGGCTTTCATCAGCTCCGGGATCGAGTCGTATTTCGTCGCGTCGCCCTGGCGCACGAACAGGTCCGGCGCCAGCGCCAGGTAGCCCTGCTTCGCGAAGCGGCGCGCGATGTCCGCGATATGGTGGTGCACGCCGAAGATCTCCGACACCACCAGCACCACCGGCAGCTTGCGCCCGTCCTTCGGCTGCGCGCGATAGAGCGGCACCACCTGACCGTCGACGCTCAGCTGCACCGTGCCCGCTTCCAGCCCTTCGGCATCGGTGGTGATCGCCGCCTGCGACAGGGTTGGCAGCACGGCTGCCGCAAAACCGGTGCCCAGCGTGACCTTCATGAAGTCGCGTCGGTCGGTCGAGTCTTTCGCCATCGGGTTCGACAGCAGCGATTGGAGTTCGTCGGTCATCGTCATCAGTGAGCCACCTCCCAGTTGGCGCCAGCGCCGACTTCGGCCACCAGCGGCACTTTCAGTGCCGCGACGCCCGCCATCAGCTGCGGCAGCTTTTCCTTGACCAGCGCCAGTTCCTGCTCCGGCACTTCGAGCACCAGTTCATCGTGCACCTGCATCACCATCAGCGTCTGCAGGCCTTCAGCGTCGAGCCAGTCCTGTACGGCGACCATCGCCAGCTTGATCAGGTCGGCGGCGGTGCCCTGCATGGGCGCATTGATCGCCGCCCTTTCGGCAGCCTGTCGGCGCGGGCCGTTCGGCGAATTGATCTCGGGCAGCCACAGGCGCCGGCCGAATACGGTCTCGACAAAACCGTGCGACTTGGCCTGCAGCCGGATGTCATCCATGAAGCGCTTCACGCCGGCAAAGCGCGTGAAGTACTTCTCCATATACATCTGCGCGGCCGAGCGCTCGACGCCGAGGTTGCCGGCCAGCCCGAAGGCGCTCATGCCATACATCAGGCCGAAGTTGATCACCTTCGCCGCGCGGCGCTGCTCGCTGTTCACTTCGGCCAGCGACACGCCGAAGATCTCGGCAGCGGTTGCGCGGTGGATGTCTTCGCCGGAGGCAAACGCACGCAGCATGCCCGGGTCTTCCGACAGGTGGGCCATGATGCGCAGCTCGATCTGCGAATAGTCGGCCGACACGATCATGCGCCCCGGGGGCGCGATGAAGGCCTCGCGGATGCGACGGCCTTCGGCTGTGCGCACCGGGATATTCTGCAGGTTGGGATCGTTCGACGCGAGGCGGCCGGTGACGGCGATCGCCTGACCGTAGGTGGTGTGCACTCGGCCGGTGTCGGGGTTGACCATCTTGGGCAACTTGTCGGTATAGGTCGACTTCAGCTTGGCCATGCCGCGGTATTCGAGCAGCAGCTTGGGCAGCGGATAGTCCTCGGCCAGCTTCTGCAGCACTTCCTCATCGGTCGACGGCGCGCCACTGGCGGTCTTTTTGACGACTGGCAACTTCAGCTTGTCGAAGAAGATCTCGCCGATCTGCTTGGGCGAATTCAGGTTGAACGGCTGGCCGGCCAGTTCATGCGCCTGCGTCTCCAGCGCGATCAGCCGGGTGCCCAGTTCATGCGATTGCGCTGCCAGCAGGCCGGTATCGATCAGCACGCCATTGCGCTCCACCCGCTGCAGGACGCGCGCGGTCGGCAGCTCGATGGTTTCGTAGATGTAGCGCAGCTTCTCGTTCTTCTCGACCCGCGGCCACAGCGCGTTATGCAGCTGGAGCGTCACGTCGGCGTCTTCGGCCGCGTAGTCGCTGGCCTGCTCGATGCCGACTTCATCGAAGCCGATCTGGGATGCACCCTTGCCGCAGACTTCCTGATAGGTGATGGTCTTGCGGTCCAGCCAGCGCAGCGCGAGGCTGTCCATGTCATGGCTGCGATGCGACTCCAGCACATAGGACTGCAGCAAGGTGTCGTGCACGATGCCGCGCAGCGTCACGCCATGGTTCGCAAACACATGGCTGTCGTACTTCAGGTGCTGGCCGACCTTGCGCTTGCCGGCATCTTCCAGCCAGGGCTGCAGGCGCTTGAGCACATGCTCGCGCGCCAGCTGCTCGGGCGCGCCCGGGTAGCGGTGCGCGAGCGGGATGTAGGCCGCATGACCCGGCTCGCAGCACAGCGAGATTCCGACCAGTTGCGCGCGCATCGCTTCAAGTGAGGTGGTTTCGGTATCGACGGCCGTCAGCGGCGCGGCATTGATGCGCGCGATCCATGCGTCGAGCTGCGCCTCGGTCAGCACGGTCTCGTAACGCTTTTCCGGCGGCGGGTCAGCGGCAAACAGTGCGCCCTGTGCGTCATGTTCGACTTCGCCTGCAACAGCGGCCTTGCCTGTGCCAGCGGCGCCGCCCCGGCCGGCCTTGCTGCCCTTCCCCTCTTCGCCTGCATCGGCAGCCGCACCGGCGGCGCCATGGCCGCCTTCGAGCTCGGACTTCAGCTCACGCAACCAGCTGCGGAAACCCATGCGGGTGAAGAATTCCAGCATCGCCTGCTTGTCTTCCGGCTTCTGCTGCAGCGACTCGAGGATGGACGTGTGATGGCCCGACAGGTCGCAGTCGCATTTGACCGTCACCAGCACGCGCGCCTGCGGCAGCCAGTCCAGCGCGTTGCGCAGGTTCTGGCCCACCACACCGCCGATGTCGGGTGCATGCTGGATCACATCGTCGAGCGAACCATACTGGGTCAGCCATTTGACGGCGGTCTTGGGTCCGACCTTTTCAACGCCCGGCACGTTGTCAACCGTGTCGCCGACCAGCGTCAGGTAATCGACGATACGTTCGGGCGGTACGCCGAACTTGGCGATCACGCCGTCGCGGTCGAGCTTTTCATTGCTCATCGTGTTGACCAGCGTGACCTTGTCATTCACCAGTTGCGCGAGGTCCTTGTCGCCAGTGGAGATAATGGTCGACAGACCCTGCGCGGTGGCTTCGGTGGCCAGCGTGCCGATCACGTCGTCGGCCTCGATGCCCTCGACCATCAGGATGGGCCAGCCCATCGCGCGCACGGCTTCATGGATGGGCTCGACCTGTTTTGCGAGGTCCTCCGGCATTGATGCGCGGTTGGCCTTGTACTCGGCATAGAGGTCGTCGCGGAAGGTCTTGCCTTTTGCGTCGAATACGCAGGCCATGTATGCTGCCGCATAGTCCTGGCGTAAGCGGCGCAGCATATTGATCATGCCGTAGATGGCACCAGTGGGCGCGCCTTCCGCATTGCGCAAATCGGGCATGGCATGGAAGGCGCGGTACAGATAGCTCGAACCATCCACCAGCAGCAGGGTTTTATTCATATGGAAAGCGACCGGAAACATGTGCCGCGGCTGCGGCAATTGACCAACCTGGAGCGCGCCACTTCGCGCAAGGCGAGCGAATCGTGGCAGATGTTCACGATTATGGCAGAGTTTATTGACGCGGCTGAACGCCTGTCGGAGGTGAGTCCCGCTGTCTCGATGTTCGGCTCCGCGCGCATGAAGCCGGACAATCCCTGGTATGAAGTCGCGGTCGACATCGCGCGCCGGCTGTCGGACGAAGGCTTCTCGGTGATCTCGGGCGGCGGCCCGGGCGTGATGGAGGCGGCCAACAAGGGCGCCTACGAAGGCAAGTCGCCATCGGTAGGCCTGAACATCGAACTGCCGCACGAACAGGTCAGCAATTCATGGCAGAACATCTCGCTGTCGTTCCGCCACTTCTTTGCGCGCAAGGTCGCCTTCGTCAAGTATGCGGATGCCTATGTGGTGCTGCCCGGCGGCTTCGGCACGCTCGATGAACTGACCGAGGTGCTGACCCTGATCGAGACCGGCAAGAGCCGCCGCATCCCGGTCATCCTTGTCGGCACGCATTTCTGGCGCGGACTGCTCGACTGGATTCGCGAGCAAATGGTCGGCGGCGGCATGATCGACGCCAAAGATATGGAATTAATGCAACTGATCGACGAGCCGGCCAATGTGGTCGAAGCGATCTTTGCGTATTACGAGGCACGCGACATCGTGCCCTCCGAGACCGAGCAACCGCACCAATCCTTCCTCTGACAGCGGGCGCGGCCGGCGCTGGCGTCGGCCCGGGCCTGCGCGTGTCGGCTCACCTCCGGGGCTGAGGCCTGCAGGGGCGGGTTTGCTAGAATGGCGGGGATGCGCCACACCGGCGCCCAACCCGCGGATCCGTGCCATGACACAGCCCCAGCCCCGTACCAGCGTCCTTGCATTCCCTGTGCTTCGCTCAGCCTTCGCCGCCGGCGTGCTGGCCCTTGCTTCCGGCGCCACGCTTGCGGCCAGCTCGCTGCTCGACGACCCGATCGCGACCACGCGCGTGCCAGACGGCACAACCACCTACACGCAGACGCGCGAGCAGAATGCCGTGACGTCAGTGCAGGTGCGCCGCGGCGACAACGTCTATCACGTGACGCCAGCCGAGCAGATCCCGGCCACCCAGGGCGGCGGCCGTGCCGCGACCTGGGAAGTGTTCCAGTTCAAGTCCCGACGTTCCGACGACCGGCGCGCCGCGCCACCGAACTGAGCCCGCGAGCACGACCGCCGCACCGGACTTCGGCGGCCGCAGCCCACGCACCGCCGGCCGACTTCACCCCATCCGCTTCTCTTCGTATCTTATTTTTATGGCAGTTTTTACTCCGGTCACCCTGGAAGACATCACTCCGTGGGCGGCCCAGTTCCCGGTCGGCGCGGTGAAGGCCGTACGGGGCATCGCCTCGGGCATCGAGAACAGCAATTTCTTCCTCAGCACCGAGCGCGGTGAGTTCGTGCTGACGATCTTCGAGAAGCTGAGCTTCGAACAGCTGCCGTTTTACCTGAAGCTGATGAAGCACCTCGCCGATCGCGACGTGCTGGTGCCCGCACCGATCGCAAGCAATCGCGGCGAGATCATCAATCCGCTGCATGGCAAGCCGGCCTCCATCGTCACCCGCCTCAATGGCGACTGGGTACCGGCACCGGCACCCGCGCATTGCGCGCAAGTGGGCGCCATGCTGGCGAAGATGCACCTGGCGGCACAAGACTATCCGCTGTACCAGCCCAACCTGCGCGGCCTGAGCTGGTGGCGCGAGACCACGCCAACCGTGCTGCCCTACATCCCGCAGGCGGCCCAGGAACTGCTGAAAGCCGAGATGCACTTCCAGGAAGCCTTCGCTGCGTCTGCGCTTTACAAGCGCCTGCCGAACGGCCCGGTGCATGCCGACCTGTTCCGCAACAATGTGATGTTCGACGGCGACCAGCTGTCGGGCTTCTTTGATTTCTACTTTGCCGGCTGCGATACCTGGCTGTTCGATGTCGCCGTCACGCTCAACGACTGGTGTATCGATCTGGACTCGGGCGCGACCGACCCGGCACGCGTGCGCGCGATGCTCGATGCCTACCAGGCCGTACGTCCGTTCACGGCGGACGAGGAAGCATCATGGCCGGCGATGCTGCGTGCCGCCGCACTGCGCTTCTGGCTGTCGCGCCTGTATGACTACTACCTGCCGCGCGAAGCGGAAATGCTGACGCCGCACGACCCGACCCATTTCGAGCGCATCCTGCGCCACCGCATCGAACACGCCGTCGAGGCGCTCGCCTGATGTCTTCCGTCCCGCCCTCCATGCCACCGTCTTTGCCACCGCCTGCGCCGGGCTCGGCCAGCGCCGGCATCCAGTGGATACGCGAGGGCTTCGCGCTGTTCCGCCAGCAGCCGGGCGAACTGTCGATGCTGTTCCTGCTGTACATGCTGCTGATGTTCTCGTTGTCGCTGATCCCGGTGGTGGGCCAGTTACTGCCGCTGCTGCTGGTGCCGGCGTTCTCGATGGCCTTCATGCAAGCCTGCGTGGACATCGAGGCAGGTCGCAAGGTCACGCCGCGCCTGCTGCTGACAGCCTTCCGCTCGCCGGCACTCGGCACGCTGCTGCGGCTGGGCTCGCTTTACCTGCTGACGGCGATGGGCGCCGTCGCGGCCTCAGCCATCGTGGATGGCGGCGTCTTCCTGAAGCTGATGACCGGGCAGATCGCGCCCGACGATACGAACGTCCAGGTCGGTGACCTGCCGCTGGCCATCCTGTTCTCGGCGCTGGTCTACCTGCCAGCCGCGATGGCCTTCTGGCATGCGGCGCCGCTGGCAGTCTGGCAGCGCATGGGCTTGTTCAAGGCGGTGTTCTACAGCTTCTTTGCGGTCAAGCGCTGCAGCAAGGCCTTCATCGCCTATGCCTTGGGTTGGGTACTGATCGGCATTGCACTGCCGGCCGTGATCAGCGCGGTACTCGCCTTGTTGCTTGGCAAGAACATCGTCAGCGTAATGCTGCTGATGCCGCTGTCGGTGATCCTGACGCTGGTGATGTACTGCTCGTTCTATCCCACCTACACCGCCGTGTTCGAACGGCCGGAACCCTCGCGCCCGACTTCCCACGTAGCTTGAGAACCCGCTGTTCAGGCGGTGATTTTGTCGCTTTTCCGCCTCAGGCTATCGTTACCCGGGCCATGACTTGCGTCCGGGCACGCCCCATCCCGAGGCAAGGCGACTTGTCCGACGGGAGGCTCCATGCGCGACATACCCCATGTGCTGATCATCGAGAAATCGAGGTTCCCGGCCCACATCAAGGTCGAGGAATGCGAGCGGGTGGGCAAGACACCCGACAACCAGAACGCGATCATTCGCTACCAGCGCCGCGCTGATGTCAGCGTGGTCAAGCAGATAGGCCGGTTTTTCTCCGACCTCTTCAATGGCGTCACCCGCGCCAAAGGCATCGTCTGCGATAAACCAGAACTGCCGGCCACCCTCCACATCCGCGGCAAACGCTTCAATATCACCAAAGACGCCGACAGCATCAAGGCGCTGGTGGCACCACCCGATGGGCAGGCGCGCCAGCAGGCGGCACTCCCTGCGCTGAAAATCGAAGTGCACGAAGTTCAGGCGCACGAAGTCCGCTTGCGAAAAGCCCCCCCGGCGCTCGCGCACAAGGTGGCCGAAGAATTGCGCGACCGCTTCGAGGCTGCCGGAAAATCTACCGACCGGGTTGCCGTCGAATATTTTCTCGCACTGGATGCGGAGCCGAATGCCGAGATGACGGCGATGCGCGTCGCGCAGCTATTGCAGTTCGGCGATGCGCTGGGCCGCATGTCCGGCACGCTGAGCAAGGAACTCGGGGCAGATGTACTGGCCCATGTGCTGGACAGGATGCAGCAGTGGCAAGATCGTATTGCGAAGATGGAGGTGCAAGGCCCGGGTGGACCTGCGCCTGCTTATCCGGGGTTCCGCTTCAAATGCCTGTCAGCGTTTGCCACCGAGTCGGCTGACATGATGCCGGGCCGTGCAGCACCCGCCCCTGCCCCTGCTGAGCGCGCAGCAGCGCCGGAAGCGATGCCGATGCCGCCAGCAAGGCCTGCACCCGCAGCCGTCATGCAGCCCGACGTGGCCGAGGCAACGCACCAGCCGCAGGTTCAGCCCCAACCTCAGGTGCAACCTCAACCCCAGTTACAACCTCAACCCCAGTTACATCCTCAAGTTCAGGAGCAAGTTCAGTCGTGGGCACAGCCTCTACCCGAGGTACAGCCTCAATTCCATGCACAGCCTCAACCCGAGGTGCAGCCTCTGCCTCCGGTGGAGCCTTTACCCGATCTACAGCCCAAGCCTCAGGTACAGCCGCAACTCGAGGCACAACACCAACCCGCGGTACAGGTACAACCTGAACCCGAGGCACAGCCCCTGCCTCAAGCAAAGTCGCAAACACAGGCAACCGCGCCTGAGCCCGAACCCGCATTGGCGCCACCCCCCCCGCCCCCGCCACCACCGCCGGCTATCAAGCCTGTCGCTAACACCGCCGCTCCTTCCGCAGGGCCGGATGCCAATGAACTGGCATCGGCAGCTTCGCGCCTGAAGCCTACGGCGACCAACGCGCCGAAGACGAAGGCACCGGCGGCGAAAGACGATTCACTCCTCGGCATACTGACGAGCGCGATGGCGGGGAGGCGAGCAGACTTGAACGAAGACGCGAACAACAAGCAGAACGACAACGACGACGATTGGAATTAGCCGCATAATCGTCACTTGATTGTCCCGTTATCGCCAACTGACAGACACGCCATGACCGCCGCCTGAACGCGGCGAGCATGGCTGAGCAGGGAAGCATCAGCCGACGCGCTCGAGCTTGGCGATACCGAGGTCGAGCAGCTTCATGCCATTGCGCCCGAAATTGATGTTCGCACGCGCCTGCGTGCCGCTGCCTTCGATGTTGACGATCACGCCTTCGCCGAATTTCGCGTGCTTCACGCTTTCGCCGACGCGCCAGCCGACCTGGCGATCCATCTTTTGCGCGATCAGGTTGTTCCCCGTCTCGGGCGCATCGATCCAGGCTGCCTTGTGCGTGGCGCCGAACCATTGCGCCTGCACGCGTGGCGACAGCCACTTCAGGCAGGCATCGGGCAACTCGTCGAAGAAGCGCGACTTCATGTTGTAGCGCGTCTGGCCGTGCAGCATGCGGGTCTGCGCAAAGCTCATGTACAGCCGCTTGCGCGCACGAGTGATGGCGACGTACATCAGGCGGCGCTCTTCTTCGACGCCGTCATCGGCCTCTTCGCTGTTCTCATGCGGGAACAAGCCTTCTTCCAGGCCGGTGATGAACACCGCATCGAACTCCAGCCCCTTGGCCGAGTGCACGGTCATCAGCTGTATCGCATCCTGCCCGGCCTGCGCCTGGTTGTCGCCTGCTTCCAGCGATGCATGCGACAGGAAGGCCGACAGCGGCGACATCACCGTCACCAGCGGCGCATCGGCATCGATGACTTCAACACCATCGCCGGTGGTCAACACCGGCACTGCGCCCTGCGGCTGCGCCTGCGGTCCGAGCAAGGCCGGCGCATCCATGCCGAAGCCTTCTTCGGACACGAACAGGGTGGCGGCACTGACGAGCTGCTCGAGGTTTTCGATGCGGTCCGCACCTTCCTTCTCGCCCTGGTAGTGCTGGATCAGGCCGCTCTTGTCGATCATCACCTGCACCATTTCCGGCAGCGGCAATTGCTGGGTCTCGAAGCGCATCGCCTCGACCAGCTTGACGAAGTTGCCCAGCGACGAGCCGGCTTTGCCGGCCACATGCGGCACGGCTGCATACAGCGACAGGCCGAACTGGCGCGCCGCATCCTGCAATTGCTCGATGCTCCGGGCGCCGATGCCGCGCGTGGGGAAATTGACCACGCGCAGGAAGGCGGAGTCATTATGCGGATTGTCGATCAGCTGCAGGTAGGCGATCGCGCTCTTGACCTCGGCGCGCTCGAAGAAGCGCAAGCCGCCATAAACGCGATATGGCAGGCCGGAGGTGAACAGCGCATGCTCGATCACCCGCGATTGCGCGTTCGACCGGTACAGGATCGCGATCTCGCTGCGCAACCAGCCTTCGTTGATCAGCCCCTTGGCTTCTTCGATCAGCCACTGTGCTTCCTGCAAATCGCTCGAAGCCTCGTAGACGCGTACCTGTTCGCCGTGGCCGGCGTCGGTGCGCAGGTTCTTGCCGAGGCGGCGGGAGTTATGCGAAATCAGTTCATTGGCCGCATCGAGGATGTGCCCATGCGAACGATAGTTCTGCTCAAGCTTGATCAGGTTCTGAACATGGAATTCACGCTCAAAGGCAGCCATGTTGCCGACGTTCGCGCCGCGGAAGGCATAGATGCTCTGGTCATCGTCGCCGACTGCAAACACGGCATTGTGCTCGCCGGCCAGCAGCTTCAGCCATTTGTATTGCAGATCATTGGTGTCCTGGAATTCGTCGACCAGGATGTGACGGAAGCGCGCCTGGTAATGTTCGCGCAGCGGCTGGTTGCGCGACAGCAGTTCATAGCTGCGCAGCAGCAGCTCGGCGAAATCGACCACGCCCTCGCGCTGGCATTGTTCGTCATAGGCTTCGTAC
>JACCDR010841658.1_pt1 | contig 16071 bp, 16 predicted proteins | sample 7446431 | NCBI WGS metagenome assembly JACCDR01 (sample SAMN15323443, study PRJNA562643) | freshwater metagenome | isolation source: river surface water | place: USA:Blue River Watershed | collected 2017-08-17 | reverse complement strand
GCTTGGGGCGGCGCGGCTTGGGGCGGCGCGGCTTGGGGCGGCGCGGCTTGGGAAGTTGGCCGAGCCGGCGCCGCCGGCGAGGACAACGGCATCACGTACGGGATCGGATCCATCCCGTGTGCCTTGCGGTAGGCCACACGCTCCCGCAGGACCGCATCGCCCGCGTGCACGACGGTGAGCGGCTGCGCCTCGCCGCGAATGTTGACGTAGCACCCACCGAGATTTGCGAACTGTGCCCGGGTCAGGCCAAGCTCGGCGTCCGTGGCAGCGCGGTACCCTGCGGGGATAGGCCGGTGCGATTCGGCACGCCGCGCCTTGGTGATGACGATGCACTCCTTGGGGGTGCAGATCATCGGCCCCGCCTTCGACTTCCGGGTCTTGGCAGTAAGGATCCCGGGGCCCACTTCGAGCACCCGGCCGTACACCCCCGCCGACGTGATGTAGACCAGATCCCCAACCTCGGGCTTGGGGAGCTCCTCCCGGGGCCGGCCGGAGTACAATGCCCCGTGCACGATGCCCAGCTTGGGCGTGACCACCTCGGCGCCTTCCGGCGAGGAGCCGAGCAGGATCCCCACGGCATTCGTCTTGGCCGCGTCGACGCGCACCAGCGTGCCAACCTTGTGACCGAGGCAGGCCGACTCGTGGGTGCCCCCACTGAACGGCGTGGGCGGCTGTTCGACGGTCAACGCCTCGCGCCGGACGACACGGCACCCGCCGACCAACGTCGAGGAAATGTCGTTCGGGTGTCCAGCCACCCGGCGGAAGAACCGGACCAGCTCGAAGGCGGAGTAGTGTCGCTGGCGGTTCGGCCACCGCTGGACGGCACCCAGCACGCCGTTGAACCGAACCAGAGTGCCGGCAGGAATCGGGAGACTGGCGGATTCAGGCGCGTCGGCCAGCGCGTAGACGTGCCACTCGACGAGCCCGCAGGCCCGGGCGCTGCCGGCGACCTTGTCCCAACCGTTGCGGTGGACGCCCGGCGCCCATGCGTACAGCGCACTGCCGGCAGGGACGCCCTTGGGGCACAGACCGTCAAGGGTCCCGAAGCCAAGGATACGCGCGCCCGGCGGCAAATTCGGCCACGCAGGGACCGGCCGGGTGCCTGGGGTGTGCGTATGGCAGGCACCGCGCCGGGCGTCGAAGTCCCGGATCGCAATCGGGCATCCCCGCTCGATCGCCACCCGATAGGCGCCGACCCAAGCACCGCCGTCAAAGACGATGGTGTTGTCGAGGTTATACCGCGAGGCCGGCGGCGTGTTGGGCTGGCGGACGTATCCGAGCGGGGGCTCGGGAGCGCACAGCTCGACCCAGCCGCGCGGAGGCTCGGGGGTCGGAGCAGCGATGGGCGGAACGGGCACCGACTCGACCGGCAGCAGGTACGTGCTGGGGGTGTTTCCGGACGTGGCTTCGCGCAGCGTCTCGTCCGGGTCAATCGACAGCGACAAGGAACACGCGCGGTCACCGCAGCGGTACTTGCCCCCAAGGTCAGCGAATTGCGTCCGGGTTAGGCTCAAGTGCTCCGGACCGATCAGGCGGTAGCCCTTGGGGAGCGCGGCATCGGAAGGCACGACGTACACCCAAGAGGGGTTCAGCTTGCATTCGCGGCCCTCAGTGAGGTCAAGGCGCTCGACCTCCCCGGTCTGCCGGTTGATGCACCGGCCACCGATGGCCGCGAAGTCCGCCCGGGAGATCCCGGGATAGTCGGAGGGGGACACGCGGCGCCACAAATGGGGGATCCGCGGGGCCGGCTCCGGCGCGGGCCGCGACGTCCACGATTCGCGGGGCGGCGCGTACGCCGGCGCATGGTCGGGGTACTCGACGATGTGCTCGGGGTAGAACGAGAACGGCGGCGAGTCTGCGCCGGGGGCGTCCGGCTCGACGTCGATGACGGTGGTCTGGGGGCGCGGGCTGATCCGGGTGATTCGGCCCGTGGCGGGGCCATAGGGGATTTCACGGGATTCCAGCCCGGGGACCTTGACCCCGGGCAATACGAGAACGCGGTCTCCGACTTTGAATGAGTGACTCATGGTGCTTTTTGTTGGTTTGGTATATCGGACCGATCAGATGAAGTTCCGCAGTGCGTAGCTGTAGCCGTTCCGGCGCCACAGCCGGGCGAACCGGCCCGCGTCCGCCTTGGTGGCGAACTTCTGGCGCAGCTCCCCGTCGGACACCACCCACTTCAGGGGCTTGTCGTGCCAGTCGCCTTGGTGTTCAGCGTGGGGGAGCTTGGCGACCGTGATGGAATTCGGCATGGGCAAAGTGTGCCAGAAGGGCTGGCGGTTGTCAAGCAGGCCGGCGCAGCATCGCCCCCGTGTACCCGAACCGCCGCCAGTCCCGGGCGAACCGGGCCGCCTGCCGCTTGGTCCGGAACGCCTGCACAGTGATCCCATCCGTGGCCGCCCACTTCAGGGGCTGACTGTGCCACCTGCCAGAGGTGGGGTTGTATTGATCAACGACGATCACGGGGTGGAAGAGGTCAGGTGCGACGAATCGACGACCGGGGGCGCGGGAGGCGGCGCCACCAGACTCGAAGCGGAAGCGGCCCAGACGGTGCCGTCGGGATACTGGAACCAGACGAGGTCCGCCGGGGGCGAGACCGGGGCAGGGATGACCGTGGCGATCCCCCGCAGGGGCCCCCTGCGCTCGCGGAGCACGACGAGGGTGCCCACAGCGGGCTTGGCCGCCGGGCCTGCCAGCGAGCCCCGGGAGGCGCTCAGAGCCTTCCATGGCTCCGTCAGCCAGACGCCGGCCTCCGTGCGGACGTAGTGGAGGGTCGGCGTCATGCTTGTACGCCGGACCGTGCGGCCGTCCCGGAAGACCCGCGTGCCCTCCGGAAGGTGCTTGTTGATGCGCTTCGAGTTGAGGTAATGGATGGCTTCCATGCCCAGAATATCGGGCTTCGAGGTATGGAGGGCGCATGATGCGACAAGTCGTTGGTGCAGAGGCACGGTGGATGCTGCGTGTAAGACACCAACAAAAGGCTTCAAACTTGATAGGCATGTTGGAGAGTCCCCCCACCGCGGTGGCAGGCGTCCCACGCAGGCGCAGGACAGTGCACCGGAGCCTGCATTGTCTGCGGGTTGCAGGAAACGGCGGTGCAACCCGGGAACAATCCGCGTCGCAAGGTACACAGCCCCAGACTCTTATATATATTTTAATTTTTGAAAGAGATATTAGTGCTTCCCAAGTCGGGGGGCTTTGACATTGGCGGACCTCTTCAAGAGTGCCTCGCGCCCTCCAGCCCTTTATCATAGGCTTGCGTACCTCGACTTGACGGCCGGGCCGGCTTCGGGCATCCTCTGGGGTGTGACGACCATCAACCCGCTGGTTCCGACCGTCAATCTCAACGGCACGCCGAGGCAGGCACTGGAGGACCAGTGGACCGTGGTGCACGAGGCGCTCCAGAACCTCCAGCAGGCGGTGGCAGGTCTGGAGTTTCACGGCCGGGATTACGCCGGACCGGAGGCTTGGGCTGCGGCGCAGGATCGGCTGGTGGGCCACATGGAGGCGGTCGCAGCCTTCGGCGTGCAGGTCGAGGAGGTCCGCATGCGGCTGGCTGGCGTGATTTAATCCACGCCGCCCGATATAGGGGCGTGTATGGAATTGACCCCGCGGGAGGTGGGCACGCTGGTGGACTGGTATCAGGAGGCGATCCAGACGGCCGTGGCGACGTGGCCCCGGACGTCGGTCACCGAGAAGCGCCTCCAAGCGATGCAGGCCCGCCTTGCCGTCCTGTTGGCGCTCGACGCCGCGGCGAACCCGTTGGACCCCCCGTCGCCGGTGCTGACTCCACCCGCCGGCTCCCGCGTGCTCTCACCCGACGGCCGGGTGTCCGTGCCCGTCTGATCACCGCGGGGTCCCGCGGGGGGATCCCCGCTGCTTCTTGGGCTGTCGTGCTCACCCGCGTGGTCTGCGGGTGGGTGCACCCTGATGGCCGCGTGTTCCCCGCGCACCATCGCGTGGTTATCGGCGGCCCCCGCCCGAAGGTGTTGCGGCTGATCCGGGATGCCGCCACCATGACCACGCCCTTCCTCGCGGCGTTGTGGCTCCAGTACTCCCTCGGCTGGGACCTCCGCCCTATCCTGCGCCGGCGCGTGCGGGTGGCGTGCACAAAGCTCCCCAGCTGCCTCCGCCGTCTCAACGGTGGCACCGTCACATACTGTGATTGGGTGCTTACGGGCGTGGCTGGGCTCGACATGATCGCACTCGATGCCCAGACCCCCGAGGACGAGGCCGCCGAGCGGCTGCGCCTGCGCGACGCCACGCACCTTGCCGCCACGCTGGCGGCCACACAGTACCCGACAGACCAGCAGGCGAACCTGCCCCTTTGGCCGATCCCCCGCGGACGTGGTCCGGGCTTCGTCTGGGGTGCCGGGCCTCCTTGGAGCATCATGCTTGCCGCCTCTGCCTTGGTCGATCGGTCCTTCTGCCCTTCTGTCCCATCGTGCGCGATCACCGCGCCGCGCGATGTGCGCCGCGCACCGAATGCCAACCACCAGCCTAAGCGCGCTGCCACCAACCGTTTGCGCCGCTTGGTTGCCGCGCGCCCGACACCCCACGCGAGCGTTGGGTTCGAGACACTCTTCCCGGCGATTGGCCCTGTCAAGGGTGCTTGACATCTAAGCCAACACGTTGATGTGCAGGGATTTCCAACGATTTTTGGCCTCGAAACGGGGGTCTCCGGGCCCTCGTGACGTCGGATCGGCGCAACGCAACACAATGTTTGTTGTGCGCAACAATTCCAAGGGCCTCAGACGCTGAGGTTTGGAGGTTCGAGGGGTGGGGTACCGGGGGAAATTCGACCGGGGGTGGTTGGCTTGGCGCGTTTCCCAAATTTATGTGATTCCGGCCTAAATCCTTGATATAGAAAACCCTGCGGCGGCGGGCTGAATGCGGCGTCCCGCGCCGCCCGGCCGATATTGGGGCTGACGGAGGGTCTGAAACAGACCAGAGCCGAAGGGTGCGCAAAAAATGCACGTTTACACATATCACGAACCGGTCCAAGGTCTTGAAGACCCTCCGTTGCTCGATCTCTGGGACTCGTCGTGGCGTCGGTTCGGCTTCACGCCGGTGGTGCTGAGTCGCGCCGACGCGGAAAAGCATCCCCGGTACGCTGAAATCCTGCGTGGAGCCCCCTATTTTGCTGGAACGGGCCGGAATAACCCGGCGTACCAGCTCGCGACGGTGCTCCGGTGGGCCGCTTTTGCCTGTGCGCCGACTCCGTGGGTGCTGGCGGCCGATTGGGACGTGATCAACGTGGGTTTCCGGTGGGAATCGGAGCCTGAAATCGTCAATTTCGGTGATCAGTGTCAGGATCTGGTGCTGTTTTCACAGCACGCCGGCGAACTTCTCTGCCCCGCGGCGACGTTCTGCACCCGCGTGACGGCGGACCGCGTGCTTTCGGCACTCCTGAACGCGGCTTCGGTCGGGATCCCGTACGCCGAGTGTCATGACGAGGACATTCTGCGGCACGCCCCTCACGGGGTCCCTATTCGGCACGTCCGGGAGTGTCCGAGTCGGACCGCGTGGTACCACGGGTTCGGGAACCCGCGCATGATCCACTTCAGCAATGGGTCCACGCCGCGGCCCCGGTCCGCCACCATTCGGTCCGAGCTCCAGTTGCCATGACGAACCAAGTTTTCACCTACGTCGATGCCGTCGCGGAGGACAGCACCCAGCTTCGGGCCCTGACGGACATCTGGGAACGCGCGTGGGCCGCGGCCGGGTTCGACCCGCTGATCGCCACGGAGCGGACCAACCTGACGGGAGCGGATGTGGCGCTCCACGCGGCCACCACGCGGACGTATCCCACGATCAACCCCCGGCACTACGAAGACGCCTCGTGGGAGCGGTGGTCGGCCTACGTGAACGTGGTGCACCCGGACGGCGCATTCTTCGCGGACATCGACGTGTTTCCGGTGACGTTCACGGCGGACGACATCGCGGACATCCCCTCGAACCCGGCCAGCGGCATCGCCCTCCTGCATGAGGGCATCATGCCGAGCCTGATCGCGGCCACGCCGGCGGGGCTGACGCTCCTGCGGGACGTGTTCACGGCGCCCGGATTCGCGGGCCTCCGTGACCCCATCCTGTTGAACGGCCGCACCCACCTCTCGGACATGCATGTGCTCGCCCGGTGGGCGCCGGGGGCACTCGACCTGACCATTGCCCGGCCGTGCGAGGTGTTCCGGGGCGTGTACCCCAACCCACCGGCGGTGGTGCACTTCGCCACATACTCCTGCCTTCAGACCGGGTTCCCCAGCCGCGCCGCGGCCATCAAGGCATTCGCCCGGGGGCACGGGCTCGGCGACGTCTGGGGGCCGTTCACGGACCTTGAGTGAGTCCTGTCGCCGCAAAGGTTGTTGAGGTCGCGAAGGCCCTGCACGGCGGCGACGGCGTCGTCGCGGCGGCCAACGTGGTTCAGCGCATGGCGCGGGAGCGCCCGGTGGACAACGAGCCGGACGGGATCGCCGTGCTCCGGGCCCTCGTGCAGTGGCTCCTCGACTCCGACCGCTATGATCTGGCGGCCCAGCTGTTGTGGAGCCCGACGCAGTTCTGTTCCGAGCCGCAGTCGGTGCGCTCGATCTGGACCGAGGTGCGGGAGCACCCGATGACGCTCCTCATGGGGGCCTCCTCCATGGGCAAGAGCTACACCCCCGGCGTGCTGTTCCTGCTGGAGTGGCTCCGGGATCCTGAATGGACGGCGGTGCGGTGCGTGGGCCCTACCGAGGACCACCTGACCACGAACCTATTCAGCCACCTCGCCAACCTGCACCAGACGGCGAGCATCCCGCTGCCGGGCGTGGTTCGGGACCTGTTCATCGGCCTCGACCCGAAGCGGCAGGAGGGGGGCATTCTGGGCGTCATCATCCCGCAGGGGTCCGCCCGGGCGCGCGGCCGGTTGCAGGGATCCAAGCGGCGGCCCCGCCCGCGGCCGCACCCGGTCTTCGGTCCCCTGAGCCGGTTGCTCCTCCTGATCGACGAGCTGGAAAACGTCGCGCCTGCGGTGTACTCCGATCTGGAGAACATCGTCGCGAACATCCAACAGGACAGGGATCCGGGGTTCCGGGTCGTGGCGTCTTGGAATCCCAAGGACCGGGGTCTGAAGCCGTACGAGCTTGCGGAGCCGCCGCAGGGGTGGCCGAAGATCGACCTCGAACGGGACTACGTCTGGAACTCCCGCCGGGGGTACCGGGTGCTCCGGCTGGACGCGGCGCAGTCCGAAAACGTGAAGCTGGGCCGGGTGGTGTTCCCGGGAATCCAGACCAAGGCAGGCTTCGACAAGACCGTGCAGGTGGCCGGCGGCGTCGGTTCGCCGGGGTACTACACGTTCGCCCGTGGCATGTACCCGCCGAGCGGCGGAAGCAAGACCATCCTGACCCGGGACCTGCTGGAACTCCGGGTGGCGACGCCGATCTGGAAGGAGGCGCCCACCTCGGCCGCCGGTGTCGACATGGCCCTGACTGGCGGGGCGTCAGCACCGTTCGTGCGCGGCCGGTACGGGCTCGCCACCGGCGTCAAGCTGGCGGACGGCACGCTGGTGATGTTCAAGGGCGCGGACGGGTCCGTCGTCTCCCGCCCGGCGATCTGCTGCGACATGATCGACATGCTGCCAGCGGGCGACACGATCCCGATGGCGAAGGCCGTCCGGACCGCTTCGGACGCGAACCGGGTGCTTCCGGCGTGGGTGGTTCTGGACCGGACCGGCAACGGGGCCGGTGTGCACGACGTGCTGACCGCGATCTGGTCGAAGGACGTCGGGGGCCTGAACTATTCGCAGGCGGCCACGGACACGAAGATCCTCGTGGAGGACAAGGACACCGCGAAAAAGCTCTATGGGCGCGTGGTTTCTGAGCTCTGGTTTGCGGTACAGAAATTCGCTCAGTACGGGTTCCTGTGGTTCAGCCCGTCGCTGGCGCACCGGGAGGAGCTCTTCGGTCAGCTGACCAGCCGGCAGTTCGACCCCCAGCGCAACGACCGGGTGGAATCGAAGGATGAGTACACTGCCCGCGGGTTCCGCTCGCCGGACGAGGCGGACGGCCTGACCCTGATGGTGCACGCGGTGCGCCGCGCGGCTTCCGACGCGGTCTGGTCCTTTTCTGGGATCGAAGTTCCCGGGGGCGGCCCGGCGGGGGATATGGCACTGGCGGGAGTGTCGGCGGACGTGCCACCGCTGCCCCCGGATCCGACGAATGCTCTCGACTATCTGGACGGCTGAACTCGCGCGCTGCATGACACCCATCGACGGGCTTTATCCGAAGGACACCGGGTACACCTTCATCGACCCCACCGGGACCAAGATCACCGGTTCAACGCTGGCTGACCTGATCGTGCGCGTGCGCCGGTGGCGCAGCCTGAACGGACTGCCGGCGGGCGACGCGGCGGCCGAGGTGGCGGAGTACCTGTGCCGGAAGAACCCCTCGTACTGCCGCGGCGGCGCGCCGGCTCCCCCGCCGCCTCCCCCCACCCGGCTCCTCGCGGAGAAGGTGCTTGCGTGGCTCGGCCGCATCGGTTCTGCGATCAAGGCGCCGGCCCGGGGCGTCGACGTGGCGACCGCTTCCGCCCGGGCGGCTGCGTGCCGGAACTGCCGGTTCCACCGGGACTACGTGCCGGCGTGCCGTGGGTGCTCTGCCTCGGCGCTGGCCGTGCGGAAGGCGTGGGTGTCCGGCGAGTTCGGCACCGCCACCGAAAACGTGTACGCCTGCGCGCAGTACGGGTACGACGCCGCCGTCGCGCTCCAGCTTGGGCCCGACAAGATGCCCCCGGACCGGCATGCTCCCGACGGCTGCTGGCGGAAGCCGGATATTACCATCACATGAAAGCCCTCTTCGTCCTGATTGGGTTGGCCTCGTTGCTCGTGGCGTGCGAATCAGGAGGCGCGAGTCGCCGGGAGCTGGTAGATGGCCGCGGTGACAAGTACCGGCTTGCGATTCCAGCCAAGCAGATTTCCGGCCCGGTGTCGATCGGCCCCCTCTACAACTCCGTGCCGAAGAACCCGAAGCTGTTCTTCCAGCCCGACCTCCAGTTCCTGAACGGCAAGACCAATGTGCCGACGATGATCCCCGTGCTCCGCAAGCCATGAGCAAGATCCGCCAGTTCGTCACCGCGTGGGTCCGTGTCGCGATCCGGTACGTGCGTGGCCAGCCGATCCACGTCCCTGAAGACATCTATCAAGGGCGCATCGCGGTCTGCCGCCGGTGTCCCTTCGTGCTCTGGAAGGCCCGGCTCCCCTTTTGCAGCCGGTGCTCGTGCTGCATGGCGGTGAAGGCTCGATTGAATGAGTCGGAGTGCCCGGTTGGTAATTGGGGCCGATACTGAATATCATCATGGACGACAACGGAATGCCGCAGTCCCCGGACACGGGGGCACCCATCACGCAGGTTGATCTGTCGACGATGACCGTGTCCCGGGTGTTGCCGCAGCCTGAGTCGCAGGCCGGCGAACTCGTGAAGTCCCTGATCGAGGCGAGTTCGCAGCGCGCGACCGTGAACGCGCGGATCACGAGCCGGATCAACGCCGAGCGGCCGTACCAACAGGACGAGCTTGTCCGGGCGAACCTCGGCTGGCGCTCGAACATCACCACCCGCCCGCTCGCGACGCTGATGCAGCGCGCGTACGGCCGTTTCCCGCGGGCGGTGGCCGACGCCAAGACCCTGACCACGGCGCGACTCCCCCGGGGGCATCCCGCGGGCAACCAGAAGACCGAGTTTTTCCGGACCAAGGTCACCACCTTCATCCGGTCCAACCCGAAGTGGAAGACGCTCGTCAACTCGATCGCGTGGGAAAGCACGGCGTTCGGATACACGGCGGCGGTCTGGCGGGACGAGGAGTCGTACCTCCCGATGGCGCTCCGTCAGGATTCCTTCTTCGCGCCGGTCGGGTGCGGCCAGCATGCCAGCTCGGTCCCGGTGCACGTGTTCCGCGACGATATGCTCCCGCACGAGGCCGTCGATCTGCTTCAGACGGTGGAGCGGGCAAAGGCGGGCGCGGAGTCGCTCCAGCGGTCCACCATCTACACGTGGTTCCCGGAGCGGTTGGCTGAGGCGATTTCGGACGCGGTCCGTGAGGACCACGCGTCGACCACGAACACCACGGAGGACATCCGGAAGTTGCAGGATCTCCGCCGGCAGATGGCTTCTGCCAGCGTGCTCGGCACCGGCCGCAAGGTGGTCCCGCTGTACCATGTCTACGCCGTGGAGCTGACGGGCCGGGTCAGCCATTTCATCGTCGACAAGAAGTACCGGCTACTGTTCGAGTGGCTGGACCGGTTTGAGTCCATGGACCGGTGCACCACCCTGTTCGCGTTCGAGCATGGCGACGGCACGCTCCATGGGTCGAAGGGCATTGGCCGGCTGGCGTACAACGTGGCGGCCCTGATCGACCGCTCCACGAACGACGTCATGGATCGGCTCCTGATGTCGGGCAAGCTCTTCGTGAAGAGCCCGGCGGCCAAACACCGTTCGTTCAACGCGACGATGCGCGGCGGCTTCTGTCTCGTCGACCCGGACTTCGAGCTGCTGCCCTCGGTGAAGCTCGACGCCGGCGTCACGGACAGCGTTTCGCTGGACGGGTTTCTCGAAGCCAAGCTGGATCAGATGGTGGGCACGGTGACCCCGAAGGCCCTCGAAGGCGAGCGCGTCACCGCGGCCGCCGTCAACCTGCTGGCGTCCCGGGAGTCCGACCGCTCCGACGACTACCTCGGCCGGTTCTTGCCGCAGATCGCGGACATGGTGACGGAGACGATCCGCCGGCTGTGCCTTGTGCCGACGCAGAACGCTTCCGTGTTGGCATTCCGGCAGGAGCTTCAGGCTGGCGGCCTGTCTCCGGAGGAGATTGCGCTATTGGCTTCGCAGCCGGCGATGACGACGATCTACGGTTGGACCGGGGTCGATCGCCAGAACGTGATCCTTGCGTGCGTGGAGGGTCGCGGCAATCCGGTGTACGACCAGCGCGCCATTGAGGAGGCCAAGCTGGAGGCGCAGGTGGGCCCGGAGTTTGCGTCCTCCGTGCTGTCGCCGGCTCCGGATCCGGTGCAGGCGGCGGAGCAGAGCCGCCAACAGACGTTGGAGAGTCTCGCCCTGATGCAGGGGCTCCCGGTCCCGGTCAGCCCGCGGGACAACCACGCGATCCATCTTGCCGGCCTGTTGCCCTTCGTGCAGCAAACCGTGCAGGCGGCCGCGCAGAACCCGGCGGCGGACCAGATTCTGGTCGGCCTCGTCGCGCATGCCCGGGCGCACCTCGACCTCGCCGGCACCGACCCCTCCGTCGCGGAGTTCGTTCCGATCGTGGAGCAGTTGGAGGCAGCCATGACTCAGCTGAATCAGGCGATGCAGCCGCCGACCGATCCCGCCGCGCCGGCGCCGCCCGGCCCCCCGCCGATATAATCGATGGATGCCTGTTCCAATTCAGACCAGTGGGGCCCGCGCGTGGGGGCCTGACGAATCCCAAGCCCTCCGCGAGTTGCTGGCCACCCCGTTCGGCCGGAGGCTCGCATTCGCGCTCGTCTCGCAGGGCCCTTCTCGTGAGGGGCCGCCGGAGCGGGTCCTCGGTCGCATCGAGGGGCACGAGCACGTGCTCGGGGTCATCAACCAGCTTGCGGACGCGCAGTTCGCGCTGATCTCCGCCGCGCAGGGTGGTGCCCCGGAGATGTACCCGGACCTCGACGACAACACCAAGTGGACGGCCCCCTTGGGCGGAACGCAGCCCCCTCAACAGATCCCCTGACCGACTATGCCTGACAAATTGTTCACTGACGCGGACCTCGACACGGCCTCGGTCCTCGACCGAATGCTCGGCCCCAGCCGCGGAGCTCCGGACCCGGCCCCCACACCGGCGCCGGATCCTGCACCCACGCCGGCCCCCACCCCGGATCCGGCGCCTGCGCCCGCGCCTTCCCCCGACCCGGCTCCAGCTCCCGCGGCCACCGACCCGGCCTTGCTGGAGAGCATGGCGGTGGCGTTGGGCGGCCCCGTCGCGGATCCCGCGCCGGCTCCCCCGGCACCGGCCGCCCCGCACCCTGCGGTGGCTGCGCTGGACGACGTCGCGCTGCCGCCCCACGCTCGCCCGAGCACCGCGGAGGCGTTCACCAAGGTGAAGGAGGCGGCCAAGGGGCACATTGCCCAGCTGGCGTCGGAGGTGGCCCAACTGAAGTCCGAGCTGGAGAAGGTGAAGGCGGGTTCCCCGGACCCGAGCAAGGTGCTCACCCCGGAACTTGAGACCGAGCTGGCCGAGCTTCGGGCGTTCCGCGAGTCCGCTGCCGTCAAGGATGACCCTGCGTTCCGCGCCAAGTTCGAGACGCCGATCAAGGAGGCCGAGGACCGGATCTTCGCCATCCTGAAGTCCGAGGGCGCTTCGGACACCGCGCTGGCGCGTGTCAAGGAGAAGGGCGTGGCCGAATTCGATTGGGACCCGGTGCTTCAAACGCTGACCCCGTCCAACCGGCGCATCCTCGGCGTGCTTCTGAATAAGCACGCGGAGGGCGTGCTCGCCCGCGATCAGGCCACCACGGACGGCACGAAGTTCATCGAGAACTTCGCCAAGGAGTCCGCCGCCCAGCGCCAGAAGGAGGCGACCGAGGCCAAGGCCGCGGTGGTGCAGCACTTCCAGCGCGTGGCGGATTCGATCCCGGTGTTGACCATCCGGACGCCTTCCGCCACGGACACCCCGGCGGCCCGCGCGGGCATGGCCCGGGTGAACGAGTTCATCGTGAAGAACCGGGAGGAGGTTCAGGCGATGCTCACTGGTGGTCGCCCGGAGGACATCGCCACGCTCGCCGCGGCCGCGTCCGCGTCGGTGATCTACCGGCTCCAGTTCGAGGCGATGCAGTCGGTGCTCACGCGCCAGCGCGGGCTCATTTCGAAACTCCAGTCGGATCTCGACGCCATCACCAAGAGCGCCCGGCCGGGCACCCCGCGGAACCCGGTGCCTGCGTCGAGCCCCCCGAAGCCGGAGGCACTTCCGATTGGGGCCTCGGCGGACGATGCCTTCCGCGCCTTTGAGGCGACCCGAAAGGCGGGCTCGTGAGCCTGCTGACTCCGGTTTCCTCCTCCGGCCCCGGCCGGAAGGTGTGCTGGCTGTTGCCGTGGTACAAGGCGACGAATCCGCTGACGGCGTTCAGTGTCCAAGCGAATTGGGACCCGAAAGAGGCGGGCGCCTCGATGTCGTTCAACGATGCGATGATTCAGCACTCCCGCAACCGGCTCGTCGACCGTTTTCTGGCGTCGCCGGAGGGATTCGAATGGGCGCTGTTCGTCGACGACGACATGGTGTTGCCGACCGGGAACCCGGACTGGTTCCGGGCGATGACGAACCTGCGGCCCGGCCGGTGGCAGGGCAAGCTCGTCGAGGGTCTGCTTCGCCACGGCAAGACGGTGGTGGGGGCCCTCTACATGGGGCGTGACCCGAAGGGCTCCGGCAAGGCGATGTTTTCCGGTGGTGACGAATCAACCCTGCTGAAGTCAATCCGGAAGGGCGACGCGAAGGGGCTCCAGCCTGTGCGGTGGGTCGGCACCGGGTGTCTTCTGGTGCACCGGACGGTGTTCACCGACATCCAGACCAAGTTCCCGCACCTGCGTCCGAAGACGGAGGGAAAACCGTGGCACTACTTCACGCCGATGGCGGACTCCGTGGTCCTCGACCTTGAGCGCGCTCTGGCGGCAGATCCGAAGTCCGACAAGATCACGATCACCCGGGAGTTCGCGGAGACTGCGCTCCGGAACTCGCTGACGAACGCGCACGCCGGCGAGGACGTTGTGTTCTGCCTGCGCGCGGCGGAGGCGGGGCACCCTGCGCACGTGGACCTCGACGTTGTTTGCGGGCACCTCGGCGTTCAGGCGTGGGGCCCCTCGAACACGGCATGAACACGCCCCGGCTCCTGCTGGCGTTGCAGTATTGGGCCGGGGACAAGGCCCGTGCCGGAGAGTTGGCGCGCCTGATCACGGATCTGGAGCCGACAGTCCAGCGGCGCGCGGACATCCTGTTGTCGGCCCGGTTCGACGCCACGCACGACCCGGAGGTGATCGCGTACGCTGGGCGCCGGTTCAACGTCTACACGACCATCGGCACGACGCGCCTCGTGGGGCATCCCGCGGGCTCCTTCGGCTTGTGGCGCGACACGATTCAGGCGATCCGCACGAAGTGCGCATCAGGCGAGATGCCGCGGTACACATGCTGCTTGGTGTTCGAGGCGGACTGCGCGCCACTGAGCCGGAAGTGGATCGACGAGCTTCTGGACGGGTGGCTCGCCAAGCACCCGCGCGCTCTGGCGGTCGGGCATGAATGGCATGCGTCGAAGTGCCCGTGGCCGCACATCAATGGCAACATGCTGGTGTCCGGCTCCGAGGAGGCGCTGGACACGTTGCTGGCGTGGCGGGGTAATCCGGCCAAACCGTGGGACGTCGAGATTTACCCATACCTTCGGGAGCGCGGTGCGGTCGACTCCCCGCTGATCCGGAGCCTCTACACCAAGAAGACCCCGGACGGGTTCATGGGGCGCCTGCGGGCGGTGGGGGCGGCGTTCCTGCACGGTGACAAGGACGGCACGGCGCAGGCGCTCGTACGGAAGTACACCCTGAAGGGGAAGAACTTTCCGGACATGGCAATCCGGGATCACGACGGCGGTCCTCTGTTCGTCGATCAGGAAGACGAAGTCCCCTCGGTGTTCGAACAGGTGCCCGGAGTCCGGATCAAGTTTCCCCAAGGGCTCCCGGCCCGGCGGTACAACCCGGGGCTCCTGCGTGACGGGGACGGTTGGCTTCTGGCGTACCGACGCATCGCATTGAACGATTGGCGCAGCGAGCTTGTGCTCTCTCGGTGGAGTCTGGGGTGGGACTTCTTGTCGGAGCGCGTAATTACTGGCCTCGCCCGCTGGAAAGACGCGTGGCACGACTACTACGAGGACCCGCGGCTGGTGCGTTCCGCTGAGGGGAACACGCTGATGGCGTACACGCACACCACGTACGCGCCCGCCCGCACCGCGAACCAGCGTTTTGCTGTCGTCGACCTCGGTGCGGACGACATCGTCCTGCGGGACTACGCTCCGATTTTCGGCTTCAATGAGCCTGTGGCCGGGCGGCAGGAGAAGAACTGGACACCGTTCTACCTCGGGGCCGAGCTGCATTTCATATATAACATCAGCCCGTTCACGGTGGTCCGGGCTTCGGACAATGCCACCACCACGAACACGATGGTCCCCGGGGTGGTGCAGTGGACTTCGAAGTATGGGGAGCCCCGGGGAGGCACCCCGCCAGTGCGCGCCGGATCTCGGTGGGTGTCGTACTTCCATTCGCGGACTCCCCACAAGGCCCGCGAGTGGCGGTACCATTGGGGGGCCTTCGAGTTCGAGGTTTCGCCGACTGCGCGTGGGGCGAGGGCTCGGGTAACCCGATTCACGGAGCATCCGATTGCGACGGCGTCGGAGCGGGATGGGTTCCTGTGGCCCAAGGGGGCGTGCTTCTGGGAGCCGGTTGTGGTATTCCCCACCGGGGCCCATTTCGAAGACGGAACGTGGACCGTCGCGGCCGGGGTCAACGACTCTGCGGTCGGTGTGTTCACCTTCAAATCGGATTTCCTCGACGCAGCCTTCAGCCGCCGGAAGCCCGCTCGATATTCCCTGTGAGGCCAATGCCCGGGGTCGCCTCACCCGGATCGGCCCGAATTCCTCCGGAGGGCCACGGAGAACGACAGGCTGGTACGCGGCGATACCGCGACTCCAGTGTGCACCGGGACACCATCCCGGGGTTGGTTTTCGTTCTCAAGCAATATGGGTGACTGCATTGAAACCCCGGCCGAGCTGTCGGATTTCGCGTCGAAGGACAACTCGCGTATCGTTGGCACGATCGCGAAGGCACTGGCCGCGAACAGCCCGTGGATCAACGTTTTGGGTGGTGGCACGTTCCCGTCCGGGGTCTCGGACGAGGTGCGTTCTGTCGTCCAGATGCCGGCCGCTCCGGGCGACAGCCTCGCCGAGCCGACCTTCGAGGATGACCTCGGCGTCTGTGGTACCAACGGCACCACCGACCTGACGGACACCACGGAGTTCACGTACAAGCTCCAGTCCAAGCGTGGCATGGG
>JACCDR011849339.1_pt1 | contig 16072 bp, 13 predicted proteins | sample 7446431 | NCBI WGS metagenome assembly JACCDR01 (sample SAMN15323443, study PRJNA562643) | freshwater metagenome | isolation source: river surface water | place: USA:Blue River Watershed | collected 2017-08-17 | reverse complement strand
CTAAAGGAACTGAATTATTAGCCTTTATCATTTCAACCTTTCTAACCTCGTCAGTTTCGTCCAAAAAACACAATAACATCCCAATTTTGATTGCATAAGCATCTTTGAGCACTTTTGTTGCATATGCATTATTTTGTTTAGGTAAATATTCTGGTACTATAAATCGTTCAATCCATCGTCCTTGGCCTATTTTAGCTCCAGGTAGAATATTCACATTGGATATGGCATATGCTAAATGACATAAGTCCATTATTGCCACAGGAATTTTAGCTTGTTCAATTACTGTTTTCATCAACTTTACAATTTTATCAGATTCAACGAATGCGCTATTATAAACTTCGAGCAAATTCAGCGCTTCTTTCTGGTCATATTTTTCTTGTAAACGATTATATTCACCTTCAAATCGCGCAGCTATGTAAGTTTTCAATTTTGTCCGTTCTTCTGATTGTAAAGCTGGAAAAATGAGATGCTGGTGAATCGCCAAGAATATGCATTTTGCCCAATATCCTGCATCGCGTCTGATTGCATTATGCTGCGTGTTAATCGTTCGTGTTCGACTAAGTTTCTTTGTCTTTTGTTTGCGCATCTTATCAACTTCTTCGGGGGCTTCGTCTTCGTCGCCACCTGCTCCATTGAATACTTCTTCAGCTGCTTCTTCATGCAGTCCGACTTCACCTCCTATTTGATTGTGTGTACAGTCTTTTTCGTATTGATAATGAATCTGTTTGGCATAATGAACTATGTAGCATTTTTCACAAAAACTTAATTATTAATAGCAATCATTTCAAATTATTATCCTTACTTGTGTTGAGTGCGTATTGAATAAGCGTTAGCGAAGTTTTCTCATCATAATCATCTTCTTCATTCAATTTCACCCAAAGATCATTTTCGTCTTCATTGTTATCCTCATTGTTATTTTCCTCGCGCTTTCCTCTTCTCTTGTTATTGGATTTTCCCAGCTTCTTGGTGACACTATCAAAGTTAACATAATGCTCTTTCTTAATAGCTTCTAGTAATTCAACTATTTCTGATTTACTTGCATATAGATTGTCATAGGCGAGATAAATGTCCTTCTGCATTTTATCAAATGTAAGACCCTGTCTTTCGGCTGTGATCAATAAAATACTTGGTTTCTCATAGATTTCTAAATTTTTGCAAAGGCGACTCATTACACCTCTGCAATCAGCATGTTGGATCTGATGGGTCACTTGATCTTTAATTACTTCATGCAGTTCTTTGGTCTTTCCATTTACACTTAACTTTAGTTGTTTTGATTTAGTGGAGTTCAAGCGTTGGATATTCATAATGTGTTCAAGAGCATTAATCTTCGGGGGCTTTTGATCGATGCCTTGTTCATTTGATGGTGGTGGTGGTTTACTGACGCTGACGCTGACACTGATACGATTAGCAGGTAAATCACTGTCCATTAATGAATCATCAAACACATCTTCACGTTGAGCGTGTTCTTCTCCTTCTTCTTGATCATGATACGCATATTCTGCCTTCTGGTTATTGCTGGTTATGTTAGAATCACTCACTTTCATTGAGATATTCGCATGCTTCAATCTTTTTGCATTATTTTCTTCTTGGTCGCTATCTTCACTAAAAATTTCTGCACGACGAGTCTTGTTGGATAGTTTTGTGTCTGCGTTTTGTTGCTGCAGCTTAAGTGCTTCCCTTGTCAGTATGTTTATCTCTGTTTGTTTTGCTACCTCTTCTTTGAATTTAAAATAGTAACTCTTTATCTTTGTCTTGTTCTTCAAAACTGAATCAAGAAGGAAGTCTTCCTTTATATCTGTACCATCTCCAATCAGTCGTAAGCTTTCTAAAACAATAACTGAGTTTTCGGCATGTACATACTCGACAGGAATTCTTTTCTCTTGTATCCTTTCAAACCAATCGCTAAAGCAGCGAGAAACTTCCTTCGTTAAGAGTCGATTCTGATATGTCGCAAAGTTTAATTGAATTTCAAACAAATTCGTTTCTACAACTTCCAATTTTTCCATTAGTGAATCAACTTGAGCCGTTAGAATATCCTTCTTGTTGTTGGTACCGATCTCCTTTTTCTGCTTTGTTGAAAATTTATTTAAGATACTTTTCCTCTGATAACAAAATATAAAATAAAAACAATCAAGCTTATTGTCGTTCTATGAGGTTAAGTACAAAATAACTTACCAACTTTTCTCTGTAAATTGTGATGTGATTGTCTTTTTCAGTGAATTTGAGAAGTTCAATCCATTTGATGCAAAGTTTGGAATAATGATAAGGAGAAGATGATAGAAGATCTTTGTCACGAAAGAAGTCTTGAAACTCTTTGCCATAGTGGGCCTCAATAGCTTGATTATCAGTAATGAGCAGACGATTAGTTCTGTGACTCTCAGCCAAATTTCTCATATCGTGCGTATCTAAAATTACCCCATGCATCAACAGTGTATATTGCTGCAAAAAAACAACACTGCAGAAAGCAAGTTTTTGCACATATTTGCGTGCAGCATTAACATCCAACTCAAGGTTTTCTGGAAGGGCCAATTCCTTCATGTAGTAGTTCATAAAGATCTTAAGATCAGTCACTCTATTTTCCAGTTCTCTGATCATACTGGACACATCCTCCACCGTCGCAGGAAAAATACTTTCCTGTGATTCACTTAAAGGTGAAGATTTTCCTGGTCGCGCCATTGCTTCTCCTTTTTTATTAAAATATATTCTATGGAAAGAATAAAGTATTGGTTTTCTCGCGGAAAGATACCACCAATTTGTGTGGTAAGTTTCAGTGACACATGACACACCATGAGATAACTCAATATTTGCGAGGAAAAATATCGAATTTTTCCATTTGTCCACACCATGTAAGTTTTACATGTAGCGACAAGCACGAAACACCCAAATTTTTCACTTTTAAATCACTTTTTTCGAGAATGAAAAAAATTAGTTTTTTCATAGTTACTCCCATAGTATTATTATTATTTATATTTATTATTATTATTATTATTTATATATTTGTTAGTTAGTTAGTTAGTTACGTTATTATATATTTGTTGATATAATACTTTAATAATGTAGCTTCAGGAATGTTGCGTACATCATGAGCATGTCTGGCTAACTTTTTAAGAAAGGCCATGGCATCTTTATGAATTCTTCCAGTAGAATACATTACGAAAGGAACAAAGGTAGTTAATACTGCGATTATTACAAAGTTGTTTATATTTACTATCTTTTGTAACTTTGCGATAATTAGCAATATCATCTTCCAACTTCTTATCAAGAAGAATAGGATCACCATTTGCAGCAACTTTATGATTAACAAAAAGTTGACCACTGCGGCTACCACTAAATGGACAGCAAATTATTAGTTATTATGTTTTTATTACAGAGTTAAATTTTTATTATTATTATTACAAAGTTAAATTATTTAGAACGTAGATACACATCATGAAAACACATATAATTCAATTTTTGTTATACATAAATGCTATTCAGTCATTTTCTTTTACCTCTTTACATGATACTAGTAAATCAGCCCCTACAACAACAAGTGAAAAGTCACAATCATCACAATTATCTCCTGCTTCCATTATCTTCTTTAGGTCCTCTACTTTATCCTTTGTGTGTGTTTCTCCTCCTTCCTGTAAATCCTCTTCTTCATTGTCGGATTCGGATTCCTTTCCTCCTTCTTCCTTGGGTTTTGTTTCTCCTCCTTCCTGTAAATCCTCTTCTTCATTATCGGATTCGGATTCCTTTCCTCCTTCTTCCTTATCTTGTTCGAAGCTAACACTCTTATCGCCTTTGCTGGAAGCTACCTTATCATCAATTGTATTATGGTTTGCTTCTTCTAGCGAACTAGTATTTTTATTGGTTGACTTCAGATTTGCGGGTAAATCATTTTCACTAATATTCGGAAGCAGAACATAACACATAAATTTCCTAAAGTTCTTAATTGTTGCAGAGTCATAGATTATAGGAATGTCATGGATAATGTGGTAAGCAAGGCAAGATACTGCCAAACCACAATCATGAATACCATCTTGCTGTGGAGTGGCAGGAAACATATCCAAACACAAATGGTCGATAAATGATTGAAATAGCGATTCATAATTCTTGTCGGCGTAAACACGTTTCAATAAGAATTCTTTACACCATCCAATAATAGTAAGTACAACTTCAGAATATAATTTTGCGTTTGCATCCATCTCACCATATGATTTATAAGAATCATAAATTGTAATGATTTCATTTTCAAAGTCAAAAACAATGGCTATGTAGTGATCACCCTTTATGTTTATTGGAAATAGCCATTTGCGAAAGTGGAATATGTCGAAAGTTGCAACAGCAGGACGATCAGCATCGCTTTGTTGATAATGATAATGAATACTTGATGGAACCAACACAGAAGGAATCTTTGCTGTGGGGGACGTGGTGGAAATAAAGTTTTGAAGAGACGTGTACAACGATGCTGGAAAGCAATATAGCGCTGTTTTTGCTTTATTATTTGGTCGGTGTAACGGGTAAGAATTATCATACATCAGCATTACTTGAAGCCTGTTGCAAATGATCATGAATTTGTCGAGTACATCAATACAAATACGGCCTTCTTCCTCGACTTTATACAAGCATGCATTTGGATCTTCTACATGACTTGAATCGTAATTTTGTATCCACCAGTCCGACTGATTGAATGGATACTGTTTTTCCTTATCAACGGTTTCCAAGTGCTGACGTATGATACGCAGTTTTTTTTCCCGCTGCGTTGGGAAAGTTTTACCTGAACTTAGGGAGATCAGCGGCTTCTTTCCATCGAATCCTGTTTCATTCAGTTTAATGATTCGGTACAAGTTCAGAAAAGCTGATCCCATAAGCATATGATTTTTCAGATACTCCTGAAACTGATTATATCTTATAGCTTGCGCTTCATCAAAAAGTGTAGTTTTAACGATACTAGTTGATTCCATCTCCTTAGACCTTGTGTTTTAGGAATTAGTTATTTGTTTTGTACTTCTATCACAGCAATAAGCAAAGGGTTTTATGAACGAGATGAGGATAGGATAAAGCAAATGTCATATTTTGCGCTCGTGCAGTTGTGTAAAAATTACATAACCATCAAGGTAATTCACTTATTTGCGCGTACTTCAAATTCTAAGAATTTCCAATTCAAACACCCACCTACTCACATAACAATAACACACTTGCTCATCGATTGACTCACTTATTAGACAAGTACTTGTTAAAAATGGCAGATATCAACGAGTATGGACAATCTAATACTGAACGTGGTAACACAGCAGGTTCATCAGAACACAATCAACTACAGGAATCTCTTACTACTACGGGTTCCCAACTCCTAGATGCACTTATTGTTCGACTTGAAGCAGAAAATGTTGGTACTGTAGCTACTGATGCTCCCAGTAATAATGGCCTGATTAGTTTTCCTAATCCACCAAATAACACAAAAGATCTGGTTGAACATAAACATGAAGCTAAAGATGAAGCTAAAGTTGAGACGGTAGTTAACAATGTTGTTGGTACTGATGCTGGCACCACAGCTGCTGAAGCTCCCAGTAATAATAGCCTGAATTTGGAAGTTACTGCTCAACTCATTAGTATAACATTTGGCTCTTGCTTGATTGACAATAATTTAGCACCTTTTATAAAGGATTTTCAAGCTTCTCAGTACATGATCGAAGTTGGCTATACCCTGGAAGCTTCAAAAAATGCAGCAACATTGCGAAATACGAAAAAGGCATCTTGGGCACAGCTTGTAGAAAACATCATCAACTCTGGCAAAGATAATGATAACAGGGAATCAGCAATAATGGTTGCGGCATTAGAGTGTATTGTGCGAAACATTGTTTTACGTAAGTTAAATAATAGTACTTCTCGTAGTTGATGATACTAGTAAAAACTATTCTTTTTACAATAATAGACAAGCTAATGTTTCAGTTTCATTACGAAGCTTATCTAAACTTATGTAAATGCACTGTAGAATCCCGTTTCCCTGGTCAGTACCATTCCAAACACCCGTACATGAATTGGAAAGGTAAGCATCCAATCGAATGGGATGCGAAACGTAATTGGAGCAGCGTACATCAACGCTTTTCAGTTTCAAACGATACAATAAATAGAGAAAAAGAACGCCCCAACTTCTTAACATCTTTTGATGCGGAATCTGTTGAAATGAAGTATCCGATGATAAATAATCAAGGCAACTCGGACGTTAAGAACAAGATCAAGCAAAGGGCTGCTCAGGAGGTCCGCCATATGATCTATGAAGATATGCAAGCATGCCTAGATATTATTAAAGAAACCTTAATATCAGAGATTCATAACTATTTTAAGGACCATAAAGAATTTGGACTTGAAGAATGGGGAGCATTCATTAATGACACTTTCATTAACAATTCGAATCCGGCAATAAGATTACTGGCGATAGCAATTGGCGTGTTAGGATATGGGTGCAGAGGAGAATCATTTCGATATACCGTAACAGCAAAAAAGCAAGTAGCTTTAGAGGTTCCTCATCATGAGAATTTTCGTGCAACAAATAAACAAAGCCCAAACTCAAAGAAAAAAGAACATAAACCTACAAAGCATCCGAAGTATTTTATCGGTGTTTTCAAATATGTTTTAATTAATGTGCTTTTAGAGTCTCAATGGATTTTAATTGTGTGTAATGAATTTGCTATTGAACAAATTCACAAACAGGTTAATAAGGAGAACAGAAAGAAAATCAATTATGAGGATATTTTTCACAATGACTCACAGATTAAATTCAAATTATTCGGCCACCTACAATCGCTTCAAGCTGCAGCAACACAATCAGTACAGCATTTATCGGAAGTAGTAAATTTGAATTGCAGTAAATACTGTATATATGGATTGGCAGTAGATACAAGCGCACATCCTTACCTACAATTCGTTGAACCTCCCAGGACAGTAACTTTGCTACAAGAAACGGTTAGTCTTGGCAATAGCAATAATTCCCCAGAATCCACTACTTCACAGGGTATTAATTCAACAGCAGTAATTAATGTTCCTCAAAACAACTATAGTATTGAAAGGAGAAATATGGAGTATGAAATTCTTGATGCCAAAGATAAGTTAAATATTGAATACAAGAAGAGACTTTTCGATAAAAACCAGCATCACCACAACGCACCACGTCCAACCACAAGATCAAATACATCAACCTCCATAGTATCATTAACTTCTCCTGTTGTGAAGGCTTCGGTAGTAGACAGCAGTGGTAAAAAAGAACAAGCAGCAGCGATAAGCGCGAATTTTTCTGAAACGCAATCGACTACACGAATCACACCCAAAATTTTATACCATGGAATCAAAGTCCAACAGCTCCTATCAATCTTAGGAAGAAGAAATTTGGTAGAAACTCCAAAATGGGAAAAATGTGATATGGAAACCAATAATCCTCCGATTGAGATTGCTTTCAACATCAGCAACACTAATCCTGATTACTATACCAATAAAATAATTGAAATAGACTCCAAATTAGATGAATTGGAGGAAAATCGCTTCAGTGCAGACAAGGTGAATGTATTTAAAATTGTCGGTAGCAATGGAGACACACAGGGAAACGTATCACTTATCCCTTCTAGTATATGCGCTACACAACCATTTCAGGGTATAATAGAAGAGAAGAAGGGTGATAGTAATTCTCTCGTGGGTTACCAATTTCAACTGCATTGTACAACTAAGAGCGAGAACAAGCTTTTCCACTCTTTAGATTGTGCCCAATCTGACATTTTTACTAACTTAAGCAATTTGGTATTTACGTTTTTCATCGATGAACTGAAAGAGTTTGCAAAAATATTAAATAATAGCAACAAATCGAAGACCTTGTTAAACCGTTATAGTGTTCATAGTTTAAAAAGCAGATATCAGGATATTTTACTAAAAACTGAATCTTTAATGACACTTGATTTTACAGATTCAAATATTTTGAGAAAATTATTTAATATCGGTTCAGCGAATTTGAAAGTGTCGCCGGCATTGTTCAGGTACTTGTTGAAAGGATTCACAAAGTTAATTTCTATTGTTGTAAAAGAAGTTCTTCAGTCCACCGAAAAGGAATTGAGTTATAACCTCATCTTTTTGGTCAACTCGAAGAATGATAAAAGCGATAAAGTGTTTACCACTGTGGACTACATTTCGCATAATCAAGTTATATCTTTGTTAGACAATAAGAACACTGAGAAAGTGTTTCTATTAGCCATTTCAATGAATGATGAACCACCATGTCGGTACATTTATCGGAAATTGATTCCTGTTAAGAAAAGAAAGCATGATGAAGCCGAATATGATGCTCTTTTATCCAATTTTCTTCAACAAGCATGCAGAATTGAAAAAGATACAACTTCTAAGTTGATGAAGGAAGATATCAATGCTTATTTATCACTTTGGAGAAATCCTCCTCCTGCAGTTAAGTATTATATTTCATCCGATAAACTCTTTAAGATACAATTACAACTTCTAGAGGTAATACCCCATCAACAAAGTAGCGGCATCGAAAACAATTCTAGTGTCCTCAATGCTTCAAACGACACAACCAATAAGAAACCAAAAATACCAACAGGTACAAGGCAGAGTGAGCTTGGAATATTACTTCGAGCTCAAGCAGCTCAAGCAGCTCAAGTAGCAGAAGCAGGCGCAAAAAAAAGAAAAGAGATAGAACAGTCAGTGGGCAAATCTAGTCATACAAATGAATCGAAGAAAAACCTTACATTGCAACACGACAAAGGTCAGAAAAAGCAGAAGAGGCTTGACCAAGAAACGAAAGAAAATAACTTAACTTCTTGTTGTTGGTTAGCTTTCGAAGAATCTGCAATACAAGTTCAGTATGTGGAACTCACTGGATTGCTTTCAAAAAGCGTAAGGAATGCTAAAAGTATGGATGATGCCCGTACAAATTTCATGTCGGTGGTTGACAAAAACTGGGATTTCATTGCGAGAGAAGTGGATATGGGTAAGAAAAATCGACCAAAATCTGGACATACGGACATCAATAACGCTAATGAAAAGGTAATTGGTGTGGATGTTGTTATGGAAAAATTGATTGAAGTGATTGATTTGGTTGAGGATTGATAAGTAATGTTATGTTAATAAATGTATATAGTATGATTGAAAATATTATATGTTAATGTGATTACAAGAGATATATGTCAACAAGCAAATTTTCTAATTATATAACTAATTAATTATTCAGAATCAAAACAGTATTGTCTTAAAATCACTTTTCAAACAAACCTACGATAGTGTTCCAAATCCCTGTGGAAATTGAATAGACTGTAGCCGAATTATGTTCTTCTTCATCAACTGAGTGAGACATTTTCCTTTTTGGCAAAGAATGATTGTCTTGTTGAATAGTTTCATCGCTGATTATGTTGCTTTCATGTATTACGTTATCAATTTGGGAAGAATATGTCTTAGAAGGAAGAAGCAGGTCATCATGATCTATTTGTTTATGCTTTGTTGCTAGGCTTTTAATCAATCTCATATATCTGGCAATTGTGCGATATGATAATTTTCTATACGGTTTCTTATCATTTCTATGTTGTGGCCGCCATTGTTCCTTATGCTTTTCAGTTATTTTGCTCCTCAAAAGCTTGTCATTTACGGTTGTATTCGCAAGCTCTGCTACTATATCATTTACTATCTGGATATTAATTGATCGAGGTCGACCTCTTGACTTGTAAGTAGGCATTCTTTTTATATACTGCAATCTATAGTATCGGAGAGTCCTTTGGTTAAGATTATGTTCTTCCATCAACTGCTTGGTAGACTTATTATGCAAACAAAGCTGCTGTGCTAAGTACCACTTTTGAGGCTTCGTTAATTGCTGACCTTTCAAATTTCCTGGTAATATTGACTGAGGCCATGGGCACTCAACTAAAAGATTTTCATATACCATAGTAAAAACACAATCACGTAATTACCACATGGTAGTTATCTTACAATTAAAGGCTGGTGTTTTACTTGCGCCATTTTCGCACTGTATTCCCTAGTGCCAAAGTAGAAACGCGTTCTTGCGCAAAAATTTGCCGTTTTATGTTTTCTATTTTCGCACTGTATTCCCAAGTGCCAACGTTCTTGCGCATAAATTTGCCGTTTTATGTTTTCTATTTTCGCACTGTATACCCAGTGCCAAAGTAGAAACGCGTTCTTGCGCAAAAATTTGCCGCTTTATTATTTTTACACGTCTACATAGTAAACCTTAAACCCACACCCATTCACATATATTTGATATATAATTGGTAAGTAAATATTGTTGATTCAATTGTATTAGATCATGAATTAAATATTAACATTAAAATTATTAAAATGTAATATAAATATGTAACTAACTAACTAAATAATATAAATAATATAATCGAATCAATGAGGACGCTTCTTTTTTGATTTCTTCTTGCTCATTTCTACTGGAACATACTCAATTTCTCCAAATGTAACACCATCATCGTATAAGTTTGTATCAATGAACTCTCTTCGTGTGAAAGAAGAAAAAGATAGATTCAAGTTTATTACATCATCATAACACAACTTATGTTTTGTTATACCATACCCATGTACTAAAGTAAGAAATTTTCGATTGACAGCCTCACTAATTAATTGATCAATTTCATACTCCCAATTCATAGAGCGCAAAATCTCATAAAATTCTCCAAACTTCATCCCTCCATTTCCTGATGATGCATTTAAAAAGCAATAATGAAGTTCTAGACATTTTTGTGCAAAACCTGAACGAGAAATGTTTAAGCAACTTTCAATGAAATTCCATAGATGAAACTCATATGCTTCTTGATCCGCAGCGCTACTAAAAACAGCGTAGTGACATACAGGGTGTAAGAAAAACAATGTTTTCATCATATCCATAGCTTCTCTGTCATTATCGTAAACTTGTAATAACGTTTCTTCTTCATCGAACATAGCAGATTCGAAACCCTTGAGAAACCCATTGACAACATCAGTAGGGACTACTGAAACATTAGTGCTATAGAGTAATTCACAGTTGGAACAGAAATAACAAAGGCATTTCTATAATAATAAGAAAAAAGAAATGGAGTTATGATATCACTAAGTTTCCATGATGAGTTTATTTTTAATACTTACTGCCAAATGAATGCACTTTTTGATGGTACAAATATCTTCTCTTGAAATGAATCCTATATCAATAGTTACATATTCTTGTTGCTGTTGTGTGAGGAGATACGTGATGTTTTCATACTTAGTTTTACATCGTGTTGTAAATAATGATAAGTATAAGTTTATTATACCTTCTCGATTAGAAAAGCCAAAATAGTGTCCAAAATGGATACTCTTACGTTATGCCACGTTTCACCATCAGGTAAGGCATCATTCAACTTCTTTACTTTATCATTAAGAGAATTGATGTCAATAAGCAAAAAGATCAATTCTTTATTTTCTTTAGTGAATTGCAATGATGGTGATGATGACGGTCGTGCATCTTCATTTTTCATGAGTTCTAACAATTTAGATTGTGTTGCTAACGTAAATAACATCACTATGTTAATATTAATAATTGATTACAAAGAAAAATCATCCCGCATAAACATACCTTCAGCTAATGAATGCTGTTTGGCTATCACGTAAAACCAAAGCGAATGCGTGAGGCAAGTCACCAAATTGAATCGTATCTTCATATTTTACTACTATCCGATGGTATTATTTATACTCCTGCTACAATTGTTACTAGTCCTATATAGCTGGTAATTAACTGGTAGTACTGGTTATATTAAATGATGAATGCACTTTTTCAGATGACGGTAGGAGTAACATTCGATGACACACAACACAAGCGAAAGAAAGATCGTTCAAGAAACCAGATTATTCATTAGGTACCGACTTATTGTTGTGTAAAAATTACATACTCCATTAAGGTAATTCACTTATTCTCTCGAACGCCATTTTCCAATTATTTATTTGAAATATCTAATCAATTATATAATAAAAACCAAGTTAAATATTAAAATCAAATCATTTATATAAAAGATTATTATATATAAAATATATGTTAATGTTAATGTTAATGTTAATGTTAATGTTATTATTAAATCACAACACCCACATCGCTTAAAGTTTTCGTCAATGGTAATTACGTTAACATTAACAATAACATTACAATTCAATTATACACAATTTAACATTAAAATTTAAAATTAATCGGTAACTAACATGCAAACTTAAATGAGTGTTTGCAATGAATTTAGTTATGCATATTATAAATTTCTGGGAAAAGTTCTTGCCTTTGCTCTAGAGTCAACTCCTGAAAATCCATCACCGGCATATAGAATTGTTTTTCCAATAATACACCATATTGAGCCGTATTTAGTGTTAAATTATTACAATGAGTCAAGCGGATATACTCCTGCCCTGGCTCAGGGGCGTAATGAAAAGGTGTAGGACGACAGATGGCATTAAATTCAACCATTCCTAGGTATGGAGTTAATGAGCGAGCTATTAATAATGGATCTTGATTGGCACGCATTACTCTGTCTCTAAAACCAAAGGTTTCTTCCAACCATTCTGTCAATATTAAAGCTGGCATATTGCGATTAAAGGTTGCATATTGTGGGATTACCAAATCCTCCATCGCTCTGCAATATTTATAAGCGTCAGCAATCATGCGAGATTTTAAAAAAGCAACTCTTTGTGAAACAATTGGAAATATACCAGACTCCACAATGGTAAACAAATCATAGACATAAGGTTCCTCGAGAAACTCATATGATAATTGATGTTGTTGTTCCATCGAAGTCCAACTGTTACTAAAGATAATTTGGTCCAACCTGAAAAGATACCTCGCTTTCTCATCGTTTTGGACATCACCATAGACCGCTGCTACTGTTTTCGGGTCCCCAAACATAACATTTGCTGCAGTCTCTAAAACTTCTCGCAATTGTTCGTACTGCTCTGCAGTTAGAAATTGCGAATCTTCTTCATCAGCATTAGTTGGAGCTAAACTAAAGTTTTGAAGCAAATACATGACAATTGGAGAAGTCTTAAGTTGCATCATCCCGATCTAATTTTGCGGTTAAAAAGTATCATTCATAAGCCTTTGAAATGATCTTTAAATATTTTAAACTTACCGATAACAATGCGTGACGTTTTAACATACGCCACTGATCAGTATGTGCCTTATCATTAATAAAGTATTTTTTTAGAGGACAAGTGTCAGGATCTCTTTGTTCCTATTCAGAAAGGCGTGTTAGAAAAGATGTAGAGGAAGAGGAAGTACTTTACCGCGAAAAGTAAAGCAGCAAACAAATCTTGTGGAGTTCTGTTTGGTTCAATAGCATTAAGCAAGTACAAAGAACGCAACGAACCAATTCTATCTATGATTTGTATTGCAAAATTATTATCGAACTCTGGTCCCATCAAAACTCGCAAGGTACTACTCGCTTCTGTAGTCAAAACATTGAAGAGATCTCAGGAAGTAAAGAATCAATATCATTTTACACTTACCTTTGCGCATGCTCTCGTCCACATAGATAGTTGCACTCATGATCAAAATGTTAAGATAACTCGTTACTTTGTTCACTTTGTGAGCTGCATCCCACTGATCATTGATCACTGATCTGAATGGCGGCTCATTGTGGTACTGATTATTCTCATTCATCTTAGTTTCAACTATGTTACAGATCACGACAAAAGAAAAGACCGATATTAAGTCGGACTGGAAGCTGAATCTAATGGACTAAGTTCGCCAAAGTAATATTATGTCAGAGGCTTGAAGAATGACGGTGGGATTAAAATGCGAGGTTTCTAGTTCGGCACTGGAAATACAGTGCGAAACTAGAAACGATTTGATGATAATGTGTTTTATTTATTGTTACCTTATTTATTTATTGAGTAAATTAGAGTTATTATATGTATATGTTTTTATAAATAATTTATTGTTGGTGTTGTTGTAGTTTGTTTATTAATTGTCTAAATATCAAAATTAACATTAACACTTCCTACATAATTTGTTTAAACATTAACCATTAAATGTACAATAAAAATATTAACTCTCTTATGTCAATATCTTAGACCCTTTTCAATAAATGCAACCTCGACGGCTCTAAATCAACGAATTTTAATTCATATAGCATTCCACGATTTTCATCTTCTTCACCTTCACCAGCTTCCTCATCTCCGTCAACATAATTTATGTTGGCAGCAGCAGCGTTATATGTGTTTTTGCTTATTGGTTGCCCTTTACTATTTAATGCTATGACCGCAATGGGTGAAGAGTATATACAACGCACTGAGATAAAAGCTCTTGTACAATCATATGTAGAATCCATACCCTTGTGTCGTTCACCAACAATTAAGGAACCAAGTCTGGAGTGCTGTGGATCGGGATATTTACATTCCGGTGATATATTATTGGTCCATTTAATGGTGCGTCCGCATACAGAAGCTAACAACTCACCTTTCAATATTCCATCACAGCTTGGAATATTTATTATTTGATAAAATAAATTAAGTTGTCCATAAGAATCCTTCCTATTATCTACCAAACGATATTTTACCCAACTGGAATACATCTTTGGATTTTTCCATTGCGCGATCAAATAGTTTTTTCTATTTAAATGATTTCTGGGAATAAAGCGATGTAGATTATTACTTTCATTATTATCTACAGGAGATTCTTTTTCACAGAATGCCTCACCTCTGCCGTTAAATAAGCATCCGAGGACATATGCACTTCTATGTTTTCTGAACATCCATGCTGAAAACCAGTTATGTACACGTTGAATGTCTGATATTAGAAAGTATCCTTCAGATAACATTCGATTTTCTTCTTTCTCAGTATTAATGCTTTCTAGTAATTGCTGCTCATCATCTTTTGAAATTATTGTAAATTGTACGTTTTTGGTTATAAAAGAGTTATTTACAATATTGCAATCAATACCTGATAATTCAAGCATATAGTCCAAAAAGTCAACATCTCTTGAGAGTTTTTTCTTTCTGACTTGGTATCGAAAATAGCCATGAACTCTAAAAAGCAAACTTTCTTTCCAAAGAATTATTGGAGTACTTTGTTTTTTTAACTCCAAAATATCCAACAAAGCTTCCAAGATGCCTAGCTGTTCATAAGCGGTGAAAGAATTGAATCCAACCAAATCTTGATCAACTTTGTTCTTGGCTTTGATTGGCTTAGTGAATGTATCGCTATAAACTAACCGTCCATCAATATGCTCTAAACACTCAATGCCCATTTTTTGTTTCAGATTTTCCAACATTTTGGGGTCCCCTAAGGATTCTAAAGTAGTTTCTAAAGTCATTGCATCATACTCAATGGTATTTTCCAATGTAGTCTTCTCAAACTTTCCACCTTTCTTGACCCCAATATTTTTTATCTTTGATAATGTTCTCTCCACATACAAAGACCAAAAGTTTCTAAGAGGCCCCGCTTTCTTTATATGCTCCGGAAAGTCTAATAGTTGATGATGTATTATCTTCGAGCTTGTATGCGGTAATACCAGTTCATGAAGTGATAGGAACTCAACAACCCTATTGAATAAATCTTGCAAATCAGTATCTGAAAATTGAGTTCTTAAGAGTCTAGTCATCACATTAGAAAATACTCTCAGGTAGGAAATGTAAGGTAATGGATATTTGCATTTCTTATCCGAAAGTAAGGCGGTAATCATGAGTTCCATCAACGCAGTCATAGTGTGTATCTTTGCTTGAGTAGTCAATTTTAATGTACCTGAAAATACTTTTGGTACATGATATTTGTTTACATGGCCTCTTGGTATAAGTAAACAATCAATCCAGTACTCAATTCTTCTCATATCCACGGGTTGCAATGTGTACATAGCTCGTAACTTAGGTACTCTTTTTTTCTTACCTTCATCCTTTATATCGTTATTGCTCAGAGTCTTTTGCTTTTTTATTGCTTTTTGTATGTACGGGACTTCACTACCCTGCTTGTTGTTGTTGTTGTTGTTGTTGTTGTTGTTGCTGCTGCTGCTGCTGTTTTCAGTGTTGTTATACAAAGATGGGTGAAAACCATACTTCTTGCAGTATTTTACAGTTTTCTCATCAACTCCTTCAT
>JACCDR012287984.1_pt1 | contig 16074 bp, 25 predicted proteins | sample 7446431 | NCBI WGS metagenome assembly JACCDR01 (sample SAMN15323443, study PRJNA562643) | freshwater metagenome | isolation source: river surface water | place: USA:Blue River Watershed | collected 2017-08-17 | reverse complement strand
GTTGACTGGGAAAGAAAGGTTTCCGGGCCGCAATTAAAAGTTAAACAGTTTTTGCGCCCTTATTGGGAATCATGCCAAGTTTTAGAAGAGTTGTTAATTCCGGGTAGCCGTCTTCGCGCCGATTTAATCAACTTGACTACCAAAGTTTTCTTGGAGGTTTCGCCAAATTCTACGCATAAAAAGTTCAATTCTTTCATGCACGGTTCGCGGATGAAATTTTTGGGAACAATCAAGCGCGACGAGCAAAAAAGAGTTTGGGCTGAACAAAATGGCTTTCAGTATGTCGAATTAACTGATATTCATTTAAAGAATTTGTCGAAAGAAACTTTTGCTGAACTTGGACTTGAGCTATAAATTATGAGACGCCAACATACAGTAGAAGAAACGATAGTAGATACATTATATCGTGGAGTATTGGTAGCTTTTTTAAAAGAAAAAGGACTTATCCCGAAAGATTGGGAAAACTGTTCTATCCAAGTGAAGCAGCCTAGCGCCGCAGATGAAATTGAATTTATTTCAAAAAGATCATACTTCGCGCCCGAAACTAAAAAATAAACTTCCTTACGCTTCTCACCCCAAATAGAGGGTGGTCGTAGGAGGGTTCACTCTCTTTCATGATTTTCACAACTTTGTCAGGAAATGAGCTTAATGTGCCCCTTGGTCCATATCGAATCAACTGGCGCAAGCAAAGCCTTTCCAAGTTTCAAACAAGAATTAAAGCTTTTTTGTGGAAGTATTTCCGCGACTCTGGCCAGTGGTTTGAAGAGGTTCCCCTTTGCGGCAAAGACCTTACGCGTTTGCGTTGGGATTTTCTTTGCGTCACGAAAAATGAAAAAGTGTTCATTGAAGTGCAGGGTAGTCAGCATTTCAAGCGCAATCCCAAATTTCAGCCAAACGCACAAGACTTTGATAATCAACTAGTTAAGGATCAGTTAAAAGTGTTGTTCGCGGAGAAAAATTCGAGTTTGGGCGTGGTGGAGTTTTTTGAAGACGATCCGCCCATAACGCTGGAATGGTTTCGAAAAGTTTATCCTGAGGTGGAAAAGGCGTTGACAAAAGGGAAAAAAGATGTATTGTAAAAAGCGATGAAAACTAAATACTGGATTATTACAGGAAAAAGCGAGTCAGGAGACGAAGGTTATCCTAAAGTTTTTACGGCAGAGCCGACAGAAAAAGACCTCAAAAAATACATTTCAAATATGGGGGAGAAAATTAACCGCAATGGGCCAGGACACTTTGGAAGCTATGTTTATTTAAAAGTTTGGGAGCAAGAATAATTATGAATCTAACAACGAAAGAACTTGAAGACGAACTCGCCCGTCGCCGGGAAAAGCACAACATCAGAGTTGGCGGGACTGTTATCGCGCTGAATTTTGACGAAATGGAAGAAGTTCAAAAGCAAATTGAGAAATTTTTAAAGCCCGCGCCGGTAACGAGAGATTGGCTCAAAGAATTTAAAGAAGTTTCTGAAAAAGCTAGTAAAGAGAAAATTCCATATTTTCCGCCGCCAATCAACGTTCCAGTTTGGCCGAATCATGAGCCAGTTTATCCAGGGCCTGGGCCGTTTAGAGAAAATCAAATCTGGTGTAAGGACGAAATGGGAGGATGAAACAAATGAAAACAGCAGCAGAAAAAATTGTTGACGAGATTATCACTGACCTTTTCAACAAAGGTTATTTTGATTTTTGCACAGACGAAGAAGAGGCTGAAGCTGAAAAGGAATGCCGCGAGTCGTGGACTAGAATTATTAACGATGTTCTGAGCAGAGACGCTTATTAAACAAACCCTAAGACTCTCGAAATTTGGGGGTCATAGGGGGATTCATCCCCTTATATATGCCTAAGAAAAGACCTGACACAAACATAGAGAGTTTCCCTATAAACGGTAGAACCAAGACCGCCCTAACAAAAGCTGGAATAAATAAAGCTTCTGATTTCATCAATTGTTCCGCCGCTGACCTTAAAAAGATTGAAGGATTGGGGCCGGTTTTACTTTTAGAGTTGAAAGACTATCTCAAGGGCGCGAAAATCAAGCTGAAAAAGCGCGAACCTGCCGCGAAAAAAGCGCCGAAGTATAGCCCAGAGACAAAGGAAATTATGCTGAATCTTTTGCAGGGGCAAGTAACCAACTTTGGGATGGATATGAAATACACTGGATTGTTAATTGAAAGATTTGGCGCAGAAACTGTTAGGAATGCTTGTATTCCGCCTCATATTCAGCCGCCGCGCCTTAATTATTTCTTCACGGGAGGGAGGATTGCCGCTTGGTGTGATTCTTATTTTGCCAAATTCGCGCCGATTCGCCTAGTGGAAGAGGAAAAGGTTGACAAAGAGCCGGAACCTGAGTATAGTGGGCCAGCGCCAGAATGGAAGCCGAAGGAGAGAGTGCCGCAAACTTTGATGGAATTTTTAAAGAATAGGAAATGAAAGATATAAATATTGCCATTGCAGAACATTTAGGCTGGACTAAAATTGAACTTTACGAGGATAATGCAGGTCCTAGTTTTTGGTGCGGAACTCCTCCAGTTCTAGTTGGACTGTCAAAGCTAGGTGAATGGGAGGCAATTCCGCAAAGGTCCACGGCCATTCCAAATTATTGTGGCAATTTAGAGAGGATTAGAGAGGTTGAACTTTCTCTTTCCGACGAGGAGTATTCTTTCTTTGAGGACAGAGTTCTTGATCTTCTTACTGAAGAATTGCCAACAGTTATTCGATTTGGATTAGAAATTCCAGTGGGTAGAGCGCGCGAAATGTCGGCGAGTGCATTGGTCAGAGCAAAAGCTGTTCTTGGGGTATTTGAGAATCGTAAAACAAAATGAAAAACTTTATAATTTTAGATGAAATTTTGGAAGATTCGCAGTTTCCAAGCGGATTTTATGTTAACGCTCCGAAAGTTGGGAAAAGTGTTTGGCCCGAAGGAGTTGATTGTCAAGTTAGGGAAGATATGACAGTTGAAAGCGTAAGAGAAGCTTGCGAGAAGGCCAGAGCGGCGCGGGTAGAAAGATTTAAACTATGAACCATAAAGAAACTGTCAAAATTGATTGGGTCGTGTTGGATGGGGAAAATTTGGCGGAATTGTTGCGTGAGGCTGCGGATATTATAGAACAAGAAAAGTTGGAGCCGCAGGTTTTTGTTGCAAGATTGTATGGTTGGGATTGGCGGCTTAGTTTTCCTGGGAAGGACGATTCATTTTCTTAAGGAAGTCAAAAGAATAATCTCCGCGACGAATAGCGTTAGCCCTTTCTCTTTTCTCGTCTTCTGTGAATTTTGTTCCGTCTGGATGAATTAAGAGGGGCTTTCCATGAGAGCCTCTTTTAAAATTTACTAGTTTTAGATAGCTCTGATATTTTCTCTCCATATAAATCGTAGCTCCTTCATAAATCCAATTTAAAAATTTTCTAGCGTTATTCCTTCCGTTCACCGTAATTCTCCTAATTGGAGTGATATCTCTGATATTTGGAATTATGATTGAAGAGTTTATTCCAAGTTGATTAGATAAAATATCTCTCATAGAATTGCAAAAATCCAATGTCGCCACAATATTACAACTACCACCATTTGAGTTTATGCTTCCGTCTCCATCCAAATAGCCTCGGATAAAATGCCGAATTAAATCCTCTCTTAGAAAATCAGGAAATTTCAACTTGAATGTTTTGTTCGGCACCATCCCAAGCTCATTGAGTCTTTTCCTGATTTTTTCATTAGATATTGTTAAACGAGAAGTGTCTTGTCTTTTTGGATTTTTATTTTTATACCACAAAAGAGGCTTAGTTGGTTGAATTAAATCTCTCAGCTTTTCCAATATATCAATGTCTTTATCTTGAAGTGAAATCATTATACTTCCGCCACTTACAGTTCCATCAGAGAACAACAATCCAAGAAAGTAAGCTTTTTCTTGGGAATCAATTTCATCAAAAAACGTTTCGTCAACAGGATATTTTCTCGCTCTTTCTGAAGAAGTTAAAATATTCGCCCCTCTCCTATGGAGCATATTATTGATAGTTGTCGTGCTAAAACCATAAATTCTGCCTAATTGAGCGCCATTAAACTCTCGGGCGTTATATTTCGCAATGATTTCTTGAATTTGTTCTTCAGTTAATTTATTCATAAATTGGGTAAATGCTGTTTTCTATATTTAATTACAGGCAGAATTATCAAAGTTGAAATAATATTTTCACAAAATCAAAAATAATTTAAAAAGTTGATACAAGACTCAATTTAGAGTATAATAACAAAAAATGTCCAGAAAATCTCCAGAATCAGATCAAATCGAAAGATGCCTCTTAGCCACCTTTTTCCAAGACCCCGGCTGGCTTGGAGAGGTGTCAGATTCTCTAAAAACAGATTTTTTTGCCTATTCAGTTCATCAAAAAGTTTATTCTGCAATTAAGTCCCTTTATAAGGAGTCTAAGACTATAGATAAGCACATTTTGATTTCCCGTCTTAATCTGATGGGCTTAACATCAATTGATGGCCTAGATACTTCAGACTACATTGAATCAATTGCTGGGTGTATAATTAACATTGACTCTAAAATTGCATACCTAGATGAAGTAACCAAACTCCATTGGGCAAGGGTAACTTGGAAGAAACTAACAGAGGCCAGAGACTTTATTGAGAAGAGTCTTAAAAATACGGAGCTTACGTTCAAAGATATTTTAAGCGGCGCGGAAAAAATCGTCACAGATGCTTTAACTTTTCAATCTGTAGATGGAGATGACGAAGCTTTTATAGACCTCAATGGGGAGATGGAAAGATTATTGGATGAAAGATGCCAAAATAAAGGACTCTTAGGAATTACAACTCCTTTTCCATCATTTAATCGTTGGTTCGGCCCACTTCTTCATGGAGGTTTGTATGTATTCGCGGCCTCTTCAAAAGTTGGTAAAAGCACCTTTCTTTCCGCACTGGCAAATCACGCTATTGAGGAAGGTTCGAAACGTGAGAAAGGAGTCACGAAAATTCTATTTTTAGATACAGAAATGCGCCCAGAAGAAGTTGCTTGCCGCAATATGGCATCAGAGAGCGGAGTTAATGCTTTCTTTTATCTAAATGGGAAATTCACAGAGGACCCAGCGAAAATTGAAAAAACTCAAGAAGCGTTACCGAAGTTTCAAAGCCGAAAGGGGACAATGTATCATCGCTATATTCCTGATGCCGATACAGACAAAATCGAAAGTATAGTAAGAAGATTCCATTCCCGCCACATCGGCCCAGACGATACCCTAACAATTATTCTTGATTATTTTAAGATTTCAGCAGGAGAGGATAGAAATGGAGGAGGAACCCAGCAATTAAAAGAGTATGAGCTAATCGGCGCTAAAGTCAACAAGATGAAGATGTTAGCAGAGAGCCTTAGTAATACAGTCTCACTTGCGGCGGTCCAATTGAACCGTCAGGACGAGATAGCCCAATCGGCAAGAATTCTTTGGTTTTCAACTGGCGTGTTTTCTATCGCGAGAAAGAGTCCAGAAGAAATTGGACAAGAAGGAAAGAAGCATGGAACTCATAAACTAGTTAAGATTGTTGCGCGAAATCAAGGAGAGTTTCCTGATGAAGGGGAACCGTTTAAAATTGAAAACGGAAATGGTGAAGCCGTTTGGCGCGAAAACGAGATTAATCTTGACTTTTCCAACTTTAAAGTAACGGAAACAAGCACTCGAAAACAAGCTTACGAATCAATTTTAAAATCCGGACAGCGGCCAATTAGAGAAACCGCCTCAGAAAAACAAAAGGCACAGTTGAGAACTTACGCAAAATTTTAATTGACTCCTCTCCCTGTTTTCTGTAAAATAGAGTTATGCCCAAATCTCCCACCAAGCCCGCCAAATTCAAGTCCAAGAAAGCTCTGACAAAGTTCTATATTACCTCGGAAGTTTTTAACAGCGCCGACCTTCCTTCTTTTGTCACTGAACTTTGCAATAAAGAGCGGGCCGTTTACCGAGTTAAAACAATCGAGGATGCAGTTGATAAAGATGAGCTAAAACGCGCCCAAGAAATTGTTAGGACCCGCCAAAAACTCTGGCGCGTTAAGCCCGGCGAAGAACCAGAAGAAGTGGAAATGAGCGTGATTGAATATGATATTCCACGTTGGCGGCATTATTTCCAGCCAGAGTCTGTTGGCGAATTGGTCAACTTTATGAATGAAATTGGCTTTGAGTTAACCCTAACAAATTTTGACCCGGAAGAAAACGAAGGCGAAAATCTTGAGAAGTGGGTAGAGTTTGAAATTGGGTCGCCGCTACCGGAAGAGCCGGTTGTTGTGGCGCAAATGGTTGATGCTTTTATGGTTGAGGACTCTGAAAATGGAGAGTGTGATGATCCAGAGTGTGACTGTCACAAGGATGAGGATGAATAAAACATTTGACAAACTAAAAACCTGAGCTACATTCACAAAATGCCAAAAATCTATATCTCACCCACAAACGGAACCTCAGAAGACTTGCCGCCAGAATTGTCTCACTTTTTCCAGGAAGAGGAATGCGAATACCGTAACTCAATTCCAGTGCGCTGGCTAAGCGAAGAGGATGAAAATTGCCCGAAAGACTATAGGGAATCGTTCAAAAATGGCCGGGAAATTGTTTATTACGATGTTCAAATTTACGACGGCAGCATTCAACAATATGTGAGCTACGATTATCCGGGAATTCGCTATTATTTTGATTATACGAATTTGGAGGAGGATTTGGAGGCGATTATCAATTTAACGGGATTGAGAGTAGTTTTGAGTTGCCGCGATGTTCACGATAAAGAAACTTACGAAGAAGAATTTCGGCTAATGGTTTATGGCGAGCCTGTTGTTGAAGGTTGGGTGGCGGAATTGGAGACGGAGGCTTATGGATTGGAGAAGATTTTGAAGAAAACCGAGGAAGGAGAGTCTTGGAAAACAATTAACTAGACAAACTATGAGAATTCCTGAAATATTCGGGCGTATTGGGCAGCGAAAGATGATACTTTTCATTACGGAGAAAGAGGTGATTTGACAATTCGTAATGAGGAGCTTGTTTTTATTAGCGAGTTGGAACCAGATAGCCCAATTATTGTTGATTTTAATAATGAGGTTCATGCGCCTTCGATTTTCCACTACGTATGGGCTTGAAACAAAAAGCTGAGGAGTTACATTCTCAATTTGAGAATGCCGGGCCGCTTTTGGGGCAGGAAAGTTGCTTTTGGTTTGACGTTAACGGAGATGACAATGTATTTGTTTCTTTGGATACGGATTTTGGAATTGTTTTAACCGCCGACTATAGGTTTTTCAACTTTCGTAGTGCATTGATGCTTAACGAGTCATACAAAATTGCGCCGATTGTAAAGAAGTTGAAGGAGATGTTTGAAATTTATGGTTAAAGTTCTCTTTTTGGATGATTGCATAAATCGTCACGCTAAAGCTTTTATCCATCGCGGCGATAAAGATTTAAAACAAGTTTGGAATGCCGACGACTGTATTAAAGCTTTGAAAGAAGAGACGTTCGCCGTTGTTAGCCTCGATCATGACTTAAGGGGCAAAGCTTACGACGATCCTAACATTAAAAACTCAGGCAGTGAAGTTGTTAGATGGATTGTGGCGAATAACCCTGATATTCAACAAGTTATAATTCACTCTTGGAATGATCAACAAGCCGAAAGATTAGTTCGAGAGTTGAAAGCGGCAGGATATTCTGCGAGTTGGGAACCGTTTAATCTTTAAAATTCAAACAAGCGTTTAAAACAAGTGCTGGAAAAAACAAAAAGAATTCTTGAGTGCCTTGAGATTAAGGTAAATTATATTGGTTCAGATTATGTAGCTGCATCAACGGAATATCGTCAGGGAAACACTTCTACAGGCTTGCTCTGTAGGGATTCGCATGTTTTTGATGTAGTTACTCAGGCTAGAATGGAGTGGCCTGAATTTATTTCCCGCGTCAAACGGATCAAATTAGAAGATGCGAAAAAGTGGCTGGCCGGGGCGGAAATTCAAAGTGGTGAAGAGGAATTTGAGGAGAAGGTTGATAAGATTGAACAGCCCAAATATTTAAACGAAGAAGACTACAGTAATACAGTAAAAAGCTATAAGTTTTTCTTGGATCGTGGAATTAGTGAGGAAACCTTAACATATTATGGCGCGGCGCTATCACAAGGAGGAGCACTCTACGGAAGAATCTTATTCAAAATCCGGGACGAAAAAGGAAAATTAGTTGGAGTAGCGGGCCGGGACGCATTGAATAGAATTGAGAAATATGCCGACTTTCCAAAATGGCTTAACAAAGGAATGAAGAGTAAGTGGGTTTATCCTGCGTTTCCGAAAAATATTGAAGCAATCAAGAAAACGGGTCAGATTGTTATTGTTGAAAGCGTCGGTGATATGCTTAAACTTTCTGATTGTGGGATTCATCAGCTTCTTTGCAATTTTGGACTTTCCTTATCTCCATCCCGTTTAAGTCACTGTATCCGTTTTAATCCTAGCAAGTTATTTGTGTCGTTAAATGAAGACTCGGGGCCGGAAAAGAAGGAGAATTGGGGGCAGAAAGCGGCGGGGAAGGTTAGTAAGAAGCTATCTGGTTTCTTTTCTTCTGAAAAAATTGTGAATGCGCCGCCGATTGATAGCCGGGGAGATTTTGGTGAGATGAGTAATGAAGAGGTTGGAATTTGGGCGGAAAAGTATGGAGTTTTGAAACATGAGTAAAAGTTATAATATATTATCTCTTTTCGATGGCGTTTCATGCGCCAAATTAGCTTTAGATCGCGCCGGAATCGGAGTTAACCAATATTTTGCCAGCGAAATTGACAAATATGCCATTCAAGTTTCTAAAAAGAATTGGCCGGGTATAACTCAGTTGGGTGATGTAACGAAGATTAGCGTTGAAAGTTTACCACAAATTGATTTGATTATGGGCGGAAGCCCATGCTTTCCAGAGAATACTCAAATTATCACAAGGAATTCTTTTAAAAATATTCAAGATGTTAAAGCTGGAGATGAAGTATTAACTCATGAAAACCGGTATAGGAAAGTTTTAAATACAGGAGGGAAGAAAAACCAAAATTTAATACTTATCAAGGCCCAAGGTCTCAAACCGACAGAAGTAACTAAAGAACACCCCTTTTACGTAAGGTCTATGACTTGGAAGTCTTTTAAGAGAACGACTTATAGGTCTTTTTCCGAACCCTTCTGGAAGAAAGCTGAAGATTTAAAAAAGGGTGATTTTCTAGGAATTCCAATATCTAAAGTTGAATCTAATGATTTAAACTTGACAGACGAAGAAGCTTTTATTTTAGGTAGATATATTGCAGATGGCCATACAGCTAAAAATTATAGAGTTTCAGAAAACCGCCCGAATGATAGGCATTGGCAAATGGTATTAAGCGCAGGCTCTCACAAACTAGAGGAGTTTACGAAACAAATAAAAGAGACTCCATTTTATAGTCACCCTCATACTAAATCAGTTCATAGGGTTATATTTTCATCAAAGAGGTTAGTCCAGATTGCGGAAGAGCACTGCGGATGCGGGGCAGTTAATAAAAGAATTTCAAAAACTTTACTTGACTTACCTGTCGAAAAATTAAAAAGACTATTAGAAGGAATCATGAGCGGAGATGGGCATTTTCGTGAAGAAAGAGGGTCATGGAAAATAACAACAGTCAGTGAGCAATTAGTGATGTCGTTAAGTGTTGCAGCTCTAAAAGTTTATGGGACAGTCGCTAGTTACGAGTTCACAGAAAGGCCGAAGACAACAGTGATAGAGGGAAGAACGGTTAATCAGAGGGATACCTACGTGGCAAGCTTTAGCATTTCTTACAGAAAGCAAAGTAATTATGTAGTTATTGACGGATTTGCTTGGGTTCCAATAAAATCGGTGACTTATTTAGACTACAAAAAAGATGTTTTTAATTTAGAGGTTGAAGAAGACAATAGTTACACAGCGAACGGCGTCATTGTCCACAATTGTCAATCTCATTCTTCTGCTGGAAAACACGGAGGCTTTAATGACCCTCGCGGCCAGTTATTCTTTGATGCTTTAAGAATTTTGCGGGAAATCCAAGCTAAAAACTCAAATGTTAAATTCCTTTTCGAGAATGTTAAAATGAAAAAGGAAAGCGCCGATTTGATTTCTAAAGAGCTTGGAGTTGAACCGATTACAATAAACAGTTCCTTACTAAGCGCCCAAAACCGCGTGAGAATGTATTGGTCAAATATTCCTAACTTATCTCAACCGGAAGATGCCGGAATTAAACTCCAGGATGTAATTGAGAGTGGCTATGTTGATAGGGAGAAAGCTTATTGTATTGACGCGAATTATTTTAAAGGTGGGAACCCAACTCAATATTTCGACAAGTCTCGCCGCCAGTTAGTCTTCAAAGACAAAGATCAGCTTTCTAAATACGCCCAAGAGAGAATAGATGAAAGAAAGGTTGATAAAACTGGAGTAGCTTACAATTGGTATAACGATAAAATAATTAATGACAAAAGCCCGGCCCTAACAAGTAATCCCGGATGTTGGTCGGCGGCTGGAGGAGTGGTTGTTCTTGAAAATCCATATAGAAAACTTTCTGTCGAGGAATGTGAAATTCTTCAAAATTTACCAAAGGGTTACACTAGCGGAATTTCAGATACTCAAAGATATAAATGCGTAGGAAATGGATGGACGGTCGATGCCATCGCTCATTTGTTAAAAGGATTTTGTTGACTAAACCCGAGAAAAATTGTAGAATCTTAAAAAATGAAGTTCCACTTAGAAATTTCCCATAGGGCGTCTGCTAAGACTTATAGACTCGTTACAGATATTCTCGAAAACCAAAAGAAGAATCCTGATTTTGTGGCTGGAATTATAGCGCCAGCGTCCAGACAGCTTACCTTTATCTTGGTAAGTCTGAAGGCGAGAGGCGGAGATGATTCAAAAGTTGTTAAGATAAACAATTATGATGATTTCCGCCTGAACTCTAATAAAATCTCTAAACTCTATGTCGATGATTTTGAATTTATTAGTTGGCTAACACCGGAAAATGTTGAGGAGCTAACGAAAATAGACTCATTCTTTGCTTCTGTTCCAGAGACAATCCGCGATTTAGATGACTTTCTTCCTGAACGAGACGTTCTCGCTAAGTTGATTTGCCTTAACGATGGATATATTTTGAATAGAATCTCTTTTAATAGTATTCATTTTTACAGACCAATTTTACAACAGTCAAAAGAGATTTGTAAAGAAGGACAGTTTGAAAAAGAATACCTTTGCCAATTTTTAAAATAAAAGAAATGAAAGAAGAATTTAAACTTGAAGCAGTAGAAGAAACGTTAAAAGACCTTATCCTTTTAGGAAATGATCCAACTTATCTCCGCAAGTGGGTTAGAAAAGAGTTGAACGTTGGTAAGAGCCGAGGTAATGAAATTTACCGTAAAGTTTACGAGAGTATTCCGCTGAAAGAGAGAAAGAAAATTTCAAGTCTTACTGAGGTTGTTGACGTTCCTACAGATTCAACGGCGGGGGTCGTAGGGGGCTTCAGCCCCTTACAAGTTAATGGAGATTCTGCTGTGGCAAATGTGATTGGGGTGAAGAATTTGGAGGAGTTGATTGCTTATGCGGGGATTGATTTGGAGGAGTGGGAATGTGTTAAGCAGAGGGTCTCGGTTTGGGAGGGGAAGACTAGCTTTAATGCGGAGTTTAAGAGAAGGGTAACTGAAAGAACGATTGATTCGCTTTTTGAGCAGTTTGAAGAGCGGGCTTCAAGAATCGCGCCGAAATCGTTTAAATACTCTAGGCCGAAAGAGGGAGGAAAGCTACTCTTGATCAACTGCCAAGATACCCATTTCGGTAAGCCTGCTAAAAATAAAGAAACGGGATGGGGAGATTATAATCTCAAACTCTCGAAAGAAATTTACAAAGATGCGATTAATCAACTAATTCAAAGCTCGCCAGTTTCCGAGGTTGAGACGGTTATGTTAGTAATCGGCTCTGATATGCTTCATTTTGAAAATTCTCGGGTTGAAACATCAAGTGGAACCAAAATTGAGTCAGACTGTAGCTGGTATGAAATGTATAATGAAGTTTGTGACTTAATTGCCGAAGTTGTTGAGAATTTAGCGTCTCAATTCAAGGTAGAAGTAATGGTAGTTACTGGGAATCACGCCCGCCTAAGCGAATACGCTCTTGGAAGTTATATTAAAGCCTTTTTCCGCAATCACGAAAACGTAAATGTTGACAATCGACCACTCGCCCGCAAATACTTTGGATTTAAAGACAACTTGATAGGATTCGTTCACGGTGACTCCATAAAAGCCGCAGAATTGCCTATTATAATGTTTAGGGAAAATCAGGCAACCATCTCAAATTATAAGGCCCTAACATATCTTCGCGGCCACTACCATAACGATACTTGCCTTGATATTAAAGGAGTTAGAGTGATGACGGCTCCGGCCCTTTGTCCTCCAGATTCTTTTCACTCAAGTCACGGCTATGTTGGGAGCAATCAATGCGGTCAAGCTCTTCTTTTTGCGGATTGGGGACTTCAACAGGTTATTTATTCAAAAGGATCGGAAGTTAAACTTTCTTAAAAATGTCAGTAAGATTATCAGCATCCAGAATCAAGACGCTGCAAGATTGCAGTTGGAAATATCACGCGACATATGTTTTAAAGCTAAGAGACGGAAAAAATTCAGGTTCAAGTCGGGGAACAGTTTGCCACGCGATTCTTGAAGCTCTTTTGCGCCCAGATCGTAAGCCTTATTTCGAGCAGATTATGAAGTTGAAGAATGTTAACTGCATTCCCTCTATTCGTAGATATATTGAGATTCTGGCGCGGCGTGAAGATGTTTTTGATGAAGAGAATCTAAACTTAATCAATGAGTTTATTTTAACCGCTCTTAGTTTGGATTTTTATTGCGAAGGGGCCGAAAAAGTTATTAGTGAGTTAAAATTTGAGGAAAAAGATGATAAGATTTGGGTTCTGGGATTTGTCGATAAGCTCGCCGAATATCCTAACAAGATTAAAATCATCGACTACAAAACTCAGAAGAACTTTTTTACGGACGAAGAGTTGGAATTTAATGTTCAAGTTCTCATGTATATCATGATTGCTAAGAAAATGTTCCCTGGTAAAAAGATTGAGTTTGAATTTCATCAACTTAAAGAGGCTTTTGAAGGAAGAGGTTCAAATAAAACGAGAAGAGACCCAATTCAGAAAATTCCGCAGCATTGTATTACAGATGATATAATCGAAGGCTTTAAAGAGTGGTTGAGCGAATTTTCCAAGTTTATGGATGATTTTGACTTGGATAAGGCTCGTTCAAATTTTGCGAGGAAAGATTTCTTAAAAACAAGAACGAGATGCGGCGGAGTCTTGGGGCAGCGGCGGAAAAGTGATAACGGACTAATGTTTCACTGCTCTGCAAAGTATCCCAAGATTTATTTTGCCCTCTATGAAGGAGATAATTTGATTACAACAGCGGATTTTCCTGAAGAGCTTGAGAAAAATATTAAACAGGGTCAAAGAGTAGTTCAGAAATATTATGAAGGATGTCCTGCTTGGAGAGAATTATGGGAAAATAAGCCTTGACATTCCCCAAACCCCAACTACAATAGCTCCATGCGAAAGCTCCTCTGGCTCCTCTCAACCCTGATCACCTACACTTTAGCCTACCTATCAATTTCGGGCTATGGCGCGGCAACATTCATTCTCTTTTTGTTTTACTTTGTAATGACAATTAACAACTTTTTCGGCTTGGCAACTTGGAGTCAACTCATTAAAATTCCAAGTTTTCACTCTTTAGCCGCGAGATTTCAGCCGCCCGTGCCTCTTTGGTTAATTTCACTTGGAAATGTTGGAGTTAGTTTCTTTTTGGTGATTGGCGGCGCGTTTTGGCTGGCCGGGTTGAGTTTTATTTTCGCCGTTTTAGAATACGAACTCTTTAGTAAAGCTGAAAAAATCAAATGAATCCAGAAATCGAAGCCGCCGTTCAACTTTTAAAAGAAAATGGCTACACTGTTGTAGCACCAATCAAGCGCCCGCCTCTTCCAAACGGTTGTTTTCGGGTGGAAACGAGTGGAGGTCCAAATCCAGGTCCTTATTTCGTTGAGGGAAAGATTGAAGAAAAAGAAAAAATTCAGCTTGACTTTGAGAAAAGAGGGTATATTGTAGAGAAGATTGAGTTTGGGGAGGACAGGTTCTATTTCTTCTGATAAGGGGCTATGACCCCAATAGTTAGTCAACAGAGTTGAAATAAAAATATGAAACAAATTTATACATTAGTTCGGCCCGTATTGGGTTACGATGAGTCAGAAACAACTTTTGCAGCATTCTTTACAGAGGTTGAAGCAAATGCGGCCAAGAATGAGATACTATCTCTTTGGAGAAAAATTCTTGAGGAGTTTAGCTCCCTAGGAGAAAGGCCCGAGTTTTACCTTGAAGGAGAAGGATGGGAAACTTATAAAGCTTGGTCGGATAAAAAGTGCGCAATTATTAAAAAGTTTGGCGATCAATGGAAATTCAATTGCGGCGAGCTTTACCTTCAAGATGTTATATGCGGGGATTCTCCGGATGTTTATATTGAAGTCCGCGCCGTTCCTCTTTATTCAACAGTAGAAACATATAAATGAAAAAAGTCTTTTTTCTTTCATTACAATAAGCCCGCGTCCTCCAAACTCGGCAAGCCGCAAATTTCTCTCCACTATAATAAAACTTGTTATATTTTGGATAATGTAGTTTGCAAAGTTCCAGTTTCGGGCCGGATTCGAAAAACTCAGCCGCGATGGGTAATGGCGGGAAAGGGAATTGTTGAAGTTGAAAATGGAGTGGCGACGATAAAATGATTATGACATCTCAAGAGATAAATATAGCAATCGCTGAGCATATTGGTTGGACAGGCCCTTATCAAAAATGCTTTGTTGTTAGTGATAATGGAACCTTTCCTGTTTTTTGTGGAACGAATCCAGAAGGAGAAATTCAGAGGTTCCCTAATTTTTGGGGTAGCTTAAATGCAATGCATGAAGCGGAGTGCTTCTTAGAAGATGAAGAGTGGAGCATGTATGACAGATATTTAGTCGAAGGTCAGACCAAATATACTTGGCACGCAACTTCCGAGCATCGGGCCGAAGCTTTTTTACGAACAGTTGGGAAATGGATTGAGTAGAATGAAGTTTAAAATCTGGGATAATCAATACGAACGTTATATTGAAAACGGCTGCTCTCTTCATTGTTGTTCTGAGTGGGTAATTGATGCAGAAACTGGCGAAATTTTCAATCTTATCACAGAGCTAAGCAGCGGCGAACTGTCAATTGACAGAAATCCAGATTATTATTTCAAAGGAACGGAAATTATTAAGAAAAACCGATACGAGCTTCATGTTGATTAAAGATTTATTTCACAAATATGGCTGCGATTTTATTGCAGATCGGGCGGCGCAATTTCTCGGAGACCGGGGTTTAAAGTTGCGGCTTTTGGAGTTGGCTCATGAAATTTGCCGCGCAGAACCGGTAAAAAATGACTGGTGTTTAGAGCGAGTTTTTGTTGATGGCCACTATAAATTAAGAATTTATGAAATTGAGGGGTCTGAGGATACGTTTAAAACGATGACAGCGGGCGAGATTGCGGGATTGGACACAAGTGAGATTTATCCGCAAAAGTTGAAAGATGCGGTTGATTTGTTGGAAGATTATTCTTTTTTCCGGCTATGAAAGATAACTGGCAGTTACTAGACGAAATTATTGAAGCGGCACTTGAAAAAGGTTACTGTCAAGCAAAATTCAAGAATTATCGCTATGGGTCTGCAAATTGGCGCGAACTTGAGGCGAAATTTTCAAAAGCAGCGTGTTCTTTGGAAGATTTAAAGGCGGAATTTCATCAGAATTTTCCTTTGACAAAGGGTAAAGAAAGTGTAGATTAAAAATATGACAGAAGAAGAACAAAAACAAATTCTACGCGAAGCTTTTTCATCCAGCCGGGTCTCTATTTTTTGGGACAATAAGTTGATTTTAGGAGCCTCGTTCGATGGAAGAAAACGACCCGAGAGTAGTGAAGAAATTCGCCAGTTGTTAGTTGATTTGATTGCGATTGAAGACGCCCCAAGTAGTGCTGATCCCGAGATTTTTTCAAGCGGCCAAACTTTAT